>Ga0134128_10005794_pt1 | contig 14964 bp, 10 predicted proteins | sample KB31754_FD_96462 | JGI IMG/M metagenome (GOLD analysis project Ga0134128, IMG submission 96462) | Terrestrial soil microbial communities with excess Nitrogen fertilizer from Kellogg Biological Station, Michigan, USA - KB3-175-4 | ecosystem: Environmental > Terrestrial > Soil > Unclassified ... | reverse complement strand
TCTTCTCATCAAAATGACCAACGAGATCAGCGCCTACTTCGCTGCGGAGCGGGATACGGAGCAGGCCGCGCAGGATGTCGCGCGACACCTCCGGCGCTACTGGGAGCCGCGCATGCGGCGCCAGATCATTACTTATTACGAGGAGCGCCAGGGGGCAGGCCTCAGCGAGCTGGCGCTGCGTGGCGTGGGACTGCTGGCCGCCGCGGAGCACGCTGCAGCGCCCCAGCCATCCTCATAGAGGCTCGCTCGAGCCCCCTCTATAGCCATCGAACGGCACAAAACTTATCATAGGCGGTCCTATGAGAAGTTTTCGGCGAGCGGTCAGACCATGAATGAGCGGCCGCGCAAAGCATTGATCTGTGGTTCGGCGGCGTTCGACACCATAATGGTGTTCGAAGGACGCTTCCGCGAGCACATACTGGCCGAGCAGATTCACATCCTCAACGTGTCGTTCCTCGTGCCGAAGCTGCGGCGGGAATTCGGCGGCTGTGCCGGCAACATCGCCTACAATCTGAGCCTGCTCGGCGATCCGGCCGTTCCGATGGCTACCGTGGGGCGGGATTTCGCTCCGTACCGGGACTGGATGCGGCAGATCAGCCTGCCGCTCGAGCACGTCCGGGTGGTCGACTCGGAGCTTACGGCCCAGGCTTTCATCACCACCGATCTGGATGACAACCAGATCACCGCCTTTCATCCCGGCGCCATGCAGCATGCGCACCTCAACAAAGTGATCGATGCCGAGGACGTGGTCATCGGGATCGTGGCTCCGGACGGGCGCCGAGGCATGATCGAGCATGCGGAACAGTTCGCCGGCCTGGGCATTCCCTTCATCTTCGATCCCGGACAAGGCCTGCCGATGTTCGAGGCGGCGGACCTCGACCGTTTCATCGAGCATGCCAACTGGGTGGCGCTCAACGACTACGAGTGGCAGCTGCTGCAGCAGAAGACCGGTTGGACGGTGCGGGACCTGACACTGCGGGTGGAGGCGCTCATCGTCACCCGCGGACCCAAGGGATCGAGCATCTACACCCAGGACGGGGAGTTCGAGATCCCGTGCGCGAAGACCTCTGCCGTGATCGACCCCACGGGCTGCGGCGATGCCTATCGCGCCGGCCTGCTGCATGGACTGCTGCACAACCTCGATTACGAGACCTGTGGCCGAATCGCAGCCGTGATGGGCGCGCTCAAGATCGAGTCGCGCGGCACCCAGAACCACCGTGCGACGCCGGAGCAGATCCGGCGCCGCGTGGCGGAAAGCTTCGGCGATGCCGCGGCCGCCAGGATGGTACTCGCGGCGGGCCACTGATCTACAGACGCGCAAGCGACTCAACCTCATTCAAACCCAGGAACCGAACACATGGCCAACGACTATCTCTTCACCTCCGAGTCGGTCTCCGAGGGGCATCCGGACAAGGTGGCCGACCAAATCTCGGACGCCATGCTGGATGCCATCCTCAAGGAGGACCCCCGCGGGCGTGTGGCCTGTGAGACGCTGGTCAAGACTGGTGTCGTGATCGTCGCGGGCGAGGTAACGACGAGCGCATGGGTCGACGTCGAGGCGCTCGTGCGCAAGACCGTACTCGATATCGGCTACGACTCCTCCGACATGGGCTTCGACGGCGCGAGCTGCGGAGTGCTCAACATCATCGGCAAGCAGTCCCCCGACATTGCGCAGGGCGTCGACCGCAAGGACGAGCGCAAGCAGGGTGCGGGCGATCAGGGCCTGATGTTCGGCTACGCCACCAACGAAACCGATGTGCTCATGCCGGCGCCGATCACCCTCGCGCACCGCCTGGTCAAGCGCCAGGCTCAAGTGCGAAAGTCAGGAAAGCTCTCGTGGCTGCGCCCCGATGCGAAGAGCCAGGTCACGCTGCGGTATGAGGACGATCGTCCCGTCGGCCTCGAGGCGGTGGTGCTCTCGACCCAGCACAGTCCCGACGTGTCGACCAAGGCGCTGCGCGAGGCGGTGATGGAGGAGATCCTCAAGCCCGTTCTGCCGGCGAAGTGGCTCGATAAGCGCACCAAATACCACATCAATCCCACGGGCCGGTTCGTCGTCGGTGGTCCGGTGGGGGACTGCGGCCTCACGGGCCGCAAAATCATCGTTGACACCTACGGCGGCTATGCCCGTCACGGCGGCGGCGCGTTCTCGGGCAAGGACCCGTCCAAGGTCGATCGATCGGCAGCTTACGCCGCACGCTACGTGGCGAAGAACATCGTGGCTGCGGGTCTCGCCGAGCGTTGTGAGGTGCAGCTCTCTTACGCCATCGGCGTCGCTGAGCCGACTTCCATCATGGTGGAGGCCTTCGGTACCAGCCGCCTGTCCCGGGAGCAGCTGACCGCGATCGTGCGCAAGAACTTCGACCTGACGCCCTTCGGCCTGCGCGAGATGCTCGATCTTGCGCGTCCCATCTACCAGAAGACCGCCTCCTACGGCCATTTCGGACGCACGGAGCCGGAGTTCAGCTGGGAGCGCACCGACCGCGCGGCGGTGCTCGCCGCCGAGGCGAAGGGCGCCAAGGCCGCCTGAATAGCCGAGCTGGCTGCGGCGGACTTCCCGCCACGGCCGGCGCCAACGTCCCGCCGCCGCAGCGGTGTGGCGGCGCGGCGTCTCTGAGGAGCGTTGCGACGGCGGGCAGGACGCTGGGGTTTACCCCGGTGCGTCTCGACCCGCTGCCAGGCTCAGAGGCGTGCGTAATTTACTCACGGCGCTCACCCAAGTCATTGGAGCATTCGACCCATGAACGCCACACTCAAATCCACCGCTGCCCCGAGAGACTGCAAGGTCGCCGACCTGGCGCTCGCCGACTGGGGCCGCAAGGAAATTCTCATCGCGCAGACGGAGATGCCGGGACTGATGGCCATCCGCGAGGAGTACGCATCGTCACAGCCGCTCGCTGGCGCGCGTATCACCGGCTCCTTGCACATGACCATCCAGACTGCGGTGCTGATCGAGACGCTGCAGGCGCTGGGAGCGCGCGTACGTTGGGCCTCCTGCAACATCTTCTCGACCCAGGACCATGCAGCCGCGGCGATCGCAGCGGCCGGCACGCCCGTGTTTGCGTGGAAGGGCGAGTCGCTGGCCGACTACTGGGACTATACCCACCGGATCTTCGACTGGCCGGACGGCGGCTACACCAACATGATCCTCGATGACGGCGGCGATGCGACGCTGCTGATGCATCTTGGCGTTCGTGCCGAGAGCGATCCTTCCGTGGTCGCAAAGCCGGACAGCGAGGAGGAGGCGGCACTCTATGCGGCCATCCAGGCGAAGCTCAAAGCCGACCCCAAGTGGTATTCCACGCGCATCCGCCACATCAAGGGCGTGACCGAGGAGACCACCACCGGCGTCAAGCGCCTCTACCAGATGGCCAAGGATGGAACACTCGCGTTCCCGGCCATCAACGTCAACGACTCGGTCACCAAGAGCAAGTTCGACAATCTGTACGGCTGCCGCGAGTCGCTGGTCGATGGGATCAAGCGCGCCACCGACGTCATGGTGGCCGGCAAGATCGCCGTGGTCTGCGGCTACGGGGATGTAGGCAAGGGCTGCGCGCAGGCGCTCAAGGCGCTGTCTGCCCAGGTCTGGGTGACGGAAATCGATCCGATCTGCGCCCTGCAGGCGGCGATGGAGGGCTATCGCGTGGTGACCATGGACTACGCGGCGGACAAGGCGGACATATTCGTCACGGCGACGGGAAACTACCAGGTCATCACCTACGCACACATGCAGCGCATGAAGAACAACGCCATCGTGTGCAACATCGGCCACTTCGACAACGAGATCGACGTCGCGAGCCTGAAGCGTCATGCCTGGGAGAACATCAAGCCCCAGGTCGATCACGTGATCTTCCCCGATGGGCGGCGGATCATCCTGCTCGCCGAGGGGCGGCTGGTGAATCTCGGCTGCGCCACCGGTCATCCGAGCTACGTGATGAGCTCCAGTTTCGCCAACCAGACCCTCGCGCAGATCGAGCTCTACGGCCATCCGGGCAAGTACTCCGTCGGCGTGTATGTTTTGCCGAAGCACCTGGATGAGAAGGTCGCCCGGCTGCAGCTCACGAAGTTCGATGCCGAGCTCACGACGCTGACCGATGCCCAGGCCCGCTATATCGGCGTGCAGAAGGCCGGTCCCTACAAGTCCGATCAGTATCGTTATTGATACCTGGAGGGGGGGCAATTCGTCCGGCAGGCATTACATAGCGATTGCCCCATAAGAAGATACATCGCTGCTGACGCCATTCGGCGACAGCACTGTCCGTGCGGCGCGGCCGGGCGCCGCCGGACAGGCCGATGTCGGCGCCTCTGTCGACACCGCTCATCTCGAGTATGACAGCGCAGCGCTCCGGGACTTGACGCCTGGAGTGTTGCAAAAGTTACCGCACCGGATGGAGCGCGGACCCGCGAGTGTGCCGACAGCCGCCGTCGCAAGTAATAATTCTTCACAAATCCCGTCACGAGCGGTCGGTGTGCCCGCTCGTGGAACACGCGAGGAGACTCGAGCCGAAGCGCTGGCTCGCTCACTTTTCCAAACTGACCCGACCCTACAACATGTCGATTGGTCGCGTTTCGCCATGTTGGGCGCGCCTTTTTCCACAAAACCGTGTATGATTCCGGTCCGACCCTACAGTTGGGTGTTTTCTGGAGTATCGAGTAATGGCGAAACGTCCACCGAACGATGGCGCATCCTGGAGCGCCAGTGAGCTGAAGACCTTGAAGTCGCTCGCGAAGGCGGGAACCCCGACCAGCGAGGTCGCGAAGAAGCTCGGGCGTACCGCGGCGGCCGTTCAGCAGAAGGCCATGCGGGCTGGGATTTCCTTCCGTGCGGCCAAGAGAGCCGGCGCCCGCAAGAAGAAGTAAGCGCCGCGCGCAATACCGAACGGGGGGCCGCCTCGCAGGCGGGCCCCCGTTCTGTTTTTAGGACAGCGCCGCCCTTGCCACGGCCGGCATGTCTTGTCAAACTCTGCCGCGCTGATCCCGTGTCAAGAAACCTAAAGAGGGGGCGGCATGCGGCGTGAGATTGGTTTTCTATTGGTAGCCCTGGCGGCGCTGGCTTCGGCCGGCTGTGACGTGCAGTTGCAGGATCAGACACCGGGCCGGTTCCAGGCCAACCCGGACGTCGCCATGTATCCCCTCACCGTCAAGGTGAGCTCCGGCCCCCTGGTGAGCCAGCCGGTGTACGTGTTTGCCGTCTCCGACGGGCAGAAGGCGCCTCTGTCGTTGGATTCCGATGGCACCTATACGACGATGTTCTCCGTGAAGTGCAAGAGCAGCTTCCCGCTGCAATTCCTGGCGGTATGGCGGCTGCAGGGCATGGCGACGCGGCAGCAGCTCTTTCCGGAGCAGCCGCGGCAGATCGAGCTGACGCCACCGCCGTTGACGCGGCAGGCCAGCATCGACACTTCCGCGAAGCCGGACAAGAAGACGCGTTCCTGGGAGGGAGGGGTTCAATACAACGTGGTGAACGCCCCGCAGGCCCACATCACCGGAGCACACCTCGAGCCCGTGAGTCAGGACAAGGCGGACCAGGCGGCGGCAAAGGCGATCAGCGTCGTGAGCGCTTTCCCCATCGATGCCACCTGCGGCACGCCAACGGCCGTGCGGCTTGCATCCAAGAAGCAGCTCGCGCACGCCAACCTCGTCATCGATACGGACCTGCCCGGCATTCCGCACTGGACGACGCGGGTGGATTTCGCGCCGCAGGCGCCCAATCAGTAGATTGGCTCGAAGTCGCCTGCGGCGGGCAGGGGCGAGGCCCAGGAAGGGCCGAGCAACGCGGCTTCCGCGCGCTTAGTGACTTGCTGTCGACGTTACCGGAGGCGTGCCCGCAGGCGATCTATCTGCGCTGCGCCGAGACCGATGCTGCTGAGGTAGGCGCGTATGCCGCCGGCGCGGTCCAGATACTGCAGCATGTTGTAGACGCCCGCCTGCGGACAGCGGACGGCTTCGAGGATGGCGGCCGGGTCGGCTTTGTCGTAGCGACGCAGGTAGGCGTCCCTCAGGTTTCCGGTGCTCGCGGCATAGTCAGTGGCAATGGCGTCCGGCGTGGCATCCGCGAGGGTGAGCAGGAGCGCGGCAATAACACCGGTGCGATCCTTGCCCGCTACGCAATGAAAGAGGACGGGGCCGGGCCCCGCCGCGGCAATCACTCCCAGCGCCTCCCTGAGTTGCGGCTGCAAGCGCTCGAGAACGGTGCATTTCCACTGCTCCTTGGCGCAGTACCCGCCCAAGGTGCCCCATTGGCCCGGATTGTCAGCGAGTAGCGAGACCGATACGTAGCGCACGCCCGGCAGCCGTCGTGGCACCGGGCTCGGTGCAGCGGCAATCTCTTGCGGCCAGCGCAGGTCGAGTACCGTCTCGACGCCGTAGGCGGATAACGCTACCAGACCGTCCGACGAGAGCTGCGCGAGGTCATCGGCACGGATGAGGGATCGCTCTCGCGTAACGTCGCCGTCCAGGGTGGGATACCCGCCGAGATCGCGCGCATTGAGGAGTGTGGGAAACATCCGACCGAGTGTAGCTGAACCGGCGGGAACGGCTTCTTCCGATGCCGGCTCGCGTACAATCGGGCTCATGCCGCTCAGCTCCAGCGACCGATTTCTTGGCCGTGTCGAGACCTATGCGAAGTACCGGCCGAGCTACCCCGCCGCCGCCATCGATCTGTTGGAGGCCCGTTGCGGCCTCAAGGCCGGCGCGACTGCCGTCGATCTCGGCTCGGGCACCGGCATTCTCTCGGCGCTCCTGCTCGAGCGTGGGGCGCGTGTGTTCGGGATCGAGCCCAACCGGGAGATGCGCTACTTCTCCGACCTGGCGCTGAGTCACGGGGAGTTCTATACCCAGTCGGGCACCGCAGAAAACACCGCCATGCCGGACCGGTACTTCGATCTGCTCGTCGCCGGCCAATCATTTCATTGGTTCGATCCCGGGAAGGCGCGAGCGGAGGCGTTGCGCATCCTGAAGCCCGGCGCCTGGGCCGCGCTCCTCTGGAACGAGCGGCCTACGGGACTGGTACCGTTTCTCGAGGACTACGAGGCGCTGCTGCGCCGCTACGCGCCCGAGTACGATGCCGTGGCGCGGCTGCGCGCGCAGGAGGGCGGCATCAGTCAGTTCCTGGGCCGCGCGCCGCAGCTCGCCACGTTTGCCAATCAGCAGGTGTTCGATTTCGAGGGCCTGGCCGGCAGGGTGATGTCCTCTTCCTACGCTCCGATGCCCGACCGTCCGGAGCACGCGCCGCTGATGGCGGGTCTGCGGGAAGTGTTCGATCGCCACCAACAGGATGGGAAGGTCGTCTTCCCTTACCGGACGCTGGTGTATTTCGAGCAGCCGGATCGGGCGGCGTAGGCCCACTCTCAGCGCCCGAATGGTGCCTGCACTCATCGTATTCGACCTCGATGGCACGCTCATCGACAGCGCGGCCGACCTGGCGGCGGCGATCAACAGCATGCTGGCGGACTTCGGTTGCGCGCCACTTCCGGTCCCGGAGGTGCGCGCGATGATCGGTGACGGCGTCGCGATGCTCGTCGCGCGTGCCCTGAAGGCGCGGCAATTCGAGCGCGCCGATCACGCCGAGGCTGCGCAAATCTTCATGCAGCACTACGAGGCCGATGCGACATCGCGGACGACCGCCTTTCCCGGTACGGATGAGGCACTGCAGGCGCTGCACGCGGCGGCCATTCCGCTTGCAGTGTGTACCAACAAGCCCGAGCGCATCAGCAGTCGCATTCTCGTGAAGCTCGGGCTGGCGAAATACTTCGCCCGGGTGGTGGGTGGCGACTCCCTCCCTTATCGCAAGCCCGATCCGCGGGTGCTGCGACATCTGCTCGAGGGATTCGGTGCCGGGCGCGAGGACGCGCTCCTCGTGGGTGACAGTGAGGTCGATGCGGCGACCGCCAGCTCCGCTGGCGTGCCTTTCGTGCTCATGAAGCACGGCTATCGCCGCGGAGCGGCCGAGGCGATCCCCTGCCTCGCCGCGCTGGATGGCTTCGGGCAGTTGCCGGCACTGGTTCGCACGCTGCAGCGCTGAAAAACGCTGCTCCCTTTCCCGCACGGTGTCATACGGTGTATGGTGGCGTCATGGTAGCGCTACCCAGTCCAATGTGACCGCAATCCAGCCCGCCGCCGAGACGAGAATGCCGCTACGCAGACACTGGCTGACCCCGGCTGTGCTCTTTCTCGCTGCCGTTACGGTTGCCGCCGCGCCCTGGCGGACTGCGGCGGGGCGCGCAGCGCCGCAGCCCTTCCGCAGCTTCAGGGTGACGGTCTACGTTCCCGTACAGGTGGTGCAGCACATGGCGCGCGATCCGGCATGGATGCGCTCGAGCTGGCAGTCGATCAGCAGCCGGCTGCACGTCGATCAGGTGTTCATCGAGGCCTATCGCTCCGGCGTCAGCGCCGATGACGCGACCATCGGGCAGGTGAAGCAGTTCTTCGTGTCGCAGGGCGTTGCAGTCGCCGGCGGCATGGCGATGCTCGGCGCCGGCCGCAGCGCGCAATTCCAGACGCTCGACTACACGGTGCCCGCCGACCGCGAGCTTGCAAGCCGAATGTCGGCGCTGCTGGCGCGGCATTTCGATACTTTCGTGCTCGATGACCTCTTCTTCTTCAACACCAAGAGCGACTCGGACATCACCGCCAAGGGCAGGCAGAGCTGGGCGCAGTTTCGCATGCGCACCATGGACGAGGTCTCGCGCGATCTCATTTTGAAGCCCGCCAAGGCCGCCAACCCCAACGTCAGGGTCATCATCAAGTTTCCGAACTTCTACCCGTCCTTCCAGGAGATGGGCTTCGACCTCAAGAATGAGCCGCAGATCTTCCCGGAGATCTGGACCGGGGATGAGACCCGCTACGCTGCGACCACGGACCAACAGCTGAGGCCCTACGAGAGCTACGAGATTTTCCGCTACTTCGAGAATATCGCCCCCGGCCGTAACGGCGGCGGCTGGGTCGATCCCATCGCCATGCAGTATCTCGACCGCTACGCCGGTCAGCTCTGGGATACGATCCTCGCCAAGGCGCCGGCCATCAACCTCTTCGAGTACATGGATCTGTTGCGCATCGCCGACCCGCGTAACCGCGACGCCTGGGAACGCCTGCCGACTACCTTCAACTACTTCGACATGGCGCGGCAGTGTTGCGGCGATGTCCCGGGCGCCCCTGGCGCGAGCTACCCATTGCTCGCCGATGCAGTGCAGTACGCCCTGCACAAGGTGGATGAGGTCGCCGGCTTTCTGGGCAAGCCCGTGGGACTCGCGACCTATCGGCCGTACGGCTCGACGGGCGAGGACTTTCTCCCCGAGACCGTGGGGATGGTCGGGATACCCGTTGAGATGTACCCGCAGTGGCCTGATGCAAAGACCGTCTTTCTGACGCAGGCCGCTGCTGGGGACCCCAACATCGTGTCGCGGATCGAGCGCCACCTGCGTGGCGGCGGCAACGTGGTCATCACTTCCGGGCTGTTGCAGGCAATACAGGACAAGGGCTTCGATCAGGTCACGGACATGCGCGTCACGCGGGATGTGGTGCCCGCCACGGACTATGTCGAGGGCTTCGGTTTCGGGGGCGGCACAGTGCTCGGCCGTTCGAAGCCCATCCTTTTCCCGCTCATCCACTTCTACACGAACGAGGAATGGGCGGTTCTGCGAGGCATCGACAATCAGGCCGGCGTGCCCCTGCTGTTGATGGATCACTATGGCAAAGGCGAGCTGTATGTGCTGGCCGTGCCGCAGGAAATGAACGACCTCTATTCCCTACCGGCGCCGGTGCTCGATGCGCTCCGCCGATACCTGACGGCCGGCCTCCCGGTGACGCTCGAGGGACCTGCTCAGATCAGTCTCTTCGAGTATGCCAATGGCAGTTTCGTGATCGAGTCGTATCTCGATCATCCCGCTGCCGTGCGGGTCATCGGGAACTTCGCCCGGCTGACCAACCTGACAGGAGGAGGGACGTCGGGCGGCGAGCCCCTGCCCGCAATCCCGAGCTTCCTTTCACCGTCATCGGTCGCGGCAACGCCGCAGCTCGGCTATGAGCTGCGCATCGAGCCACACAGCTTCGTCGCCTTCCGCGAAGGCAACTGATGCATGAGGAGGGCAAAAGGTCCTACCTGGTAAATCCGCCAAACGGCCGCCGCCCGCGAAATGGATTCAGCACGAGGACGGCTAAGGGTCCTAAGAGGCAAATCCGCCAAACGGCCGCAGGCCTGTTTGGCCAAATCAAAAACTTGAACTGAGTCACGGATCATCACCGGCCCGCCGCGCAACGGGAGCGGCCTGCCTGCTCCGTGGCGGCAATCCGCGCATGTCGACTTGAGACTGTAGTAGGCTCGCCATAGCTGCGGGGGTGGTGCGGCAACGATGGTGAGGCGGGTCGAAGAAAGCAGCGTGAGTCCCGGGACCGAGTCCGAGACGGACTCAGGGCAGCCTTTTCCCCGCGCATTGCTGCCCGATACCAGCTGCCCCGAGGCCGCACTCGCCAAATCCAATCGCGAGCTGCGGATGCTCATCGACTGCAAGCGCGCGCTCGCGCGGGCGCAGGACGAGCTGCAGCTCCTCGGCGAGATCTGTCGGACCCTCGTCGGGCCGGGAGGCTATCGCCTGGCGTGGGTGGGATATGCCGACGCGGCGCACGAGCGTGCTGTTCGGATCGCGGCGCATGCCGGCCACGGCAGTGGCTATCTCGAGCGGCTGCGAGTCAGTTGGGGCGATGACGAGAGAGGGCATGGGCCCACGGGGAGTGCCATCCGGGAGCGCAGCACCCAGGTATGCCGTCACATCGACACCGATCCGGATTTCCTGCCTTGGCGCGATGAAGCGCGTCGCGCGGGCTACCGTTCCTCTGCGGCCTTCCCCCTGATGCTCGATGGCGAATGTATCGGCGCTCTCAGCATCTACGCAAATCGGCCGAATGCCTTCGACCCGCCGGAGCTCGCGCTCCTGGAAGAGCTCACGGCTGATCTTGCCCTAGGACTCAAGATCCTGCGCCAGCAGGGCCGGATCGAACGCCTCGCGCAGGTCGTCCGCATGCAGAGCGCGATGAATGCGGCGATATTCCGTATTCGCGACCGCGACGAGCTGCTGCTCGAGGCATGTCGACTTGCTACGGGTCTCGGCGGCTTCTTCGGTGCGGTCGCCTGGATCGTCGTCGGCAGCGGTCGCTGGGCATGGTTCAAGTGCCGCACCGGCAGCGCGATCGTCGACAGCGAGACGCTGCTGCGTGTCGAAGTCGGCAGCGGTACCGGCCCCGATCCCAGCCTCATCGGTCGTGCACTGCGCACAGGCAAGGTCACCGTCTGCGCGGATATCAGCCGGCCGGACGTACCGATCGCCGCACGTGCGCGACTGCTGGCCCGCGGCATCCGCTCTCTGATCGCACTGCCGCTCATCGTCGATGGCAGGCGGGTCGCAGTGCTGACACTGACCGCGCAGGACGCGGCCCGCGCGGAGGATGGCGAGCTGTTGCAGCTCTTCGAGGACATGACGGTCAGTTTGTCGTTCGCGCTGCGCTCGCTCGAGCATGCCGATGCGGCCCGGTATCTGGAGCGCTACGACGCGCTCACCGGATTTGCGAAGCGAGCGCTCTTCTGCGAGCGCCTGGAGGCGGAGCTGCAACTGCGCGATGCGGGCGGCCCCGAAGCGCGGCTCGCGGTCATCGCCTTCGACATCCGTGGGCTCGGCAGTCTGAATGCCACCTACGGCGGACGTGCCGGCGATTCCGCCCTGCAGTGTCTCGCCCAGCGTCTGAAGCGGCATGCCGGAGGAGACGACCATCTCGGTTATCTCGGCGCAGGCACGTTCGTATTGATCGAGCGGACGGCGGACCCGGCGCCCGATACGGCGCGAACCGGCCTCGATGCCGCCGTGTTCGATGAGCCTTTCGAGGTCGAAGGCCGGAAGATCCGGCTTTCAGTCAGTTACGGCGTGGCACGGTTTCCCCAGGACGGGGCGGCCGGAGCCGTCCTGGTGCAGCGTGCCGAGGCGGCTCTGAAGCGGGCCAAGGAATCCGGCGAGCACTCGCTGCAGTACCGGTTGGAAATGAGCCGCGAGACGAGCGAGCGAGTGGCGCTCGAGCACAAGCTCCATGTCGCGCTCGATGAGCGACAGTTCGTACTGCACTATCAGCCGCAGATCGATCTCACGACGGGTGAGATCGTGTCGGTCGAGGCGCTGCTGCGCTGGCGCGACGGAGATGAGGGGCTGGTACTGCCGGGTCGGTTCCTGTCGATCCTCGAATCCTCGGGAATGATCGTACCGGTCGGCAACTGGGCGCTGCTCAAGGCAGTGGAGGACCTGGAAGGATGGTGCCGGGCGGGATACCGGCCGGTGCGCCTCGCGGTCAACGTGTCAGCGACGCAGCTGAAGCAGCTGGAGTTCGTCCCCGGGCTGCTCGGTCTCGCCGAGCGGCTCGCTCCGCTCACCGGGTTCGGACTCGATATCGAGATCACCGAGACCACGCTGCTACAGGATCTCGAGGGCACGAGCCGCAAGCTGCAGGAGCTTCGTCAGGCGGGCATTCGCATTGCGCTCGATGATTTCGGCACCGGCTATTCTTCCCTCGGCCTGCTCTCGAAGCTGCCCGTGGATGCACTGAAGATCGACCGCTCGTTCGTCTCCGGGCTCCCGGACGATCAGGCGAGCGTGACGCTCGTGGCGAGCATCGTCGAGCTGGCTTCGGCGTTCGACCTCGTCACGGTCGCGGAGGGCGTGGAGACCGCCGAGCAAGTTGCTGCGCTGCGCGCGCTGCGCTGCCGCCAGTCACAGGGGTTCCTCCACGGCACGCCCGTGCCCGCGAGTGAGCTCGAGCACATGCTCGCCCGCGCGGACGCTCCTCGCCGGGCCAGCTCCCGGGGGTTTTGAGCTACAATTCCAGTCTGGAATTCGCCCGCACACGCCCTTCGGGCGTCCCCGGAACAGCTTCTTTCATGCACGGTACTGCGCGAGGCGCGGCTTGCCTCGAGTTCGGACGCTTTCGACTCTTCACCAGACAGCGTGAGCTGCATCTCGGTGATGCGCCTGTTCCGCTCGGCACACGGGCGTTCGACGTACTGCTCATCCTCGTCGAGGCTCAGGGCGAGCTCGTCACCAAGGAGGAACTTCTGGCGCGCGTCTGGCCAGGTGCCGTCGTCGAGGAGAGCAACATCCAGGTGCAGGTCTCGGCGCTGCGCAAGGCGCTAGGCGCGGACCGTCACTTCATCCTCACGGTGCCGCTTCGGGGCTATCGCTTCACCGGCGAAGTACGCGCGCTCGATGGCGAGGGCCGGGCAGTCCCGGCGTCCGGCCCGGGGCCGCAACCGGCTCAGCCCATCCCGACCAACCTGCCGGCCCCGGTGTCGGATTTCATCGGCCGGGAGACCGAGCTCAGGGAGCTGCGAGACCTGCTGCGGCACAACCGGCTCGTATCCCTCGTGGGCACCGGCGGGATCGGCAAGACGCGGCTCGGTCTCGAGGTCGCGCGCGCCGCGCTCGAAGCGTTTCCGGAGGGCGTATGGCTCGCCGAGCTCGCGCCCCTGACCGATCCCGATCTCGTCGCGAGCGCGATCAATACGGCCTTGGGCCTGCAAAGCGGAACAGCCTGGACATCCGAGCGGCTCGCGGCTGCGCTGCGCGGACGCCGGCTCCTGCTGGTGCTCGATAACTGCGAGCATGTGATCGGTGCGGCAGCGCGCGAGGCGGAGATGCTGCTGCGGGCCGTACCCGGCGCGCGCATCCTGGCCACGAGTCAGGAGCCGCTGGGGCTCGATGGGGAGTGCACCTTCCGGCTGAGTCCGCTCGAATTCCCCGCCGAGGAGATCGCGGAGCTCGGAGATGCCCTGCGCCACGATGCGGTCAGGCTGTTCGTGGCCCGGGCGCGCGCCGCCGATCCACACTTCAACCTGGACGAGCGCAACGCCGCCACCGTGGCGATGATCTGCCGCCGCCTCGACGGCATTCCGCTCGCCATCGAGCTCGCCGCCGCGCGCGCCGCGGCTCTCGGCATCGAAGGCCTCGCCCGCAGGTTGGACCTCAGATTTCACGTGCTCACCGGCGGCCGCCGCACGGCGCTGCCACGCCATCAGACATTGCGCGCGACCCTCGACTGGAGCCACCGGCTCTTGACCGAGCCCGACCGCATCGTGTTGCGGCGGCTCGCCGTGTTCGCGGGCAGCTTCAGCCTTGAAGCCGCGGCAAGCGTCGTGGCGGACCCGGCGCTCGCCGAGTGGGAGGTGGTCGGACGAATCGCCGAGCTCGTCGACAAATCACTGGTCGTTGCCGATGCCTCGGGTTCCGCACGCCGCTATCGGCTACTCGAGTCGACCCATGCCTACGCGATGGAGAAGCTCGCCGACAGCGGGGAGTTCGGCTCGCTGGCACGCCTTCACGCCGTGTACTTCCGCGATAACGTGCGCAGCGCCCTCGCCTCGTGGGAGGATACTCCTTCGGTGCAATGGTTGGAGGCGCAGGCGCCGGAGATCGACAACATTCGAATTGCGCTCGACTGGGCATTCGGCGCAGACGGCGATCCGGCGGTGGGTATCGAGCTCGCCGCGGCGTCCTATCCGCTGTGGTATCTCCTGTCGCTGATGCAGGAGGGGAGGGCCCGTCTGGAGCGCGCGATGGGCGCGGTCAGCCCGGCAACTGCGAAACCGATCGAGGCGAGGCTGCGGTACGGCTACGGCTTTCTCTGCACGGGCGAGCCGCGCGGGCGTGCCCTGCCGGCGTTGCGCCGTGCCGTATCGCTGTATCGCGACGTCGGCGAGCCGCTCGATCTCGGGCGCGCGCTCAGCTTCTGCGGTCTGAACCTCGCGCGCACGGGCGGGCTGACAGAGGGACTCGCCGCGCTGGAGGAGGCGCGGAGACAACTCTCCGCGGCCGCCCACCCGAAGAGTCTCGCGCTCTGCCTCACCAACCTCGCCATCGCGCGTACGGTGGGCGGAGAGTTCGAGGCGGCCCGCGCGCTGCTCGATGAGTCCCTCGCGGTCGGGGCGCACTCCAG
>Ga0134128_10005793_pt1 | contig 14965 bp, 13 predicted proteins | sample KB31754_FD_96462 | JGI IMG/M metagenome (GOLD analysis project Ga0134128, IMG submission 96462) | Terrestrial soil microbial communities with excess Nitrogen fertilizer from Kellogg Biological Station, Michigan, USA - KB3-175-4 | ecosystem: Environmental > Terrestrial > Soil > Unclassified ... | reverse complement strand
TGGCGGCACGACATCCGTGAGCTGCGTCTCGGCCGGCGCGTCGGCGCCTTCGACCGGCACGACGAAGAGATTGCCGTCGCGCATGAACGTCACGGCCGTGTCGTGCCGCGCCCAGCGTGGGCTGGTCTCGATCGCCGCCGTGCGCGTCAGGAATTTCCGCGTGCCGGTCGCGACATCGACGATCGCGATGTCGCCGCTGTCGACGAGAACGACGCGCCGATGCGCGCGGTCGAATCGCCCCGTGACGGCGACGTCCGGCGTGCCCGTGAACGGCGCCAGGCCGGACCCATCGCGATTGACGACGTACGTCTCGGCGCGGTCGTCAGCGGCCTTCTGCCAGGAGAAATAAATCGTCGACGAGTCCTTCGACCAGCGGATGTTGGTGGGCGCGTTGCCGACGAGCTTGGGCCCCCGCATGATGCTGTCGACGGTCAGCATCGACGTGGGCGGCGGCGCCGAGGCCGCCCGCGCCGCCCCCGGCGTGGGCGCGGCGGGGCGCTGGCCAGCGGCCGCCAGGGCGACCCCAACCGAACAGAACACGGCCACAGTCAAAGTACGGCGCATGGTTTGCACTCTTCCTCCGCGCGTGCGGTAACTGGCGGCAAAACCGGGGTTCCCGGACCGCGCGTCCATGGGCCGGGAAGGCGTTTTCCCGGAAATGCGACAGGCGCTCGGGCGCCTAAGTATACGAAATGGAGACTGGTGTCATGACGACTCGGATGGGCCTTCGCGGTGCGGGATCGTGGACGGCGGTGGCGATGAGCGCGGCGTTCGCGTTCGGGGCGTCCCTTTCGGCGCAGACGCCAGCACAAGGCGCGCAGAACGCGGCGGCCGCGCCGAAGCTGGCGCTCACCACGCAGCAGCCGGTGCCTCCGCAGGGCGCCCCAGTGCTCCAACTCTCCATGGAGCAGGCCGTCCAGATGGCCGTCGACACCAACCTGGGACTCAAGGCGAACCGCCTCAACGTCGACATCGCGGCCGAGGCCACGGCGGGCGCCGAAGGCGCCTTCAAGCCGGTCGCGAGCGCTTCCACCTTCAAACAAAACAGCACGCGCCTGCCGTCGAGCTTCACCGACCTGACGTCCGGATCGATTTCGACCGCCAGCGTCAGCGGCGGCGCCAGCGTCTCACAGCTCATGCCCTGGTTCGGCGGTCAGTACTCGGCGAGCTGGAACAACAACCGGTTGACGACGACGCAGCCGCAGCCGGTGTTCAATCCCCAGCTCAGTTCGCAGGTGCAGTTTTCGTACACGCAGCCGCTGCTGCGCGGCTTCCTGATCGATTCGAGCCGCGCGGCGCTCGCCAACAGCCAGACACAGCAGCAGGTCGCCGACCTGGATCTCCAGTTGAAGACGATCACGCTGCAGAACTCGGTCCGCCTGGCCTATCTCAACCTCAAGGCCGCCAAGGCCCAGCTCGACGTCGCGCAGAAGAACCTCGAACTGGCGCAGCAGTCGTTGCGGGAAGACGAAGCGCGCGTCAAGGTCGGCGTGAGCGCGCCCTCCGACACGATCCAGGATCAGGTGGCGGTCAAATCGAACGAAGGCTTCGTCGTGCAGGCGCAGGGCTTCGTCGAGAGCGCCCAGGACCAGCTCCGGACGTTGATTCTCGATCCGAACCGGCCCGACTACTGGACGGTGCAGATTGACGCGATCGACGAGCTCGTCGTCGAGGCGCGCGAGCCCGACGTCGAGGCGGCCGTCAAGAACGCCCTCGCGAACCGCCTCGACGTGCAGGAAGCTCAGCGGAGCCTCGAGATCACGCACCGCACCACCCGGCTCGACGAGAATCTGACCAAGGCGGCCGTCAACGCCATCGCCAACTACTCGGCGACGAGCAGCGGCGGCACGCAGTTCAGCTACAGCAGCATCACCGATACGGTCGGCACGCCTACGACGCGGTCGCTCGGCTCGGTCCTCGGCCAGACGTTCGCCGGCGACTTCCCCTCCTGGTCGGTCGGCGTCCAGGTGCAATATCCGATCGGCCGCAGCACCGCCGAGGCCAACCTTGCGCAGCAGCGGCTGAACGAGCAGCAGGCGCAGATCAACCTGAGAGCGCTTCAGCTGCAGGTCGCCGCCGCCGTGCGGCAGGCGGCTCGAGACGTCAAGAACAACTATCAGGTCGTGCAGACGACGCGCGCCGCGCTCGATGCCGCGCAGAAGCAGCTCGACGACGAGAATCGCAAGAACGAACTCGGCCTGTCGAACACGTTCATCCTGATCCAGAAGCAGCAGATCCTCGCGAACGCGCGCATTTCCAGCATCGGCGCGCTCGTCTCCTACAACCAGGCGCTCCTGAACTTCGAGCGCGTGCAGCGGGTCCAGTAAACCAGCTATAGTTCCCCACCGTGACGAAGCTCTCCGTCACGGTGATAACCAAAAACGAAGCGGCCCACATCGACGCCTGCCTGGCGTCGGTGGCCTGGGCCGACGAGCGCCTCGTCGTCGACAGCGGGAGCACCGACGGCACGCCGGATCTCGCCCGCCGCGCCGGCGCCCGGGTCATCGTCAAGGACTGGCCGGGGTACTCGGCCCAAAAGAACTTCGCGGCCGGTCAGGCGGCGCACGACTGGATTCTGTCGGTCGACGCCGACGAGCGCGTGACACCCGCGCTCGCCGACGAGATCCAGGTCCTCCTGCGCTCGTCGCCTGCGCGCGCCGGGTATCGCGTCCCGCGGGTGACCTGGCACCTGGGCCGCTGGATTCGCACCACCGACTGGTATCCCGACTACCAGCTGCGCGTGTACGACCGGCGGCGCGCCCAGTGGCCGGTCCGCCGCGTCCATGAGTCGGTCGCAATCGGCGACGGCAGCGCGCCGGGCCAGCTCGCCGGCGAGCTCGAGCACTACGCCTATCGCGACATCAGCCACCATCACCGCACGATGGACCTCTACACGACGCTCGCCGCCGAGGACATGTTCGCCGGCGGCCGGCGCGCGACAATGTTCGACCTCGCGGTGCATCCGCCGGCGGCGTTCCTGCGCAACTACGTCCTGCGGCGCGGGATCGGCGACGGGGCGCCGGGGCTCATCATCTCGGCGATGAACGCGCACTACGTCTTCCTGAAGTTCGCCAAGCTGTGGGCGATGAGCCGCGTCGCCCATGACGAGGCGGAGGCCGCGAGCCGCCGCTAGCGGGATGGCGCCGAAATCCCTGCACATCGACACCGCGCGGACGTGGCGCGGCGGGCAGAACCAGGTCCTGCAGCTCGTCACCGGTCTGCGCGAGCTCGGCGCGCCGGCGGTGCTCGTCGCGCACGAGGCCGGCGAGCTGCGGCGCCGCGCGAACGAGGGGCTGCGGTTCCACGACTTCGCGCCGCGGAGCGAGGTCGACGTGCAGGCCGCGTGGGCGCTCAGCCGGATCCTGGCCGACGTGCGGCCGGACGTGGTCCACGCGCACGACCCGATGGGCGTGTCGCTCGCGGCGATGGCGCTGCCGATGGTGGCCGGCCTCGCGCCGCCGCTCTTCGTCGCCGCGCGGCGCGTGGATTTTCACCTGCGGCAGCACGCGTTCTCGCGGTGGAAGTACCGCCAGGTCGACGTGTTCATCGCGGCGTCGCGCGGCATCGCGCGCGTCCTCGAGACCGATCGCGTCGCCGCCGACCGCATCGTCGTCGTCCACGACGGCGTGAACGTCGGATGGATCGATCGACAGGCGCCCGTGGACGCGCACGCGGCGTTCTGGCTGCCGAAAGGCGCGCCCGTCGTCGGCAACGTCGCGGCGCTCGTCGGCCACAAGGGGCAGAAGCACTTCGTCGCCGCCGCGGCGCGCGTGATCCGTGAGGTGCCCGACGCGCGCTTCCTCATCGTGGGCGAGGGCGAGCTGCGCGAGCCGCTCGAGCGCCAGATCAAGGACCTCGGCCTCGAGCGCCACGTTCTGCTCACGGGCTTTCGCGACGACGTGATCGGGCTGCAGAAGTCGTTCGACGTCTACGTGATGAGTTCGGTCACCGAGGGTCTCGGGTCGGCGATGCTCGACGCCATGGCGTGCGAGCGGGCGGTCGTCGCGTCGCGCACGGGCGGCATTCCGGAGGCGATCGAAGACGGCGTCACGGGCCTGCTCGTGCCGCCCCAGGACGAAGGGGCGCTGGCGCAGGCGATCGTGCGGATGCTGCGCGATCCCGACCTGCGCCGGCAGCTCGCCAGCGCGGCGCGCCGGCGCGTCGTCGACGACTTCAGCGTCGAGCGCATGGTGAACGGCACGCTCGAGGTCTATACGACGCGACGCCCTGCCGCGGCGCCGTAAGCGAAGCGGGCGTGCTATTGTGTGCCGCCTATGGGACCTATAGCGGCATATTGGCCGGTCATTGCGCTCATCGTGAGCCTGCTGACCGGCCACGAGGCGGCGGGGCAATCACGGCTGGTGCGATCGCTGTCAGGACCGTCCGGCAAAGTGGTCGGCTCGGACTTCGTGCTCGACGAGAGTCGCAGCCGATTCGTGTATCCGCAGGACCGGAGCCTGACGGTCTATTTCGAGTGGGAGTGGGCGCCGGGCGACCACGTGCTCGTGGCGAGCTGGCGGCGACCCGACGGCCGCGTGGCCTCCGTGTCGCCCGACGTGAAGATCCAGTCCGCGTCCACGCGGCTGACGGCCTACTGGGTGTTCGAGGTCGTCCCGACGCTCCCGTCGGGGACGTGGACCGTGGAGGTCCGGATCGACGGGCAGCCGGCGGGCTCGCATGCGTTCGAACTCGCGGGGCTCGAGGGCGAGAAGTTCACGCTGGATCGCGTCTCGAAGACGTTTGCGGCGTCGATGGTGCGCGTCCATAAGCTCGATGCGACGGGACGCGAGATCGACGTGAACAGCGGGTTCGTCATCGGTCCCAACGCGGTCGCCGGATCGTTTGGAGACATCGACGGCGCCGACGGGCTCGACCTCGAGTTCGCCGACGGCCGCCGCGTGAAGTCGACCTCGGTGCTCGCGTTCTCCAGGCTCGACGACTGGGCGATTATCGGCGCCGACACCGCGTCGGTGCCGCCCATGCCCCGCGGCGATTCCACCAAGGTCCCGATCGGCGGCCGCCTCGCCCTGTTCGACGTGCAGAACGACGCGCGTGTGGTCGCGCCGGTCGATGTCGGCGCGGTCACGGCCGTGGGCGGCTATGCGCCAAGAATCTTCCTGTCGCCGGCGCCGTCGCCGGAGGCGTTCGGCGGCCCGGTGATCGACGAACAGGGCACCGTGGTCGGCATTGTCGGCGGCAGCTTCACGCCGGGCGTGCGAATCACGGGCCTGTACCGGATGGCTCGCGACACGATCATGAGCTCCACCGTCGCTGGCACCGCCACGGCGCTCTCGGCCGTGCCCGCGTCGTGGCCGCCGCCGGGCAAGACGCTGGCAGACCTGAAGGCCGCGAACGCGATGACGCCCGTCGTCAGCCCGATGGCCGAGATCCATGGCGGCGGGCTCTCGACCGTCGTCCCGAAGGACATCCTCGCGCGGCCGAACAACGTCAGCGAAGTCTCGGCCGCGCATGATCCCGCCATCAGCGCTTATCTTTACGTCGCGAAGGTCGCCAAACTCTCGAAGGGCGTCGTCATGGCGCGCCTGGTGGACGCTGCGAACGTGGTGAGAACGGAATCGCCCTCGAAGAAGGTGTCGCTCCAGACCGCGGAGCAGCAGCTGGTGTTCACGTTCCCGCCGAGGGGGATGGCGCCGGGCTACTACCGCATCGACGTCTATTGGGACGAGCACGTGGTGTGGCGCGCCTATTTCAAGGTCAAGGAGTGAGCCGCGGACGGCAGTGGCCGCGCAGCGGACATTGCGAATCGCGCTGCCTGGTCCCGTAGCCGCACGCGCCCATCATGCTGAGGTGGCAGAGCGAGAAATCGAATCGGACAGGGTCGTCCGGATCGAATTTCCGCAGCGAGGCTGTGATGTCGGCGGCCATCCGCCATCCCGGTGACGCGCGGCGGGTCAGGCGAAGACACCGCCCCGCCCGAATCGTGTGGGTGTCGAGCGGCACGACGAGCTGACGCGCCGGCACCGAGGACCACCCGCCCGGGTCGACGTTGTCGGCGCGGACCATCCATCGCAGGAACAGGTTGAGCCGCTTGCACGCGGAGCCGGTCGACGGCCGCGTGAAGAAGTACCAGGCGCCGGGCGTCCGCGGGACCCGGCCGTAGACCGGGCGAAGGTCGATGGCGCGCGCGCGCGTCGAGAACGACTCGAGCGCCGGCTCGACGTCGGCCGCCGCCGGGTCGAGCCCCGCAGCGAAGCCGCGCTCGATCGATCCATGAGCGTCCAGGATGCGGTTGAGGATCCAGACGAGCGCGGCAAGATCGCGGCCGCGCGTCCACCGATGCCCGAGATGGTCGAACCGCGCCGCGTCGCGGGCGGGATCGAATACCCGCACCGCGGCGGCCGGCGTCGGGCCGAGCACGCCGCAGACGGCCTCGATCGACGCCATCACCGACGCGACGCGGCCGAATGCCAGCCCCGCGGCGATGAAGCCGACGACCTCCCGGTCGTCGAGCCGGGAGTACCGGCGGACGATCTGCACGGGGTCGAGCGCGGACTCCGGCGCGTTGAACGACGCGTAGAGCTGTTCGAGGGCGTCGCGCACGCGTTCAGCGGATCAGAATTGCGTCACCGGCACGCCTGAGCGGCACATCGGACACTCGGCCGCGGCGATGTTCTCGGGCGCCGGGTACTCGGCGAGGGCGATGTTCGGCACGCCGAGATCCACGACGGCCTCGAGGCGGTCGCAGATTTCCGCCGTCGCGACCACGCGCGCGCCGGCCGCTTCGAGCAGGGCCTTCGCGCGCTCGAAGGTCTTCCCGGTATTGCGAATGTCGTCGACGATCAGGATGCCCTTGCCCGCGACCACCGACTTGTAGAACGGCCGCAGCGCGAGCGCGCCCGTCGCGTCCACCGACAACGGCGCGAAGGCCGTGGGCGGATGGCTCAGCTGCCGCCGTCCGTCGAGCAGGCCGGCCACGGTGTGTCCGAGGAGCGCCCCGCCCATGACCGGGCCGGCGACGACGTCGATCGCGCTGACGATCGTGTCCGGCATCACGTCGATGAGATCCTGCGCCAGCCGCCAGATGAGCGAGGGCTGGCGAAAGATGCGGTGCGGGTTGAGGTACGCACGGCCGTGATAGCCGTTGCCGTAATCGAAGTGCCCGTCGAGCATGAGGACTTCGAATTCCCGAAGGTTCGTCAGGGCCTGTCGTCGGAGATCGTCTCTGCGGGTCATAGGAAGGCTTAAGGCTTGGGGCTTAAGGCTTAGGGCCTGACACTCAGTCGGCCAAGCCCAAACCACTCTGGCGATCGACGTACACGACGCGGCCGGCCACGATCGTGGCGGCGACGGCGCCTTTGAGCGTCCAGCCGTCGAAGGGCGTGTTCTTCGACTTCGATCGGAACGTCGACGCGTGCACGGTCACCTCGCGATCCGGCGAAAGGATCGTGATGTCGGCCGGCGCGCCTTCGGCGAGCGTTCCGCCCGCGACCCGGAGGAGCCGTGCCGGATTCACCGACAGCAGCTCCACCAGCCGCGACAGGCTGACGACGTTGGCGTGCACCAGCCGGTCCAGGCAGAGCGGCACGGCCGTCTCGAGCCCGACGATGCCGAACGGCGCATGGTCGAACTCGAGCGCCTTCTCATCCGCGTGGTGCGGCGCGTGGTCGGTCGCGATCGCGTCGATCGACCCGTCGCGGAGGCCTTCGATCATCGCGTCGCGGTCGGCGCGGCCGCGCAGCGGCGGGTTCATCTTCATGTTCGTGTCGTAGCCGCCGTTGCGCTCGAGCGAGTCGTCCGTCATCACGAAGTGATGCGGCGTGACCTCGCAGGTGACGCGTGCGCCCCGCGCCTTGGCGGCGCGCACCGCCCGCAGGGACTCGAGCGCGCTCATGTGCGCGATGTGCACGTGGCCCTTCGTCACCTCCGCCAGCGTCGCGTCGCGCTCGACCATGATCGACTCGGCGACCGACGGAATGCCGCGGAGCCCCAGCAGGCCCGCCACGGGGCCCTCGTGGGCGACGCCGTCGCCTTTGAGCGACGGGTCCTCGCAGTGATCGATGACCGGCATGTCGAACATCGACGCGTACTCGAGCGCGCGCCGCATCAGCAGCGCCGTCGCCACCGGCCGGCCGTCGTCGGACACCGCCACGCAGCCGGCGGCCCGCAGGTCCGCGATTTCCGTCAGCTGCTCGCCTTTCGATCCGATCGACACGGCGCCGATGGGATAGACCCTCGCGAGGCCCGCCGCGGCCGCCCGCTCGACGATGAGCTTGGTGACCGACGCCTGGTCGTTGATGGGCGTCGTGTTCGGCATGCACGCGACCGCCGTGAACCCGCCCGCGACGGCCGACGCGACGCCCGTCGCGATCGTCTCCTTGTGCTCCTGCCCTGGCTCGCGCAGGTGCACGTGCATGTCGATGAATCCGGGACACACGACGGCGGACGCCGGCACCTCGACGACGCGCGCGTCCCCGGCCGGAAGGTCTTTGCCCACGCGGGCAATGCGGCCATCCGCGATCAGCACGTCGAATTGCCCGTCGCGCCCGTTCGCCGGGTCGACCACCCGTCCGTTCTTCAGCAGCAGGTTCATGACGATGACTTCCGCAGTGCGTGGCTCATTCTTCGTTTCCGGCGAGGAGGTACAGGACGGCCATGCGGACGGCGACGCCGTTCGCGACCTGGTCGAGGATCACCGACCACGGACCATCGGCGACCGCCGAGTCGATCTCGACGCCGCGGTTCATCGGGCCCGGATGCATGACGATGGCGTCGGGTGCGGCGCGCGAGAGGCGCTCGGGCGTGAGGCCGAAGACGGTGAAGTACTCGCGAACCGAGGGCAGGAACAACCCGCGCATCCGCTCGTTCTGCACTCTGAGCATCATGACGACGTCGGCGCCGTCCACGGCCTCGTCGATGGACGTCTTCACCTGCACGCCGAGACGGTCGAGGCCGTACGGCAGGAGGGTTGCCGGGCCCGCGGCCGTGACGATGGCGCCCATCCGTGTGAGGAGCAGCGCGTTCGACCGCAACACGCGGCTGTGCACGAGGTCGCCGATGATCGACACGCGCAGGCCCGCGAGCCGCCCTTTGCGCTCGTGGATCGTGAAGGCGTCGAGGAGGGCCTGCGTCGGGTGTTCGTGCATGCCGTCGCCGGCGTTGACGATGCTCGCCTTGCAGACGCGGGAGAGGTGATGCGGCGCTCCCGACGACTCGTGCCGCATGACGATCACGTCGGGCGCCATCGCTTCAAGCGTCCGAGCCGTGTCGAGCAGCGTCTCGCCCTTCGACACGCTCGATCCGGACGTCGTGACGCCGAGCGTGTCGGCGCTCAGCCGTTTCTCGGCCAGTTCGAAGGACAGGCGCGTGCGCGTGCTCGGCTCGAAGAACAGGTTCACGACCGTGCGGCCGCGCAGCGTCGGGACTTTCTTGATCGCGCGCGTGCCGATTTCCTTCATCGCGAGCGCCGTGTCGAGCACGAGCTGGATCTCGTCCGGCTCGAGGCCCGCGATGCCCAGCAGATGCCGGCTGCGGAGGGAGGTGGCGGCGGTCGTCATCGTTCGCCTCCTTCGACCGGATCCACGGTGACTTCGTCGCGTCCGTCCAGCTCCTGCAGCCGCACCTGCACGCTCTCCTGGCGCGACGTCGGCACGTTCTTGCCGACGTAGTCGGCGCGAATCGGCAGCTCGCGGTGCCCGCGGTCGACGAGGACCACGAGCTGGATGGCGCTCGGCCGGCCGAAGTCGATGAGCGCGTCGAGCGCCGCCCGAATCGTCCGGCCCGTATAGAGCACGTCGTCCACGAGCAGGATGTGGCGGCCGTCGAGCGAAAACGGAATCTCGGTCCGGCGGACGACGGGCTGCGGGCCCACCGGGTGCCCCGTGAGATCGTCGCGATAGAGCGTGATGTCGAGCGCGCCGGTGGGCACCTCGACGCCAGCGATCTGCTTCACGTGCGCGGCGAGCCGCTGGGCGATCGGGACGCCGCGGGCGCGAATGCCGATAAAGGCCAGGTCTCCCACGCCGCGATTGCGCTCGAGGATCTCGTGGGCGATGCGGGCAATCGAGCGTCCGACGCGGTCGGCGTCCATCACGACCGGCATGACAGAACTCCCGCGATCATGGCGGTCAGTGGGCGGACGTGGATTGTCGCGGAAATGGAACGTGGAGGCATCGTCACCTCTTCGCCACCTCGCAGGGCGGCGTTAAAGAGTGTCAGCAGTGAAAAAGCATAACACGGAAAACCAAGGAGCTTGGACACGAAGCACGCGAAGGACACGAAGAGATCGAGATTCGGCGAGCGGTCCGGCGATTTCACGCGTGCGGGCTCACGAGTGCTTCGGCGCTGGCGCGTCTCGCCCCGGCGGCCTGCCGGCCGGGCCGCGAAGGCTTCGGCGGCGGCAGCCCGGCACCGCGCGACCGCCTCGAACGGAGCCTCGATATCTTCGTGGCTCTTCGTGTCAACGCTCTTCGGTTTCTTGCGTTACTTCTCGTGCGTCGCGATGTACGTGATCGGGTGGTCCGCCGTGTAACTGGCGAGAAAGAGATCGGTTCTCGCAAACCCGTCCATGTCGAGGCCTACCGGCAGCCCGAGGTAGTACAACAACGTCGGCGCCAGATCGACGATGGCGCCGCGCGGGAACTGACCGTGGGCGACGTTGCCGCCGTAGGCGAGCAGAAACCCGTCGGGTGCGGCGTCGTGACCGCCGCTCGGATCCTCGAGCCCGAGCAGGCGCGCGACCTCGCGCTTGGGCCACGACACGGGCGCCATGCCGAAGCCGGACATCACGAGCAGCAAATCGTTGGGCGTCGTGGGCTTCGCGAGCGCGCGGCCAATCTCGCCGTCGATGTAGTTGTAGTACCGATCGAGAACCGATCGGCCGCCGAGCGCCGTCGGCACCTGACCGAAGAGCTCCGGCTCGGCGTCCTCGAGAAACCAGGAGCCGAGCGCGTTGAGCCCGGAGTAGCGCGTGATGCTCAGCTTCGGGGCAAACTGCTGCTCGAGGAGGTCGGCGGTCTCGGCGTACGCGTGGTCCCAGAGCGCCGCGCGCAGCGCCGCCGTCGGCACGCCGGATGGCGCCGGCTCCCCGGCCGGCGTACCCGGAACGGCATCCGTCCACGGCCGCGACTGCCACTCGTCGAAGACGTCGCGGGCCGTCGCCGCGGCGGTCGTCGGGTCCGCGGCTTCCGCGTCCTTCATCCGGAGCGGCGACGTCGCGGCTTCGTCGAACGCATCGCTGACGAGGAAGCCCACGCCGAGGAGCAGGTGCGACGGCCGCGTCAGCGGCACGTTGACGACGCCCGGCACGAGGCGGTAGTCGGCGCCGATGTCCCAGACCGGCCGCGCGCGCAGCGACGCCGAGGTCAGCTCCTCGCGATCCGCGCGGACGAAACTCTGCAGGACGAGCGATCGGGCGAAGCAGTAGTCGGGCAGCAGGTTCGCCGGGTCGTCGTCATCGGCGCCGACCCGGTAGATCGCGTCCGACCGGACGCCGTTTTTCGGCGGGTACTTGCCCGTGACCGCCGCGGCCCAGATGGGCACGGCCTCGGTCGGTTTGAGCGTGGCCACGTCCATGACGGCCCCGTGGTCGAGCAGCAGACCGAAGTTCGGGAGCTGGCCGAGCGCGACGCGGCGGCGAATGTAGCTGAGCGACGCGCCGTCGAGGAGGATGACGCGGGCATGCGGCGCCGACCAACCGGCGTACTGGTACACGAAATCGCGCCGGCGCGGGGACGGCAGCGGCAGGTCCCCGGGCCCGCGCATCACGAGTGGCATGACCACCGATCCGGTCATCGCGACGACGAGCAGGATGGACGCCGCCGGGCTGCCGCGGCGGCCGAACGAATACCGAAGGACCGCGATGACGACGAGCGCCGAGGCAAAGGCGGTGATCGCGATCGCGCCGTGCCGCATCGCGAGCGCCGGCCCGTGGCCGAGCACGGCGCTGAAGCCGGCGAGGTTGGACCACATCAGACCGGCCGCCGCCGCGGCGCCCGCGGCGCTGAGCCACGCGAGCAGCCGCACGCTCAGCCAGCCGGGATTGAGCGGCCGCGACGCGAACGCTTCGCGGATCACCAGCACGACCATCAGGCCGACGCCGAGATAGAGACCGTAGAGCGCGATGATCACGCGCAGCCAGCGCCAGGCCGTCAGCGACGCGATCGGAATCTGCGGATTGAGCTGCAGCACGAGCACGACGAGGTACGCGGCGACGAGCAGGCCGCCGGCCACGGCGTTGGTGAGCAGGCGCAAGTACCGCACGGCGGATTCGAGTCTATACTTTGCGGGATGCCGACCGACGTGGCGGCCGCAGTCCTGTCGAACCGCCGGCTCTCATCCGACTACAACGTGATCGCACTGGGTGCGCCTGAAATCGCGGCGGTCACCGCGCCGGGACAGTTCGTGATGATCAAGCCGTCAGCCGGGATGGACCCGATGCTGCGGCGCCCCTTTTCCGTGTTCGAGATCCTGCGTGACGCGTCAGGCCGCGCCACAGGCCTGTCGCTGCTGAACAAACGGGTCGGCGTCGGCACGGCGCTGCTCTACGCCGCGGAACCCGGCGCGACGCTGTCCGTCGTCGGACCGCTCGGCCGGGCGTTCGTGCCCGTCGATCCCCCCGACGAGGCGTGGATGGTGGCCGGCGGCGTCGGCCTCGCGCCGTTCGCGACGCTCGCTGAAGCGCTGGCGGCGCGGCACACGCCGATGACGCTCTTTTACGGCGGCCGCAGCCGTCAGGATCTGTTTCATCAGGCGTTCTTCGAACGGCTGGGCGCCCGGCTCGTGCTCACGACCGAGGACGGCACCGAAGGCGAGCGCGGGCGGGTGACCGCGCCGCTCGAGCGCGCGCTCGCGTCGCATCGCGGCGGCCCCGTCACGCTCTACGCGTGCGGGCCGACGCCGATGATGCGCGCGGTCGCGGCACTCGGCGCGCGCTTCGCCCGGCCCACGTTCGTGTCGCTCGAGCCGCAGATGGGGTGCGGCATGGGCGGCTGCTACAGCTGCGTCGTCCGCGTCCGGCGATCCGGGCCGGGCGGCGCCACGCATTTCGTGCGATCGTGCCTCGACGGCCCGGTGTTCGACGCGACGGCGGTCGTGTGGGACGCGCTTTCGGCGGTCGGACACTGATGGCTGATCTCTCCGTTCGCATCGGATCGCTCACGCTCGCGAATCCCGTGATCGCGGCGTCGGGCTGCTTCGGCTACGGCCTCGAGTACGCGCCGAGCGTGAACCTGGCGTCGCTCGGCGGCGTGGCCGTGAAGGGCCTCTTCCTCGAGGAACGCGAGGGCCATCCGCCGCCGCGCATCGTCGAGACGCCGGCGGGCATGCTGAACGCGATCGGCCTGCAGGGCATCGGCGTGTTCCGGTTCGTGGCCGAGAAGCTGCCGGAACTCCGGCGGCTCGGTGCGACGACCGTCGTCAACATCTGCGGCACGACGATCGACGAGTACTGCGAAATCGCGCGCGTGCTGTCGGATCACGAGGGCGTCGGCGCGATCGAGCTCAACATTTCGTGCCCCAACATCAAGGCGGGCGGCATCCAGTTCGGCTGCAGCCTGACGGGAACGGACGACGTCGTCCGCGCCGTCCGGAAGGTCACGCGACTGCCGCTCATCCCGAAGCTCACGCCAAACGTCACCGACGTCGCCTCGTTCGCGCGCGCGGCCGAAGCGGCCGGCGCCGATGCCGTGTCGCTCGTCAACACGTTTCTCGCGATGGCAATTGACGTCGAGACGCGGCGGCCGAAGCTCTCGAACGTCATGGGCGGCCTGAGCGGGCCGGCCATCCGGCCCATCGCGGTGCGCATGGTCTACGAGTGCTTCCAGGCGGTGAAGATCCCGATCATCGGGATGGGCGGCATCCAGAACGCCGCCGACGCGGTCGAGTTCATCCTGGCCGGCGCGACGGCGGTGCAGGTCGGCACGGCGAACTTCGTCGATCCGTTCCTGTGGCAGCCGCTCATCGGCGGCCTCGGCGACTACCTCGACCGCCATCACCTCGCGCGCGTGGCCGACCTCGTCGGACGCGTCGACGTCTCGAAGCCCGAACCGGCATGGACCGCGTCCTAGTCGCGCTCGACGTCCCGACGGCCGCCGCGGCGGTCGCGCTCGCCGACCGGCTGCGCGGCGCGGTCGGCGGCTTCAAGATCGGCAGCCAGCTCTTTACGGCGGCGGGTCCCGACATCGTCCGCACGCTGGTCGCGCGCGGCGATCGCATCTTCCTCGACCTGAAGTTCCACGACATCCCGAACACGGTCGCGGGCGCGGTGGCCGAGGCGTCGAAACTCGGCGTCTGGATGCTGAACGTGCACGCGTCGGGCGGCGCGGCGATGCTCGAGGCGGCGAGGCTGGCCGCGCATCAAGCCGCCGGGCCCGGCAAGGCGAAACCGCTCGTGATCGCCGTGACGGTGCTCACGAGCCTCGATCAGGCGACGCTCAACGCGGTAGGCGTCGCGGCGACGCCGATGGATCAGGTCGTGCGCCTCGCCCGGCTGGTGCAACAGGCCGGGCTCGACGGCGTCGTCGCCTCGCCGCAGGAAACCGCGGCGATCCGCGCGGCGTGCGGCACGAGCTTCGCGATCGTCACGCCGGGGATCCGCGGCGGCAGCGCCGAACGGACGGACGCCAAGTCCGCCAGCGACGATCAGCAGCGGACGTCCACGCCCGCCGGCGCCATCGCGGCCGGGAGTTCGTATCTCGTGATCGGCAGGCCCATTACCGCCGCGCCGGATCCGCGGGAAGCGGCGAGACGGATCGGTGAAGAGCTGAAAGGCACGTAGGAAGGTGGGGAGTCGGGAAGGTGGGAAGCTAGATCCTGCTTCCCCACTTCCCGCCTTCCCCACTTCCCAGCTTTCGTGCTACTTGCCCGTGAAGATGAAGTGCCCGCGGCGGTTCTGTGACCAGCATCCCTCGTTGCTCTCGGTGCAGAACGGCGCTTCCTTGCCCTTGCTGACGACGTTCATGCGATTGGCCGCGATGCCGAGGCTGACGAGGTAATCGCGCGTGGCGAC
>Ga0134128_10005792_pt1 | contig 14968 bp, 10 predicted proteins | sample KB31754_FD_96462 | JGI IMG/M metagenome (GOLD analysis project Ga0134128, IMG submission 96462) | Terrestrial soil microbial communities with excess Nitrogen fertilizer from Kellogg Biological Station, Michigan, USA - KB3-175-4 | ecosystem: Environmental > Terrestrial > Soil > Unclassified ... | reverse complement strand
CGTCGAACGTCTCGACCGGCTGCGCGGGCCGCTGGAGCACGGCCGAGCCGAGCCGCTCGATCGGTCGCAGCATCAGGCCGGTCCCGCGACCGGCGACAGCCGCGTCCTGACCCGCTCGGCCCAGGCGGACCAGGCGGCGTCGAGCGAGGCCATCGTGTCGTTGCCGAACCGCTCGAGCACGGCCTCGGCGAGGACCCAGGCGACCGCCGCCTCGCCGACGACCGCGGCCGCGGGAACGGCACACACGTCGCTCCGCTCGATGGCGGCCTTCGCTTCGGCCATAGTCTCGAGGTCGACCGATCGCAGCGGTTTCATGAGCGTCGAGATAGGCTTCATCCAGACGATGACGCGGACGTCTTCGCCGTTGGTGACCCCGCCCTCGAGTCCGCCGGCGTGATTCGTCGGACGCGACAGGCCGCGGATGGTACCGGTCGATTCGCCCGTGGCTGGAACGATCTCGTCGTGGACCTGCGAACCGGGCAGATGACCGACCGCGTCCGCGAGCCCGAAGCCCATCGCCTTGATGGCGGGAATCGAGAGGATCGCCTGGCCGAGGCGCCCGTCCAGCTTTCGATCCCACTGAACGTGGCTTCCGAGTCCTGCCGGCACGTGGTGGGCTACGACCTCGAACGTGCCGCCAAGCGTGTCGCCGGCCTCTTTCGCGGCGTCGATGGCCGCCCGCATCTTCGCCGCGACACCCTCATCCACGCACCGTACGTCGTCTTCCACACCCAGGGCGGCGATGCGGTCGAACGGTACCGGAGCGGCGGGTACGTGGGCGGCGCCGATCCGCGTGACGTGACTGGCGATCGAGATGCCGAGATGACGGAGGAGCGCGCGGGCGACAGCGCCTGCGGCGACACGCGCCGCGGTTTCGCGAGCGCTCGCGCGCTCGAGGATGTCGCGCAGGTCGTCGCGCTCGTACTTGAGGCCGCCCGAGAGGTCGGCATGACCGGGCCGCGGACGCGTGACGGCCGCGCGGCGAGCGCCCGGCAGTTCGTCGCCGGGCGGCGCGACGCTCATCGTGTGCTGCCAGTTGGTCCAGTCGCGGTTGCGAATGAGCAGGGCTATCGGACTGCCGAGCGTATGACCGTGGCGGACGCCGGAGAGGATCTCGGCGCGGTCGCGCTCGATCGCCATGCGCCGGCCGCGTCCGTACCCGAGTTGACGACGGGCGAGATCGGCGGCGATCGCGTCTTCCGAGAGCGCGAGTCCCGCGGGCAGGCCTTCGACCACGACGACCAGCGCCTGGCCGTGCGACTCGCCGGCTGTGAGAAATCGCAGCATTCCAGGCGACATCTTATCGAATTTTCTGCAACCCTCCGGCGCGGCCCGCGGATATCGTGCCCAGTTCCAGCGGGCGAACATCTTGCACCGCCAAGGCGCGCATGGTCGGTGACCTCGCGGTGCGCGTCGCGACTGCCGAGCCGCGGGGATTCGCCCGGCTCGATCTCGGCCGCGAGGCGGGATCGCCGGCCGCGATCGCCGACGCGGCGGTCGCCTTCCGCGCGCTGGGCTTCGCCTGCGCGCGCTCGTCGGCGATCGCCGGACCAGGGAGGCTGGCCGCGGTCGCGTCACGCCATCTGGCAATCTTTGTCCTGGACTCGCGCGATCTGACGGCCGCGCCAGTCGTCGTGTCGGGTCTCGCCGTGACTGACGGCCGGCGTCGCCTGCTCGTGCACGCGGTACCGCTGCCGGCCGTGGCCGCGAGGGCGACGCCGCGGTGGCGCGCGCGCCAGGAAACCGTCGGCGCGACGGTCGACCGCCTGATCGCGTCGCTCGAAGTACCGGCGGCGCTCGACGCGCTGTCGGCGATCGAGGTCGAGGCCGCGTGTCGAGGACTGCCGCTGGACGCGAGCGTCGCGCTGCGCCGGGTCCAGGTCCTGTTTTTCCTCGGACGATTCGAGGAGGCCTGGTCGGCGCTGGGGGCCGCACGCGGCGCGGCGGACTACGACGCGTGGCGCGCGTGCGTCGCGTGGGCGCGCGGCGATCCGTCGCCGCTCAAGCTGATGCCGAAATCGGCGACGCCTCGATCGGCGATGTCGCCGGGGGCGAGCGCGATTGTCGCAGCGCAGATCGACATCGGACTTGCCGAAGTCCGCCGGCGGCGCCAGTCAGGAGTCGATCGGGGCCTGCGCAGCCTTCGCCGCGGTCCGCCGCTGTCCGCGGCGCTTGCGGACCGACTCACCTCATTCCGGGATTCCATTTTCCGGAGTGACGAAGACCGGCTTGGACGGAGTCGCGAGGTCCCGGGCCTGGAGCGGTTCGGAGAGGGGAGACGAGCGATGAATCTGTTGCACGCGATGCCGCGACTCCTGCAGGTCGTCCACGACACCGAGGACGAGACGGCGATGCTCCGGCGCGCGTGCGCCTGGCTGATCGAACACGCCGGCGCGACCGCCGCCGCGATCCTCGCCCGCGACGACCTCCGCCTCGTCTCGGGCCAGGGGATCGAGCAGGCGGACGTGGTCGAGTCGCAGGCCGCTGACGTGCTGCGGACCGGCGCGCCGCGCACGGTCGTCACGAGTCAGCCCATCGTGTGCGTCCCGGTTCGGTACGCGGCAGCGACGATTGGCGTGGTGGTTGCCCGCGGGCAGCCGGGCCGTGTCGAAACCCTCGTCGAGGCCGCGACCGTCGTTGCCTCCCTGGTGGGGATGGCGCTCCGGGCGCGACTCGACGCCCTCGCGCTCGCGGGCCGGGGAGAAGCCCTGGCGCGCGACCTTCTGGGCGACAGCCTCGCCATGGCCGAGTTGCGCGAGTCGATCGCGCGCGCGGCCGGGTCGTCGTTTCCGGTTCTGATCGAAGGCGAGAGCGGTACCGGGAAGGAACTGGTCGCGAGCGCGGTGCATCGGCTGAGCGCGCGCCGCGATCGGCGTCTTTGCGCGGTGAACTGCGCCGCGCTCACCGACGAGCTCATCGAGGCGGAGATGTTCGGGCACACCCGCGGCGCCTTTACGGGTGCGGTGGGTGCCCGGCCGGGCTTGTTCGAGGAGGCGCACCGCGGGTCGCTGTTCCTCGACGAAGTCGCCGAACTCTCACCGCGCGGGCAGGCGAAGCTCCTCCGCGTGCTCCAGGAGCGCGAAATTCGGCGCTTGGGCGAAAACGCGCCGCGCGCCGTCGACGTCCGCGTCATCGGCGCCACCAACGTGCCGCTCGCCGACGCGGTCGCGCACGGACGTTTTCGCGAGGACCTGAGGTTTCGACTGGCTGTGATCCGGCTGCGGGTGCCGCCGCTCCGCGATCGGATCGAGGACGTGCCGCTGCTCGCGCGCGCGTTCTGGCGGCGCATGAGCGCCGACAGCGCCACGCGCGCCGTCCTCGGGCCGGAAGCCGTGGCGAGCCTGTGCCGCCACGCCTGGCCCGGCAACGTGCGCGAGCTCCAGAACGTCGTCGCCGCGCTGGTGGTGGGCGCGCCGACGCGCGGCGTGGTGACGGGTCGTCACGTCACGGCCGCTCTCGGTGCGGCGGGCTTGGAGCCGACGCCCAGTGTCCGTCTCGATGCGGCCGTACGCGGCTTCGAGCGGAGAGTGGTCGCTGCCGCCCTCGCCCGGCATGGAGGACGACGAACGGGCGCGGCGATGGAGCTCGGCCTCACGCGGCAGGGCCTGACCAAAGCGATTCGGCGCCTCGGTCTGCATTCCCGGGACCGCGACCGAGTGGGCGTGGCCTGACGATCAGCCAGCTATTTGACGAGGCGTTGGACGCGGATGACGTCGGGGTTGTGGGGGTCGGCGGCCGAGGCGCGCGCGAGAGCGGCGCGGGCGCCCCCATGGTCGCCGGCCTGCCAGTCGGCCTGCGCGAGGAGCGCGAGTGTCGACGCGTCGGTGCTGCCGAGGTCGACTGACGCTTTGAACGAGGCGACGGCCTGGCGTGGGTCGTTCAGTCGCAGCGCGAGGGCGCCCATGCGGCGCGCACGGGCCGCACGGCTCGCGGCCGGCGCCGTGTCGCCGAGGAGGGCGTCGAGATTTGCCAGCGCGTCGAGCGCCGCCGTGTCGTGTCCGAGTCGTTCGGCGGCATCCGCGAGGAAGCCAAACGCTTCGATGTCGACCGGAGCCGTGCGAACGGCGGACGTCAGCGTTCGCTCGGCCGGCGCCCAGTCGCCCGAGAAATACTGCGCGCGGCCGGTCAGCGCGAGGCGCTCGCTCGTCTCGAGCGTCGCCAGCGGCGGCGACGTGAGGATCGCCATGGCACGAAGGGCCGACGGGCGATCGAGCGTGCGTTCCGCGCGGGCAAGGAGCGCGCGCGTCATCGCGAGCGCGACAGCTGGATTCGTCGCGTCGGTTCGGGCTGCGTCCGCGAGGGTCGCGATCGGCGAGTCTACCTGGCCGGCGCGAGTCTCCGCGAGCGCGATGTCGACGCTCCGTGCGGGTTTCGGGTCGAGGACGGAGAGCGCCTGGAGCTGCGCCATCTCGTCCGCGGGGCGATTCTGAGAGCGGTAGAGGTCGGCGAGTTCCTCCCGGGCCGCGAGCAACGACGGCGCGGTTCGGACCGCGTGATCCAGCGCCCGCACCGCGTCGTCTATCCGGTGGGTGTCGCGGTAGGCGAGACCGAGGAGGTAGTACGCCTGCGCCGCCGTGTCGTCGGTGGAGACAATGCGCTGGAGGGGGTCGATCGCGGCGGCCGCGGCGCCGGATCGGTACCGCGCCAGCGCGAGCTTGTAGAGCACCGCCGGGTCTTGCAGCCGCGCGGCGGCCTGGCTGTACCAGTCGGCCGCGCGCGCCCACGCCCGCTGGCTGTCGTAGAGGTCGCCGAGAGCCAGCGCCGGCGCCGTCGAGTCGGGCGCGAGACGAGCCGCTTCCAGGAGGTCCCGCGTCGCTTCATCGAGGCGCTGTTCGGCCCGGTAGGCCTCGCCGCGGCGGAGGTGCGCCACCATCGAGGTCTCGCGGAGGGCGAGGGCGCCGCTGAACGCCTCGATCGCAGTCGCCGTATCGCCCGCGGCCAGGTGGCTCTCGCCGGACGTGATGAGGTCCAGGTACTGGTGGTCCCGTTCGACGCGCTGCTCCACGAGCAGGCTGGTCACCGTCAGGGCAGCGACGACCAGACCGAGCGCGAGCAGGCGCTTCACAGCGCCGATTGTACGCCTGGGGAACTTCCGGGACCCGATGGGGTCTAACGTCTCAGGGAGTGCGGTTCCGCCCGGGTGCTACTATGGCGGCAGAGCCCTCTGTGAAACCACTCCGCGTCCTGACGTGGGCCGACGGTGCGAGCGCGGATTGGGCGCTCGTCCAGCAGTGTGCCGCTGGAGACGAGGACGCCTGTACCCGCCTCGTCGGCGACCACCAGCGGATGGTTCACCAACTGGCGTTTCACCTCCTCGGAGACGCCCAGGAAGCGCTCGACCTGTCGCAGGAAGTGTTCCTGCGAGTGTTTCGGACGCTGCATCAGTTCCGCGGTCAGTCCACGCTGCGCACCTGGATTTACCGGATTGTCGTCAATCAGGCGTCGAATCGGCAGCGGTGGTGGCGGCGTCGGCATCGCGCGCAGCAGGTCCCGATCGACGATCCGGCTGCGCTTCGCGGCGAGCTCCCCGAATCGCGAAACTTTGCGATGCCGGACCGCGTCCTTGATGAGAGGGAGGCGAGCGGCCGCGTCTGGCGCGCGCTGAACCAGCTGCCCTTCGATCAGCGCACGGTTGTGGTCCTGCGGGAAATCGACGGGTTGAGCTACGACGAAATCGCGACGTCCCTGGGCGTCGCCGTCGGCACGGTGAAGTCGCGATTGGCCCGCGCGCGTCAGGGATTGCGGGTCGCCTTGAGGCCTGTATGAACGGAGCCGACTGTCGCCAGATCCGCAAGCGACTCGGAGCCTTCGTGGACGGCGAACTGTCCGGAGGCGACCGACTCGCGGTCACGCGTCATCTGCGTGACTGCGTCCCGTGCGATCGCGAGGCCGACGCACTGCGGGATCTCGGTGAGATGCTTCGGGCCGAGGCGCCCGTCACGGATGCCTCCGAGGTGCGCGGACTGGCGTCCGGGGTGGTCAGCCGCCTGGTCGCCGAACAGTCCCAGTCCTGGGGGACCCGTTTCCGTACGACATTCGAGGACTGGCATTGGGTGATGATCGGCACCGGGTCCCTCCTCGGGCCCGCCGCGTGCACGCTGCTCGTCATGAGCGTGCTCCTGTTCGGACCGCGCCCCCAGCGCGCCGGATCGCTGGCCAGCCTGCTCGCGACCGTCGACGAGTCGGCTGGCACCTTGTTCGTCGTCGCGTCGCCAGCCGGCGACAACCGGACATCGATGTTCATGCAGTTCGAGGGCTCCGGCGCGGTCTCGGCCGACGCGGGCGTGACGATGGTGCCGTCGACCATCGGGATCGCGGACGAAGCCGCGCTCACGAGCAGCATGGCCGACATGGTCACGCGCGGCGGCAAGGTCATCGAGTTGAACGCGTTGCCGCTGCCGCAGCGTCAGCGGATCGAGGCGCTGCTCGACGACATCCGCAGCCGGCACCTGGCCGATCCCCACAGCACGACCGGGCCCGTCACGGTCCACAACCTCTGGCTCGTCGCCCAGACGAGCGTCAGCGCCAAGGCGCTTTAGCGAAGTTCGGGCCGTCGCGCCCGCGCCGCTCCACGGTTCCAGCCGCCTGGTTGCTGAGGCGTCAGCAACCTGTCTCGAAACACGAAGGGCAAGGAGGGCCGGGAGGGCCGAGTACAAGCCCTCCGTGTTCTCAGGACGAACGTCCAGACGGATCTCGCCGCAGCACAGTTGGGGCTATCTCGCCAGCGCCGGCTGCGTCGCAACGTTCTGCAGGGCGTCCGACGCGCGCACGACGAGGCGCGCCAGGTCTGCGTCGTTCGCGACCACGATGTCGTAGCGCTCATCGGGTGAGTCAGCCAGTCCATCCACCGGATAGGCGAGGCGCCAGGGGCCGCCGCCGATCGAATACTCGAGCTTGGCGATCGCGCTCGTCGTGTCCGTGACGTGCACGAGGAGGTGCGTGGTGCCGCCCTGCCGCGACACGCTCATGGCCAAGGTCGGCGGCGTGTTGTCGACGGTGATCGGGTCGCTCTCGAGATCGCCGGTGAGCGCGCGATCGGGCGTGTTGGACGCGGCGTCCGAGGCGGCGATCCGGACGAGATAGTGGCCGTCGCCGACCGTCGTCGTGTCCCAGACGAAGATCGGATCGATCCAGTCCGTCTGGAGCGGATGCCACGTCGTCTCGCCGACCTTGCGATAGCTCAGCGTGTAGGTGAGACGGTCGCCGTCGGCGTCATCCGCTTTCCAGACAATCGTCTGCAGGCCTTTCTGGTACATCTTCCGGCCGAGCGGAGCGGGCGACGCGTCAGGGTTCGGCAGACGACGCGCCTCGGCCGTGGCGTCGTCGAGACCGGCAATCGCGGTGTCGTCGCCGAACGGGCGCTGGAACACGACGCCCGGCGGATGCACCGTGATCGACGAGACGACGGGACGGCTGTTGCGCGCGAGATACGCGAGCGTCACCGACATCAATTGCGGCGGGCTGCCCGCGCCATTCGTCAGCTGCGCACGCCACTGAACGAATCGTCCGGGCGGACTCGTGATCGACTCGCCGTCGGCGCGGCGGTACGCGGCCGACCAGTCCGTCCACGTCTCGTCCGGCTTCTCCGTGTTGCCCGTGCGCGTCTGTAATTCGACGTTGCCGGAAGACTCCCAGCGGATCGCGCCCCACGTGGACGCGCTCTTCGTGTCGTGGACGGGCGACGTATAGGTGGCGGGGGACTGAAGGCTCGAGCCGACGGCGATGACGCGGCCGGGATTCGCGGTCGCAAACGCCGACAGATGGCCGCCCGCGCCCGTCACGAGGCGCGTCACCTGATGCGCGTCGACGCCGGTCAAGAGCTGCGCCTTCTGGCTCGCGACGATCTTGTAGAGCCGGCCGTCCGGACCCGACGCCGCGAAGAGTCCGCCATCCTCGTCAATCGCGAGGTCGTAGATGATGTCGTTCGTGTCCCAGTACGTATCCCAGGTGCCCGAGGCGGCGACGCGGAACACGGTCGATCGCCGGCTCGCCGGCGGCGCCGGGGGTGTTGCACCCGGAGTGGCCGGTGCTGGAGGTGTCGCGATGGCGACCGACGTCGTCTCGCCCGAAGCCGGCGTGCTCTCGTCGCCGCGGCTGATCGCCGCCACGTAGAGCTCGCCCGACCGGGCCGCGACGATCGCCCGCGCTTCGGTCGCGCCCGTGTCGAGTACGACCGACGGACGATCGCTCGCGTCGAAGCGGTACACGCGTCCGGGTGACTCGGTCCCCGCCAGCATGCGGCCGTTCGCGTCCGCCGCCAGGCACACGACGTGCGCGGCGGGCGGATGGTACACGACGTGGCTCGTGCCCGACGGGTCGACGCGATAGATCACGGCCGGCGTGCCGGCGCCCACCCAGAGCTGGCCCTGTCCGTCGACCGCCAGCGCCCAGACGTATTTCTCCGTGGGATCGAAAAAGGGCCGCGCGGCCGCCGCGCCGTCGATGACGTACACGCGGCCGTCAGGCGACGTCGCGAAGTAGGTCCGCGAGCCGGACACCGCCACCGCGAACACCGCGCTCTCGCTCGTCGTCGCCGCGGTCTCCGCGGGCTGTCCCGGTCGCAGCCGCAGGAGCTTGCCGTCGCCGCCGGTTCCGGCCCAGAGCGTGCCGTCGGCGCCCGCCGCCAGGCTCCAGACCTGCGCCGGCGTGGACGTGAGCCGCGGCGTGAGCTGCGGCCCGAGCGTGACGACGCCGTCGAGGCCGACGAACATGCCGCTCGACGTGCCCTTGAGCAGATCGGCCGACGTCGTGATGGTCCAGAAGGTCGGTCCGGCGGCAAAGGCAGCGAAGGTCGAAGCGGTGACGAGCGCGAGCGTGAGCCCGAGACGACGAAGTGTCATGGAAGGGGAAATGGGTGCGCTAACGGCTGATGAGCGTGAGGGGAATCTCGCGCGATCCTTTCACGACCTGGTCGAATCGCTTCTCCCAGGATCCGATCACGGCGCGCGGCAAGGGCGCGGTCGAGACCGACTTGTCCGACTCGATGACGGACTGAATCGATGACGGAAGCGTGGGTAACGCGCGGCCGCCGACGACGCTCCCGGCGCTCGACGACAGCAGGCGGACGTAGAGCCGGTTGCTCCGTCGGGTGCGGTTGATCTCGGCGAGCGTGTCCGCGAAGCTCGCGGGCTTCGACTGGTCGACCTCGTGCTGCTCGATGGCCGTCAGCGTTGCGGCGTCGCTCACGAGCAGCGAGAGCGGCCCCGAGGCGTCGGTCGGCATCGTCACCGGAATCGAGACGGTTTCCGTCGCGCCGCGATAGTGCCGCAGGAGCACCTGCACGCCCACCGTCGCACCCGGCCGCGGCATCGTCGTGTCGAGCCATGCGCGCTCGACCGTGACGCTGTCCTGCTGCTCGGACGTGCGGATGTGCAAATCGAGCGCCTCCGGCTGCACGGTGCGGAACTCGTTCAACGCGGTGAGCGACAGCGGCTGCGCGACTGACGCCGCGGCGATCGGCGCCGCGGTGTCGCCGCTGAAGACGTCGTCGATGGCGACCTGGCCGTCGGCGCCGAACGAGATCGTTCCGGTCAACGCGACGGAGAGCACGCCGATCTGGCGCTCGTACGAGGTGAGCGCACTCAGGATCGCGGTGTAGGTAAAGAGCGGCGTGAGGATGGGATCGTGGACGACGGAGACGCTGAAATGGCGGTCCGGGCCGCGGTCGGAAGAGAGCGTCACGTTGACGGCGAGCTCTTTCGGCGGAGGACCGAGGGTGCCGCCCAGGGCGGTCGAACGATCCTGCGTGATCGTGCCGACCACCGGGCCGAGCGTGGCGATCTTGAGCGACGAATCCAGGCTCGGCAGCACCGTCAGGATCGAGGCCCGCGTCATCGGGTACGCCGTGGGGCCGAGCTCGAGGAACGGATGCCCGAACGCATAGACGCGATTGCCGTTGACGGCCGTCACGGTGCCGGTGGCGCCAACGTCATAGTCGCCGTGCACGAGGCTGACGCCGATCGGATCGCCGGGCTCGAACGACCGATTGGTCGCCGCCGGTGCGTTCTGCGGCGAGCGGGAGTCCCGATCCGCGCGCGCGTCCATGGCGCGCGCGAGCGGCTGGCCGACGCCGGGGTCGAATCCCCCGAGCACGATGGCGGCGCCGATGGGCCGCAGCCCAGCCGCGATCGCGCCGAGCGAGGCGGGCGATGCGAGTGTCGTGTATCCGGCGGAGGCGCCCAGAGGCCCGGCCGTGCGCCCGAGCAGACGCGCGATCGTCGCGTAGACCTCGTCGGGCGTGGCCGGCCAGCGGAGGGCGACCCGTGCGCCGGCGGGCCGCGTGCCGCCGCCGTCGACCGCGTCGGTCATGTCGGCGATCGGCGTGATGCCGGCGATCGGTTCCTTCGGGAAGCTGCCGAGCGAATAGGACACCGCGCCCACGAGCTTGCCGTCGACGTAGACGGGGCTGCCGCTCATGCCGGCGATGACACCGGTCTCGGCGAGCGGTCCGCCTTGCAGCCGGGCGATGATGAGGTCGCGCTTCGGCCCCATCACGTTCTTCACGACGCCGAGGATCTCGACGCCGAAATCCTCGATGCGATCGCCGGCGAAGACCGTCCGTCCGACGCCCTTCATGCCGGGACGGAGCGCGTCGACGCCGAGCGTGCCCGTCGGCGTCTGCGCGCCCGGCGCGGCGACGAGGATCGCGGCGATGCCGGCGGCGAGCAGGGAGCGCGAATGCATGTGTGGCGTCGCCGTCTATTATGACGTGTAGGCCCGCGCGACTCCGAACGGTAGGCGCGAGCGCCGCGCGCCGCCGCGGCAATTTGACCGATCTCGCCGCAGTCTGTTACGCTCGATGCCCAGTTCGATGCCGTCCTTTACGCTGCCCCGTGCCTCCCGCGCGACCTTCTGGTCGTATTGGCGGTGGTACGTGTGCTCGGCCTGAAGGGGCGTCGCGCGCCAGACCCAGTTCGACCGGAGACTGACGAGGCCTCTTCAGCAAGTGCTGGAGAGGCTTTTTGTGTTTAAGGGGCCCTTGTCGCTGGCCAACTATGGCTTTGGTGGTTGAAACCGTGACGGCCGAATCGATGGCCGACCTCGTGGCGAGGCGCGATGGCGCTGATGCCGCCGACATCGTCGAACTGCGCCTCGACGGCGTCCGCGACCTCGACGTCGCCCGTGCGCTCGCCGGCCGCCGCTCTCCGGCCATCGTCACGTGCCGGCCGACGTGGGAAGGCGGGCGGTTCGACGGGGCCGAGGACGAACGGCTGCGCATTCTCGCGCAGGCGGCCGCACTCGGCGCGGAGTACGTCGACGTCGAGTGGCGCGCCGATCGTCGGACGCTGCCGCCGGCGCTCACGTCGCGGCTCGTCCTGTCGCATCACGATTTCACGGGTGTGCCGGCGGATCTCGCGGATCGCGTGCGCGCGATGCGGGCCGAGGGCGCGGCCGCCGTCAAGGTCGCCGTGACGGCGGAGCGCGTCGGCGACTGCGAGGTGCTGCGCCGCGCCGTGGCGGGCGACGGGAAGTTCGTTGCGATTGCCATGGGCGCCGCCGGCCGCGTGACCCGCGCGTGGCCGGCCTGGACCGGATCGTGCTGGATGTACGGCGGATCGGCGGCGCCCGGCCAGATCTCGACGCGCGATCTGATCCAGACCTACCGCGTGCGCTCGGTGACCCGGGGCTCGACGGCCTACGCGATCACCGGCGCGCCGCTCGGCCACTCGGCCTCGCCGGCGATGCACAACGCCGCGTTTGCCGCGCTCGGCATCGACGCCGTCTATCTGCCCGTCGAAACGGCCGATGCCGAAGAGTTCCAGCGGATGGCCGACGCGCTGGGCCTGGAGGGCGTGAGCGTCACCGCGCCGCTCAAGCGCGCGCTCGCGGCGCGCTGCGAGTCGGTCGACGACGTCTCGACGGCCGTCGGCGCGATCAACACCCTGAAACGATCGGCGAACGGCTGGACCGGCCGCAATTTCGACGTGGATGGATTTCTGGCGCCGCTCGACCGCCTCGGCGCCGCGCCGCGGGGATCTCACGCGGTGATCCTTGGCGCAGGCGGCGCCGCGCGGGCCGCCGCGTTCGCGCTCACGCGCCGCGGCGTGCGCGTGGACCTCACGGCGCGGCGGGCGGATGCGGCGCGCGAGGTCGCGGCCGCGGTCGGCGCCGGCGTCGCGCCATGGCCGCCGGCCGAGAACGGCGCTCGCCCCGATCTCGTGGTCAACGCCACGCCGGTCGGCGCGTGGCCGAAGTCCGACGCCTCGCCGGTGGACGCGCCGCGCGCGGCGGTCGCCTACGACCTGGTCTACAACCCGCCGGAGACCACGTTCCTCTCGCGCGCCGCGGCCGCCGGCGCGCGGACGATCGGCGGCCTGGAGATGCTCGTCGAGCAGGCCGCGCGTCAATTCGAATGGTGGACCGCGCAGGCGGTGCCCCGGCCGACGCTGGATCAGGCCGCGCGGCAATTTCTCGGGACCCTCGCATCATGAAACAGACGACGTTCGAAGAGTTCGTGGAGCTCGCCCGCCGCGGCACGTTCGTGCCCGTGTGCCGCGAGATCATGGCCGACCTGCTGACGCCGGTCTCGGCGTTCCTGAAGATCGCCGAGCACTCCGACTACGCCTTCCTGCTCGAGAGCGTGGAGGGCGGCGAGCACGTCGGCCGCTACTCGTTCCTCGGCAAGGATCCCTTCCTGGTGCTGCGCGGCCGCGCCGGACAGACGACCGTCGAAGAGAACGGCGTGGTCACCGAGCGCGCCGAGCCGTTCCTCGACGTGCTGCGCGGCCTCATGGCGGAGTTCCAGTCGCCGTACGTCCCGGACCTGCCGCGCTTCACCGGCGGAGCCGTCGGTTATTTCGACTACGACGCCGCCGAGTGGTTCGAGCCCGTCGTGAAGCGATCGATGCCGCTGCCCGATCGCGATCAGGCCGGCTTCATGGTCTTCGACACGGTGCTCGCGTTCGATCACGTCCGGCATCGGATCCTGGCGATCGCCAATGCGCGGCTCAAGCCCGGCCAGGATCTGCGCGCGCTCTACGACTTCGCGTGCGCGAAGATCGCGTTTCTCGAAGGCGAACTGGACCGCAACCTCTCGCGCGCCGACCGGCGGCAGTCGGACGGCGTCGACGTGGAGGCGAATCACACGCGGGAGGCGTTCGAGGCGTCGGTTGCGAAGATTCAGGAGGACATCGCGGCCGGCGAGATCTATCAGGCCGTCCTCTCGCAGCGCTTCACGGTGCGCACGAGCGCGCCGGCGTTCGACGTCTATCGCGCGCTGCGCCACATCAACCCGTCCCCGTACATGTTCTTCATCCGCATGGGCGGCGAGGCGATCGTCGGCGCGTCACCCGAGATGCTCGTGCGCGTCGAAGGGCGCCACGTCGAGACTCATCCGATCGCCGGCACGCGGCGCCGCGGCACGACTCCCGACGAGGATCAGCGCCTCGCCGAAGAGCTGCGGCGCAACGAGAAGGAGCGCGCCGAGCACGTCATGCTGGTCGACCTCGGCCGCAACGACATCGGCCGCGTCGCCGAGGTCGGCAGCGTCCGCGTGCCGACGTTCATGGCGCTCGAGCGCTACTCGCACGTGATGCATCTGGTCTCGCGCGTGGAAGGGCAGCTCGCCGAGGATCGCGATCGTCTCGACGCGCTCGTCGCGACGTTCCCGGCGGGGACGCTCACCGGCGCGCCGAAGATCCGCGCGATGCAGATCGTGGGTGAGCTCGAGCCCACCCGGCGCGGTCTGTACGGCGGCGCCGTCGGCTACCTCGACTTCGCCGGCAACCTCGACTTCTGCATCGCCATCCGGACCATCACGATGCGTGACGGGCGCGCCGACGTCCAGGCCGGCGCGGGCATCGTCGCCGACTCGCTGCCGGCCGCCGAGTACGAGGAGACGCGAGACAAGGCGCGCGCGCTGCTTCAGGCCCTCGAGATGGCCGACAAGGGGATGTGACGGCGTCATGGTGCTGCTGCTCGACAACTACGACTCGTTCACCTTCAACCTCGCCCACCGGCTAGGCGAGCTGGGCGCGAAGGTGCGCGTCGTCCGCAACGACGCGATCTCGGTGGACGATGTCGTCGCGATGCGGCCGGAGCGCATCGTCATTTCACCCGGGCCGGGCCGGCCGGAATCGGCGGGCATCTCGATCGATCTTCTGAGGCGACTCGCCGGCAGCGTGCCGACGCTCGGTGTGTGCCTGGGACACCAGGCGATCTCCGTCGCCTTTGGCGGCCGCGTGGAGCGGGCGCCGGCGCCGATGCACGGCAAGACCTCCATGGTGGCGCACGAAGGCACGGGGCTTTATGCCGGTGTGAACGGGCCTTTCGAAGTCGGGCGCTACCACTCGCTGATGGTTCCGCGCGACGGCGTCCCGCCGGACTTCGTCGTCGCGTCGTGGGTCGCGTCGGATGGGCTCGTCATGGGCGTCCGGCACCAGACCCTGCCGATCGTCGGAGTGCAGTTCCATCCCGAATCGGTGCTCACCGCGCTCGGGCATCGGATCCTGCAGAACTTCCTGGAGCTACGGTGATGTTTCCCGCCCTTCTCGAGAAACTGAAGCGTCACGAGAACCTGACGACGGACGAAGCGACGCGCGCCATGGGCGCGATCATGGACGGCGAGGCGACGCCGGTCCTCATCGCGGGACTCCTGATGGCCCTGGCGCTGAAGGGCGAGCGGCCGGGGGAGATGGCCGGCCTGGCGACGGCCATGCGCGCCCGCGCGGCGAAGCTGCCGCGTCCCGTCGCGCCGACGTTCGACACCTGCGGCACCGGCGGCGACGGCGCCGACACCTTCAGCGTGTCGACCGCGGCGGCCCTCGTGCTGGCTGGAAGCGGCGTCCGCGTCGCGAAGCACGGCAACCGCGCGGCGTCGAGTCGATCGGGCAGCGCGGACGTCTTCGAAGCGCTCGGCGTGGATCTCGACGCCTCGACGGATCGCGTGGCGTCGGCGCTCGAGGGCGCCGGCCTCGCCTTTTTCTTCGCCCAGAAGTGGCACCCATCGATGAAGCACGCCGGCCCCGTG
>Ga0134128_10005791_pt1 | contig 14968 bp, 11 predicted proteins | sample KB31754_FD_96462 | JGI IMG/M metagenome (GOLD analysis project Ga0134128, IMG submission 96462) | Terrestrial soil microbial communities with excess Nitrogen fertilizer from Kellogg Biological Station, Michigan, USA - KB3-175-4 | ecosystem: Environmental > Terrestrial > Soil > Unclassified ... | reverse complement strand
TGGCGCCTGATCGCGGCCGTCTTCGTCGCCTTCTACGGCACCATGACATTGATGTCGCAGATGGAGACGGCAGTGTTCGTGACACGATTGCCTGCGGGTACTCTGCCGCGCCTGTTCCTCGCCGGCCTGCTCGTCGCTGCTCCGTTTTCGTTCGTGGCGGTCGTCGTGCTGAGGCGAGGCCGGGCCGACGGCACGCTCGCGACCGCACATTCAGCTTCCTCGGGCGCCACGGCCTCGGAATGGGCGTGGAAGCTGAGCGTCGTCATGCTCGCGTACCTCCTCCTCTACTTCGGGTTCGGGTACTTCGTTGCCTGGCGCAACCCGGAGCTGCGCGCATATTACGGCGGCATCGACGAAGGCAGCTTCTTCGCCCAAATGGCCGCAGTGCTGGGCCATCGGCCTTGGCTGGTACCGTTTCAGATGGCAAGGGCGCTCCTTTGGACGGCGATTGCATGGCCGCTCATGCGCATGACCGCGGGCGGCCGCCTGGAAGCCTCGGTTGCCTTGGGATGCGTGTTCGCCGTGCTGATGACCTCGATGCTGCTGATTCCCAACCCCCTCATGCCGGAAACCGTGCGCTACTCACATATTCTCGAGATCGCACCGTCGAACTTCCTTTTTGGCATGTTGATCGGTGGGTTGCTGGCGCCGCACCGCGCGTCCTATCCAGCTACCGTGCGTGTAAGCACGACCTCTGGAGTGCCGCGATGATTAGAATCATTCCTTTGCTGATCACTGCGGCTATCCGTGGCGCCCCAAAGCTATTCAGGGCTGACCCTTGCCTCCGCCTGCCCCATAGATGTTGCCGGTCGTAAAGCTCGCGTCATTGTCCGCTAGCTGCACGTAAATCGAGGCCAGCTCCGCGGGTTGCCCCGGCCGATCCAGTACGGTGGTGCTGCCGAAGTGCTCGTACTTCTCTTTCGAGGCACCGCCGCTGATCTGCAGTGGCGTCCAGATCGGACCGGGAGACACGCCGTTGACGCGAATTCCCTTAGGTCCCAACTGCTTGGCCAATGACTTGACGTAGTTCATGGTGGCAGCCTTGGTCTGGGCATAGTCGTAAAGATCCGGTGAAGGATCGTAGGCCTGCTCCGATGTCGTGCCGATGATGCAGGAGCCCGGCTTGAGGTGCGGCACGGCGGCCTTGATGATCCAAAAGGGCGCATAGATGTTGGTCTTCATCGTCGAATCGAAGTCCTCGTTGCTGAGATCGAGGATTGACGGCCTGGCCTGCTGCCGGCCCGCATTGCACACCACGATGTCGAGGCCGCCCAACCCCTGCACCGCATCCGCCACGAGCTTGCGGCAGAACGCCTCCTCTCGAAGGTCGCCCGGAATGGGCAGAGCTTTGCGACCGGCCTCTTGGATCAGCGCCACCACTTCGCGAGCGTCCGGTTCCTCGGCTGGGTAATACACGATCGCCACATCGGCGCCCTCCCTCGCATAAGCGATCGCCGCGGCCCGCCCAATTCCGGAATCTCCACCTGTAATGAGTGCTTTTCGGCCGCTCAGGCGACCGGACCCGCGGTAGGTCTTCTCGCCATGGTCGGGCTTCGGGTCCATGTCGCGAGCCAACCCCGGCCAGGGTTGATCCTGCGGCCTGAACGGCGGTTTCGGGTACTTTTCCATCGGATTCTCCATGTCAATCGATTCAGGCGTGACGGCTGATCGGCCTCGCTAGCGAGGGCCGGACCTCGCGCGGCGGCAATGGCGGCCTGCACGGCGCCAAATGCCCGCCGGCGGAATACTGTTGGATCACTGCAGGACCGCAATCGATGTACCACTCGAAGAGCGCTACCTGGGCCGCGGCTGGATGCGAGCGATCCGGTGGCGCTCGAGAAGCTCATTGACGAGTTTTCCGGAGGATCGGGCGTCAGCAGGCGAATGAGGCCATAATCCGGACCAAGAGGTCCGCGGGGCATCGGACCCGCGCGACCGATACAACTACGCTGCAGCTTAAGCATAGCAGCGCAAGACGATGAAGCGAGGTGACGATGTCCTGCCAGACCGGCAGCCGCTCTACCGCGCGTGAGGCCGAGGAGCTTCGCCAGCGCAACCTGAGTTTCCTCGCAGGCGGCGGCGAGATGGGCGAGCGCATGCGCGCGCTGGATTGGTCGAGAACGCCTCTCGGCCCGCCGGAGCACTGGCCGCAGTCGCTCAAAACCATCGTCCGCGTCATGCTGGACTCGCGTTATGCGATGTGGATGCTCTGGGGGCGGGAGCTCACCTTCTTCTGCAATGACGCTTACCTCCCGACAGTCGGTATCAAGCGCGACTGGGTACTCGGCGCCCGATCGGACAAAGTCTGGGAGGAGATCTGGACGGAGATCGGGCCGCGAATCGCCCAGGTTCTCGAGCAGGGCCGCGCGACCTGGGATGAGGCGCTGCTGCTCTTTCTCGAGCGCAGCGGCTTCCCCGAGGAAACTTACCACACCTTCTCCTATAGTCCGATCTATGACGATGAGAGCCACATCGCCGGAATGCTCTGTGTCGTCACGGAGGTCACGCATCGAGTGGTCGGCGAGCGCCGGCTGCGAGTCCTCAGGGATCTCGCAGCAAAGGTAATGGGAGCGGCAGACGTCGAAGAGAGCTGCCGCCGCGCATGCAAGGTTCTGGAACACTCTCCTCTGACTACACCCTTCGCGGCGATCTATCTGCTCGACGAGCAGAGACAAACGGCTCGTCGCGTCGCGGCAACGCGTGCGGACCTCGACACGTTTCTGCCGGCGCAGCTGTCCAGCGTGAACTCGACGTGGCCGCTCGCGCAGCTGCTTTCGAGCCACGCGGTACAGCACATCACCAATCTCCCCGCCTCAGGGGTTGAGCTGACCGCCGGTTCCTGGCCAGACCTGGTCCGAGATGCATTCCTCATGCCCCTCAAGGGATCGAGCGAGGGGATGACGGGCTTTCTGGTCGTGGGCGCGAGCCCACGGCGAGCGCTTGATGAGGCATACCGAAGCTTCTTCGGTCTCCTTGCCGGTCAGATCGCTGCCGCCCTCGCCGGCGCGCAGGCAGCAGAGGCCGAACGCCATCGGATGGAGGCCCTCGCCGAGATTGATCGCGCCAAAACGGCTTTCTTCTCCAATGTCAGCCACGAGTTCCGCACCCCTCTCACGCTGCTACTCGGACCCGTGGAGGAAGCCGCGATCCACCCGACGACGACCGTACCCGTGCGGGCTCATCTCGAGCTGGCCCACCGAAATGCATTGCGCCTGCAGAAGCTCGTCAACAGTCTGCTCGATTTCTCGCGCATCGAAGCCGGACGGGTTCAGGCTTCGTATGAGCCTGTCCACCTGCATACCCTCACGAGCGATCTCGCGAGCAATTTCCGCTCGGCGATGGAGCAGGCGGCCCTTGCCTTCGAGGTCGAATGTGCGGATCTCAGTGAGCCGGTCTATGTCGATCGGGGGATGTGGGAGAAGATCGTCCTCAATCTGCTTTCGAACGCTTTCAAATTCACACTTCATGGAGGAGTCCGCGTTCGACTGCGGCGTGAAGGCGAAACGGTCGTCCTCGAAGTTGCCGATACCGGTGTAGGAATACCGCGGGAGGAGCTCCCGCGGCTCTTCGAGCGCTTCCACAGGGTTGAAGGCACCATGGGTCGCACCCAGGAGGGCTCCGGCATTGGTCTTGCACTGGTGCAGGAGCTCGTCAAGCTTCACGGCGGTACGATCAACGTCACGAGCGAGCCGGGCACCGGAACGGCAGTGTGCGTCTCCTTGCCGCTCGGTAACGCTCATCTGCCCGCAGAGCGCATCAAGGCGCCCACCGCACTCGCTTCCACGGCAGTCGGCGCGCAAGCCTACATTCAGGAAGCGCTGCGCTGGCTCCCTGAGCGCCCTGGTGACGCCAATTGCGCCAGCGCCAGAGTTTCTACGACGGATGGGACAGAGGCTCCTTCGCTATTCGATCGCCGTATAGTACGCACCGCTGGCGCGCGGATCCTCCTCTGCGACGACAACGCGGACATGCGCTCGTACCTGCGCGATCTACTCTCGCCACACTACCGTGTCGAAGCCGTTTCAGATGGCGAGCAGGCACTGGCCGCGGCAAGAGCGGAGCGCCCCGATCTCATCCTCTCCGACATCATGATGCCTCGGATGGATGGCTTCGCATTGCTCGAGGCCCTGCGGGCCGACGAGGCTCTACGCGGAGTGCCAATCATCCTACTCTCGGCACGCGCGGGGGAGGAGTCGCGCATCGAAGGCCTCGATGCCGGCGCAGACGATTATCTCGTGAAGCCATTCTCCGCGCGGGAGCTGCTCGCGAGAGTGGGGGCGCTGCTCGAGCTCACACAGATCCGTCACGAGCATGAAGGACGCCTACGGGTCGCTCTTTCCAGCATACGGGACCAGTTCTATCTTCTCGACCGGAACTGGCGCTTTGTCCTCGTCAACCCCCGCGTCACCGAGACCACGGGAAAGTCTGAGTCCGAGTTGCTCGGCCGCTCGATCTTCGAGCTCTATCCGGACCTGGTTGGCAGCCGGTTCGAGGCGGAGCTCGCGGCAGCCGCCCGATCGGGCGAGCCGCACCGCTTCCAGTACGAGTACACGCCATGGCAGCGCTGCTTCGAGAGCGCCGTTTATCCCGCGGGTGATGGAGTCGCGGTGCTCACGACAGATATCACGGAACGCCGACACACCGAGCAGCAGCTGCGCCAGAGCGAGGAGCGTTTCCGCAGCATCGTCGATCAATCCGTGGTAGGCATCGCCGAGACCAACGTCGAAGGCCTGTTCTCGATACTGAATGATCAGTATTGCGCCATGGTCGGATATTCGCGCGAGGAACTCCTAGGGATGAGGGTGCATGATCTGACGCACCCTGCCGATCTTGAGCGGAGTATCGAGCCATTCCTCCGCTGTGCACGAGACGGCGTCCCGTTCGAGATCGAGAAGCGCTACCTCCGTAAGAACGGCTCGACGATTTGGGTGCGCAACAACGTCAACCCGCTGCGTGACCCTAGCGGCCGGATTCGAGCCCTGGTGGCGGTAAGCGAAGACATCACGCAGCGCAAATGGGCAGAAGACAGTGTGCGCGCCCAGATCCAAATCCTCGAGCAGGTCTCGCGAGGAGTACCTCTGAGCGCCACGCTCGATGATCTCATGCGCTTTCTCGAGGCTCAGGAGCCCGGCGCGCGTTGTGGGCTCCTCCTGGCCGCGGAAGACGGCCAGCACTTCCGCCGCGGCAGCGGCCCGAGTCTTCCCGAGCAGTACCACCAGGCTCTCGATGGGGTGCCGATCACCCCGCCCTACCTCGGTTCGTGTGGTGAGGCAGCCCACACATGCGAAGCGGTCGTAGTCCCTGATGTGCGGGCGGATACCCGCTATGCGAGCGCATGGCGGGAGTTACTGCTCTCGTGCGGCCTTCAGTCCGTCCGTTCGAGTGCAGTGCGTGGCGCCGACGGTCGCGTGCTCGGGTCACTCGCTATCTATCACGACCATCCTCGCGATCCGACTCCGGCCAATCCGCAGCTGATCGAGATCGGCGCCCATCTTGCCGCGATCGCAATCGAGCGCCAGAGCGCCGAGGCGGCGATCAAGGAACGTAGTGAAGCCCTGACTCAGGCCCATTCCAACCTGACGATAAGATCGGCGGAGCTCGTGCGCTTCAACCAAGCCGCAGTGGGTCGCGAGCTGCGGATGGTGGAATTGAAGGACGAAGTCAATGAGCTCCGGGAGCGCCTGGGCGAAAGCGCTCGCTATTCAGCAGCCTCAGAGGCGGCGCCCCCCGCATCCGCGGGGCAGCGCGAGCCGGAAGTCGCTCTGGCTCCCCTCGAATCGATCCTGAGAACCGACGAGTTGAGGACTCGTCCGAGCCGGCCGCCGGACTATGAGGGCCAGATTCGTATCCTGACCGCACTCGTGCAAGCGCTCGCCCTCTCGCCCAAGACGATTCTGCAGACGCTCGCGCAATCGACTCTCGAGGCGCTGCACGCGGGCTCCGCGGGTGTGAGCCTTCTTACCGAGGACGGCGGCCGATTCTACTGGGCCGCAATCGCCGGAGAGTGGTCGCCGCATCTCGGCGGTGGCACGCCAAGCGGCTTTGGCCCCTGCGGCGACGTTCTCGATCACAAGGTGCCGATGCTCTTCACGCACTGGGAACGCCGATATCCCTATCTCGCGCAGGCCACCCCGCTCGCCGAGGAAGGCCTGCTCGTGCCTTTCGAGGTGGAAGGCAGGCAAGTCGGCACGATTTGGGTCATCGCTCATGATGCCGACCGTCGCTTCGATGCAGAGGATCTGCGGCTGCTCGAGAGCCTCGCCGCTTTTGCCTGCGTTGCCTCCCAGGCGTTACAGCGCCTGAACGCGCTGGATCAGCGCCGGGCCGCCCTGAGCCTGCTCGAGGATGCCGTGCAGGCCCGCCAACTGGCAGAGGAGTCCAATCGCAAGCTGCGCCAGAGCGAGGAGGAGCTGCGCGAGGCCGATCGGCGCAAGAGCGAGTTCCTCGCTCTCCTCGGCCACGAGTTGCGCAATCCGCTCTCCCCCATTGCCATGGCGAGCGAGCTGCTGTTGCGCACTCGAGGACAGGGGGGCCAGTCTCAATTCGCCGTTGAGATGATCAAGCGTCAGACCTCGCACCTCACGAGGTTGGTTGACGATCTGCTCGACATCGGCCGTATCACCCAGGGACGGATTCAACTCAGGCGAAAGCCGCTGGACCTCGCGACCGTGATCGCCCAGGCGGCCGAAACCGTTGAGCCGCTGCTGCGCGAGAAGCAACACGAGATTTCCATCACGACGCTGAGCTCGAGACCGCTTTATGTGCATGGAGACTTCGTGCGGCTCGTGCAATGTGTGGTGAACATCCTGTCCAACGCCGCGAAGTATTCCGACCCGAACGAAAAGATAAGGATCGAGACACGCGCCGAGCAAGCGACAGCCATCATCGAGATCTCCGACACCGGAACCGGCATCGCCCCGGAACTGCTGCCCCGCATCTTTGACCTCTTCGTCCAGAGCGAGCGCACCCTCGATCGCGCCCAGGGCGGCCTCGGCATCGGCCTGTCGATCGTCAAGCGCCTGATCGAAATGCACGACGGTGAGGTCTCTGCAAGTAGCGCAGGCATCGGTCAGGGCTCGAAGTTCCAGATCCGCCTGCCGCGGATCGAGCGGCCCGATACAGTCGGCTCCGGAGCCTCGCCGGTCAAAGGACCCCCACGCCGCGTGCTCGTCGTGGATGACAATGCGGATTCGGCGACGTCGCTTGCGATGTTGCTCAAGTTCCAGGGCCACGAAGCAATGGCGGTGTACGGCGCCAAGGACGCGCTCGCCCAGGTGGAATCCTTCCAGCCGGAGGTGGCATTGCTCGATATTGGGCTACCCGAAATGGACGGCTACGAGCTCGCGAAGCGCCTGCGCGCGACTCCGGAGCTCGAGGGTTTACGGCTCATCGCCCTCACCGGCTATGGGCAGGCTGAAGACCGTCAGCGTGCCCTGGCCGCCGGGTTCGATGAGCATCTCGTGAAACCCGTAGACCTGCCGGCGCTCGAGCGCACGCTGGCAGGATTCGCCGGGATGTCCACGGCGACAAAGATTGAGCAGTATCCCCTTTGCCGCTCCTGACAGCGGGCTATTTCACGCTGTAGCCCCGCCCGTCCAGGCATGCGCTGAGGGCCCGGCGGTAGTCGGACGCCTTCTGGGCCAACGCGGCCGCCTGCTGCTGCTCCTGGGAGGTCATCTCCATCTGGTTCTGCTGGACACGCCGGGCGTCGCTCGCGCTGCCGATCATGGCGCCGGTGAGGCCGCCGAACACCGCTCCCGCGCCCCGGTCCCAGTGCGGCGATATGGCGGCGCCGATCACGGCGCCCGCGATGGCCCCGATGGCGGTGCCGGTGCCGGGCGGCGGGCCGCTCGCCACCACGCGGTATGCCGGCGGAACGTTGGGCGCGCTCGGATCAAAACCGGTCTCGTGCACCGCCCAGAGGCTGCACTCGTACCGGTCCTTGCTCTGCTGCTCGGGCGACTGGCCGTTCTGAGGGTAGGCGTAGACGGTGGTATTGGGGGGCGGCGGCTGATAGCCATAGGGCCCGCTGCCCCATCCCGGGGGCGGCCCCTCGCGCGGCGGTGGAGCGGTCTCGCAGCCCTCGAGGCCCAGAGCGAGCGCCGACAGGAGAGCGATTGCCGCGATGCTCCACAGGGCCGGCAAATTCCGCAACGATTTGATAGACATGGTTTTTCCGTTAGCCCACGACCGCTCTTTCGCTCAACGTGGGGGCGAATAGCGGGTTGACAACCTGAAGCAGCACCATAGGAATCGGACGGCATCCAAGACGGTGAAGTTCCCGTCGCCATCAGACGACAGGATTTCACTCCGACACCAGATCCGCAACGCGCTCCAGGTCCTCTGCTGTATTGACGTCCGGTCCTGGCCGTTCCACGGCATCCGCCACCCGGATGAGGAGGCCGTTCTCCAAGGCGCGCAGTTGCTCCAGCTTCTCCGCCTTCTCCAGCGCCGACGGCGCCAGGGAAGCGAGGCGCCGCAAGGCGCCGACGCGGTAGGCGTAAATCCCGACGTGACGCCGCGCGCCCGCAAACACACGCTGACTCGACCAGCCGGCCGGAGCCCCGTCGCGATTCCAGGGGATCGGCGCGCGGCTGAAATAAAGCGCCCTGCCCTCGAGATCGCTGACCACCTTCACCGCGTTGGGATCGAGAAACTCCTCGAGGGACTCCACTGGCGCCGCGAGCGTGGCGATCGCGGCCGCCGGGTCCGAATCCAACAGAGTCGCGGCCTGGCGGATGATGGCCGGGGGCATGAGCGGCTCGTCCCCCTGCACGTTGACCACGATGTCGGCGTCCGGCCAGCGCTCGATGGCGGCGAGCTCAGCGAGACGGTCGGTGCCGGAGGCATGCGCGAAGGAGGTCATGCGGGCGGTTGCGCCAAAGGCCGCCGCGGCCCGCAGGATGGCTTCATCGTCGGTGGCTATCAACACGTCGCGGGCGCCAGAGGCGCGGGCCCGCTCGTACACCCACTGCAACATCGGCTTGCCCTTGATCGGCGCGAGCACCTTGCCCGGCAGACGCGTCGAGCCGTGGCGCGCCGGGATGGCGACGTGGAAGAAGCTGGGCACCGTCACGCGCGGGCTCTCTCGGTTCGTGCCGGCCTCAACGATCGAGGAGCGGATCATCGGCCGCGAGCTGCCGCGCCTCCTCCTCCAGCATGATGGGCACCTCGTCGCGGATCGGATAGGCGAGCCGATCGAGCCGACACACGAGCACCTGCTGCTCGCGCCGGAAGACCAACGTGCCCTTGCAGACCGGGCAGGCCAGGATCTCGAGCAGGCGGGCGTCCATCGGGAATCTAGCCTCCGGCGGGGTTGAAGGATTCGATCTTGCGCATCACGAGCTCGAGGAGCCGGCCCGAGTCGGCCTCGCTGAAGGTCGCCTCGACCGGAACGTACCAGGCCCTCGGGTTCGCGAGCTCGCCGCATTTTACGGCATCCTTCTCCGTCATGAGCACCGCCAGGTCATCGCCGAAATCGAGGTCGCCCGCCGACAGGGCATGATGGTCGGGAAACGGGTGCTCGATGACTTCCAGCCCGCAGGCGCGCAGATCGGCGAAGAACCGCTGCGGATTTCCGATCCCGGCGACGGCGTGCACCGGGCGGCCGCGGAACGTCTCGAGCGTCCGCGCCCGTCCCCCGGCGGCCGCATGTCCCGAGTCGGCCGCTCGTGCCGATGCCGATGCCGCCCCGGGCGCCACCTGCCGGGCCCCGCTCGCGGCCAGCCGCATCCGCAGCGCCCGCGCGGCAAGCCCCGCCGGGATGCCGCGAACCGCATCGCCCTGCTCGCTGCCATTCACCACCAGAACGTCGGCGGCCCACGCCCGCGCTGGGCTCTCGCGCAGCGGGCCCGCCGGCAGCACGCGGCCGTTGCCGAGCCCGCGGCCGCCATCGACCACGACGATCTCGCAGTCGCGCCTCATGCGCAGGTGCTGCAATCCATCGTCCGCGAGGATGACCTGCGCCCCGCGCGCGCCCAGCGACCTCGCCGCGGCAACGCGGTCGCTCGCGACGAGGGTCATGCAGCCGGTGTTGCGATGGAGGATCAGCGGCTCGTCGCCGACCTCGCGCCACGAGGAAGCCGAAGTCACCGCGCGCAAGCCCCCCTGCTCCCGTCCGTAGCCGCGGGAGACGAGGCCAACCTCGAGTCCCCGTTGACGCAAACGGTTGGCGAGCCAGACGGTGAGCGGGGTCTTCCCCGTGCCGCCCACGGTCAGATTGCCGACGACGATGACGGGCTTGCCGATGGCGTGTGATCGCAACCAGCCGCGCTCATAGGCCCCGCGCCGCGCGGACATCGCTGCGCGGTAGAGCCAGGAGAGCGGCCGCAACGCCGCGCCGCCGGGCGAATCCTCGTACCAGAGCCTGAGCACCCGTTGGTGCATGCGCCACTCAGTCCGGCTCAGTCCGCAAACTGCAGCCGGTAGAGCTGCGCGTACCGTCCCTCGAGCGCGAGCAGCTCCACATGGGTGCCGCTCTCCACGAGCCTCCCCGCATCCAACACCACGATCCGGTCCGCCTGCTCCACGGTCGAGAGCCGGTGCGCGATCACGAAGGTCGTGCGGTTGCGCACGAGCTGCGCCAGCGCCGCCTGAATGTGGCGCTCGGACTCGGTGTCGAGCGCCGAGGTCGCTTCGTCCAGAATGAGGATCGGAGCGTCCTTGAGCAGCGCGCGCGCGATGGAGATCCGCTGCCGCTGGCCTCCCGACAGCATCACGCCGCGCTCGCCCACCATGGTGTCGAGTCCGGCCGGCAGGCCCGAGACGAACTCCACCACGTGCGCCGCCTGCGCCGCACGCAGCAGGTCGTCTTCCGAGACCTGGCGGCCGAAGGCGATGTTGTTGCGGATGCTGTCGTCGAAGAGCGTGACGTCCTGACTGACGACGGCGATCTGCCGGCGCAGGCTCGCCAGCTCGTACTCGCGGATCTCGCGGCCGTCGATCAGGATCGCCCCCGTGGCGAGGTCATAGAACCGCGGCAGCAGACTGACGAGCGTCGACTTGCCGCTGCCGGAGCGCCCCACGATCGCGAGCGTGGTGCCTGCCGGCACTTCGAGCGACACGTCGCTCAAAGCAGGCGCCTTGCCCTGCGGATAGGCGAACGTCACATTGCGAAACTCCACCTCGCCGCGCGCCCGAGTGGCGACATAGCCGCCGCCTTGGGGCTCACCGGGCTCGTCGATCAGCTCGAACAGGCTTTCCGCCGCGGCGACGCCCTGCTGCAGCGGGTCGGCAACGCTCACCAGCTCGCGCAGCGGCTGCGCGATCATGCTCAACGCGGTGAAGAAGCCGAACAGGTCGCCCGCGCTCATCTGCCCATCGAACGTATCGTGAATGGCGAGCCCGAGCACCAGGGCGCCGCCCAGGGCGGTGACGAGCTGCACCGTGGGATTGGCCAGCCCGCGGGTGAGGATCAGGCGCATGTAGGAGCGGCGGTTGTGCTCGTTGACGCTCTCGAACTGGGCGCGCAGGTGCGGCTGCGCCTCGTAGACCTTCACCAGGCGCGGCGCCTCGAAGCTCTCCTTGGCGATGCGGGTGACATCGCCCATCGAGTCCTGGATCCTGCGCCCATAGCGGCGGAAGTTCCGGTTGACCACCGAGACCAGCCAGGCCGCGAGCGGCCCGGTCCCGAGGGAGATCAGTGCGAGCCGCCAGTTCAGCCAGAAAAGACCGAAGACCATCGCGACGACGGTGAGCGCCGCCCGCACCAGGATCACCACCGAGGTGGTGGAGGCGTTACCGACCTGCTCGCTGTTGTAGGTGAGCTTCGAGAGGAGCGCGCCGGAGGAGGTGCGGTCGAAATAGGCGGCGGGCAGATCGAGCACACTGCGGAAGACTTCGGCGCGAAGCCGCTTGACGATGCTGCGGCCGACGTAGCCCATGCAATAGGTCTGCGTGAAGTTGCCGATGCCGCGGGCGACGAAGATGATCACGAGCGCGACCGGGATCAGGAAGATCATCCGCGGCTCGGGATGCGCGATCCAGTCGCCGAATCGCTTGCCCAGCCAGACGAAGGCCGCCATGGAAGCGGAATAGACTCCGCCCCCCAGGATGCCCAGCGCGAACATGCCCTTGTGCGGCTTCAAATAGCGCAAGAGCCGCCGATAGGTGACCGAGACGCGCACCGGCTCGCGCGGCCGGCGGCCTGCTACGTCGTTCAAGGGCTGCCCGCCCGCTCGTCCCTGACCGTCGCGATGTTGAGGCGCACGAAGCCGAGCTGCCCGAGCACGTCCATCGCCGTGACCACCGACTGTTGGGTGGCGCGCCCGTCGGCGCGGATGGTCACGGTCATGCTGCGATCGCCGCCGGCCTGCTTGAGGAGCGCCGCGCGCAGCGTGTCGGCGCTCGAGTTGATGAGCTCCCGCCCGTTGACGAGATAGCTTCCGGCCTCGGTCACCGAGACCACGAGCGGCTCACTCTGCTGGACGGCCGGCGGCACGGCGCCCGCCCGCGGCAGCTCGACGTGCAGCCGCCCCTCGTCCGTGAACCGGCTCGAGAGCATGAAGAAGACGACGAGAAGCAACACCACGTCGATGAGCGAGACGATATTGATCTCCGGCTCCTCGTGGCGGCGCGGCTTGAGGTTCATGCCGGCAGGTCAGGCGGCGGCCGAGCGGCCGGCGCGGGCGCTCGCGGCCTCGACCACATCGGCCATGCGGATAGCCTGCTTTTCCATCTCCATGACGATGCGCTCCACCTTGCCGCGAAGATAGCGGTAGGCGAAGAGGGAGGGAATGGCGACGCACAGGCCGGCGGCGGTGGCCACCAGCGCCTCGGCGATGCCCCCGGAGAGCACGCGCGGATCACCCATGCCGCCCGCCTGGATGGCGTTGAAGGCGCGGATGATGCCGGTGACCGTACCGAGGAGGCCGAGGAGCGGGGAGATGCCGGCAATCGTGCCCAGAGTGTTGAGGAAACGCTCGAGCTCGTAGACCACGTGCCGCCCGGTATCCTCCAGGCGCTCCATCAGGACCTCGCGCGGACGGTGGCGGTTGGCGAGCCCGGCCGCGAGCAGCCTGCCGAGGGGCGAGTTCTGCTCGAGCGCGGCAATGACCTTATCGTTGACCTGGTTGGCCTCGATGAGCTGCCAGACCTTCTGCGGCAGCTCCCGCGGCATGACCCGCCGGTCCTGCAGCGTCCACATCCGCTCCAGCACGATCGCCGCCGCGGTGATCGAGCAGAGAATGATCGGCCACATGAGCGGGCCGCCGGCCCGCACGATTTCCCACATCCAGCGACCCCGGGGGACGGAACCCAAGAAAACTGCGACGGCGCATGATACCCGAGAGATCTGGGCGCTCAAGGTGACTTGAGGCGCGTCGATAAAACTTAAGGCGGTGATCCCGCCAGACTGAGACCCGCCCGACGCCACCCCGTCGCCAATCTGGTACAGTCCCGAGTCCGATGCCCCGTCGCATGCTGAAGAAGCTTCTTCCCTCCCCGAGCCGGCTCCAGGGGCACTGGCTCCTGCGGCATTTCGGGGATCGGCTGCTCGACCCCCGCCTCTGGGCGCTCCACCGCCGCGCCATCACCGGAGCCTTCGGCGTCGGCATTGCCATCTGCTTCATCCCTCTGCCGGTACACCTGCTGGTCGCGGTCCTCATCGCCATCACGTGGCGGCTCAACGTGCCGGCGATTTACGGGACGACCCTCCTGGTCAACCCGCTCACCATGGTGCCCATCTACTACGTGGCCTACCGCGTGGGGGCGGTGCTGCTGCGCGTGCCGCCGGAGAGATTCTCCTTCCATTTGGGCTGGGACTGGCTGGGCAGCGGCCTCGGGCCCCTCTGGCAACCGTTCCTTCTCGGCTGCGTAGCCTGTGCCCTGGTTCTCGGCGTGCTCGGTTGGGGCTGTCTGGAGCTCATCTGGCGCTGGAACGTCACGTCCCGGTATAAGACTCGCCACGTCGCAACGGCGGCGTGAGGCGCTCCGAGAGCTTCCCCTTCTCGATTTCGTAGACCCGGTCCATCCGCTCCGCCAGGCGGTGGTCGTGAGTCACCACGACGAGGCTCGTGCCGCGCTCGCGATTGAGCTCCAGCATCAGCTCGAACACCGACTCCGCATTCACGCCGTCGAGGTTACCCGTCGGCTCGTCCGCGAGCACGATCTTGGGTTGTGTCACGAGCGCGCGCGCGACCGCCGCGCGCTGGCGCTCGCCGCCCGAGAGCTGATGCGGCCGGTGCTCGAGGCGTTGCCCGAGGCCGACGCGCTCCAGTAGCTCGCGGGCCGCCTTGCGGGCCTCGCCGACCGGAGCGCGGCGCACGAGGAGCGGCATGGCCACGTTCTCCAGGGCGGAGAACTCCGGCAGCAGGTGATGGAACTGGTAGACGAATCCGAGCGCGCGGTTGCGCAGCTCCCCGCGCTCCTTCTCCGTCAGGCGGTGAATGTCGCGGCCATCGACCCACACCTCGCCGCGGGTCGGGCGGTCGAGGCCGCCCAGGATCTGCAGCAGCGTCGTCTTGCCGGAGCCTGACGCACCGACGATCGCCACCCGCTCCGCCACCGCCACGGAGAGCGCGGCGCCCTCGAGCACCTCGAGGACCACCGGCCCCTGGCGGAAGCTCTTCGAGACCTCGCGCGCCTCGAGGACAAAGGTGTCATTGCTCGGCCGCTCGTGGGCCTCACCCCCGCTGTCGCGGGGGCCGACACGCTTGCGCGCGTCGTCATGAATCGTTCCCGACGATTCATTCATGACGCAGCGCCTGCGCCGGAGCCGTGCGGCCGGCGCGCCAGGCCGGATAGACGGTCGCCAACGCGCAGAGGAGGAACGCCACGCCGCAGACGCGCAGCAGGTCGAGCCCCTCCACGTAGGCCGGAAGATCGCTCATGTAATACACCCGCGGATCGAGGAACTGAGTATGCAACAGCCGCTCGAGACCGCCGACGAGCGCCTGCAGGTTGTGGGAGACGAGGATGCCGAGCGCCGCGCCGAGCAGCGTCCCGGCGAGGCCGATGATGATCCCCTGGA
>Ga0134128_10005790_pt1 | contig 14972 bp, 12 predicted proteins | sample KB31754_FD_96462 | JGI IMG/M metagenome (GOLD analysis project Ga0134128, IMG submission 96462) | Terrestrial soil microbial communities with excess Nitrogen fertilizer from Kellogg Biological Station, Michigan, USA - KB3-175-4 | ecosystem: Environmental > Terrestrial > Soil > Unclassified ... | reverse complement strand
TGATCACGGTATTCATCAGCACCACGAACATGACCGGGCCGATCAGGGGACCGTAGATCAGGGCGCTGAACACCGTGCGCTTGTCGCGCAGGTTTTCGCGGACTTCCTTCCAGAAGACGGTGATGGCGGATTTCATGCGGCGAGTCCTTCTTCACTGCCGATCAGTTTCACGAACGCATCCTCGAGGTTGGCCTCGCCCGTCTGCGCGCGCAGCGCATCGGGCGTCTCGTCGGCGACCACGCGACCGTTGGCGATCACCACGATGCGGTCGCACAGCATGGCCACCTCCTGCATGATGTGGCTGGAAAACAGCACGCAACGCCCTTCGGCCTTCAGGTTGCGCATGAAGGCGCGCAGGCCGCGCGTGGCCATCACGTCGAGGCCATTGGTGGGTTCATCCAGGATCACGTTTTTCGGATCGTGCACCAGCGCGCGCGCAATCGCGGTCTTGACGCGCTGGCCTTGCGAGAAGCCTTCGGTGCGGCGGTCGAGGATGTCGCGCATCTCCAGCGCATCGACCAGCTTTTCGCGCCGCTGGTGCATCAGCGCGGTTTCGATGCCATGCAGGCGCGCGAAGTAATCGATGTTCTCGCGGGCGGTCAGGCGTTTGTAGAGGCCGCGCGCATCGGGCAACACGCCGAGACACCGCCGCACCGCGATCGGATCGACTGCCGCATCGATGCCGTCCACCAGCACTTGTCCGGAATCGGGCTTCATCAAGGTGTAGAGCATGCGCAACGTGGTGGTCTTGCCGGCGCCATTCGGCCCGAGCAGGCCGGTGATTTCGCCATCGCGGGCAGCGAAGGTGACGCCGTCGACGGCCTTCACTTCGCCGAAGGCCTTGTGCAGATTTTTGACTTCAATCATCGAGATTGACCTCTTTGTTTGAGGTGCGGGAAAAGCAAAAGCGCATCCCCCTCGATCCCCCGTCGTTCCGAAGGGGGAAGGCAAGCAAGCGGCACCGCGCGCGCTTCACCCCCTTCCGCAGGAAGGGGGTCGATGCGAGGCATCGGGGGGATGCCGTCATGGCGCCGCACCGTTGAAATTCACGAACGCGGGCACCGGCCCGATCCGTTTCAGGCACTCGGCGTCGAGTTGCTTCGGATCGAGTTTGTCCACGAACTCGTCCACGAGCTTGGGCATGCAACCAATCATCAACTCGCCGTGGCCCATGCCCTTGAACGACAACACGCGGCCATTCGAGAGACCCTTCAGCACTTCCTCGGCGAAGCGCGGCGGCGTGACCGGATCGCGTTCGCCCGAAAGGATCAGCGTCGGGATCGACGACTTGAACGGCTGGTGGAAATCCTTCGGCATTTCGCCGCGCGGCCATACCGCGCACGCGGTCTGGATGCGCTCGATCGGCAACGTCCCGAGCAGCGTGTCGGCATCCTGCGGGCGCGGCTTCAGGAATGGCGCATCCTCCGAGCACATCACCGAAAGCTGCATGCCGGCGTTCATGCCGCCATCGAGATCGCCGCGTCCGATTTGCGTCTGCCCAAGCAACGGCACGAAATTGCCTTTGGCGGCCTGCGCCACGTCCAGCGGCAGCAGCGCGGAGGCCTCGGCGTTGTAGGCGAACAAATGCACCAGCCCCGCCAGCGTATCGCCGGTGACGGTGCGCGTGACCGGCGCGTTGCTGCGGGGATCGCGGAAGGTCACGTCCGGAACCGGCTTGGCATTCAACTGCGCATGCAGCGCCAGCAGCGTCTTGCGCCAGTCACCGAAGGCCTTGTTGCAGGCGGGTGTCGCCAAACATGCATCGGCTTGCAACTTCAGCGCGCGCGCAAGATCGGACGCGAAGGTTTCACCCAGGATCAACGAATTCGGCGCGACGCTGTCGAGCACGATGCTGCGCACCGCGTCCGGATGCGCGGTCGCATACTGCTGGGCCATGCGGGTGCCGTAGGAAATGCCGACCAGATCGAACTTCGGCGCGCCCAGTGCCTGCCGCACCGCTTCCAGATCGGCGACCGCGACGGTGGTCGTGTAATAGCGTGGATCGGCGGTCTTCTCCACCTCGGCAAGGCACTGCTTGATGTCGGCGGTGGCGCGTGCGGCATCGAATGGCAGGTCGGCCTGCCCTTTCTGGGCCTTCTCGACAACGGGGCACGACAGGGCGTGCGACTTGCCGGTGCCGCGCTGGTCGAGCACCAGGATGTCGTGGTGCTTCTGCAGCGGCGCGAACGCTGCCGCGATCTGCGGATAGGTTTCGGTCGCCGACTGCCCGGGGCCGCCGGCGAGATACACCACCATGTCCTTGGCGGGCGCCGTCGAATCGCTCTTCACGATCGCGACTTTCAAATCGATGCTGCGCGAGTGCGGGTCGGCACGGTTTTCCGGCACCGGAAATTTCGCGCAGAACGCCGGCACGCCCTTGCTGCTGTGCGGCGGCTTCAACTCGCACGCAGTCGAGGTCAGCTCGCCCATCTTCAGCGTCGCGGGAGGCGCAGGCTTTACCGGCTTGGCCGTCGCAGCGGACGTGCCGGACGCGACGCTCGCTGCCTCGGCAGGTCGTGCGTCGGCCACGACCGGCGCGTGCTGTTTCGTCCACCATTGCCAGCCGACGACAGCCACCGCGATCGCCACCGCGACGATGCGCACGATCATTCGTGAATTCATCTTCATTCAGCGTCCCTCATCCGGTTCGAACATCGATTCGATGCGTTGTTTGAACAGCCGCGCCAGCTTGAATGCCAGCGGCAGGCTGGGGTCGTACTTGCCGGTCTCGATCGCGTTGATGGTCTGGCGCGAGACATCCAGATGCTCTGCCAATTCACCCTGCGACCAGCCCTGGGCTTCACGCAACGCGCGCACGCGGTTCTTCATCGGGCACGGTTCCGCCATTTCGACCAGGTACACGCCAGGCCATACACCACGCACAGCGCCGGAAACACCATCAGCAGCACCAGCGCGCCATTCACGGCAATCAGCTTGGCAGCAGCCAAAAACCCCAGCGCCATGCTGCCCAGACTCACCACGATCACTGCAATGCCTGCCGCTTCGAGGTGCTGACGGCGTTCCATCTCGTCGCAACGGTTGACGTAGCGGACCACGGCCCAGGAAACAAAAATCAACGGCAGCAACGGCGACAACGCCACGGCCGCCTTCAACCAGGGCGTGGCAATGTGGGCCTCGCGCGGGAACACGTACAGCATCAGCAGCATGTACACGAACATCGCCGGCAGCACCACGTACAGTTGCCAACGGTCGATCTTGCGCATCCGCTCGTTCAACACCGCTTTCGACGAATACGTCAGCAGCAGCAGTCCCACACAGAGGACGGCCAGCGCCACCAGCCGCAGCGCCAGACTGTCGGTCGTGAACAGCAGCCAGAACGGGCCGAGATACAACACCCAACCCACAAGCCAGATACCCCAGCGCTGCCAGGCCGGCCACTCGTCCATTCGTCCCATCGTGATGGCTCCCCGTGCATTCATCGTCTTGCATTGTCAAGCGTACTTGACAATGCGACTGTATAGGTCGATTTCCGGCTTGTCAAGCACGCTTGACATGAAAGCCATCGGGACCGCCGCCATCACTAAGCGGCGCTTAAGCATCGCGCGCCAAGCTTGCTTGCCATGCGTCCCGTTTCCGCATGGCTGGCCGTACCCGTGATCGCAGCCATCCTCGGTGGCTGCGCGACGTACCACGCGTTGCCGCTCGACAATGGGCGTGGTCCGCAGCGCGTCGCGGACATCACGGTGCCGGCGTCCTTGCTGCCGACGCCCGAGCTGCGCGCTCACACATTCGACCCATCGAACGGCCTCGACGCCACCGAAGTCGCGATGCTGGCGATCGCCAACGATCCGCAACTGAAAGTGGAACGCGACAAGGCCGGCGTGGCGCGCGCGCAGGCGTTTGCCGCGGGGCTGTTGCCCGACCCGCAGCTGAATTACGAGCACGACCGCCCCGCCGCCGACAGCCCGCCGGGCACGACCACTGCCTACACGGCGGGGCTCACTTTCGACCTCGGCAACCTGGTCACCCGCTCGGCACGCGTGAAGTCGGCGCGTGCCGGTACCAGGGAAGTCGACCTGGACCTGCTGTGGAGCGAATGGCAGGTCATCGCACAGGCGCGCACGCTGTTCGACCGGGTGTATTTCCTGCACGAACGTATCCAGCGACTGCAACGCGAACGCGCGGCACTGGCGCCCATGCAGGCCGCGATCACGCGCGCGCTGCATTCGGGCGACCTCACCTACGACGTCGCGGGCGCAGGATTGAGCGCCGTGGCGGACACCGCCAGCCAGCTCGGCGACGCGCAACGGCAGCTGCACCAGGCCGAACACGACCTGCACACCCTGCTTGGGCTGGAGGCCACGGTGCCCTTGCAACTCACCGGCGCGCCCTTCGCGGTCGACCCGAACGACGACGAAGTACGACGCGCACTGGCCGACATGGCCAGGCGCCGCCCCGACCTGCTGGCATTGCAAGCCGGCTATCGCGCGCAGGATGAACAATTGCGTGCGGCGATCCTCGCGCAGTTTCCCGCGATCACCGTGGGCTTCGTGAAAGCACGCGACAACGGCAACATTTCCAGCAACGGTTTTTCCATTTCATTGTCGCTGCCGCTGTTCGACGGCAACCGCGGCAACATCACGATCGAGCGCGCGACCCGCCGACAATTGCACGACGAGTATTCCGCGCGCCTGTTGACCGATCGCAACGACGTGCAACAGTTGCTGCAGGATCTGCAAGGCGATCGCGCACTGCACGCGACCCTGGCCGAACACGCCGCGCGACTGGCCGAGGCGCGCGCGGCCGCCGAAACCAACTACGCCGCCGGTCGCCTCGACTGGCCCACCTACCTCGCGATCCGTGCCAACTCGCTGGCCGCCGACACCGCCTTGCTGACACTGGAACAGGACACCCACGAAACCGCGATCGCGCTGGATGCGCTGGTGGGCCATTGGCCGCAGGCATCCAATGCAAAAGCCGTCGTCCGCAATTAAACGCAAATCAACGCCAATGAAAAGAACAAAAACCCGTCGCCCCGGTCTCCATCGGCGTTCATTCGCGTTCGTTGGCGGACTGGTCTTGCTCCTGGCTGGGTGTTCTTCAGGCCAGCAGGCCGGCGAGACGCAACCACCGATCGACGTCCACACCACGATGCCGGTGCGGCAAACATTCCATGCCACGGTCGTGGCGTTCGGACAACTCGGCGCCGACAGCCGCAACGCGCTATCGCTCAGCCTGCCACAGGCGGGTGAAGTCACCGCGACGGGGGCGCTCGCGGGCCAACGCGTGAAACGCGGCGATGCCTTGCTGCAGCTCGCCACCGATCCCGCGACGCGCAGCGCGTACCTGCAGGCGCAAAGCGCCTTGAAGGTCGCGCGTGACGATCTCGCGCGAACCACCCGCCTGCAGGCGGAGAAACTGGCCACCAACGCGCAACTCGATGCGGCGCGCAAGGCACTCTCGGATGCGCAAGCCGCGCTGGATGCTCAAGCCAAGCAGGGCGGCGCGCAGCCCGTCGAGACGCTGCGTGCACCGGCAGACGGCGTGGTCACGGCGCTCGACGTGCAGCGCGGCCAGCGCGTGGCCGCCGGCACGGCGTTGCTGCAATTCACGCCCGACGCGGCGCTCGGCGCGCAGCTCGGCATCGATCCCGGCGCGGCGGCCGAGGTGCACACCGGGATGCCGGTGACGCTGGAATCCGTGTACGCCGCGCATGGCGCGCCGCCGCTGCATGCCACGGTTGCGATGGTCGGCGACGCGGTGAACCCGCAAACGCACCTGGTGGATGTGGTCGCAACCCTGGACGGCAAGACTCCGCTGCCGGCCGGCACCGCACTGTCGGCACGCATCGCGACCGCGCCGCTGACTGCTTGGGCGGTGCCGCGCGACGCGCTGCAAAACGACGAACAGGGCGATTTCGTCTACCAAGTCGAACACGGCAAGGCCAAGCGCGTCGACGTGAAGGCGCTCGCGCCGGACGGCAGCCCGGTCGGTGTCGAGGGCGCGCTGGACGCCGCCGCGCCGGTGATCACGCTGGGCAGCTATGAGGTTTCCGACGGCGACCCGGTGCGCACGTCGACACCGGCGGCCAGCGCGTCGCAGGGAACCGCCGCGCGATGAACATCGCCGCATGGTTCCAGGCGCATCGCCGTTCGTTGCTGTTCCTGGTGCTGGTGCTCGCGCTGGGCGGGCTGATGTCGGTCTTCAGCTTGCCGGTGGCGCTGTTCCCGAACGTCTCCTTCCCGCGCATCCGTGTCAGCATCGATGCGGGCGATCGCCCCGCCGACCAGATGGCGGTGGCGGTGACGCTGCCGGCCGCGGAAGCCATCCGGGAGGTGCGCGGCGTGCGCGATGTCCATTCGACCACCAGCCGCGGCAGCGCCGAGATCAACGTGGACTTCGATTGGGGCGCCGACATGGGCCGCGCCTATCTCGACGTGAACGCCGCGATGAGCCGGATCCTTCCGGAGCTGCCGTCCGGCGCCCGCGTCGAGGCGGTACGCATGGACCCGACCGTCTCCGAACCCGTGATCGCCTACAGCCTGCGCAGCAGGACGCTGACCCAGACCCAGCTCTACGATCTCGCGAAGTACCAGTTGGTCCCGCTGCTCAGCAGCGTGCAGGGCGTCGCGACGGTGGACGTGCAGGGCCGTGGCACCGGCGAACTGCATGTCGACGTCGATCCGGCGAAGCTGCGCGCACAGGACCTGTCCGTCGCCGACGTGGAACACGCGGTCGCCAGTGCGGCCGACATCTCGGGGCTGGGCAGGCTCGCCGATCACTACAAGCTCTTCCTGATCCTCGCCAACAACCTGCCTGGCAGCATCGATGCCTTGCGCGACGTGGTGGTGCGCGCCGGATCCCGCGGCGTGGTGCGGGTGGGTGACATCGCCACCGTCACGCGCAGCATCAAGCCCGAATGGGTGCGCACCGTCGCGGACGGCCAGCCCGCGATCCTGGTCCAGGTGTTCCAGCAACCGTCCGCCAACAGCATCCAGATGGTCGACGCGGTGAAGGCGAGGCTCGCCGATTACTCGCCGCAGATGCCCCGCGGCGTGAAGATGGCGGCCTGGTACGACCAGACCCAGTTGGTCCGGGGCGCGGTCGGCAGCGTGCGCGACGCGATCCTGATCGGCATCGTGCTGGCCGGCGTGGTGCTGTTCCTGTTCCTGCGCAACACGCGCGTGATCCTGATCGCGTTGCTGGTAGTGCCGGCGACCCTCGCGATCACCACCCTGCTGCTGAAGATATTCGGAATGAGCTTCAACATGATGACGCTGGGCGGGATGGCGGCCGCGGTCGGATTGTTGATCGACGACGTGGTGGTGATGCTCGAGCACATCATGCGGCGGATCCGCGAGACGCAAGGCGCCATTGGCACGCGCATTACCCGGGCGGCACACGAGTTCTCCCATCCGCAGACCGGATCGTCGCTCGCGACCATCGTGATCTTCCTGCCGCTGGCGTTCCTGACCGGCGTGACCGGTGCGTTCTTCAAGGCGCTGTCGCTCACGATGGCGAGCGCACTCGTGATTTCCTATCTCCTCACGTTCATCGTGGTGCCGCTTTTGGCGGGGCGCCTGATCGACGAACGCCACGCGAAGGAGCACCCGCCGACACGGGCGTGGCAGCGATTCATGGCGTTTTACGAGAGGGTGCTGCTGCACACCCTCGAATGGCCGGCGCTGTTGCTGCTCGGCCTCATTCCGCTGGTGGCCGCCGGGTTTTTTGCCTGGAAGTCGGTCGGCAGCGGGTTCATGCCGAAGCTCGATGAAGGCGGCTTCGTCCTCGATTACCGCTCCGCGCCAGGCACCTCGCTCGAGGAGACCAACCGGCTGCTGGAGAAGGTCGGCGTGATCCTGCGCGAGAACCGATACGTGGACACCTGGTCGCGCCGCACCGGCCTGCAACTCGGCGGCGGCCTCACCGAAGCCAACACCGGCGACTTCTTCGTGCGCCTGAAGGACGGCTCGCGACCGCCGACCTGGACGGTGATGGAACACATCCGCGAACAAGTGGCGGCCAGCGTGCCGGGGCTGGACGCCGATGTCTCGCAATTGATCGAGGACATCATCGGCGACCTTACTGCGGTACCCGAGCCGATCGAGGTGAAACTGTTTTCGGACAACGTGACGCAACTGGATGCCGCGTCGAAGAAGGTCGCCGCTCAACTCGGGAAGATCCGGGGCGTGGTCAGCGTGCGCGATGGCATCAACCCCGCGGGCGACGCCCTGGAAGTGCGCGTCGATCCGGTGAAGGCGGCGTTGCTGGGGCTGGATCCGCAGAGCGTCACCGCGCAGGTCAACGCCGCGGTGGCGGGCACGCTGGCGGCCGAACTGCCGCAGGGGCCGAAGATGGTGGGCGTGCGCGTGTGGGTGCCGCCGAACGACCGCGCCCAGATCGAACAGCTCGCCGCGCTGCCCATCAGCGATGGCCGCGGACACGTGTACCCGTTGTCGCGCGTCGCCAACTTGACGCAACAGCGCGGTCAGCCGGAGATCGACCACCAGCACCTGAAGCGCATGCTGGCGGTGACCGCGCGCATCGAGGGACGTGATCTCGGATCGACGATGGCGGACGTCAAGAAGGTGCTGCAAACGCGCGGCGAGTTGCCGTCCGGGATGTATTACGAGCTGGGCGGCCTGTACCAGCAGCAACAAATCGCGTTCCATGGATTGCTGGTCGTGATGATGACGGCCGTGGCGCTGGTGTTCACCCTGCTGGTGTTCCTGTACGAAAGCTTCCGCATCGCGATCGTGATCCTGGTCCAGCCGCTGCTCGCGATCTGCGCGGTGTTCATGGGCCTGTGGGTGACCGGCATCGAACTCAACATTTCGGCGATGATGGGCATGACCATGATCATCGGCATCGTCACCGAACTCGCGATCTTCTATTTTTCCGAACTCGTGGAGATCCAGGCCCATGCCGGCGACGGGCAGCGCTCCCTGCGCGAGCTGTTGCTGGAGGCCGGCAAGCGGCGCAGCCGCGCGATCCTGATGTCGGCGATCGCCGCGATCCTGACACTGTCGCCGCTGGCCCTGGCGATCGGGCGCGGTTCGCGGATGCAGCAACCACTGGCGATCGCGATCATCTTCGGGATGGCCGCGGCCGTGCCGCTGGTGCTGGTGGTGATGCCCACCCTGTATTCGCTGCTGATGCGCCGATGGAGAACCGTCCGGCCGGCGTGAGCGGTGGCTATTCGACCTGTGCCGGATCGCGCGCCGAGCCGCCCCAGGCCACCGATGCGTGCAATGCGCCATCGTCCATTGCATACGACAACGTCATCTTCAGCGCACGCGCGGCAGCGCTGGCCAGCGCAAGGCCGAGTCCCGCATGTCCCGCGCCATGCGCTTCCTTGCGCCAGAAGCGCCGGCCGAAGTTGGCGAGGTCCTCCGCATGCAATGCGGGCGCCGCGTTGCGTACTTCAATGCCCTCCCCGCTGGCGCGCAGGTCGACGATGCCGCCGACCGGCACGTAGGCCACGGCATTGCCAAGCAGGTTGTCCAGCACGATTTCCAGCAGCGCGGGATCCGCCTTGAAAACGAAATCCGGTCCGACCGTGGCATCGCATTCGATCCGCACGCCGCGCGCCAACGCGGCATCCTGGTGGCGCGCCCGCACCCGCGCCAGCAACGGCAGCAACGGCACGCTTTCGGACTGCGGTTGTTCGATACCCGACTGGATCCGCGTCAGTTGCAACAGCGCGGTCACGGTCGCCTCCAGTTCGACGCCGATGCTTCCGACTTCGCCAAGCAAGCTGTGCGCGTCGCGCCCACTCGGATAACGGGTCTCGACATCGACCAGCGTGCGCAATTCGGCGAGCCTCGTGCGGAATTCGTGCGCCAGGCCCGAGGCGAATTGGCGTTCGCGCGCAAGCCCGTCATCCATGCGGGCCAGCACCTCGTTGGTGCGTGCGACCAGCGGCGCCAGTTCGGTGGTGCCGCTGGCGGGCAGGCGACCGCCGGGCGCGTCGGGACCGATGCCGGCCATCGCGCGATCCAGCACCGCGAGCGGGCGCAAGCCCCGCCGCACCAGCCACGGCGTCACGAGCATCACCAGCACGCAGGCACCCAGCAGGCTGCCCAGCAGGATCGCGTCGAGCGTACCCAGCAGGTCTTCCAGCGGACCACGGTCGAGCGCATAACGCAGCTGGCACGCGGGCACACCGGCGGCCACCGCGCGATGGACTTCCGCCGCGGGCACAAAACGCAAGGCGACCACGCGCAACAAACGTCCGCCCGGCAATTCCGCGTCCGCGAAAACGGGTTGCGCACCGGCGCGCATGGGCGGCGGAACTTCCGAGGTACGCGCGATGACGCTGCCGCCGCAGCGCAATTCATACCAGCTGGCATCCGCGTTGCCGGGAAAGACATTGGCCCCGGCGTTTTCCGCGTCGACCGCGACGCGGCCGTTTTCGACTTGGGTCAGCGCCGCCAGCGATTGCGCGCGCGCCAGCAGCGAGGCGTCGAACCGTTGCTGCATCTCGGTGTCGGCGCGCCAGTCCACGATCTTGGCGGCCGCACCGAATACCACCAGCACCGCCAGTGCCAGCAACAGCGTCAGGCGCGCGCGTAGCGAGAAGGCCAGCTTTTTTCGCCCGAGTCTCAAGGTTCTCCCCCTCATCCGGCCCTGCGGGCCGCCACGGAACTCCCGGCCAAGAATGGCAGCTTCTGCCCGCGGGAGAAGGAAAAACAGGCGCGACGTTCCGCCGCGTTGCGCCTACGGAATGAGATATCCGGCGCCACGTCGGTTCTCGATCAGGCTTGCGCAGCCCGCGTCCGCGAGCCTGCGGCGCACACCGAACACGACGACTTCGATGCTGCGATCGGAGGCCTCGCTTTCGCTGCCGGCAATCCGTTCCAGGATATCCGCACGCGGGAATACCCGGCCACGATGCCGCAGCAGCAATTCCAGCAATGCGAATTCGCGCGGCGTGAGCTGCAGCACGGCGCCCTTTGCGGTGACGCGGTGCGCTTGTGCATCCAGCCGCACGCCCGCGTGTTCCAGCACGTCCGCCTGTGTCTCCGCGGGACGCCGCGCCAGTGCGTGCAGGCGCGCGACCACTTCCTCGAACGCGAACGGCTTGACCAGGTAATCGTCGGCGCCGGCGTTCAACGCATCCACGCGATCACCCACCTGGTCGCGTGCCGACAGCACCAGCACACGCGGGCGTTCGCCGCCGGCCGGCAGCGCGCGCAACACCCCGAATCCATCCAGCCGCGGCAAGCCGAGATCGAGCACCATGAAATCGTACGCGTAACCGGCGAGGTAACCGTTGGCTTCCATGCCGTCCACCGCGACGTCCACCGTGAAACCGGCCGCGCGCAAGCCGCGCGCGAGGTTGTCACGCAAGCGTTCGGAATCCTCGACCAGCAACAGTTTCATGCACAACACCCGCGATGCAGTACGGAAAAGCTAACACCACGCGCGTGCAGCCACCACCAAGCAAGGGCTAAGCCCATGCGAAGCGCGAACAAAGGGACCTGCCGCAGACTGGCCACTCCTTTCCACGGAGGTTCTTCCATGACACGCATGGTGTCCCGCACCCTCGCCACCACCCTCGCCATCGGCATGGCCGCCGCCGCCTTGGCCGGCAGCATCGAGCCCGGCGATCATCCGGAAATGGCGGCCGTGCTGAAGTCGCCCATCACGCCGACCCAGGCCGTGAAAATCGCGGAGGCCGGCGGCGGCCATGCCTACGGATATGGCATGGAAGCGACGCCCCGCGCACACTGGTACGCAGTGGACGTGTTGTGCGGCGACGCCAGGCTGGAACTGCGCATCGACGCGACGACCGGCAAGGTGCTCGGCAGCAGTCAGGCCCGCGGCGAGGATGCGCACGGCGCACACGCCCTCGATGGCGGCAAGCTCGCGTTCGGCGAAGCCATCGCGCAGGCCGAACGCGTCGGCAACGGCCCCGCGCTGGAGGCGAATGCTGCGGGCCATGGCGACAAGGCGCACGTGGACGTCGACATCATCCGGGACCAGGGCAGGCGTATCGCGCACTACCACGTGTCGATGCGCGGCGGCCGGATCGGGACGACGATGACCGGGACGGACGGCTGACCGGCCGTGTTCAGCGACAGCCTTGCAAGGTTCCCGAAAGCTGCGCTGAAGCGGGCGCTAAGCATCCGGTTGCAAAGTGTCTGCATCGCACACCGCGGCGACCGACATGAATTCCGGCATCTCCACACGGCGTTTCGCAACGCTGCTGTTCATCGGCCTCTGCACGCTGGCGCCGCTGCACACCGCGCTGGCCGGTGGTCCATTCGGCATCGATCATCGCATCGCCTACGACAACAGTGGCATCTGGGCGCGCAACAACCAGAAGGCGCTCGTGGGCGCGACCATCCTGACCGTGGTGGGCGGCTCGCTCGCACTCGGCGACCAGGACAAGCTGGGCGATACGTTCTGGCGCTCGCTGGATTCGATGGCGGTGTCGTCGCTGATCGCACAGGGTGCCAAATGGACTTTCCAGCGCGAACGTCCTTCGCAAACCAGCGATCCGGACAAGTTTTTCCAGGGCACGCGATACGAGAGCTTTCCAAGCGGCGAAGTCACCGCGATCGCCGGGGCGGTAACCCCCTTCGTGGTGGCTTATGGACACGATCATCCCGCGGTATATGCGCTCGAACTGCTGCCGCTGTACGACGCCGTCGCGCGGGTCAAGACCCGCGGCCATTGGCAAAGCGACGTGCTGGTCGGGTGGGCGCTCGGCACGGGCGTCGGCATCTGGGCCGCGCACCGCGATTCGCCGCTGATCCTGGGCTGGTTGCCGGGCGGCTTCCAGGTGGGATTCATCCATCGCTTCTGAGTACGCGGCCGCATCGGCACGCGAAGTGAATTCCAACGGGGCGCGCGTGGGCACCTGCAATTTCCGAATCGTGCAGACATGACTTCACACGCATTGAATTTTTCAACCGGGATCGAGGAAATCCGTCGTCGCATGACCGCGCGCATGATGCGCGGCGTGTTTCGCGAGGGCGGCGTGGCCGACGTGCGGCTGCCGCGCACCGGGATCCACCGGGTATTGCTCTGCCGCAGCGTGCACACCCTGGGTGATTCGCTCACGCTCACGCCGCTGATCGCGGAACTGGCCGACCTCTATCCCGGCGCGGAAGTGGACATCGTGTGCGGCTGCCCGGTCGCGGGCGCGTTGTTCGATTCGTTTCCCAATGTGCACGCCGTGCACCGGATGCCGCGGCACATCGCAGGCCACCTGCTCGCGAGCGCGCGCACCTTGCATGCAATGCGCCGCACGCACTACGACCTCGTGATCGATCCCGATCCGCAATCGCAGTCGGGCCGGCTGCTGGCCCTGTCTGCGCACGCCACCTTTTCGCTGGGTTACGTGGGTCCGAAGAAGAGCGGCAGGCTCACGCACGGCGTCGCGATTCCCGCCGGGCTTCGCCACAAGGCGATGACGCCCGTGTACCTGCTGCGCAGTGCGGCGGGCGAAGATTTCGCCGCACGTCCATACCCACGACCCAGCATGCCGCTGACCGATGCGGAGCGGGAGTACGGACGCTGCACGCTCGAACGCCTCGCGGCGAAACATCCCGCAGCCGGTCCGGACGGCCCTCGCATCGGCATCTTCGCCAACGCGACCCGCAACAAACTGCTGGCGGGCGACTGGTGGCATGCGTTCATCGAAACACTCCGGGAGGCGCTGCCCGGTTGCAGGATCGTGGAAATCCTGCCGGCGTTCGGGAAGTCGATGCTGGGGGACTGTTTTCCCTGCTACTACTCGAGCGACGTTCGCAAGATGGCGGCCGTGATTGCGAACCTCGATGCGTACATCAGTGCCGATTGTGGCGTCATGCACCTTGCCTGGGCCAGCGGAGCCCCGACCGTCGGGCTGTTCAATGTCACCGATGCCGGGGAGTGGGGACCCTTCGGACCGCGCACCGGCAGCGTGATGCTCGGCGACACGCCTGCTGCCGAAGCCGCGCGACGGGCCCTAGAGCGGCTCGGGTTCCAACATGCCGCACGCGGCGCGAACGGCACCGCATAGGCGCGCTAGCGCGCCGCGCGGTTACCGCGAGCGTTCGGGGGAATCCTCAATCACGCGATCCAGTTTTCAGGCTGGTCAAACATCACGCAATCGCGGCGGTCAATCAGCGAGTCAACCGCTCCGCCCCAGAGCCGCCAGCGCTTGGTTGAACGTCACGCTCGGGCGCATCGCGGCGCTTGCCTTCTGCATGTCCGGGCGGTAGTAGCCGCCAAGCTCGACAGGCTGGCCTTGCGCGCCATTCAATTCGCCGACGATGGTTTCCTCGTCGGCTTCCAGTGTGTCGGCGAGCTTGCCGAAAACCTTCGCCAGTTCGGCGTCGTCTTTCTGTTCGGCCAGCGCGCGCGCCCAGTACATCGCGAGATAGAAATGGCTGCCGCGGTTGTCGATCTCGCCGAGCTTGCGCGCGGGCGACTTGTCGTTTTCGAGAAACCGCCCGATCGCCTTGTCCAGCGCGTCCGCCAGCACCTTCGCCCGCGGGTTGTCGAACGCACGGGCGAGGTGTTCCAGCGACGCACCCAGCGCCAGGAATTCGCCCAGCGAATCCCAGCGCAGGTAATCCTCGGCGACGAATTGCCGGACGTGCTTGGGCGCACTGCCACCCGCGCCGGTTTCGAACAGGCCGCCGCCGGCCATCAGCGGCACGATCGACAGCATCTTGGCGCTGGTGCCGAGCTCCATGATCGGGAACAGGTCGGTGAGGTAATCGCGCAACACGTTGCCGGTCACCGAGATGGTGTCCTCGCCGTCGCGGATGCGCGCAAGCGAGTGCCGCATCGCGTCCTCCGGCGCGAGGACGCTGATCTCCAGCCCCGCAGTGTCGTGGTCCTTGAGATAACGCTCGACCTTCGCGATCACTTGCGCGTCGTGCGCGCGGTTCGCATCCAGCCAGAACACCGCGGGCGTGTTCGACAACCGCGCACGCGACACCGCCAGCTTCACCCAATCCGCGACCGGCGCGTCCTTGGTCTGGCACATGCGCCAGATGTCACCGGCTTCG
>Ga0134128_10005789_pt1 | contig 14974 bp, 11 predicted proteins | sample KB31754_FD_96462 | JGI IMG/M metagenome (GOLD analysis project Ga0134128, IMG submission 96462) | Terrestrial soil microbial communities with excess Nitrogen fertilizer from Kellogg Biological Station, Michigan, USA - KB3-175-4 | ecosystem: Environmental > Terrestrial > Soil > Unclassified ... | reverse complement strand
GGAAACAGCCCCCAGCGATTCTGGCAATCGCCTCGGCGCTCTCGGTTCTTGCGATCGTCCCCGCCTGCGCCGGTCGCGGCGGGTCGGGGAGCCCGGGCGGCGGCGGCAGCGGAACGGGCAACGGCGGCACCTCCGGCCCCGGGACCGGTGGATCGTCGCCCGACGGCGGAATGGTCACCCAGCCGCCCGCCTCCGGCCTGACGCTGTTCCAGGGAAACGCCTGCGGCAGCGCCGTCACGGTCGGCTCCTCGCCGGTGCGGCGCATCTCGCGGATCGAGTACGACAACATGGTCCACGATCTGGGCCTCGATCCGAACAAGACCCAGCCGGCGACCCAGTTCGTCACCGAGCAGAAGATCGACACCGGCAAGGCCGGCAACTTCAACACCAACGCCTACGCGACGATCTCGGGGACGCTGATCAACCAGCAGTACCTCGAGGCCGCCGAGGCGCTGGCCTCGGCGACCGTCTCGAGCAGCAGCGCGCTGATGAACATCCTGCCGGCGGCGTCGTGCGGGACCCAGAACGCGGCCTGCGCCTCGGCGTTCATCAACAGCTGGGCCAACCTGGCCTTCCGCGGACAGCTCGACGCCGGCGAGACGACGGCTCTGAACAACCTTTACAATACCGTCAGCGCGCAGTTCGACTTCCCCACCGGCATCCAGGCGGTCATCGAGGCGGTTCTCACCTCGCCGCGCTTCCTGTTCGTGCTCGAATTCGGGCAGCCCGATTCGACCGGGCAGGCGGCCGCCGTCCCGCTGACGCCGCTGGAGCTGGCCACGCGCCTCGCGCTCTACCTCTGGCGCTCGATTCCCGACCAGACGCTGATGGACGCGGCGACCGGGGGCAACCTGACGACCGCCGCCGAGGTGACGGCGCAGGCGATGCGCATGCTCGCGGATCCGAAGGCGCAGAGCGCGCTGGCCGACTTCACCGACCAGTGGCTCGACATCGAGAACATGAGCGCGGTCACCAAGGACACCCAGTTCACCACCTGGACCGCGAAGGTCGCCGGCGAACTGCTCACCGAGAGCGAAACCACGTTCGAGCAGGCCGTGGCGAACGGCGCCACCTACACCTCGCTGCTGAATTCGAGCTCGTCGTACATCAACGGCGACCTGGCATCGTTCTACGGGCTCACGGGCAGCCCGACGTTCAGCGCGCCCACCACGGTCAACACCGCGGCCAACCCGCGGATGGGGATTCTCTCTCAGGGGAGCGTGCTGGCCGCGCACTCCCACACCTCTCTTCCCTCGCCGACCAAGCGCGGGCGAATGATCCGGCAGCAGATCCTGTGCGAGGAGGTCCCGGACCCGCCCGCCTCCGTCGGGGGCATGCCGATCCCGCCGCCGCCCGCCACGCTCTCGGCCAACATGACGACCCGCGACATGTACGTCGCGCACACGCAGAACGCAGCCTGCAACAACTGCCATCAGTACATGGACCCGATCGGGTTCGGCTTCGACAACTACAACGCCGCCGGCCTCTACATGACGACGGAGAACGGCAACCCCCTCGACGCGAGCGGCAAGATCACGCCCGAGGCGAGCACCGACACGAGCTTCTCGTTCCAGGACATGAACACCCTCATCATGCAGCTGTCGACCAACGTGCAGGTCGACCAGTGCTTCGCGCTCGAGGAGCTCCGCTACGCCCTCCTGCGCTCGGAGACCGACGCGGACGCCTGCTCGGCGCAGACGATCTACCAGGCATTCTCCTCCGGCAGCTTCAGCATGTCGCAGCTGATCCTCGCGGTCGTCGGCAGCGACTCGTTCATGTACCGCACGCCGGTGACCGCCGGAGCCGAGTGTCAATGAACAAACGCAAAGTCGAGCTCGAACGAAGGCGCTTCCTGCAGCTGGTGGGTGCCTCCGCCCTCTCTTATCCCTTCCTGCGCGGCGTCCCCAGCTACGCCGCCGCCAGCGGGTCGGCGCCGACCTACCTGGTGCTGATCTTCACGCCGTGCGGCTGCGTCCGCCCGGTCTGGGGCGCGACCGACATGAACGGCGCCTCGATCACCCGGCCGGCGTACGGGAGCCCGGCGACGCTGACCAGCAGCTTCAAGTTCCGCGGGTCGCTCAGCCCCTTCGCCAGCGGCGGCAAGGTCACCGCCAACGGAACGAGCACGTCGTGGACGACGAACCTGCAGAGCAAGGTCCTCGTCCTCGACGGCCTCAACAACAAGGCCGCGCAGGGATCGCACGAGGCCGGCATGGCCTCGCTCTGGACGGGCCAGATCTCCACCGGCAACGCGGCGACCAGCATCAGCATCGACCAGCAGATCGCCGCGCAGCTCAAGGCCGGCACGCCGTTCCCGTCGATCCAGCTGATGGTCCGTGACCCGGCCGACTTCACCGACCGCGAGGTGAAGACGCGCATGATCTACAACGCCTCCGGCGTGTACGTCGATCCGATCGACAACCCGATGGCCGCGGCCGCCACCTGTTTCCCGAACATGAACAAGGGCTCGAGCGGACCGGACAAGACGACGTTCATCCGCCAGCAGCTGTTCGGCAGCGGGACGCAGCCGGGCGAGTTGAACAGCGAGCTCAACGGCCTCATGCCCAAGCTCTGCACCGAGGACCGCTCGCAGCTGCAGGCGCTCCAGGACGGCTGGAACAACCTCTACTCCCAGCTGCAGGCGGCGGCCGCGGCGGCGGCCAGCTGCACGCCGCCGGGCGCGATCGTCTCCAGCACCGACTTCCCCACCAACGCCAAGCAGCAGATGGACATCCTGGCGCTGGCCCTGGCCTGCGATCTGACCCGCGTGGCGAGCCTCCAGTTCTCCACCGCGACCAGCCAGGTGACGCACAAGTGGCTCGGCTCGAACCAGACCGATTGCCACCACAACTACTCGCACAACGGGCCGACCTACCTGGGCGCGCTGGCCACGTGCCAGGGCTACAACAACATGGGCCAGTGCACCGGGGTCAGCGACATGTACAGCGCCAACAACCTGAGCCTCTATCAGAACACCGCCCAGCAGGAGGCGATCGACCAGTTCTACGCCACCCAGGTCGCCTACCTGGCGAACCAGCTCAACTCGCACGCCGCGATGAGCGGCACCGGCACGCTGCTGGACCAGTCGGTGATCTGCTGGTCGAGCGAGCTCGACATGGGCGCTGCGCACAACCACGACGACACGCCGTTCGTGCTCGTCGGCGGCGCCAACGGCCAGCTCAAGACCGGCAACCTGGCCACCTTCCCACTCGATCTCGTCGACGGCAACGAGACGACCGCGGAGACGAACGACCGCGCGCACAACGACCTCTTGCTCACGCTGGCGCAGGTGATGGGGGCCCCGATGTCGACCTTCGGCCAGCCGACCTACTGCACCGGCCCGATCAAAGAGATCCTCAGCTCGTAGGCGCGAGCGGCGCGGGGCGCGTGAGCGTAGCGCGGCTTTGCTGCGCGGAGCTCATCGCGGGGGGCACGGGACCCTCTGAGGGTCCCGAATCCAATGAACGCTCAGGTCCCGCGCGCCTTCAGCATGACGATCGGCGTGCGGATCAAGATCGACAGCTCGAGGGCGATGAAGGTGCGCAGGTCCTCCATGGCCGCCGTGTAGGCCAGGTCGTAGAGCAGCTTGATGCGCATGTGATCGGCCTGGGCGTCCTCGGCCCCCTCGACCTTGAAGGGGTTGGTCAGATCCTTCTCGAACGGCTCGATCTCGCTGCCCGGCAGCGGCTTGCCCGAGTACCCCAGGTTCACCTGCGCGAGGCCGGTGATGCCCGGCTTGACGTCGCGCATCCGCTCCTCGAAGTACGGAATGGCGCTGGCCAGCTGCTCGGCGAGCTCGGGACGCTCGGGCCGAGGGCCCACGATGCTCATGTCACCCAAGAAGACGTTGATGAACTGCGGCAGCTCGTCGATCCGCGTCTTGCGCAGGATTCGCCCGACGCGGGTGATGCGGGGGTCGTCCGCGGTGGCCAGCACGGGTCCGGTGAGCTTCTCCGCGTCAGGACGCATCGACCGGAACTTGAGCATGAAGAATTCGCGGAACTTCGGCCGGGGGACGCCGTTCCCCGCCTGCTCGTCGGACGCCCTTCCCAGTTGTCCGGCCCGGCGTTGACGAATAAAAATCGTTCCCGGCGAATCGATGTAGACTGCCGCAGCGATCAGGGGGAAAAAAGGGAGAGTGATGGCCAGGCCGAGAAGCGAGCCCACGACGTCGATCAATCTCTTTGCGACGCGAACGGACCGGACCACCCCCGTACGCTACACCGAAACATCGAACTTCCGATATGACACCGTGGATGATTCGACGGCAGACGAGGCCACGGCCTTGATCCGGCTCCAGCTCCTCGGAATATTGGAGCATCGGGACGTTGCTCTCCGTGCGGTGTCGACGGCGTGCAAGTTGGTGACGCCTCGCCCGCAGGGGCGCGCATGGAACGAATTTCAGATGCAGGTGGTCTCCGCCGTCGGCGAAGCATTCAACAACATCGTCCTTCACGGATACGGAGGCCGGACGGGCTCGGGCCGGGAAGGGAGCATCGACCTGCGCATCCAGACCAGGCGCGGCCACATCCGGATCGAGCTGCGCGACTGGGGGTCCGGGTTCGATCCGACCGGAGTTCCGCCGCCGGCGTTCGACACCCTCCCCGAGTCCGGCCTGGGCCTCTTCATCATGCAGTCGTTTATGGAAATGGCGTACCGTCAAGGCCGCCCCAACCTGCTCACCTTGAGCAAGCGCTACGTGGATCGCTCGAGCGCAGCCCGCAAGAGCGAAGGTGCAACATGAGATTCGAGATCAAGCCCGCCAGCGGCGTCACCCACCTCGTGATCGAAGGGGAGCTCGACGCGGTCAGCGTCTCGGACCTTCGCCCCGATCTGGAGAAGCTGGTCAAAGCACGCCCGGCGATCGTGGAAGTCGACCTCTCTTCGCTGCGCATGGTCGACAGTTCCGGCGTCGGCGCGCTCGTCTCGCTCTACAAGCGGGTCCGCGCCCAGGGGGGGAGCGTGGTCATCAAAGGGCTGCGGGATCAGCCGCTGGCCATCTTCCGTCTTCTAAGACTCGATCGCGTCATGCTGAACGCCGACAGTCGGACTCCGCCTCCGGCGCATAAGCAGTCGAAATCACGGCACTAGCCTCTTCCCGATCGCTCCGCCCAGATCCATCTGAATAAGCGTCCGCCGGGTGACGTAAAAACCGCCGGGCGGTCTCGGGGATCCGGTTTTGCGGGACCGTCACCTAAGGTGGCGGTTTCAATAGCGTAAGCTACCGACATAGAGTACTTTATGCGCGTGGTGGGATCTGGTTCGCTGTGTCACGGGATTAGATGAACATGGATTCTGGAACGATTGACGTGACTTCGCCGCTCCTCGTCGACGCAACGCTCAGCGAGCCGGCCGGGACGAACTCGGTGGGCCAGGCGATCGCTGCGCTCGGCGAGCCGGAGTCGCCGTCCGAGCTCGCGCAGCGGCTGGCGGTCGTCATCGCCATGCTCTGGCCGCAGATCGCGGACGCGGACCTGTTTCTTCCGGAGAAGGGGCGGCCCCTGCGCGGCGTGCGCGACGCGCGCGCCGGCGCCGGGTTGCTCGCCACGCTGAACGCGGTGTGGGGACCAATCGCCGCGCGCGGCCTCATGCCGGTCACGCCGACCCTCCTGCCCAGCGACGTGGCGACCGGGCGAGGCTCGACGATGTCGACGCCGATCTTCTCGGGCAAGTCGCTCGAGGGGTTCCTGGTCGTGCAGCGCCGGATCGATGCGCCGGCCTTCACGATCATGGACCTCGAAGGCCTCGCCGCGCTCGCCGAGGGCGTGGGGACCGTTCTCCCCCGCTGCCGCACGCAAGCCGCGACGCCGGGCGGCTCCTGGCTGGAACAGGATCTGGCGGCCGCGGGGACCGTCCAGCGGACGTTCCTGCCCGAGACGATCGGCGAGAACTCGGCCGGCGTCCGGGTGGTGACCGAGTACATGCCCGCCTACGCCGTGGGCGGCGACTTCTACGACTTCGTCGACCTCGGAAACGGGCGGGTGATGGGCGTCATCGGCGACGTCTCCGGCAAAGGGGTGACCGCCGCGCTGACCATGGGACGCGTGAGCGCCGACATCCGGCGCCTGGCGACCGAGGTGTCGGGCCCGGCGGAGCTGCTCGAGCGCCTCAATCACACGCTGTCGGTGCGCATGCAGGACGACCGCTTCGTGACGGCCCTCTGCGTGCTGCTCGACGTCCCCAACAAGAAGTGGGTCTTCGCCAACGCGGGCCACGTGCTGCCGCTCCTGCGCCGCTCGACGGGCGTCGTCTCGCGCGTCGCCTACTCGTCGGGGCCGCCGCTCGGTATCGTCGCGCACGCGCAGTACCGCGAGGAGACGATCTCGGTCGCCGCCAAGGACATCCTGCTGCTCGCCACCGACGGCGTGTTCGAGATCCTATCGGCGCCGCGCCGCCCCTGCTCGACGATGGGGCAGTGCCAGTTCACCGAGCTGGTCGGCAGCGCCCCGCACGACGTGGTGGAGATCAGTCGCCGCATCGTCCTGTCGGCCGAAGAGGCGACCACCAGCGGGCGCGACGACCTGGCGCTGCTGGGCATCCAGATAGCAGGCTGAACGCCGGCTGACGCCGCGCGCGCCGAGCCTGAGGCCGAGCCTGAGGCCGAGCCTAGACCCGGGCGGCGTACCAGGCGAAGGTCCGCTTGAGCCCTTCGGCGAACGACACCGCGCCCTGGTAGCCGAGGTGTTGGCGCGCCGCCGTGATGTCGGCGAGTGAGTGCTTGACGTCCCCCACCCGCCCCGGCGCGTAGGTGATCGGCACCGGGTGGCCGGCGAGCTCGCCGACCAGCTTCACCACCTCGTTCAGGTTGATCGCCGCCCCGCAGGCGACGTTGAAGACGCCTCCCGAGGCGCCGGGCGCCGAGCCGGCCAGGAGGTTCGCCTCGATGGTGTTGTCGATGAAGCAGAAGTCGCGCGACTGCGTCCCGTCGCCGTAGATGGTGACCCCCTGATTCGCCAGCGCCGCCGTCAGGAAGCGCGGGATGACCGCCGCATACTCGGATTTCGGATCCTGGTGCGGGCCGAAGACGTTGAAGTAGCGGAGACAGACGGTCTCGAGCCCGTAGGCGCCGGAGAAGACCTGGCAGTAATGCTCGCCCGCCAGCTTCGACACGGCGTAGGGCGACAGCGGCATCGGCCGCATGGTCTCCACCTTCGGCAAGGTGGGCGTGTCGCCGTAGGCCGAGGACGAGGCGGCGTAGACCACCCGCCGCGCGCCGGCCTTCTTGGCCGCCTGCAGGACCTTGAGCGTCCCGGTGGCGTTCGCGTCGTGGCTCCCGATCGGGTCGGCCAGCGACCGCGGCACCGAGGGGATCGCCGCCTCGTGAAACACCAGCTCGACGCCGGCCAGCGCCCGCCCGAGCGCCGCCTCGTCCCGGATGTCGGCCTCGATGAGCTCGACGTCCTTCGCGACGTCGACGAGGTTTTCGCGCTTGCCCGAGAAGAAGTTGTCGATCACGCGCACCTTGTCGCCGCGCCCGACGAGCGCGCGCGCCAACGACGATCCGATGAAGCCGGCACCGCCGGTGATGAGGCAGGAGATGGCCATGCGGGAACGGTAGCCGGAGGTGCCCGCGCCGGCAACCGCAGACCGGCGGGTCCGAAAAGCTCGAATGCGACTTCCGGCCTGGGCCGTGGCGTACGCGCTGGGCGACGCGCTCGGGGCGGGCGGCGTCACGGGCTGCCGCCTGTTCGTCGCCAGCGCGGCCCTGGGCGTGACCGCCTTCGGGGGACGGCGCGCGCGGAGCCTCTTGGCGGGACCGCTCCTTTTCTTCGCGCTGGGCGGCGTCCTGGGCACGCGGGCAGCCCGCACGCCGCCGCTCGACCCGGCACTGGCGGCCGCCATCGCCACCGACGACGCGCACGCGATCGAGGCGCTCGTCAGCCGAGGCCCGGAGGAGACCGGCAGCGGCACCCGGCTGGTCATCGATCTGACGCGCCTCGATGGACGGGCTGCGCGCGGGACGGTGGCGCTGTCGGTGTCGAGCGGCTGGCCCGACTTCGGGCCGGGCGAGACGATCGCCTGCCAGGCGCGGCTGCGCGCGTTGCGCGGGACGCGCAATCCCGGGCTCCCCGATCCGGCGCTCGCTCTGCGCGCCGTCGGCATCGAGGCGCTCGGCGGGGTGCCGACGGCCGGCGCCATCCGGCGTCTGGCCGAGCCCGCCGGCCACGGACCGCGGCGCGCCGCCTACCTGGCCCGGCGTCTCCTCCGCGCCGCCGTCGATCGCGCGGTGGCCGGCGAGGCGGCCGCCTTCCTCAAGACGGCCGTGCTCGGCGACCGACGGGGCGTCGCGCCCGAGGTGGAAGATGGATTTCGCGCCGCCGGCGCCACGCACGTGCTCTCCGTCTCCGGCCTGCACCTGGCGGCCGTGGCGGCGCTGTTCTTCCTGCTCGTGCGAGCAGCGGCGGCGCGCGTCCCCGGGCTGCCGCTCTACCTCGACCCGCGTGCCATCGCGGCCGCCGCCTCGCTGCCGGCCATCGCCTTCTTCACGCTGCTCACCGGTGAGGCGGTCGCCACCGAGCGCTCGGCGCTGATGCTGGCGATGGGGATGGGGGCGCTCTTGGTGGGGCGCGCCGCCGCTGCCGGCCCCACGATCGCCAGCGCGGCGCTGATCCTCCTCGTTGCGCGGCCGCTGCAGATCTTCGACATCTCGCTGCAGCTCTCGGTCGCCTCGGTGGCCGGGATCGCCCTCTGCGCGCGGCGGATCGGCCCCCGCGCGGCGCGCGCCGACTCGCTCGGCCGGCGCGGGCGACGCTGGCTCTGGCGCTTCGCGGCCGCCACGCTCGCCGCGACGGCCGCCACGGCGCCGCTGTCGGCGCACCTCTTCGGCGAGGTGGCGCCGATGGCCCCGCTCGGCAACCTGGCCTTGGTGCCGCTGGTGGAGATGGGCGTCGTCCCGCTCGGCCTCGCCGGCGCGACGCTGGCCGCGATCTGGGCGCCGCTCGGGCGTTGGGCGCTGGCCGCCGCGGCCGCCGCCGCCCGATTGACGTTGGCGGTGGCCGAGGGCTTTCGCCTGCACGCCCCGGTCTGGACCTGCCGCGCCCCCGACATCGCCGAAACCGCGCTCCTGACGGCGGCGGGTCTGCTGGCGTTGATCGCCGCGGGCGAGCGGCCACGCCGGCGTCTGCTGGGCGGACTGGCGCTCGGCGCCGCGCTCGCCGCCGTCACCAGCCTCGCCGCCCGCGATCTCCGGCGGCGGCACACCTCGGCGCTGACCGTCACCTTCCTCGACGTCGGGCAGGGAGATTCCGCGGTCATCGAGGCCCCGGGCGGCGCGGCCATGCTGATCGACGGCGGGGGAACGCGCGACGGCGCCTTCGATACCGGCGCACGCATCGTCGAACCGTTCCTCCGCGCCCGCGGAATCCCCCGGCTCGACGTGGTCGCCCTCTCGCACCCCCACCCCGACCACCTGAACGGCCTGTTTCGGATCCTGGCGCGGTTCCCGGTGGGCGCCTTCTGGTCGAGCGGCGACGACGGCCACAACCCGGAGTACGGGCGGCTGCTCGAGCTCGCGCGGGCGCGCGGCGTCCCGACGCCCGAGGTCGCGCCGTTCGCGCTGGGCGCCGCCGCCGTCGAGCCGCTGGGCCCGTTCCTGGATGGCCACGTCGCCGCGCCGCCCGGGCTGACGGTCAACGACGCGTCCCTCGTGCTGCGGGTGGCGTTTGCGGGACGGGCACTGCTGTTTCCGGGCGACCTCGAGGCCGACGGTGAGGGCGAGCTCTGCGGGCGCCGGACGCTCGGCCAGGCCGTGGCGGCCGACGTCCTCAAGGTCCCCCACCACGGCAGCCGGACCTCCTCGAGCGACGAGCTCGTCGACGCGGTCCATCCGGCGTTGGCGGTCATGTCGCTCGGCTGGCGCAACCAGTTCCACTTTCCGGCGCCCGAGGTCCTCGCCCGCTACGCGGCGCACGGCGCCCGCACGCTGCGGACCGATCGAGACGGCGCGATCACCGTAACCATCGCGGCCGACGGCGCCCTGACGGTGACCTGCGAGCGCGGGTGCGGCGCTGCGCAACCGCCCGCAGCGGGCGACCGATAACCGGCCGTGCCCAAGCCACCCCCCCGATCGCCTCGCCTGTTCGCCGCATTCGCCGCGCTCGCCGCCGGGTGCGCGACCGCGCCGCGGCCGCTGCAGCCGCGGGCCCTCGCGCTCCAGGCCGCCGGCGTCGACGCCCTCGGGCGCGGGGAGCTCGAGCGCGCGGCCGGGAGCTTCGCGCTGGCGCTGGAGTACGAGCCGCGGCTGGCCGAGGCGGAAAATGGTCTCGGCCTGGTCGCCCTACGGCGGGGCGATACCGGGCGCGCCGAGGAGGACTTCCGCGCCGCGCTGGCGCTCAACGAGGATCTGGCCGAGGCCCACCTCAACCTCGCCGACCTGCTCATGCGCCGTGACGCCGACGAGAGCGCGCTCGCCGAGGCGCGGGGGGCGCTGGCCATCGACCCCGGCTACGCCGAGGCGCGCCTCCTGGCCGGCGAGCTCTTGCTCCGGCTCGGGCGCTTGAGCGACGCCCACTGGGAGCTCGAAAAGCTCTGTGCCGCCTACCCGGGCCGCGCCGACGCCCACGCCGCGAACGCGCTGGTCCTGGTGCGGCTCGGTCGCCCGGCCGCGGCCGAGGAGCAGGCGGAGCTGGCGCTGGCTATCGATCCCGATCTGGCGGCGGCGCACCGGGCCCGCGCCGAGATCCTGCGACGCGCCGGCGATCTCCCGGAGGCGATGCGCCAGATCGATCTGGCGATCGCGGCGAACCCTGGATCGGTCCCCGATCGCCTGACCCGGGCCACCATCCTGGCGGCCGAGGGGCAGTGGGCGGAGGCGGCGGGCGGGCTCGCCGACCTGGTGGCGGCGGCGCCGCGACAGGCGGAGGTGCGGTTCGTCATGGCCTTCGTCGCGCTCGGGAGCGGGCAGCCCGACGCGGCTGTCGCGGACGCCGACGCGGCGCTGACGCTTCGCCCGCGCTACCCCGAGGCGCGGCTCGTGCGCGCGCAGGCGCTGCTCGGCCTCGGGCGTTCGGCCGAGGCCCGCCGGGAGCTGGCGCGCTTCCTCGACGAAGCGCCGCCCACCATGGTCGCCGAACGGGCCCAGGCGCGGCAGACCCTGGACGACGTTCCGCGCTAGAGTGACCCCCGTGCCGCTCCGGCTCCGCATGCTCGCTCTGCCGACTTCGGGCGGCCCGCACGGCCCGGCAGCGCAACAAGGGTCAATCGACCGCCCGCTCGAATTCCCCGACGGAACGGCCGAGATCCGGATCGGACGCCGCCCCGACCTGGAGCTGCCGCTCCCCGATCGGGCGCTCTCCGCGATGCACGCGCGGCTCGTGCGCGTCGAGGAGGGCTGGCAGATCGAGGACCTGGGGAGCACCAACGGCACCCGTCTCGACGGCGAGCGGCTGACCCCGAACGCGCCGCGCCGTTTGACGCCGGGCGCGCAGATCACCCTCGGTCAGGTCACCTTCGTCTTCGACGGCGTCGTGGCTGCCGTGCTGGGCGCCGAGGGGACGGCCACCATCGCCCGGCGCCTGGTGGGCGATCTCTTCGCCGCCTCGCCGGGGTCGGCCACACCGACGCTCTCGATCGTGTCCGGCGTGCGGATGCGGCCGCCGCTCCGCCTGGAGGTGGCCGACCGCCGCTACGTCATCGGCCGGGCCGAGACCTGCGATCTTCAGCTGGTCTCGGAGGAGGTCTCGCGCGAGCACGCCGAGATCGTCCGGCTGTGGGACCAGATCGTGATCGGCGACCTCGGCTCGAAGAACGGCGTGCGGGTGAATGACGCGCTCTTGACCGAGAAGCGGCGCCTCCGCGACGGCGACCGCGTCCAGATCGGCCCCGCGCACCTTCGCCTCTCGGATCCCGCGGATCGGTACCTGCGTGAATTCGAGGGACAGACCGATGCCAAGGACGAATCGGATACCGAGACGCCCAGCGCGACCGAGCCGCTCGACCCGGCGGTCGCGCCGGCGGTCGCCGCGGCGGCGCCGGCGCTCGCCGCGCCCGCTGTTCTGATTCAGTCGCCGAGCGGCGGTGGAGGTGGCTCGCGCACCGCGATCATCGTCGCCGCCGCGGTGCTGCTGATCGTCGGTGTCGTGATCGTCGCGCTCGCCGTCGGGAGCTGAAGGCTCCCCACGCGGTTGAGCGCCCGGCGATCTAACGGCGCTGGCGCCCCTTTTTGCGCGCCTTGCGAGCGTCCTTGCGCTTCTTCTTCTCTTTGATGCGATCGACGTTGCGCTTGGGGGCCTGGAAGCTGCCGCGCTCGGCAGACGGGGTCTGCATCATGTTGGCCAGCTGGTTCATGTCCATCCCCATCATCTTCTTGGCCTGCGCGAGCTGCTTGAAGCCCGGGATCTTGCCGAGCAGGCCGGTCGACATCCCGATCTGCATCATCATCTGGCGCATCATCCCGAACCGGTTCAAGAGGTCGGCGACCTCCTGCTCCTTGTGCCCCGAGCCGCCGGCCACGCGGCGGAGGCGGCCGGTGTCGTAGAAGGCGCTGCGCTTCTTCTTCCGCTTGCCGTTGTCGACGATCTCTTCCCAGCTGGTGACGATGAACCGCTCGGGGTGCCGCCGCTCATCCGCGGTCATCGACGAGATCATGGCGCCGATCCGCACCAGCTCCCGGTCGTCGACCTGCGCCCCCTCGGGGATCGCCTCCGAGATGCCGGGGATCTTCTCCATCATGTCCTTGAGCGGCCCCATCTTCTTGAGGACGCCGATCTGCTCGAGGAAGTCGTTCATGTCGAACTTTCCCTTGAGCATCCGCATCGCGTCCTGCTCGGCCTTCTCCTCGTCGACCACCTCCTCGAACTGCTGCACGAGGCCGATGACGTCGCCGCGCCCCAGGATGCGACTGGCCATCCCGTCGGGGCGGAACTCCTCGAGGCGGTCCGACGATTCGCCCATACCGACGAACTTGATCGGCTTGCCGGTCACCGCCTTGACCGACAGCGCGGCGCCGCCACGCGCATCGCCGTCCAGCTTGGTGAGGATGACGCCGTCGAGGTTGAGCCGGTCGTTGAACGCCTTGGCGGTCCCCACCGCGTCTTGCCCGATCATCGCGTCGACGATCAGCAGGATGTTCCCCGGGTGGACCCGGCGGTCGATCTCCGACAGCTCCTGCATGAGCGGCTCGTCGATCGCCAGCCGCCCCGCGGTGTCGAACAGGATGACGTCGCGCCCGCTCTCCGAGGCGACGCGCACCGCCTTCTCGCAGATCTCGGGCGGCTTGGCGCCGGGCTCGGAATAGACCGGAATCCCCAGCTGGGCGCCGATGATCTTCAGCTGTTCCACGGCGGCCGGCCGGTAGACGTCGGCGGCCACCAACAGCGGCCGCTTGTGCTGCTTCTCCAGGAAGCGGGCCAACTTCCCGATGGTGGTCGTCTTGCCCGACCCCTGCAGGCCGACCAGCATGATCCCGGTCGGACCCTTCTTGGCGAACTTGATCGTGGTGTCGACCGGGCCCATCAGGTCGACGAGCTCGTCGTGACAGAGCTTGACGAAGTGGTCCTCGGGGCTGATGCGCCGGACCTTCTCCTTGGTCGAGGCCTTCACCTTGACGATGACGCCGACCGCCTTCTCCTTGACCCGCTTGCAGAAGTCCTGGACCACGTCGAAGCCGACGTCGGCCTCCAGCAGCGCGGTGCGTACGTCCTTCAGCGCCTCGTCGACGGTCGGCTCGTCCAGCTCGGCGAGCCCCTGGAAGCGCTGCTTGGCGCTACGGAATCCCTTGGTGAGCGTCTCGAACATGGGCGGCGGAATTTAGCACGGGCGCCGGGCGAGCGAGCTCGGCCCTTCAGTTTCTTCTTCTTCAACCTTTTAGCTTCGCGCTTTTAGCTTCGCGCTCTTAGCTTCGCGCTCTTGGTTCGCGCGCCGCTCCACCCACCACTGCTGCCAACGAGCCCGGGCGGCCTCGCGCTCACGCTTGGGCAGGTCGAAGGCGTAGCCGAAGTACTCGCCGGTCAGAGCGCGCAGCTCCTGCTCGGCGGCGGCGCGGATCTCCGTCGTCTTGTGCCCGAGGCCGTCGAACAGCCACTCCATGCGGTCGTCGGCCTCGTGCTCCTTCCACCACGCGGCCCAGCGCTTCGGCTTCCCGCCGAGGTCTTGCAGGGTGAGGGCGACCAGCGCCGCGTGCGCCGCCTCGACCTCGCGCCCCTGCTCGAGGCGCGCGATCAGCGCCGGCACCTCCGCCTTGTCGCGTCGGGCCAGGGCCGGCGGCGAGGCCGCGGGTGCCTCCGGCGGCTTCTCTGCCGACGCCGCGGCGACCGGCGGTGGCCGGGCGGCAGGCGGGATCTCCACCGGCGGCTCGGGCGGCAGCACAGGCGGCGGCGCGAGGTGGGCGGCCTGCCAGCGCCGCACGGGCTGGGCGCCGACGACGCGCGCGAACAGCCGCACCAGGCGCGGCCCCATCGGCCGGCCGTAGATCGCCTGCTGGACGGCGGCGATCCAGATCTCCGGGGCGACGACGAGCACGAACGGAATCGCCAGCGCCGCGGTCGCCGTCTCGATCGCTGTCCGCGCGACCGGCTCGCCGCACAGGATCTGCAGCGCGCCGTCCTTCACGCCGACGGGGACCGCCCGACAGCGCGCCGACCAGGCCGCGTCGAGGTCGAGGGCGTCCGACCCATCAGGCTTGACCAGCTTCTGCGGCGCCTCGCAGAGGGCGCGATCGGGCATCCCCAGCTCCGTCGCTGCAGCGAGCGCGCCCCAGAGCTTCCCTTCGTCGATGGCCTCGAGCTCGAGCAGCGCTGTGTCGAGCGCGCCGCCGTAGACCGCCTGGCGCGCCAGCGCGGCGCGCAGCCCGTCGACGGGGACGAGACCGCTCGCCAGCAGACGATCGGAGAGGCGCGACGGCATGGGCCCCGATCCGACCTGCCGGCCTAGTCCTCGTCGACGATCACGTAGGTGCCGGCCAGGTGGTCGTGCAGCGCGCGGTGCTCGCGATCGAACAGCGCCCACAGCCACCCGAGCCCGGCCGGCCCCACGCTGG
>Ga0134128_10005787_pt1 | contig 14979 bp, 28 predicted proteins | sample KB31754_FD_96462 | JGI IMG/M metagenome (GOLD analysis project Ga0134128, IMG submission 96462) | Terrestrial soil microbial communities with excess Nitrogen fertilizer from Kellogg Biological Station, Michigan, USA - KB3-175-4 | ecosystem: Environmental > Terrestrial > Soil > Unclassified ... | reverse complement strand
TAACGGGGGTCTGAACTCGATTGTCGGGAAAGAAAGCCTCGCTTTCATTGCAACATATACCACGCCTTGAACTCGCTGTCAAGTGGTCCTTAGGGTCCGATTTCACTAGAAATATTTCGCGAGGTCCAAAATAACTACTTGACTTCAGCTCGTTCAACTCATAACGTCAAATTCGACAAGGAGATTTGAAAATGGCTTGCGATTGCTTCACGAAAATCAACGAGCAGATTGCACAGTTCAATACTGTCATGGTTCCGCTCATCACTTTCCAAATGAAAGTGTATCCTCTTATCCAAACCGAACAGGTCGAGAAAGGTCGTGGCAAAAAGAAAGCCACGACAATTTTCCCTGTGTATTGTCCGTTCTGTGGCGTCAAATATGATGAGGCATCCTAACATGCCCCTCTACCGCATAACCTACACCGCCTGGGACATCTACGGCACCTTGATCGTGGAGGCTCCCAACGAAAGCTATGCCGAGAACCTAGCCTGTGCTATATACAGCAAGTTTCCCGGCTGCGAGTTTCACTATCTCGGATCGGAAAGGGTTTAACACATGAAAAAGAAAGATCAAATCTGTTCTTGCGTATGTGCGCCGGCTCCCGAAACCAAGGGACCACACCACGGCCCGCATTGTGTTATGTATCAATCCGTTCCTAGCGAGGCATCGATAGCGGCTTTGACAAAGCTCTATCATGGTCGCAAATGAAACCCGGCGACCGCCTAGACTTCCACTCGTTACGTGTAGATAAACTCTCCACGTACGCCCGGAAGCTCCACGACGGTTCCACAATTGAGGTTTACCGCTATGCGTTCACTTCAAGCGAAGATAATACTCGCTATGTATATTCTGGCGTTTATCTTGGGTGTAACGTTCGGGTTGGCGAACAGATCAGCGCTCGGGCCACCGTCAAGATATTGCGGGATGAATGGGGGTTCACCCGGTTGCAGCGAGTGAGACTGATTGGTCCTCGTCCGCCGCAGTTGTTCTAGGGAGAAGACATGAAACCCGAACCCACCCGCGAGCTAGTCACGCTCTGGCTTTTCGGCCTGTCCACGATCAACGTCGCGGTTGGCCTGTTGAACCTAATTCTTATCGCCGCGATCCTTCACGGCTTGCACCTTTAGTAAGTAGCGTATATAGTAATCGCTGAGCAATAGGGCTCGGATTAATGAGGGTTAGTCACATGGTTAGCAAGAAGAACGAAGATACCGCCGCCGTCGAAGGCGAAGTCGTCGCCGAGAACGAGACGACCGCCGTCGACCAGCGGCAGAGCGAGCCCGCCGAAGGCGAAGTCGTCGGCGAACCGACTTCGGCCGGCATCCGCGCCCGCCGCGCGTTCATGCTCAAGCAGTTCCTGCCCAATCCGGACTGGATCAACAAGAACGTCGTCGCCAACGGCAAGGGCACTCGCGCCGTCATCGGCCGTATCTACGGCTATGCGACCGGCACCGAGGACAAGACCAACACCCTGCCCGATGGCAGCGTCTCCAACTCGATCTTCGTCAAGGGCGTCTTCCAATCGGAATCGCTCCTGACCGGCGAGCTTGGCGAGGCCACCGGCGTTTTCTTCCCGATGGCTTATGCCGAGAAGATCAAGGCCGTTTTCGCCATGGGCGACGCCGGCACCATCAAAACCGTCGAAGTCGATTGCGACATCGGCTTGGAGGCCACCGGCAAGACGATCCCCTACGAATGGGTCGTCATCGCCTTCCGCGAAGGCAAGGAGATGGATGCGCTCAAGCGGCTTCGCGGCTCGCGGACGCGGCCTGCGGGTTCGGCGGTCCTGACGCTCGCGGACGGCACGTCGAAGCCGGCGACCGACACGAAGGTGTTGACGCAGGGCTGATCGGTCCTTATATAGGTCGGGCAGAACCCGCCCGGCTTTGCACAAAAGGAAACCCCTCCGTCCATCCAGGCCGGAGGGGTTTTTCTTTAAGTGACTGATATCGTTACTTAATCACAATGGTTCATTTTGTAACTTGCGTTAAAGTTCCTGATATGACATAAAATTTCTTCCACGGCTGGGCGGCCTATGATGCAAAATCCCTTGACATTCGAGAATCCCCCCTCCGCACAAGCCCTCTAGGGCATGGCGAGGACGCGAAACTATGCGGCCGAATATCGGCGCCGCAAGTCGTCGCGCGTCGTTCGGGAGCGGGAAGCTCGCCTAGGCCGAGAATTATCCCCCCAATATAAAGCTCGTATCAAACGGGCGATCGAGAAGGGCAAGAGTCTTCAAGAGGCTCGCGGCCACCGTCGCGGCGAACACGTCGAACGTGCTGAGCGCGAGAAAGCCGAGTTTGGAATAACGACCGCCCAAATGCGGAGCATCCAAAAGTGGGCGGATAGTTACAAGAATGAAGATCGCGACGTTGAAGAAATCATAGACTTCGCTCGCGAGAATGGGTATGAGTGGTTTGTTAATTACCGCGAAACTTGGAACGCTGCTCGCAAGCAATATTTGAAAGAGCTTCGGAGTGGTTCTTATGCCTCAAGGGGCATTGGCTATCTAGAAATGCTCGCAAGTGAGGCTGCGGCGCCTCAGGTTTCGTGGCTATATTATCACTAGTTTCTAATGAGGGTTGGAAACATGTTCTACATAGTTTGCTTCATAAATTCCAAGGGCACGTATCGTGCTTGCATGGAAACGTTCGGCGACGCTGACAAAGCATCGCAATGGGCGGAAAAACTCGCGAGCCGGGACAAGGTCCGCTCATGGGTTGTCGAGTGTGAGAAGCCGGCCGAAGAGAAGCCGGCGATTGCCCTTCCTCCCAAGCTGCGGCTTGTCGAGCCGGGGGAAGAGTGATGCCTGAGGAACTATTCTGGTATCGCATCCGCAAGATTTTCGACCGCTGGCATGTCATCGTCTCAACGGGCGACAATCGGGATTTCCCGACGCTGCAAACCGCCGCGATCTTCGCCGCGACGTTCGCTATGATCGGCTACGTCAACGCGGATCAGCCGCGCACGAACAACAGCGAATATTCAAGCGGCTGGAACGGTGCCGACAAGTAGCGCCGATCGCGTCCGCGCCTATCGAGCCCGCCAGCGAGAAGCCGGCGCCCCCGATAGCAGCCGCGAATGGCGTCGGGTCCATAGGAGAGAACATCGTGAGCGCAAGCAATCTGAGCTTAAGCCTTTTGTCGCTTGCGATGGAGAAGGATGCGGAACCGACGCGCTCGGAAGACAATTATATATGCTCTTTCGGATGGGTGATAGAGAACTATTCACAGGTTCCCACCTCTCCACGGAAGAACTACTTGATTTCATCTGCGACGAACCCGCCGGATCAATCCTAGTCGGCTTCGCTTTTGGCTATGACGTCACGATGATCCTTCGCGACCTGCCCCCCAGGCAGCAAGCGAAATTGTTTGAGGAGAAAGAGGTTGGCGAAGGACGGTCCCGTTATGTCTGGTACAAAGGTTTCGACATCGAATATTTGCCTAAGCAATATTTTCGTGTCCGCCGGGCTATTGTTCATCGCGATGCTACTGGTAAGGAAAGCCGCCGGCCTGTTGCTGGAAGTAGCCGAACTATCTATGAGACTTTCGGCTTCTTCCAAAAGTCCTTCCTCAATACCATCAAAAGTTTTGCTGTTGGAACATCTGAGCAAATCCGAAGCATCGCCGAAAACAAAGCCCGCCGCTCGTCGTTCACGGAAATCGACGACGAAGAGCGAGCCTATTGTCGATTAGAGTGCGAGTTGCTCGGGGAATTGATGGAGCGATTGAGGGAGTATTGTTATGCGGCGGGCATCAGACCTACTAGCTGGAACGGCGCGGGAAAGCTTGCGAGCGGACTACATAAGCTCCATCTAACCCCGACTGGACATGATGTAGGATTTTCGACGCCTTCGGAAGTTTTCGATTTCGCCAACATGGCCTATTATGGAGGCCGCTTCGAAGTCACCCGAACCGGACTGATCGGGCAGAAGGTCTATGAATATGACATTCGGTCGGCCTATCCCGATAAGATGCGGCAGCTTCCATGCCTTGTTCATGGGAAGTGGCGCCGCGCTAGTGCTGGTGACATCTCTAGTCATCGCGGCCTATATATTGCTAGCTGCACTTTCAAGCATCCTGATAACGGTCGCGCTCAAATGTGCGGCTTTCCTCTTCGCTCTCAAGAAGGGCATTTATATTGGCCGCGCCAAGGCGGGGGCGTTTATTGGTCGGTCGAAATCGAGAGCACGAGAAAACTAGGCGCCAAGATAACGATCAAAGGCGGCTGGATATTTGAAGCTGGCTGCGACTGTCAGCCTTTCGACTGGATCGAACCGCTCTTCGATTATCGGCGCACGATCGGTTCGCAGGGAGCGGGCTATCCGATCAAGCTCGGAATCAATGCGCTCTACGGTACGCTGGCGCAGCGAGTCGGACGCGGGCGCTATACGAACATGATTTGGGCCGGTTTAATTACCGCGATGACACGGGCGCAATTAAATGAGGCCATCGCCTTAAATCCCGGTCGGATATTGATGGTCGCGACCGATGCGCTCTATTCGCTCGATCCGCTACCCCTGGAGTGTGGCGACAAGTTGGGGCAATGGGAGGGGGCCGAGCTTGAGGATTTATTCCTTGTTCAGCCGGGGCTCTATTGGTCGCCCGACAAGCGCAAGAAAAAGAGCCGGGGGTTACCCGGCAAATTCTTTGAGGAAGGCGGACGGACGGAGGAATTCGAACGTCGGTGGAAACATTGGCGTGACTATGCCAGCGAAGAATTTCCTTGCGTTGACGTGCCGCTGCAATCGTTCGTCGGGTTGAAGATAGCGCTAGCTCGCGGCAAACCGGAGACCGCCGGCAAATGGGTTGACGAAATACGATCGATCAGTTTCGATTATCGCAATAAACGCGACGGCCACGCATGGGAGGGCGACGCGATCGTTACCGGCCCGAAGCAGGGGCGCCCCGGTTTATTGTCGCTGCCCCACCGCGACTTTCTCGCCAAGGGCGGCCAGGAGCCTTGGGAAATGGCGCGAGCTATGCTAGAAGAACAGCCGGATTATGTAGACCTCGGCATTCCGTTCAAGGATTGAAAATATGCCCACTATCAATGTCCCCTCGGCAAAGAATTATTCGGTTCCGCTCAATGCGATCCCGATGGTTACGGCCGCCGAGCCGCGAGAGGGCAATAAACTGATCCCGGTTCAAATCGATTGGGCCGACATGGCTAGCGATCAGGGCGCGGTCTATTTCAACTTCCAGAATAATGCGACGCTGGAAATCAGCCAGATTGCGTCGCTGTCGATCGACAACAGCGCTTGCGGATCAGACATTCAATTCATCTTCACCGACACGTCCGAAACTACGACGATCCCGGCTTATGCGCCGAAAGTCATCGTCCCGGTTTTTTCGAACCGGCAGGACTTCTATGTGGTCGCGTCGCAGTTCATTCGCGAAGAGGACATCACCCGCTTTTCCATCCTCAACTTTCTGGTGCCGCCGACTTCGGTTCCCTTCACCGTGGAACAGTCAACGGTCGCCGCCGAAAACCTCGCCGCCGATGGTACGACGGATCATGAATTGATCGCGCCGAGTATCGACGGCACGATCCTTGGAATCCAAGTCGTCCGTTCGTCGCCCTTTCCGAACGTCGGTTTTCAGACTTTCGCAATCCAGGACGGAACGGGGGCCATCCTCTTCGTCGGCCAGTTCGACAATGGCACCGCCAATTCGAGCGGTTCGGCGATCCTGCTCGACTTGAACCCGATCCACGTTCGCTTCCTGGATGGGCTTTCGCTCACTCAGACGGGCGTGGACATCGGCGGTTCTTATTGCGTCAATCTTCTGTACCGCACCCCGTAAGGAGTCTGTTCGATGGCCGGAACTGGCATGGATATGATGGTTGCCGCTTTGTCCAAGCTTCCTGGCATGGGCGAAGCTTTCGCGCAGGCGAAACAGCTTGCGGAATCTGGCGCCTATCAAAAGGTGATGCAATTCGCGGACGGCCTCGCCGCCCATACTGCGGAGCTTCGCCGCAATAACGATCTATTGGAAAGGTTGCTCAATGCTCAAAGTCTCCGATCCGAACAATCAGAAGGAGCAGGAGGGATATTGCTTGGACCAGACGATCCAGCCGGAGCAAACCTCCGACTTGTCACCGGTGCCGGTTCCGGAAGTCCTGGCGGACCTGTCCATGATGGAGCCGTTCCATTTGAACGAACTGGAACCGATTGACGATTTCGCGTCGCTTTCGCTCCATGTCGCGCTTTTGACCGGGACGGTTAAGATGCTTTGGGATCGACTGCAACAATTGGGAGCGTTCGAAGATGACGACTGAAATTCTCGTTTCGGACGGCGGGACCGGCGAACCGCTTGCGGTCGTTGAAGTTCCGGCTTCAGAGCAAATTGTCGAGGCGGAGGCTGTTGAAGTGTCCGTAGAGGCTACAGTCGAAATCGCCGCGATCGAAGCCGAGCGTGATATTGCTCTTGCTGAAATCCATGCCGAAACCATGGAGAATATGGAAGAGGCCGCGACGGAGCGCGAAGAAATTCGGGCCGAAGCCCAAGAGGAGTTGAGCGAATGGCAACGGAATATCGAAGCTCAGATGGCGAGCCTGCAAACGGGGACGGACTTGATCCTCTCGTTATTGACCCAACCGCTATCGGAGGAGACGCCGGAGCCCCCGAGCCCGAGCGACATCCCACCGGCCGAAAGCGTCGATCCGACATCGGACGCCCCCGAAAAGGCTCCGGAGCCTCCGCGAAAGCGGGTCAAAAGACTGCGCTGGATTTAAGCGCCCTAACCGGCATGTTCGTCGGTATCCATGCCCTTCTCGCCACCCGAACCGGCATCCCGGAATTCGAGATTACGATGGATGAGGGCAAGGAATTCACGACGGCCTGTCAAAAGGTCATGCGTCACTATAGTGTCGAGACGACGCAAAAGACCTTGGACACGGTGGCGCTGATCGGCTCGGCGGCCTCGCTTTACGGGCCACGAGTTGCGGCTTATCACTTCCGCATGTCGGCGGAAAAGGCGGCGAAAGAAATGACGCCTCCGCACGTCAATGTTGCCGGGGGCGCCAGCAATATTCATCCTTTCCCGAACGGGGCAGAATTTGTCGGCTAGTTTTCAACTTCCGGGGGCGGAAGATAGAACAACTGTTATCGGCCCGACCGGCTGCGGAAAGACGGTTCTGGCCGGCTGGATATTGTCCAAACAGAACTTTCAATATCGCCCATGGGTAGCGCTCGACTTCAAGCGTGAGCAATTGTGGGATCGCGTCGGAGACCCTCCAATGCGACCGCTTAAAGTCGGGCAAATGCCCGGCAAGACGGGTCTTTACCGGATGCCGGTAAGACCTGATGAAGATGAAGCGCTAGAAGATTGGCTCTGGCAAATATGGGAGCGCGGCGAAGTAGGTTTGTTCGCCGACGAAGCTTCTCTACTTCCGAAAAAGGGCGCCTTCAAAGCTATCCTCCGCCAGGGTCGCTCACTTCACATTCCCGTTATTGCCTGCACTCAACGGCCGGTCGATTGCGACCGCGAGATTTTCAGCGAATCTCAATATCGCGTCTTGTTCGGCGTGGAGGACGATCGCGATTGGCAAGTCATCGGTGGTTTGTTCAAGGCGCCGAACGTCGATATCCGCCAGCCGCTTCCGCGCCATTGGTCCTACTGGTATGACGCGAAGCAACGCCACGCTTTCAAGTTGAAGCCCGGCCCCGATCCTGCTACAGTCGCCGCTGACTTGAAAAGGGCGGCGCCCTATTCGTGGTTTTGGGGGAGTTAAGCGACATGGAAAAGACGATCATTTCTTGGTCGGTTCCAAACCTCATCACGATTTGGCTGATGCTTTTCGCCGGCCTCTTCGCCTTCGCGCTGCTCTCGACCGCCGTTGCGAAGCGCCTGGGATCGGCGCCGGATGGTCCGGCGAACAATTCCGCCGGCTATTGATTGGAGGCTATGCAAATGCGCCTCATCAATACCGACATCATTTCCAACCCATGGAATTGGGCAACCGTCCTGTTGATGGCGCTTATCGCGCTGTTCGGACTTGCCCTCATCGTTCAAGAGCCCGCCGAATAGTCGGCCGGGAAATAGCGGGGAAGTAAATTATGGCTGGCAGGACCAATGGCCAACAGCAGGCGCAAATGTCGCCGCAGCAGCAGAACCAGCTTGCGCGGACGCTGATCCTTCGGGGCGGCCAGATCGGCAACGTCTATTACCCGCCCGCGATCGATGTCTGGCAACCGCAGAACCCGCAAATCCAGAGCGGTATCGGCTTCGGGTCGGTCCTGACCTGCTATCTGCGCAACGTCGGGCTGGTCAAGCGTCTCGTCTTCCGTTTCACCGCGACCATCACGGCCGGCGCCAATGACCTGACGCTGACGAAAGTCGGCCTCGCCAACTTCATTTCGAACATCACCTTCTACGATCTCGGCAACAATCAGCGGATCAATTCGACCGGCTGGCATTTGACCGCGGTCGCGTCGGCCAAGCGCCGCGCCGTCTTCGGTGCCGCCTATGTCACCGACACGCCGCTGGGTTACGGCAACAACAACAACCGCGTCATGTACGCTCCCAATACGATCGCGGCGACGACTTCCAGCGAAGTCGATTTCCAGATCGAAATTCCGTTCGTGAAAAACGACATGGATTTGCGCGGCGCCATTTACGCCGACGTGACGCAAGCCACCATGCAGGTCCAGATCACGCTCAACCCGAATATGATCGTCTCTTCGACGGCAGACCCGACGCTCGCGGTCTACAAGTCGGCGGGCGCCGGTCTCGGCACGATCTCCAGCGTCCAGGTCAATTTCTGGCAGAATTATCTCGATCAGCTTCCCCGCGCTCAGAACGGCGCACCGATCCTGCCCAATCTCGACCTGGGTACCGCTTACCTGCTCAACAACACGTCGTCGGGTCTCCCGATCGCCAATCAGTTGAACAGCGCCGCCTTCACCAATGCGCGGACCTATGAATCGGTCGCGTTCATCTTCGACAATAACGGGACGCTCAACGTCAACGGGTCGGATTTGAACAACATCACGCTGACCTCCGCCAACATGACGAACTTGATGGACGTCGACGGCAAGATGATCGGCTTGATGGAGCGCAACGTTATCGGCGGCGACTTCCCGGCCGGCATGTATTACATGGATTTCCGGCACCGGCCGATCGACACCAACCAGTATGGTAACATGCAGTTGAACGTCAATCCGTCCAGCGTCGGCGGTTCGGGCGCCGTCATTCTCTACGGTTGGGAATCCTACGGCATTATCGGCCTCGTCAATCAGGGCGGCTCGATCCCCTCGGGCGGCAACTAATAAGTCCCACCTGAGGCCCGCCGGTTGTAAGCTCCCCAACCCTCACTTGCAACCGGCGGGTAACTTTTCGAACGAGGGTATTTGGAAGACGCCATGCAAATCTTCGATGACATCAACGAGATTTTGAAGGCGCCTTTCGTCGGCAATCTCGATATCAAGCATCTTTTCTTGCTGGTCGGGCTCGTCATCATTTTTATCACCGCTTGGATTTTTGTCCTGCAACATATCAGGACTGCGGCAATGGAGATAATCGAATGAACAAATATCATTGGCTCTCGATGCTGCTGATCTTCGCGATCGGTTATGCAGCCGCCCGTTTCTTCCCTCAGATCGGCAACAAGGTCGGTCTCCCCTCCAACTAACTGCGTTAGGGCTCTTCTGGCATCATGTCGCAGTCGTCGTATATTGCCGGGGGGCTTGTCCTGGGCTTCGTCCTGTACCTTGCTGCTAAGGGACGGCTGAAAACCTATGGGCAAGCCCTCTTTGGGCCGTCGCCGACTGCGACTTCGGACGGCAAATCCGGCGGCATCGGCGGCGCCGCGTCCGACTTCCTGGAAGCCGGCAAGACAGTCGCCGCACTCGCGCCGTTCGTGCTGTAGATGCTGCTCGCTGTCCTTCTCGTCGGCGTCGTCCTGATCGTCGTTGCGGTCAAGGGAAGTCAGGACACGCTTTTCGCGGCTCTCAAAGAGGACGTGCCACATTTCGGGGTGTGGGCTGCGGCCATCCTCGCTTTGGGCGCGATCGGCTTTGTCCCGGGATTGAAGCCGATTTCTCGCGGGCTCCTGGCGCTGGTCATCGTCGTTATCATCATCAACAACTACCAGCAAATCCTGGCAGGCTTGAAAGACGGCTTCACGCCGGGATCGTCGGGCGGGGGCGGTAGTGGAACGACCGGCACAACTTCTACCGGCCAAGTCGCGGACCTGATCAAACAGGGTGCCAGCCTGTCCGAAGCCTTCGGCGGGTTCGGGGGTTGACATGGAAGATGCGGAGAAGATCATCCTCGCCGTTTTCGGTGGTGTGATAACACTCGCGATCATTTCAACGATCGTCGGTAAGAATAGTCAGGCGCCCGCCGCCATTTCGGCTATCTCCGGCGGCCTCGCCAAAGTCGTATCGGCCGCAGCCAACCCGGTTGGCAATGCTGCGAACAACGGCAACAATGGTGGCAACGTCTTTTCATCGGCGGCTTCGTCGATCAACAATTTCGCTGGCGGCTTGAATTCGGCCGTTGGATCGGCAAACCAACTTACCGGGGCCCTCGGCGTCGGTTCGCTTTCGGACCTAATGGGAGGGTGAAATGAAGGATATCGGCGAAGGCGTGGTCACGATCGCGCTGGCAATCATCGGGCTTGGCATCATCGCCACGCTCGTTTCGAAAAAGGCGAATACAGTCGGCGTCATCCAGGCAAGCGCCTCGGGGCTCGCCAACAATATCGCCGTGGCTCAGTCGCCGGTCACCGGAACCTCGCTCAATCTCTCGCTCGGATATCCCGGCGGCTCCGACTTCGGCAACATCTTCGGCGGGTAACTGCGTTACGGCTTTAGTTGGGACCTTTCGATATGGCGCTTTATAAACTCGACAATACTTTTACCGATCCGGCTGGATCGCAGTCGGGATTTGCGACGCCGGGCGAGGGCGCCCAATTCACCGGCAATTGGGGCTTCCCGCGCCAGGAGCCAGTGCCACTTGAGCCGGTCCGCCCGACCAAGGGCCTGCGGTCGTGGCTGTTCCCGTCGTCGCCCAAGAGCGAGCAGCAAGGTTTCGCGGGGCTGGAGGACGCGCTCCAGCACCGGCCGGCGGGTTCGATGCCGAATGTTCCGCCCGTCTTCGGCGGCGTCGATTATGTCTACACGCCGCCCTACAGCCGTGGCGCGGACGCCTTCGTTCCGGTGACCGGCAAGGTCCTCTACAATCCGATCGGCGCTGGTGTCGTCGCGGGGCAACGTCCGCAGGCGAGTTACGGCCCCGCCGCCCAATATGCCAATGGCGCCATCTGGTGGACTTCGCAGGTCATTCCGACGAGCCTCAATATCCAAGGGTTGACGGACCCCGATGTTCTGGCCGAGCAACTCGGGATGCTCAATGTTCAGGCCGTCGTTCGCACGACCGGCTAAGGGGGATCGATTTATGTCAACGCATCCGCTTGAATGGGCAAAGGATCACCCGGCCGCGACCGGCCTGGGGATCGTCGCGGTCGGCGTCGTCTTTCTGTTCCTGCGCGGATCGGGCGGGGGCTCCAGTGGCGACAATGGATCGGCCGCCGCTTATTACGCGGCCAATGCTGCGGAAGCTCAGTCGGGCAATGCTCTGGAAGCGGTACGGATCAACGCTGCCGCTCAAACCCAACAGACTTTGATCGCCGCCGATGTCAGTAAGTCGAACAATCAGACCTGGGCCTCAACCAATTTGGCGATGACCCAAAGCAACAATGACACGACTTTGGACGCCTTCCCTTATCTACTGGCGTCAAAGAAGCTCGACAACGATCAGCTTACGATTTCGGCCCTCGGCGCCGCCGCTCAACTTCCGGGCGCGACGACAACTCAAGTTCGACACTCGGGGCGCGTCGTGAATCAAGATTATCATTCGAACCCGACCGCCGATGCGGCAGTCGCGCAACTTGGCGCAATGCTCTCGGGGCAAGGCGGAACTGCTCCCGCCGCATGGTCCAGCCTAGTTCCCGGCGACCAACATCTGATGATGAACTAGGGCGCCTGAGATGGCGACTGCTTATGATCCAAACAATTCGACCCAGCGCGGTTTCCTCGCTGCGATCGCACTTGGCGAAAGTGGCGGCAAGTCGAACAGCTACACGCTCGGAGCCGGCGGTACGGACCTGAGCGGGGCCGGCACGACCGGCAATTATGGCTTTCCGTCCTGGGGCGGAACGACCGGGGGGCTAGGCGTCGGCACCAGCCATGGCGCCGGCGCCTATCAGTTCGAGCCCGGCACATGGAATTCGATCGCGTCGAAATATGGACTCAATTTCCAGAACCCCGCCGATCAGGATGCGGGGGCGTGGTATTTGGCGCAGCAAGTCTATCAAAAGAAAACCGGCGGCGACCTTGAAACCGCGCTGGAGGAAGGCAACTATAGTTCGGTTCAATCGGCGCTGAATGGGACCTGGGGAACGACCGGCAACGGTGCCACGCCCCAAGGTCTCGCCTATGACTTGGCGCACGGTATTGGATCGTCCGTCGTTGGCGGCAATAGCGGAACGACGGTGAGTTCGGGCGGCTCGGGGACTTCCTCATCCTCCAGTGGGGGAGTTCTCGGGACTATTCAAAGCTACTTCGTTCGCGGCGGCCTTTTACTTGTCGGCGGACTTGTGGTATTGGTCGCGCTGTGGGTTCTCCTATCGCGGCAAGGCGCGGTGCCGAGCCCGAAGGATTTGGCGAAAGCCGTTTGAGGGAGGGATTTTCACCATGAGCAAACTACCGACTGTCACCAAAGCTTCCGATCCCGTCGCCGACGAGACGACCGAAAAGCGGGACGCGGCTCTCAAATCCGCGCTCGACGCAATCGACGAATCGTTCAAGGGCGCCGTCCTCGCCATCAACGAAGCCGGCAAGTCGAACGTGCTGGCGATCGACAAAGCCGGCGAAAACGCCGTGGCCGAAATCAACGCGCTGCTCGCGGAGCCGGTGACGGCGCCCGACGTCGAAACCATCGAGCCAGATGCCTTCGACACATTCGACGAGAAGCTCCCGCCCGAATTCGAAGAGGCCGCAAGTCGCGGTGAAGAATTGACGGCGCTCGACGATGAGCTTCGCGCAAACGGCCTGTCGATCGCCAAGCTTCTCAAGTCCGTGGCCGCCAATCACTTCGGCATTCATCTCGACTAACCGCCGCGAGCCGGCTCAACATAGGGGTTTTATCATGGTCAATCCAGGCGTTGGCGGTCAACCGTCCCCCCAGCCGGCCCATTGGGGCTACGATATCGACCCTGCGACGGGCGTTTCGCGAGCAACATATCCCGGGGAAGTAGTCGGCGCAGTTAGTGGGGCCTATTACAATCTCGCGGCGGCCTCTGGTGCAAATATCAACGGCGGAACTTCGATCGTCACAACCTCGGGCTACTACGCCCCCGGCGATGGCGGCGGAGGTTCCTACATCAAATCAGGAACCCCCGGCGCCGGCCCCGGAAAGTTCCAATCTGCTGATGGACAATGGTGGATACTTTCAAGCGTCTATATCAATGTTCGTCAATTCGGCTGTAAAGGCGATGGCGTTACAAACGACGGCGCCGCTTTTCAGGCCGCAATCAACTTCTCTGTCAATCGAGAGCTTTTCGTTCCGATCGGGACCTATGCAATCGGACAGACTCTGACCACGCCCGCAGGATCGGCCATTCGACTATATGGAGAAGTGCGAGACCAGTACTCCTCAACGATACTTTATACAGGCGTTGGCACGATGCTCACAGTGCCCTTCGCGGCCGAAGCATTCGAAATGTCCGACATCAATCTTGCCTGCGCTGGATCGGGCGGCGTCGGAACGGGCGCCGTGGCAGTGCAGATAAACTGCGCCCGCGCCATTCTGGAACGTCTCAACTGTCGCAGCGCAAACGCCTTCACAACGGCGCTGATTTCGACTTGGCAGGTTTCGCCAAACTATCAATATTACACCGAAATCAAAGACTGCTATTTCGACAACACAAATACACTTACGAATAACGCAGCAACTTGCATTTTGGCGGGTCCAGGGCATTCGCTGATTATCAATGGCTGCATGTTCAGCGGCTATAACAAATCGATTTCGCTGCTAGACAATGGCGGGGCTCAAACTCTTTACGGCATGTTCGTTTCGAACTGCCGTTTCGAAGCCTTTGCTGGCGTCGTGTCCGGATACACTGGTGGCGCTAACGCGGTTGGTATCGAAGTTCCCGCAATCTGCTACGGCCTCAACGTCGCAGGCTGCGACTTCGAATATGGCGACAACAACGCGGTCGGCCAAAGTCAGCGTGCCATGAAATTCGCCGGAACCGTCAAGGGAGGCTCAATTACCGGATGCTCTTTCAACGGCGGCGGCCAATGCTTGAGCATGATCGAAATTGCCTCGGCGAACGTCGCAGCCCTCTCGATCGTCGGAAATAGCTTCTATCGGGCCGTCGAAGGAATTACGATTTCGGGAGGCGGAAAATTCTCTCTGCAACAAATTGGCGTGAATTGGACCCATGCCGGGTTGACGGACCTGTATAACAACACTTTCATCCCATCGGTCCAATTCGGCGGGGCTTCAGTGGGCGTTACGACTTCGGCCGCTACGGGTTACTATCAGCGCGTCGGCAACTATATTACTTTCTCAATCAACATTGTGCTGACGAGCAAGGGTTCATCCACGGGGGCTATGACTATCGCCGGACTTCCTTTCACGTCCGCATCTCAGGGCGCTTTCTCAGGCGAAACGGCTTGCGCTCTGGATATGAATAACATTGCGGCGGGACTCGCTCCCTCCGCGTTCATCATTGGGAACTCTTCGATAATCTCGCTGAGAAACATGTTTGCGAATGCGCTGATGACAGATGCTTCCGCAACAAATACGACTTCAATTCGGGTGACGGGTTCTGTGCTGGTGAACTCGGCGAATTGAGCTGAGAAAGTTGAAATTCCGTAATTGAAGTATATGCACTGAAAATCAAACTATAGATTTAGATCTTTTGGGGTCGGTCGAAGTAATTCGGCCGGCCCTTTTCGTTGG
>Ga0134128_10005786_pt1 | contig 14984 bp, 14 predicted proteins | sample KB31754_FD_96462 | JGI IMG/M metagenome (GOLD analysis project Ga0134128, IMG submission 96462) | Terrestrial soil microbial communities with excess Nitrogen fertilizer from Kellogg Biological Station, Michigan, USA - KB3-175-4 | ecosystem: Environmental > Terrestrial > Soil > Unclassified ... | reverse complement strand
GAGCTGTTTAACAGCCGTGCCGTTTTGGTGAATGCTGAGTGGACCATATTTGGTTGGCGTGTCGGGCGGCAATTGCGGAACTGGTTTACTGGATTTCGGTTTCATTGTTTGTATGTGCTCTTGATATTCGTGCGTCAGGCGCGCGTGGTGCACCCGGGCAAATTTCGATTGCAGGTCGGACAGGAGCGCCGAACATGGAGTATGTCCGAGCATTGGATAAAGTCATAATCCACGCCGCGATAATCCACCTCGGCGGCTGGTGATGTTCCAACCACCTGAACGCCGTGTGTCTTCGCCCAAGCGAAGAATTCGTCCGGCGTCGCTCGGATGATGTTCAGCCCCATGATCGCGCCCATGCTCGCGCGCACCGCAGCGGGATGATACGGGTCGGGTTGATCGCCGAGGAGGATCAGGGCGGTGACGTTTACGGCTTTGCAGGTGCGGATGATGGTGCCCAAATTTCCCGGCGAGCGTACTGAGTCCAGTACCAAGAACAAAGCGGGCTTACGCCCGCCGGTACAGGATCGTTGCGAGTCGAGTCGTGCCAGCCGGCGCGTCTTCTGCCGGCAGACGGCAAGCAAGCCGGCGGGCTCGTCGGCGAGCGAGAGCGACAAAAACACATCAGGCGTCACCGGCAGCGTCGGAACGCCGCGCCGCTCGATCCGCCGCACCAACAAGCGGGCTTACGCCCGCCGGTACAGATCGTTGAGAGGCGAATAAACCACCTGCTGAATATGCACACCGCCATCCATCGCCTGCATCAAAAATCGCGCGCCTTCGCACAAAAACAGCCGCTGCTCGTCGCGCGGCTGCCTGTGCTGCAGCTGCCTTATCCGCGCCATTATAGCTATCGGTTTGAGATTCATCACTACCGCGTGTTTAGCCGATCATTATTAGCTGACCTCGAATCTCTGAGTGCCGCAGACATCCTCACAGTGAAAGGCTGCCAGGTCATGCCGCCGCTCATCAATAGATTTCAGTCAATATCAACTGATGATCTTGAAATCACCGCTGCTTGGCTGTACTTCGACCTTCTGGGTTATACAACCGCTGAGATACGGAGCGCTTTCAATGTCGATCGCCGCCGCATCGCGGCGATCAATGAAACGATTTCGGAGCTGAGTCGCACCGCTATTCCTCAGAGCCGTATCTGAGAAATTTTGAATGCGCCGGCCTTGAACTTTTTTGCCACTGCTGACGTTTTACCTTTAGATGACATAACTCCTTGCCGCTGTGGCTGATGTATTGACATAGAATTGGCGTTGCGTTTACAGGCGGGCTAGTCCAATTGTTTGAACCTCCACGAAAGCTATCCAAGGCGGACGACCTCTCGAAGTTCGACTGCGGCAAACAGTCGTTGAACGATTGGTTGAAAAAATTCGCCTGGCAAAATCAGCAAGGTGGAACGTCCGTTACGTATGTCGTTATCGGGAGCCGCCAGGTCCTTGCGTATTACAGTTTGTCGACGGGTTCTGTAACGCCCAGCGACGCAACGCAGCGTGTCTCAAAAGGCGTCGGCAAATATCCCATCCCCATCCTGTTGCTGGGTAGGCTGGCTGTAGATAAGTCATTGCATGGACGAGGGATTGGCTACAGCCTGCTCCAGGACGTCTTGCTCAGAAGCGTGGGTGTGGCGGACCAAGTAGGCATTCGTGCGATAGTCGTCGATGCAGTAGATGAAGAGGCTAAGCGCTTTTATCGCAAATACGGGTTCGATGAATCACCAATAGACGGCATGCGATTGATGCTTCTTATAAAGGATATAAAGAAGACACTCGGGCTCTAGCTTGGAACCTCTGGGCAATTAGCAGGCGCGTATGTACAATGTGAGTACACTGGTGTATAATGGAATCTGGTGGAATACTATGAACCAGCAAAAAGACCTACGCCTGAACATTCGTACAACGCCAGAACAAAGGGCGTTGATAGAGAGAGCTGCGGCACTGCGAAGAACAACAATTAGTGCGTTCATGTTGGATCAGGCATGTGAAGCTGCTGAGCGCATTCTGGCGGAGCAGCGGCATTTTGAACTCAGTCCGCAGCAATGGAATGCGTTCTGTTCAGCACTTGATGCGGCACCGAAGCAAATTCCCGCGCTCAAACGGTTATTCGCAAAGCCATCTGTTTTTGGTGGCGAGTCCCGCGAAAAAACATCCAAGTCGCGCAGTAAAGCATCCGGACGAAAGAAAGCTCGAGCGTCATGATCTTATTGTTTATGTTTCCGCCAATCCATAAAAATCAAATCATACCGCCGGGCTTGCACTGCTTCTGACGCCTGCTGACCATCACTCACCCGAGACTAGAGTATTAAGCACGGACGAACGACTGCCGGTACAGAGCAAGTGTGCCTGCACACAACTTCATAGGACCTTTACAGAAGTTCTTGACAATGACAAAGTAGTGTGGCACGCACGCCCTCGCGCCCCTTAAGCCACCGGTGAACCGCCATGCCAAATGTCATGGATTTTTTGGTCTTCCCTGTTTTTCCCTTAGCGGTAACAATCCTCATCCTGTTCTGGCGATACAGGCTGTCGAAGGATAAGTTCATGACAGGCATGACAAACAAGCGGAGAGTGGGTCCGAGTTATTGGGGCACGTACCAGGGCACACAGGAGTCTGTGCACGAAGCAATTCACTTACCGCAGTATGACGGCCATCTCCATTGCAGCGGCTGTCGTTTGCACCAGGACGCTGACCGCCACCACCTCGCGAAATAGCGGGCTTCCGCCCGCCGGTACGATGATCTCACAGAAAGCGGGCTTCCGCCCGCCGGTACGATGATCTCACAGAAAGCGGGCTTCCGCCCGCCGGTACGATGATCTTACAGAAGAGCGGGCTTCCGCCCGCCGGTACGATGCTATTCCGGAGCTTCGTCTTCCGAAGCGGCAACGGGAAACTTTACTGGGACTTGCACCAGCCAGATCGATTGCTCGCCAAGAGAAAATTCCACTTCCAAAACCGTGTCGTGCGCATTTTCGAAGTCCATGCACATGCAAGTTGCTTGCACCACGGCCGTTCCATGAGTTTGTCCGGCGCGCATATCGCATGGTGTTAGGAACTTGCTTTCGTAGCCATATTCGGGGAATCGGGTAATGCAAGTTATGTCTGACGACAGTCGCTCAGTGGCGTCGAAACGTTCCACGTGCAGCGATAAGCGTACATTCTCGATAGAATGCACAAGATGACTTTCTCTTCCAATCAACGGTGTTGGCGTCGCCGCGAGCTGTTTAACAGCCGTGCCGTTTTGGTGAATGCTGAGTGGACCATATTTGGTTGGCGTGTCTGGCGGCAATTGCGGAACTGGTTTACTGGTTTTCGGTTTCATTTGTTTGTATGTGCTCTCTGTCTCGAGGCGCAGGGGCCTTAGAGCCCCTGCGAACCTTGAAGGATCTACCAGCGATTACCGCCGCCGTAGCCGTTGGATCTTTTCTCACGAGGCTCAGATACGGCCACATGAAGCGTGCGACCGCCAAACTCTCTGCCTTCCAAACCGCGGATTGCCGCTTCAGCCTGCTGCTGCGTCGCCATCTCAACGAATCCGAAACCGCGGCCTCTGCCGGTATCGCGATCGGTGGCAATTTTGGCTGAAGTGACCTCACCGAATTGAGTGAATAGCTCGTTTAGCTCCTGGTCGGCGCAGTTGAAGGACAAATTACGGACGAATAACTTATTTTGCATCTATCGAAACCTTTAAATATGGGTGTACTATCCGACTCGGAGCATGTCCGAGCATTGGATAAAGTCAAAAAAGAAGAATTCAGCAAGCGTTGCGAAAAAGCACAGTCCGAACCAACGGCACGTCCTGTGCAACTTTTCGCATGATGAAGAACAAAACTTTCGCGTAGCTCTCAATCTCAACCTTCGGCAGTAGAACTCGAAGTTGAGCAAGACAGCCTGACTTACGTCAATTATAACATGGTGCGGGTGCCGGTCCGGATAAGGACAACTACTGGTCGTATCCATCCCAAGGGGTGTCGAAAAACAATCGGCCGGCAGTTTGCCGGCCGATCCATGATCCCTTGGCTGCGCGTCGGTTAATAATACCAGCCGTGTCCAAACAATGCGCCTTCGTAGAAGCCGGTTCGGGGCAAACTGGTGCCAAAGCTGGGCAGTCGGGAACGACTACGGCTGGTTGGAAGAGCGTCTGACAGCGACTGCTGAGTACGGCAGGCTGCGAGAGTGTGTTATCGATTACCGCTGGCTGCGAGAGTGTGATGAAGCCACTATCGATTATTGCCGGCTGAGTTAGCACGTTGCCGCAACCGGACGCGCTTGGTGCCAGGGCTAAGCCGAAAGCTGCTAATTGCGGCCGACCCATGATTCCCTAAGAAACAGGGCGACGCATGTTCGTCGAATGTAAGTGGGAATCCCCCCATATCGGCGGGCTTCTAAATGCGCAACAATGCAGCCTTCCCACTTCTGGCGCCAACCCTGTGTCCCTGCGGAAGTGTCTCAACAACGCTGCCACACAGGCAGCAGTTTCATTTATCGTCCCACCCTAAACAATTCACGGACAACCTTGGAGGTTAGCCGAATGGTCACCACACTTTCGAAGATAACATCTTCGCGCGCATTCAACGTCGCAGTCCGCACTGGATTTCTGCTGGCACCCCAACTCTTGCTCATGGCACTCGGCGTATATGACCAAGCCGCGCACGCGCAAGGCTTGGTCGGAGCGCCTGTCGATCCACGCTTCGGGCAATCGAATGAAGTCGGGCAATTGGCCGACTACAGCTATGACACGGCGAGAGATATCAGCCGCGTGGTCACCGCGCTTTCCACTATTCCCTCCTCGTTGGCCGGCATGAAAATCGCCTTCGGTCAGCGCGACGGCGGCGAATCCGCAATGAACGTCGCCAAAGGGCTCGGCGTAGGATTCGGCGGTCCGACGGCAGTGCACCTGATCGGCACGTTCGCCATCAATAACTTCGGCGGACTGGGCGGCGGACTTTAAAGCTGGATTTCGCCCGTCGCTACCATACACGGAGCATGCCGGAAGCTTGCACCTCGTGTGGCACAATTTGGTCTTCCTAGAGGCTAAATTTTGACAGCGTCGCGGCAATTGTTCCAACTGGTATCCCATTGCACTGTTTCTGTCGGGTGTGGCATCGCACCCGACAGTTTGCCGTACGACAGCGGGTTACCGCGTGCAGCACGTGCACGTTTCAGCATGAATCATCCGGAGGGATGAGTGCACGCATGCCCGCTGATACGAAAAAAATCGGCCGGTGGTTTGCCGGCCGATCGTTGATTCCTTCAGTGCGCGGCGGTTAATAATACCAGCCGTGTCCAAACAATGCGCCTTCGTAGAAGCCAGTTCGGGGCATGACGTTCGGGGTCAGGTAGCCCGCGTCCACCGGCGTTCCACCGAGGAACAACGGACGATGCCAAAAGCCGGTTGCTCCGTACACCGGTGCCAAAGCTGGGCAGGCGGGAGCGACTACTGCCGGCTGGCAGAGTGTGTTGCATCCGGTGAGACCGGTGTCGATCACTGCCGGTTGCGACAGTATGGTCGAGCTATTATCGATTACTGCTGGCTGCGATAGGGTGGTGAAGCCACTATCGATTATTGCCGGCTGAGTCAAGACGTTACCGCAAGCCGACGCGCTCGGCGCGAAAGCCAAGCCGATACCGACGGTGAGAGCTGCAAGGGTTAGACCTGTTAGGACGGACTTCATATGAATGGCCTCCTCCTGTGGGGGCCGTGATGACGAGGCATAGGAAGGTACGGTTCCGTCCGCTTGCGCGTATGAGCGGAGGGGAATGGATCAGCTAGAAAAGCGGGCTTCCGCCCGCCGGTACGATGTGATGCGGGCAACAGCGGGCTTCCGCCCGCCGCTACGATGCGAGGCGGACAACGGCGGGCTTGCGCCCGCCGCGATAAAGTCAGAGTCCCGCGCAATTTGCACATGTGCAAGTTTCAGCCTTCCCTGCCGCTTTGTGCAGTTCCACCGAACTGCGCAAGCGCTGCGTCGGTCGACAATGCCGCAGCTCGAGCACGGCTGTTGCGCCCGCCAGTGTTTTGCGCTCTTCGCTGCTCAGCTCGCGCTGTATGTACGGGAACATCGCCTCCTCGTCCCAGCGCACGTGATCTTCGATGCTGTCGGACAGCCCGCTAAAGTGATACTGCGAAAAATCGGCGTTGATGCAATTAATGAGGCGCTTCAGCGCAACGCGAATAATCGCGTGTTCTAGAAGCATTTCTTTGCGAACATCTTCGTCCATCGCGATCGACGTCAGCGCGTCTTCTTCATCGGACAGATATTCTTCAATCAGTGCGCCAAACGTTTCGCGCAACTCCCCGGTAAGAACCTGGCGATCGTTTTCGGTGCCCGCAGCGGCTTTGCGCAATCTCTGCGCGATCACCAGCAACACACCGTGATCGCGAGACATCGGTCGCAGGGCTTCGTCACGTTCAAATGTATTGTTCATAAGTGGCTCCCCATCCGTTCAATTTGGATGTTTCTATCCATAATTGTGCCATCAAGGGTATTCTGCGCCATCATCCTCGCGGATGATGGGGGAGGATGATTCGGTGGATCAGGTAGAAAGGCGGGCGGACGCCCGCCGGTACAGAACAGGACAAAAGCGGGCGTCCGCTCATTCGGTTTGCCGTCTGGCAGTGCATATATTTTGCATAGTGGACAGAAATCCTGTCATGTCTTACCATAAATGGTAATTACCACTTTTGGTAATTACATATCGAGGTCTCGCATTGCCGCAACCAGTCTTAGGCAAGAACCTCATCGAAGAATGCCAAGCTCGGCATCCGACGTTACGCGCCAAGCTCAACGCATTTGTGGCAACCGTCGAAGGAGGCAGCTGGAAAAGGCCCGTCGATCCAAAATGTGCGCTCGGCAGCGCTGACCGCGTTGGTTGCTACTATGCAATTGATGTCGGCGGAAAGAAGGGGGCGCGGGTCGTAATCCTGGTTCAGTTCTCCGAAGGGACCATTATCATCCATCGAATATTTACCGACCACGACGAATACATGAGGTGGAGTCAGCGCACTATTGCCGAACACGCCAGGCAGCGTAAACAGAGCAAGAAAAAATCGAGAAAAGAGTGAGATTCATATGACGTGGACGTATCATCATTCCGAAGAATTGCTGAGGCTAGTGCGACAATTTCCGCTGGCTCCAATCAATTCGCGGTTACAACACCAACAAGCGCTGAAGGTGCTGCACGGCCTGATGCTTAAGTCGAAGCTGACTGCTGCTGAGAGTGACTATTTTCAAGTATTGTCCGGTTTAATTCAGAAGTACGAGACCGCGACTGTCTCTGCTTCGTCAGCAACACCGCAACAAGTGCTCGAATTCTTGATGGAGCAACACCAACTGGGACAGGCTGAGATCAGTAAAATAACGAATGTCCATCCGCCACACATTTCCGAATTTATGGGCGAACGAAGAAATCTCCCGCGGCACGCTGCAGCAAAACTCGCTGATTATTTCAAAGTTGATCCGTCCATTTTTCTCCCGAAGATTACTGCAGCGAGTCCACAATATGAGGCAAGCAAGTCAGCTGAACTTGGGGTGGGCGAATCCGCGTCGTCCGGATATAAGGCCGTGGCAACACGTTCACGAGGTCGAAAGTCTGACAGTACGAAAAAGACATCCAAATCTGCCCATACGACCAAGCCAAAACGTCGCCCTTAATTGAAATGCGACACATCCTATTTAGAGGGACGACTCGGTGGCATGTACAGCAAGCGCGGTCGCCCAGCGAAACAAGCCCGCCGGTACCATAGAGCGAAAGGATTAGCTCTTATTCTTTGCAGCGAGGCTGCTTGATGCCCGCCACGCGGTGCGATCCTTCGCGATCGAGCCGATATACCGCCAGGGTTTCCTGGTTGCCGTCAAAATCAACCGAATAGCCCAAACTCCAGTAGTGTTGATTCTTCGCCTCAGCCGCCACCTTACGAGCAGCGCAAGCACCACCTGCGCTTTCGAGTAACTTCGCCGCAGCAGCCGCATCGTCCTGGACCACCGCATTGGTAAGATCCTCGGACGCCTTCGACGGCGGTGGTACTTCTGCTTTCCAGAAAGACATGATAGATTCCTTCGCCGCTGTCGATTGATCGACAGATGCACTAGCTGTGAGATAGGAAGGAATGTATTGGATGGGGCGTTAAAACGGCGTTAAAAGCGGGCTAAAGCCCGCCGGTACCATAGAGGCGCGTGCGCATCATCCAAGAGTCCAATTTTTTCTTCGACAAATCAGACTATAATCACGCGCACTCGATCGTAGTCTCGGGTATCTTGCCTACTCACTTTGAGGGAAGGGCTTGCAACACCCACGCCGGAGCATGACATGTTCAAAATCTTCCAAAAAACGGGAACCCGCGGATTCGCAACGTTTGCGTCGATCTGCTTCATAACAACGCAAGCATTGCCCGTTTTGGCAAACGGTCACACGACAACATCGAGCGCGTTGAACAACTTGAATTTGTCGTCCGTGCAGAGGACGGTGACAGCGACCAGCAGCGGCTCCATCGTTTACGGCGGACAGCCGCACAACGTGGTGCCGGGCATGGCATTGACGCCGGCGGAAGCGGTGGCACTTTCTCAAGTCTTGCAAACCGGCCGGCAATCGTTGGTGCTCGGCGCGTTGGGCAACGCCATCGCCGGCAACGCGACGCTCACCGCGCAATCCATCGCGCAACTTGTGATACCGCGGGGAGTGACAATCGTTAGCGACGGCAGCAACGGCGTCGCGCTCTCTGCAACCGGCAACATCACCAACGCCGGTTCGCTCTATGCGATTTCAAGGAATGCCCAAAATAACAACGCCCTCTTTTCAGCATACGACATAGTCAACCGTCGCGGCGCGCTGATAAGCAGCATCATTCCGTCGCTGTCGACCGGACTGTCGTTTCCCACCGCGATTTCCAATCTCAGCTTGACCCTGCAAGCCGCAGATTCGATCACCAACAGCGGAGTGATTTCCAGCGCCGCAAACTTGACGTTGCTCGGCGGCGGCGGCAATTTCACCATCAACAATACGCACGGCGTGCTCAGCGCGCCCAATGGAATTCTCTCCATACAAAACGCGCAAGCGGGCGCGAACAACCTGACGAACGTGCTCGGAGGCGCGCTCATCAGTCCGCAGGTGAACATAGACGCAGGCGCGGGCAGATTGAATGTAAACGTTCAGTCGTTGCCGGGTGTGCTGAACACAGTTGCCGGGAAAGAGTTTGTCGCCGTTTGGAACAGCGACCTCAACCTCGGTGCCACCAATGTCAGTGGCGACCCGACGTTTGTCAGCAACAACAGCATCACGATAAGCACTCTGCCGGGAGCAACTACAGGATTCTCACAAAAGGTAACCATCCTCGCTGGACAGGACGTCATCTTCAGCGCTTCAGATGACCTGGCGGCTAATAGCAACCTGCCTGGGGCGAATACCGGGCAAGGCATGGACATCACGATCGTCGCCGGCGCGAAGATCACGACTGCGGCAACTTTGCCAGCGCAACTAGCGGGAAGCCAAATCGCGAAGGTCACCGGCGCTTCTGCGAATGGCGGCAATATCAGGTGCGGAAACTGCACAGGCTCGAGCACCTTCACTATCGACGCTAGTTCTGGTGCCAACGGGGGCAATGGTGGCAAAGTAACGCTAGTCGCCTATGGTAAGCCAGGAGTAGCGCCAGGAACGAACGGCAACATTAGCTTGGGCGTTGCCACCATCAAAACGAGCTCAGTCAATGGCACCGGTGGCATTGTCACCATCTTGGGAGAGGGCGACGTAGACCTCAACAATATCGATGCGAGTGGTGCGAAGGGCGGCATAATCAATGTGACGAACGCCGTGCCCAAGGGCACACTGACCGCGAAAGCAGATGGTAGCACCACCGGTGCGCTCTCGCCGGGATCTACACCGAACACCCCTGTAGGTGTAAATCTTCAAATCGACATGTTCTCGGATACGAGCTTGTTCGACGCGCATAGCACCGCGAATGGTGCCGCAGGCGGCTCCGTCAACATTAAAAGCAACAGCAATGTCGATGTCTCCGTGGATGGCATCATCGACGTGCGTGGCGCTAACGGCGTAAGCGCATCCCTTGCCGGCAAGGCTGGTCAAGCCGGTGGACACGGGGGCACTGTCACGCTGACCTCTAAATCGGGCGATATATCTACCGGTGGCTCGGTGTGGAATGTCAAAGGATGGGGCGGCAACGGAGGCGATGGTATCGCTGGCGCTTCAGGCACGTCCAGCCACACGACCGGATTTGCAGGCACCGCCGGTGGCGCAGGCGGTGCTGGCGGAACACTGACGGTGAAGAGCGAGTTCATCAACTTATTTGGCGGCAACGTCGATCTTCATGGCGGAGCCGGCGGCAACGGCCAGACCGGCGGTGCAGGATTTCCATTGATAGCAGCCGCCGGAAAACCCGGCGCAGGCGGAGTCGGAGGCAACGGCGGGGCCAGCGGCAACGGCGGCAAAGTGACCATGACCCTGATCAACCCCAAATTCAGCGGCATAACTCTACCGGCCATCTTCGTCAACGGCGGCGACAATACAGGCAAGACCGCAGGCGCAGGTGGCGCCGGTGGCAATAGCACCGACCATCCGGGCGGCACCGGTGGCAAATCGGGCACCGGCGGAAAGGGCGGACTTGGTGGCAAGGTAATTGTTTCCGCCGGCAGTCTCAATCCGGTTCAGTTGGAGGGCGATATTTCTGCAAACGGCGGAACTGCGGGTGATAGTGCCATTGGAGGCGGCGGTGGAACCGGCACCATCGGCGGTGTGGGCGGCGGCAGCGGCAGCGGCGGCGCCGGTGGCGCAGCGGGATCGATAAGCCTCAAGGGCTCGAACATCACATTTGAAGATCCCACTGCCACCACTCACCTGACCACGCTTTCTGCCATCGGTGGCACGGCCGGCAGCGGTGGTAATGGGGGCGACGGCGGCGTGGGCGTCGGCTCTGGCGCCGGAGGCGCGGGCGGAACTGGAGGTGCGTCAGGCAGCGGCGGAGCCGGGGGACGTGTGACTCTTACCGCCATCGGAAACGACGGAGCAGGCTCCGCAATCGGCAAGCTGTCGAATAACAATTCGCTTTCGATTCTCGCATTCGGAGGACAAGCCGGGTCCACCGCCGGCACCGGCGGAAACGGACAGGATAGCAGCACCACAGGCGGTGCGGGCGGCACCGGTGGCGGTAGTGGTAAGGGCGGAAAAGGCGGCGTCATCGTTTTGACTGGCAAGAAGGGCAGCATCAGCACAGGAGATGTCGCAAACGGTGGCACGCTGTCTGTAAGTGGCGGTGGACGGACGTTGGCCGCAGGCACTGGCGGTACAGGCGGACGAGGCGGCACGGGCGCCGGCGGCAAAGGAGGAGATGGTGGCACCGGTGGGTCCGGCTCGGCTGCCGGTAGCATTACAATCTCCGGCCTTTCCATTGATGCGGAAAGCCAGATGCGCGCAGACGGGAGTCTCGGCACCAACGGCGGTGCGGGCCAGTCGGGCACTGCTTCGGCGACCACTGTCGGCGGCAATGGTGGCAACGGCGGCAACGCCGGAGGCGGCGGAGCCGGCGGCAAAATCACTTTGACCGCGACGGGAACATCGGCCACAGCTATCAGCGTGGTTGGCTTAACTACAGCCGACGGCTTCGCGGGCGGTGTCGGGGGCGCCGGTGGAGACAACAGTGGGCTCACGACCAGCGCCACAACAGGCGGCAGCGGCGGTAATGGCGGCAATGGCGCCACCGGCGGCAAAGGCGGGGCAGTAAAGATAACAGCCACTAAGGGAAGTGTGTCTGTCCAAAACACGATCCTCGCCGATGATCCTGGCTCCTTTAGCAACGGTGGCACTGGCGGCGCCGGACAAAACGGTACAAGCGCCGGTGGCACTGGCGGTGCTGGCGGCAAGGCGGGCAGTGCAGTCGCAGGCGGAACAATCACGATAACAGCCGCCAACGTATCCACAGCATCCGGCGCTCTCCAAGCCGTCGGCGGGTTTGGTGGAATCGGCGGCGGTGGCGGCACCGGCGGCAATGCCACTGGCACTGTCACCGGCGGCAACGGTGGCAACGGCGGAATGGGCGGGCTCGGCGGAGCCGGCGGCGCTGGCGGAAAAATAATCATCGACAGTACCGGTAGCTCCGCGGTAACATTCGGCACTTTCCAGCTCAGTGGACAACCTGGTGGCACTGGTGGTTTAGGCGGCGACGGTGGAACCGCCGGAACAACCGGCACCGGCGGCACAGGAGGTCTGGGCAACAACGGCGGCTCAGGAGCCGCTGGTGGCACCGTGAGCATCAAGGCAGCTAACGCAACTATGTCCAGCATCGCCGCAATGGGCTCTCGCGGCGGAGACGGTGGTACCGGCGGCGCAGGCGGAGGTTCAACAGGCGGCAATGGTGGCACGGGCAACACCGCCGGCAAGGGCGCCGCTGGAGGCCATGGCGGCAGCATCACAATTACGAGCACATCTGTGACAATTCCGACCAGCGTCACCTTCACCGCAGTCGGTGGCATTGGCGGCAGCGGCACCGGCGGCGGTGTCGGGGGTAATACCAGCTCGGCGACCGGCAATGGTGGCGCGGGCGGTGACGGCGGAGCCGGGAATACAGGCGGAGCCGGCGGTAAGATCACAGTCGGCAAGGTGACAAGCTTCGACGGAACACTGATTGTGGACGGTGGTACCGGCGGCAACGGCGGACTTGGCGGCGGCGGTGGCACTTGCAACGCCGGGACGGGAGGCAAAGGCGGAAATGGTGGAACAGCGATCGCAGCGCCCGGCGGGCGTGGCGGCACCGTTAAGTTCACGACGATTTCTAGCCTGGTACCAGGCGGCAGCAATTTGATCTCAGCGAATGGCGGCGCGGGCGGCAGTGGCGGCGGCGGCGGCGCGGGTGGTAGCCCCACGGCTGCCGGCACCAATGGCAGCGGCGGCGACGGGGGAGATGGTGCTAATCACAGTTTGGCCGGAATCATCAACATCATTCCCAGCGTCGTCGGCATCAATAAGAGCTTGTTACCAGGAGCCCCGGGAGGGGGCGGCGCCGCTGGCCAAGCTGCTACGACCGGTACAGCCGGCACGGGCACGGATGGAACGGCGGGAACTCCGGGAGCTTTCAACGACGAAGACACAGATCCGTCGGTGCCGGGATATATGAAGAAGAAAAAGAATCAGCTGTGTGATGCCGAAGTGGCGAATAAAGAATTGGAACCTGTGGGTTTCGACAACAGCGATGGTGGCGGTAATCTGATCATCGACACAGGCGAGGAAGAATAGAGCTGAGAGCGGGCTACCGCCCGCCGCTACGATGCGAGAGCGCCGTTACCGGCCGGTCATTTGCTCCATTTGTTCGGGGTAGCGCTCGCCGACGACTTTAATTTCGGACGACGCGCGATCGAGATCGCGCAAATCGTCGCTCGTAAGTTCCACACTTACCGCGCCGATGTTTTCCTCGAGCCGACTCAACTTTGTGGTGCCCGGAATCGGAACAATCCACGGCTTCTGCGCCAGCAACCACGCGAGAGCAATCTGCGCGGGTGTAGCGTTTTTCCGCTTGCCGATGTCCGCGAGTAGATCAACCATCGCCTGATTCGCCTTCATCGCTTCCGGTGCAAAGCGCGGCAGATTGGCACGGAAATCGCCTTTGTCAAAAGTGGTGTTCGCGTCCATCTTGCCGGTAAGAAAGCCTCGCCCCAGCGGACTGTACGGCACAAAACCGATGCCGAGCTCTTCGACCAGCGGCAGAATTTCTTCCTCCACGCGCCGGAACCAAATCGAATATTCATTCTGCAGCGCCGCCACCGGTTGCACGGCATGCGCGCGCCGAATAGTTTGCGCGCCGGCTTCCGACAATCCGAAATATCTCACCTTACCTGCTTTGATGAGTTCTTTCACGGCGCCTGCAACTTCCTCAATCGGAACATTCGGATCAACACGATGCTGATACCACAAATCAATGTGATCCGTGCGCAACCGCTTGAGGGATTCGTCAATCACCTTCTTCATGTGTTCGGGTCGACTGTTGGTTGCGCCCGGTTTGCGAGCACCAGTGGGGTCAATCTCAAACCCGAACTTCGTCGCAATGATCACTTTGTCGCGGTGCGGAGCCAGCCCCTCGCCGACGAGTTCTTCGTTGGTGAACGGTCCATACACTTCGGCGGTATCGAAGAACGTCACGCCCCGCTCGACCGCACCATGCAGAAGAGCAATCATCTCCTTCGTGTCCTTCGGCGTACCGTAGCTCTGGCTCATACCCATGCAGCCTAGTCCGATGGCAGAGACTTCCAGGCCGCTCTTTCCAAGCTTGCGTTTTTTCATATGCTCCTGCTCCTGTTGAGGCGGGCAATTATAGCCTAGACGTTAGCCGCACGCATTTTACAGCGAGCTCAAACTCTAATCTAAGCAATTGAACTTTTTTGCGCTTGGCTTCGTTTCAACTCTAGGAAGCACAAATCCACTGCCGATCGCGAAAATTGCAACTCTTGACGAACGCCGATTATATTGGGCACTCACTCTCAATGCTGAGCCGCGTAGCCGCAGCGTTGCGTAAGCGTTTGGTGTTAAAAGCGATTCCGGCTTGACGCGCCCCGGCATTATGCAGGTACAACGTCTGCCGCTGAGATGCCAGTTGTGGTATACCGGAGGGAGATCACCTCACGGGCGGCGAATAACATGAAATCGAGCAGATACCTACTCACCGTGTGTTTCGCAATTGCTTGCGGGTATGTTTGTATTCCGCCAGGCAGCCATGCGCAGAATGAAGATGCGTCCTTCTTCGCTGCCGATTCCAAGGCGGCTCTTGCCGAAGCCAAGCAGTCCTCGCGCCCAGTCTTCGTGGAAGTGACTGAGCATGGGTGAGGGTTTTGCAAGTTGCTGGAGCAACACACGTTAACAGATGGTACCGTCCAGCACACGCTGGAACCTTACACGCACATTCAACTTTGGGGCGATACCGATCCCGACGCCAAGGCGCTGATGAAAAGCTGGGCGCTTCGCCCGGCCTATCCGACGTTAGTTTT
>Ga0134128_10005784_pt1 | contig 14986 bp, 14 predicted proteins | sample KB31754_FD_96462 | JGI IMG/M metagenome (GOLD analysis project Ga0134128, IMG submission 96462) | Terrestrial soil microbial communities with excess Nitrogen fertilizer from Kellogg Biological Station, Michigan, USA - KB3-175-4 | ecosystem: Environmental > Terrestrial > Soil > Unclassified ... | reverse complement strand
GACCCATCACGCCACGAACCACGCCGGTGCCTCTCACCGCGCGTCGGGACCTCCCAGCTGCGCGCGGAGGAAACTTACCGTCGCTTCCCATGCCTTGGCGGCCTGGTCGGGGTCGTAGGTGCCGAGCAGGCTCTCATCGTTGAAGAAGGCATGCCCGGCCGGGTAGAAGCGGAAATCAGGCCGCTGCCCGGACTGATGCTCGATGGTCGCCGCCAGCTCGCGGACCTGATCGGGACTCTGAAAGTCGTCTTGCTCGCCGAAGTGGCCGAGCACCGGGGCGGAGAGGTTCTCGAAGTCGGGGTATTGCTCGCTGAGGACTGCGTAAAACGGGACCGCGGCGCCGACCTTGTCGCCCTGCTGTGCAGCGAGCACCAGCACGAAGCCACCGCCCATGCAAAACCCGACCACGCCGACCTTCGAACTGGTGACCGCATCGTGGCCCAGCAGGTAGTCCACCGCGCCACCCAGGTCACGGGCCGCCTGATCGACCGGGAGTTGCTGCATGAGCTTGCCCGCCTCATCGGCGTCGTGGGTGGTGGTGCCGCCGTAGAGGTCGGGAGCCAGGGCGACGAAGCCCTCAGCTGCCAGCCGGTTGGTCACATCGACGATGTGGCTGGTCAGCCCCCACCACTCCTGGATCACCACAACACCCGGTCCCCGTCCGCTTTCCGGCAGCGCCAGGTACCCATGCGCAGTCCGTCCATTGCTCGCAAACGTCACATTCTGCACTGGATTTTCCATACCTGAATCCCACCACACTCCGTCACCTACCGCGTTGTCACCTACCGCGTTCTGGATGCAGATTGCAGTTTTGCGGGGCCGGAAACAGCAATCTGCATCCAGACTGCGGTCTCAGAGGATGAGGTGGCCGGTTTCGGTGGTGGAGTAGCCGGGTAGGGCCTGGATGGCGCTGTGGAAGTTGGGGTCTGCTAGGACAGTCCGGAGGGGGGCGAGCAGCGCCGAATCGTAGGTCTCGCGGGTCAGCACCAAGTCGTAGGGCTCCCGTGCCACGGGCACGAAGTCCAACCCGTGCGCCCGCGCGGCGGCGAGGATGCCCAGCCCGGCGTCGGCCCGCCCGGCGGCCACCGCCGCCGCGACAGCGAGGTGGGTGCGCTCCTCGCGCCGGTAGCCGGCGACGTCGACAGGCTCGATGCCCCGGCGGCGCAGCTCGTGGTCGAGCAGCACCCGGGTGCCCGCCCCGGGTTGCCGGTTGACGTAACGCAGCCCCGGACGGCGCAGGTCCGCGAGACCGGAGATCTCCAGCGGGTTGCCCGCCGCGACGATCAGCCCTTGTTCGCGGTGCACCAGGCGAACCACCGTGACGTCGACGTCGCCGAGCACCCGGGGCAGGTAGGGCAGGGTGTACTCGCCGGTATCCGGGTCGAGCAGGTGTGAGCCGGCCAGGTGACACAGACCGTCGCGCAGGGCGTGCAGCCCAGCCAGCGAGCCGACAGTGGACGAGGTGAGCGTCACGGCCGGGTCGATACCGCGCAACGCCGCCGCGGCGAGGTCGATCACGAGGTCGTGCGAGCCGATGGCCACGATGGTGCGGTCGATCTCAGCCAGCCCGCGCAGCAGGTGCACCTGGACCTCGCTGCCGGCGTGGTGGCCGTCTTGCCCTATCGGGACGATCGCCAGCCCATCGGCGCGCACCAGCGAGGTCAGCGCTCCTGCACCGCGCGGCAGCGGCGTGGCCACCAGCCGCCCGCCGACCCTGCCCAGCCGGAGCCGCACCCAGTCGTCCTTGCCTATCGGGGAGACGAGCGGGCGTGCGAGCGTGGCCCTCGCCCGCGGGCGAGTCAGGGTTGTGGTGCCTTGAAGAGCCGCCAACAACGGGGCGGCGAACAGCTCGAAGCTCAGCGCAGCCGAGACCGGGTACCCGGGAGCACCCAGCACGGCGGTGCTACCCACGGTTCCGAGCACCACCGGGTGCCCGGGACGCACCGCCACGCCGTGCACGGCCAGGGTGCCCACCCGGGCCACTACCGACGCGGTGTGGTCACTGCGGCCGCCGCTGGATCCGGCGACGATCACTACCAGGTCGGCCCGCTGCGCGGCACCGAGTACCGCAGCAGCGATCCGCTCGGGATCGTCCGGCTCGATCGGCAGCGCCAGCACGGCACAGCCGTGTTCAGCGGCCTGCCCGGCGAGCATCAGCGAGTTGGTATCAGGGATCTCCCCGATCTTGGGTTCGCAGCCCAACGGTCGGATCTCATCGCCGGTGGGCAGCACCGCGACGACCGGGCGGCGGCGGACCAGGATCTCGGTCACCCCGGCGGCGGCTGCCGCGGCGACATCGACCGCGCGCAGCCGGTGCCCTGGCGCTACCAGCAACTCACCGGCCGCGACGTCTTCGCCGATGGAACGGACGTGCTGGTAAGCCGGCACGGCCGTGATCACTTCAGCGCCTTTGGCGACCGGGCGGACGTGCTCGCGCATCACCACCGCGTCGCGCCCGTCCGGAAGTGGGTCGCCGGTGTCGATGAGGTCGAAGTCGGTCAGCGTGAGCGGGACAGCGGCGCTGGCGCCGGCGGTGTCCGCCGCGCGCACCGCGATTCCGTCCATCCCGGCTGAATCGAACGCGGGTGAACTGCGCCGCGCCCACAGCGGCTCTGCGGTGACCCGGCCGATCGCCTCGGCCAGTCCCAGCAGCTCGGTACCTACGCGGTTCGGGCATCCCGCGGCGGCGCAGGCCGCGCGCCACGCCTCGAGCGCCTGGGCCGCCGGGACGTCACGCACGAGCGCACGGTACCTGGAACTCAGGTGTCAGGATTGCGCTCCGGTACCGGCGAACCGGCCGTTCTGGCTGGGCCCGTGCGAAGGGTCAGCGGGGTGGTGGAGGTGGTAGAGGTGGGCGTACTGGTTGTTCTTCGTCAAGAGCTGGTCGTGGGTGCCGGTTTCGGTGATGCGGCCATGCTCGATGTAGACGATCTGATCGGCGTCGGAGACGGTGAGCAAATTATGGGAAATGATGATGGTGGTGCGCCCAGTCATGAGCCGGCGTAGCGGAGCGAGGATCCGCTGGGCGGCGTCGGCATCCAGGCTGGTGGTGGGTTCGTCCAGCAGCAGGATGGGCGCATCGCGGATCATCGCGCGAGCGATCGCGATACGTTGGCGTTGCCCACCGGACAGCAGCCGGCCGCGTTGCCCGACGCGGGTCTGGTAGCCCTCGGGCAGCGCTGCGATGAACTCGTGCGCGTCGGCGGCTTTCGCGGCGGCGATGAGTTCGTCTTTGGTGGCCTCGGGGCGGCCGGCCCGGATGTTGTCGGCGATGGTGCCGTCGAGCAGCAGAGTCTCCTGGAGCACGATCGCGATGTTGGCGCGCAGCTCGCCGGGATCCAGCTCGCGTAGATCATGACCGTCGAGAGTGATCTTGCCGGTGGTCGGATCGTAGAACCGCAACAGCAGTTTGAGCAGGGTGGTCTTGCCCGCCCCACTGGCGCCCACGATGGCGGTGATCTGGCCGGACTGGGCGGTGAAACTGACGTTTTTGAGGACGTCGTTCTCGGTGTGCGGATAAGTGAAGTTGACGTGGTCCAGGCGCAGCTGCCCGCGGACCCGGCCGAGCGGAATGGGGTGCTCCGGACCGGTCACACTGGGTTGCTCGTCGAGCAGCTCGATGATCCGCTCGGCGGCCGCGGCGGCGGCGAACAGGGAGGTGGACAGCGCACCCAGCCCCTGCACCGGCCCGTACAGCTGAGACAGGAACACCAGGAAAGCCAGCAGCCCGCCCAGCGTGATGTTCCCGGCGGTCAACTCCCAGATACCCACCCCGAGAATGGTCAGCACGCCGAGCACCTGGACCAGGTCCACCAGGGGGGAGAACATCGCGCCCAGCCGGGTGGCTGCCAGCTCGGCGTTGACGCTGCCAATACTCTGCGCAGCGAAGCGGTCCAGCTCGGCGCCCTCTCGGCCGTACGCCTGGATCAAGGTGGCGTTACCCAGACTCTCCTCCGCCACCACGCCGATCGACCCCGCGCGCCGGCGAACCTCCCGAGAAGCGATCTTGATGCGCCGGGCGAATATCCGGGCGGCGAGCCAGAACACCGGTACCGCGAGCAGCGACGCCAACGCCAGGCGCCAATCCAGGAAGAACAGCACCGTGGCGAATACCAGAATCTTGAACACGTTGGCGATGAGCCCGATGACTCCGGAAAGGACCACGCTTTCAATTGCGGCCACATCACCGATAAGCCTCGATAGCAGATCACCCAGGGGGCGGCGATCGAAGAAGCTCACCGACAGGGTGTGCAGATGCGCGAACACCCGAGTGCGCATGCGGTGCAGGAAATGCTCCCCGATCCACGCTCCCAGATACGTCCCGAAAAAACCCAAGGCTCCCACCAGCAGGGTGATACCCACGAACGCTGCGGCCACCGGCGGGAACGCGGAGAAATCCCGCGGGGTCAACACCTTGTCGACCAGCACTTTGAACAGCAGTATCGCGCCGGTATCCACCAGAGGTGTGATAATGATCAAGACCAGGCTCAGCCACAACCACCGCCAGAACGGCCGAGCATCGGGCCAGAACCGCCGGAAGACTTCCCGCAGGCTCGCGGCCGGCGCCGCCTCCACCAGGCCGCCGTCAGCCGAGGCCGGACGCACCATCGACCGCAGCATCTCCCACACAGCTGCTCCACTCTCTCGGTCCGGCTGCCGACTCTACTCTGGCCGCGATCGTGCCGCGTCGGATTCTGAACACGGCGAGGCGGTGGCCCTTACCCAACAGAGGAGGTTCGGGCCACCGCCGATGACCTGTGACTACAGGATTCCCAGCAACCGGTAGCGGCCGCGGTAGGTGTAGCCGCCGTAGTTGTACCCGTCGTAGTAGAACGGCTTGCGGCCGTAGTCCCGGCTGTAGTCGTAGCCGTTGAAGTAGGGATAGAAACCGTAGGTGCAGTCGTCACGGTTGCAGTTGTACCCTGGGACGCTAGCGCCGTTGTCACTGCCGCCACCCATTGCGAAGACTTCTGAGATCCTCATATCGCTCCTTATTCCCGCTCGATGAAGAAGCCATGCAAGGAAAAAGACCCAGACCCGACGTGAGGAAATAATACGTCGCCGCGTCACAGCGAGAAGTCGGCAGACTTCATCGATCCGTGCGATGCGGCGCCGGGACCGTTCCGCGAGATGATTCCGCCCCAAACGTTGACGCGATGCAGCGTCCTAGCGAACTCTTCCCCAGCACCACACCGGCAGCGGTCAACCCGCTGTACTCGGCGGCATCCCCCTAGGTGATCCGAGCTGGCCCCCTACTCTCCGTGGTCAAGCACACACAAAATAAGGGATACGGAGGGTGATTGCAATAAGCAACTCTGAGTACACGCAAGAACACGCAGCGTGAACACAGCCGCGTCGCGCCTCAGCCCGGTGGCGGGCATGCCCCGCCCGCCATCGAGCAGACCATCACTGTCCGCATGGTCGGCTCTGCTGTCGGCCGTGACGACCACAGCATCTGGCCGTGCCAGGCGTCGTCTGGTCGGTCTGTGCAACCTGAGCCGGTGGTCGACACCTACGGACGGCGATCGGCATCAGGCGTCATTACCCTACGAAACCGTCCAGTCCATGGCTGCGGGAGAAACCGTAGCCACTGCCGTCGCCGGCGTAGTTGTAGCTGTTCGGGTTGACGTACGCCCAGCGGCCGGTGTCCGGGTAGTACCCGCCAGGCTTCTCGACGGTGCCATAAGGCAAAAAAGTCTGAAGGCCGCCGGTGTCTCCACGGTATCCGTTGTTACCCCAGTCGCCGCCACCCCTTGCAAAGATTTCCGAGACCCTCATGTCGCTCCTTTCTCGTTTGATGGAGGAGCAGCCATGCAGGCAAGGGCCCTCAGATCAGCCTGCGCATTTGCCCGCAGCTACCTGAGCGTGACGCCGTTCATGCCGTCAGACGTCGTGAGCTGCGCCAGCGCAGCCCGTCACGACACGGCAGCTTGTCGATCGCCGCGCTCGGTAACAACCCCCAAGATGATCCGAGCTGGCTCCCCCTTTACTCCCCGTGGTCAAGCAACCTCGAAAGTAAGCCATCCGAGTGGTGATTGCAATGGCAACTTTGCGTAATCGTTTGATCGCAGTCCATACCCGGCACAGGTCAGACCCCTGCCCAACGGATGCGCTACCGATATTTGGTAGCGCGGTGCGTGCGCGCCCCACCGCGGTCGGGTTGCGCCGGCTCACCCGCCCGCGTCTGAGCAGCCGAAGACGACGGTGTCCCGGTTAACCGTGGACGTCGCCGCCGGAGCAGATCGCCTCGCCATTCAGCCTGGTGACTACCAGGAACGGCGACCTGACCAGCACCACGCCCTCCGCACCGGCCAGACCGCCCCGGCCGCGGTCTGGAGGTGAGGCCCTTGCACCGCTAACGGTGGGTGGTGGCTCAATACGCATAGTTATTGTTGCGCGCATCACTCTGATGGCTTATTTTCAAGCATGCGTGACCACGGAGAGTAGGGGGAGCTAGCTCAGGTCATCTCAACAGGCGCTGCCAAGTGCGGCGATCGACAAGCTGCTGACACGCATCGGGGTACAGGGCACGAGGCCGCTAGAACGCGTCGATGACAGCCGCATCATCTCATGCCGCGTTCCTTGGGGCGCACTTCCGTCAGATCGCAACTGCCGGACAGCGTGTCGACTGCGCACTCTTAGGGGCACTGGTAGCGCCCAACCCTGAGTTGATCCAGGTCTTTTCGCCGGCGCAGCTTCTCCATCACACGACAAAGGGGGAAGGACACCACATGAGGATCTCAGACATCTTTGCAATGGGTGGCAGCTGCGGACAGAGCTACGGCGGCGGTTGCTACAGCGGTTGCCACGGCGACTGCCGCCCGTTTGAAACACCAATTCATCTCGAAGGACCGGACTTCAGGAACGATCTCCGGAACGATAAAGCGCATAAAGGGGCCTACTAGCTAGGAGGCGTCCTCGGGTAGCGGGTGATCTGCGCTCGTCCGGCGGTGGCCTCGATCCTCGTCCGGGAAAGGCCACCGCCTCGCCCGGCCTAGGCTGCGGGCTGGTCGGTTCACCCACCTGCGTCTGCACAGCTGAAGGCGATAGTGTCGCCGGTAACCAGTGGCACATCGCTGTTGCGGCAGATCGCCTCGCCGTTGAGCGTGGCAATCAGTCGGCTGTGCAGCACGAGACCCACCGCAGCGGCGGCGCCGGATAGTGTGGCGGCCCGAACGGTGCGCGGCCCGCTGTGACCGTTGGTGGTCCCAACGCCGCTGCACTGCACAATGACCTGCGGCGCTGGACGTTGCCGGGCAGCCTGGTACTCGTCAGGGGAATTGACGTTGACGACCGAATCCAGCGCCGGGTCGGCGGTGGCCAGCACCGGGTCCGCGAGCAATGCGGCCTCGTCCAGGCGCAACGTGGCGCACCGGCGAAACAGCAGGTTCAAGCGCAGCTCACCGGCCGCCAGCAGGTCAGCGACCAGTGGCGCGAGAGTGATCCGGTAAGTGGCGGCCAGCGGCTGCGGATAGCCGCGGGCGACTGGAAGTACGACGTCGAGGTCGTCGGTGAGCGCGGTCAACACCCTGCGGACGAACGCGGGATGCAGGAACGGTAGGTCGGTGGAGCAGACGAACGTCGTATGCGCCCGGCCGGCCAGCGCGGCCAGGCCCGCGGCGATGCCCTGCAGCGGTCCCCGCCCTTGCTCAGGATCGTCCACCACCTCCACGTGCGGCGGAATCTCGGCTAGTGGTTGGCCGGGGCTGCGGACTATCAGCAGCGGCCCTTCAATCGAGCGGTTGAGTACGCCGAGAGTGCGGCGAAGCAAGGTGGAGCCGTGCCATTCCAGTTCGGCTTTCGCCGTGCCCATTCGCGAGGAGCGGCCACCGACCAACACCACGCCAGCCGAACCATCCCCGACCAGCCCCGCCACGCACCCGATGGTAATCCGGCGCGCTTGCGCACACCGGCAGTGCCCGGACGCGGATGCTTGTGCACCCTAGCTCCGGCCAGGTCAAAGGCGTGTCCGAGCAGGGTTCGCGGCGCGGAGGAAAGGTTGGAGGTGCTTGTTCCGCCAGAGTTGCTCGCAGGCGGCGTAGCCGCTTGGGGTGGTGCTGAACGGAGGCCCAGTCCAGCCGCATTCACAGCGCGGCACGTATGCCACGTAGCAGCCGTCAAGGTAGGCCTGCGCGTCGCTCCATACATCGGCGAGCGCACCGTCGGTCTTGCGGCCGGCGACAACGCAGTGGTGCTCGTCTTCGCCGACCTCGCCAGCACGATGGAGGAGCACGGCACCAGAATCCTGCGCCTGGCTGAACGGAAGATGAACACGGCGCGCTCGAATGGGTACATTTCAGTGATCCGCGGCCCGCGCACCGTGATCGGCGTCAGTGGTGCCCAGGTCATGGCCACGGTGGCTACCAGCTGTGGTTTGTCCTGCTTGTTCTGACCTTCCCTTCTCTGCCGGTACCGACTGATGCGGACGGTCCTGCCGGGCAGGATGCAGCGACCTACCCGGAGGTGGGCCGCTGTGCTGAGGTACGCGCGGGCCCGGGACTGCCGACTTTTCCGGTTCCGCGCTAGGTTGCGCAGCATCGTGTCCGGCCTTCGATTCGACCGGTCGATCCTCCGCCGGTTCATCCGGGTGTGGCGACGCAGGCTTGTCCTGATGGACCGACTGATCGGGAACAGCAGGTTTGTCCGGATGCTTCGGTCCGTCTGGTCCTGAGGCCATGTCCGGGTAGTGCGGCGGCAACCCATCAGGACCGGGCTTGCCTGGGCGCGGTGAATCATGGGTGCGGTCGAGCTTTTCCGGATACGCCGGCTCATCGGGTCGACCAGGCTTATCAGGATACGGTGTCTTATCAGGTCGGCCGGGCTTATCCGCATACGGCGGCTCAGCCCGCCGTACAGGTTCGTCCTGCCACCGCTGCGGATCCGGACGCTCGTCATTGGCGGGTGGCCATGGCTGGGACGGCCCGTGGCATCGACCGTCATCGCCCCGATACTCAGCATCACCACACTGCGGTCCACGTTGGGCCACAATGACGCGTTGAGGTCGGAAAGTGGGCCACGGCGTACCCCGATAAATCGGCGGCACTTTCAGTTGAATCATGGGCGTCAGCGGGTTACCACAAGCGCATCGAACCCGGGCAACACCCTTGGCGTCCATAAGGACTGCGGTCCCCTTTTCCAGGACTGATTGGACCGCGAGCGCAGCACCGTTAGTGAACTGATAATTGGTAACCCTCAGGTCGTCGGCAAGCAGACGCGGCGTCAGCTCGTGCAGGTACGACGGGATCTGTTGGATCTCGACTCGGCTGCCACCGCTCCAACTGAGGCCGCGATCAGAGTTAAGCGCGCGCACCCATGCTTCGCTTGCTTGCTGATTGCCGGCCAGGTACGAAACAAGCTTCTCCGGATCGCAGGTCGTGCGGTTGTCCGTGCTCGCCGTCGTCCGGAAAGAAGTACCGCCACTCCCCTGGTTCGCACCCGTGTCTGCGGGAGGAACCACCAGCGGAACAAACGGATTTGCGCCAGCGCTGCCACCTGTTTCGAGAAAGACCTGACCGTCCGCCTGAGATTGCTGTTGGCGAATCACCAGGATGGTCATCAACGCGACCGCGAGTGCGGCGGCGACCAGCAAAGCCAACAAGATGCGGTGGGTGTACAACGAGCGAATCTTCACTGTGCGGCTTTCCTGATAGACACGGCATCCCGCAGAGCCGAACCACGGACGATGGTGAGCGCGTTTATCGACATAATCCAAAAGGATCAGGGGCTAAGCCGGACCTGACTGTACGACCCAGAACTGAGAAAACAATACGAGACCAGCCCGCATGAGCACGGTCACGAAACCGTGAGTGTGATGATGTGGCAGGAGAGGACTCCCTCGATGGGTACGGTCCCCGACCGGTGAGCCAGCGTAGATCGGCGTGCAGCTGTAGTCAAGGGGTGATGGGCCAACTACTCAGCGGTGGAAACTTGGAGCTGTAGCATGCTCACACGGCAGGACTTTCCCATGTCCGCAGGACCAGCTCGCCGTTGGTGATCTCCACGTAGCTGGCGCCGGAGAGCCAGTTGCCGGAGTTCGCGTAGACGCCTTCGGGCAGCGTGACCATCTCGGCTAAATGAGTGTGACCGAACACGACCGCGTCGAAGCCTCGGCGGAGGATCATGCTCGCTGCCTCGTGGTACGGCGACCCGAGTAACAAGCTGCGCCGATGGCCGGTGTCGTCGGCCGGCCCGGCCCGGCCCACCCGCCGGCGGCGGGCCTCCTGCAGCCGCCGCTGCGCGCTGGCCCACAACTCGTAGGTGTCAGGCACGGCAAAGAGGGCGTATCGGGCCAGGTGGGTTGCTATTCCATAGAGCGTCGGGCTTCGGGCGAAGAACGGGTCGTAGAGGTGGCCGTGCTCGATGCGGATGCGCCGATCACCGGAGCGGAGGTTGAGGAACGGCGACAGGCGGCACAGCGACCACTCCTCCAGGAAATGCTCCAGGACGATGTCGTGGTTGCCGACGATGTAATAGATCTTGCACCCGTCGGCCCGTAGGGTTTTGAGGCGGTTGATGACCGGGATGGCATCGGCGGCCAGCCGGCTGAAGCTCGTCTGGAGGATGTCGAAGCCGTCACCGTTGATGCAGACGCTGGCGCCGGTGTCCCGGATGTGGTCGAGGAACGCCACGAGCCTGGTCCGGGCGCTGGAGGCGGGATTGCCCAGATGGAGGTCGGAGACGATGACGAGGTGTTCCTCAGCCGCTTCGATGTTCACGCCCCGGGCTCCTGCTCGTCGGGTTCGAGGGCGATGAGCCTGGCCTGGGCGGCCCGCAGGCGGGAACTCAGGTGGTTGAGCATTTCCAGAGCGAATGTCGGATCCCGCCGCAGCCGGAACAGCAGCCCACCCCGGCTCAGGACGAGCAACCGAGTTTCACCCACGGCCCGGGCGGTGGCCTCCCGGGGAAGGGACTCGAGCAGCGACATCTCGCCGAAGAAGTCCCCCTTGCCGAGGGTGGCGAGGAGGACCTCCCCGTGCGCCTTGCGCTTGCTGATCCGGACCTGCCCCGACTGGACGATGAACATGTCGTGGCCGATGTCGCCTTCTCGGACGATGTCGTCGCCGTCCGCGGCGACGAGTTCCGCTTCACCGGTGGCGCGGCGGCCAGCCTGCTTGGCGCGCCCGCCGGGCGGTTTCATCCGCTGCGGATCCATCGGCTCGCACCGTACGGGCGCGGGCCAGAGCGGGGCAAGGAGACCGTATCGTCTCACCAGGGGCCGCGGCCGGCGTCGCCGACGCAACCGTACAGGTAGAGGCGGTCATCGGGCCTTTCGTACGCCGCCCCCGCGCCGGCCGCCCGCAGCGGAGCGAGAACCAGACCGGCCCGGCGATCAGCGGCGCGGCCGAAGGCCGCACTTAGCCCGAGAAGGAGCCCGAGCGTGCTAGCGGGCGAAGACCAATGTGGCGGGTGACGGTGTGGGTTGGAACGACACCTCCTCAAAGCCGGCCTCGGCGAGCCAGGCACGGTAATCGGCCCGCCGCCAGGTGCCTCCGTGCTTGCTGTTGAGCAGCATTTCCGAGGCGAAGATCAGCGGGAAGGGTGGGCCGCTTCGGTCGTCGTCGACGACGAAGTCACTGATGACTAACGTGCCGCCCAGCTTGAGGGCGCCGCGGAACTTGGCGAAAATCGCCACGTTGCTCTCCGGTCCCTCCTGGTGGGCGATGTGGGAGTACACCGCGACGTCGTAAGCGGCGGTGCCGAAGTCGGTGGTGTGGAAGTCTCCGTCGATGCAGGTGAATCGGTCAGCCGCGCCTCGCTCGGCCACCAGCCGGCGGGCGATCGCGTTTACCGGTCCCCAGTCAAGCTGGGTCGAGCGGGCGGCGGGGTTGAGCCCAAGCCAGATGGCCGAGTAGACGCCGGAGCCACCGCCTACGTCAAGGATCGAGATCTCTCCGGCTTCCGCCAATCGCAGCATGTCACCGGCCAGCATCGCCACTGGGATCGATTGGGGAGCGATGGCCGGGACCAATTCCTCCCAGAAGGGGTTGTCGGCCACATCGGTCGTTGCGTCCTTCACCGGTGTCCCGGTGCGGACTGCCTCGGGCAGGGCGACCCAGTTGCCCATCTCGGCCAGCATGACTTTGGCGAAGCTGCTCAAGCAGGCAGGCTGATCTTCGACCGGGAAGGTGGCTGCTTCGGGGGTATTGCGGTGATTGCCGTGCGCAGCTCGACCAGGCCCAGGCCCAGGCCCACGAGCCCATCGAGGAGGGTTTGAGCGCCCCGTTCGGAGATCCCGGCTTGGGCGGCCAGTTTGTCGGCAGTGTTCGCGCCGGCTTCGAGGTGGGTGAACACTGAGTGGCTCGCCGCCGCGCCGAGGATGCCGGCGGCCCAGCCGCCGGTGGCGAGCTGCATGATCCGCTCCGGCGTCGGTTGGTTGGCGTTCATGCCGGCCCTCCTGGCTTTCGCACTAACAGTCCGGCCCGTTGCTCGACGAAGCCGAGCGGCGCCCCCGTCGGCTTCAAGGCGAAGTTACGGCAACGCACTGGCCGAGTCGACCTACTCGCGCTCGATGAACCCGCTATACCGAACTCGACTACCACAGCGCCGAACGCGGCCGATTACGGTGACACCCGGAAAACCGCACTAGCAGCGCTAGGAAGTGGCACCCGTGATCTGAGACCGACCTGGAACCCATCATTTGAGGCCATCGAGGTCACGCTATTTCAGGACTGAGCTGCTCTGTGATCGCCAAGGTGGTGCCCCCGGCAACGGCTCGGGCGACGCGCACCGCGTTTCTGGCTTGTGGCGTAGCAACTCGGGCGTAACCGCTCCATTATAATGGTGCGATTTCGAGGTGGCGCACCAGGCGGGCAACTTGATCGGTATACGTGGCGAGAAACTCCTCGGAGGCTGGGTCAGCGCCAACGATTCGCCGGGCGATGTGCGGTAGCACGGTTGGGGCACTGGCCGCGGCGAACAGCGCGAGCAATAGATGCGCAGGCTCGAGATCGGCCGCTAACTCTCCAGCATCTTGCCGTCGCCGCAGTTCAACAACCTGTTGGCCGAGACAATCTGGGTCAGTGACACCCGATGTTCCCAAGCCGGCATGAGTATCGGGGTAGTCAGGGGAATCACCGAGTGCCTGCCAGACCAAAAGTCGTATCCACCATCGATGTGTGGCAGCGGCACGGGCGAACCCGGCGACAATCTCGTTCAGGGGACGGTCGGGTCGGCTAAGATCGGCCGTGACCTCGCGCCACTGACTTAACAGTGCTTGGTAAAGGCCTGCCTTTCCGTCGAAGTAGTAGGAGATCAGCTGCGCGTTGACGCCAGCTCGGGCAGCGATTCGACTTACTCTGGCGCCGGCGTAGCCGTAGTCACCAAACTCGGTTTTCGCGGCCTGCAGGATGCGCTCGCGCGTGCGCTCTGGGTCACGCTGGCGCTCCTCGCGACTCGGTGACCGTCGAGCCGAGCCCCTCGTCGGCCGATGGCTCGGCTGTTCGAGCGCCGGATCGAGCTTCGGGCGCATGGCAGCTCCTGACGAACAGTCATCTTCCCCGATGGGCGATAGTGGCACAGACATACTCTGATCAACCATACAGTGCGTTGATAGGGCCCGGATGGACTAACCCGTCATGTAAAAATGTATCACCAGGCCGGGCGAATAATTAATAGCTGTTTGTGATCGCTCGTGTTCGTACGGGGAGGTTTGCACTGGTACGCACAGTGCCAGCCTCCTCACACCCGCGTTGATGCCTTACGGCAGAGTGTCACTCTCGTTCCGCCGCGCAGGCCAGTAGTGCGACTCCGCCTACACGCCTGTGCCGTTCAGCGGGGCACCGTCACAGATCGGTCTTTTGATGTGGCGAACGGCATCATTTATTTCAGGCAACAATTTGAACGTGCCACGCAGATGTACAATCTAATCAAACAAAAATATGATTATGCCAACAAAATTTATGATTGGTACCGACCGAACGCACCAGGGGATGCGCTCGGACGCAACGAGCGGCTACTTTGGGTACCGTTACAGAACAGGAGGCCAGCCCCACGGATCATCCCGTTGCTGCGGCGGAACTGTGGATCATCCATTTTCAGACAAAAATCTGATCGTCCCACACTGGTACACAATCCAGTCAGGCAAAAATATGATTACACCAGAACGCAATGTAAGCGATTGGACACTTAAACGTGATTGCTCTACTTTGATCGGGGTACCGGACCTCTTTAGCCGGCTGGGGCCCGTGTTGGCCAGCGCAATCCCAGGGCGGCCCACCCATCCTCGAGTGTGTGAGCTCAAGCCCTGGGTGCGTCGCACCATCACCCTGTGATTCCTTATCGTCGTGCCCTACATCGGATACTGGGTCGTCGGCTTCCTCCTCGTAGTGCCCCAGGTACTGCCGTGGTCTGGCATCAGCTACTTAAGTTCAGCCAGCTGGTGAGCGCAGCGGCCGCGGCCGGGCAGATTGCCCAGGTCACCTTGGGGGGCATCAATATCATCCTGTTGTTGCTACCGTGGGCAGGCTCACTTCTGATGTTAGCCTAATCATCCACGTCCTCTTGAAGGCCATGTTACGCGTTCGCGTTCGGCTGACCTTCGCCAGAAGGGGTCCCCATGTTGACAACCGCAAATAAACTCGGAAAAAGAAGTGGCTCTTGGGGTCGGCAGCTGGTAGCGATTCTGCCCACAGCGCTCCTGCGCTCCAACTCCGTTGCCGTGGGGCGGTCGTAATATGGCTTGTCCCAGACAGTGGTGCGCTCTGGGGACCGTTTGGGTAGCGCGGGCGGTGGCGATCATCGCAGCCCTAGGGCTGCTGACTGGTTGCTCGTACTTCGGACCTGGTGGGGCGACTGGCTCGGGCCGACTGACCAGTCGGACGATCGATCTGTCCGGGATCACCTCGGTGATGGCAGCAGCCACGTTTGTGGTGCACCTCAAGACAGGCAGTCCCGCGCAAGCAACGGTCACCATGGACGACAACCTGACCAATCGGGTGGAAGCCACTGTTTCCGGAAATGAGCTACACCTGGGGATCAAGCCGGGCAT
>Ga0134128_10005779_pt1 | contig 14991 bp, 17 predicted proteins | sample KB31754_FD_96462 | JGI IMG/M metagenome (GOLD analysis project Ga0134128, IMG submission 96462) | Terrestrial soil microbial communities with excess Nitrogen fertilizer from Kellogg Biological Station, Michigan, USA - KB3-175-4 | ecosystem: Environmental > Terrestrial > Soil > Unclassified ... | reverse complement strand
GCCTTCGACGAAGGGGCCGTCGAAGGCGACGCCGAACCAGAGGCCGAACTGGCGGGCATCGGCGATCGCCTGCCAGACGCGCTCACGCGGCGCCTTGAGCAGGATTTGCTTTTCGATGCGATCGGTATTCATAAGCAACCTCCCGGTTGCTCTTTATATCGCACCCGCCCACAAAGCGCAACCATGCGGTTGCAGAAAGGTCGCGGGCGCCCGAGCCCGACTGCCGCGCGAAATTGCCCGAGACAAGCAGGTTGAAAGAGCGTAGGGTCTTCTAGAACAAAAAGGGAACAACCCGGTATCTGCGAAACCCGAAACTCGAAGGAGGAGCCCTCATGCCGAATTGCACAGTGATCTTGTCACGTGTGGCGCTCGCCACACTGATCGCCGGCGCGGCGCTCGTGCCGCTGGCCCTGGGCGCCGAGGCGCAAACCGCCGCCCCCGCCGCCCAGGCAGGAAGAGTGGCGGCGGTCGGCCGTTACGATCCGGCGCGCTCGCTCGAGAGCCGCATCGCCCAGATGAAGACGGAGCTCAACATCAGCGATGCCCAGGCGCCGCAATTCGAGCGGGTCGCCGAGGCGATGCGCGGCAACGCCAAGGAGATGGCGCAACTCCGCCAGGAGGAACGGACGTCACGCGGCCAGCCGCAAAGCGCCATCGATCTGCTCGCGGCGCGCCAACGCTACGACGCGCTCCGCGCCGCCGAGGCGCAGCGTCTCCTCGACGCCTTCACGCCGCTCTATCAGAACCTCACGGACGCACAGAAGAAGACTGCCGACGCCCTGCTCGCGCCGCATCCCCGCCGCCCCACCTGAGCGGGTCGCCCCGTCCCTCTCCGCTCCCTCGGTGCGGAGAGGGGTGGGTCACCGGGCATCCGCCCTGGAGCCGCTTCACGCCGTCTCGGTGAAGAGCTCGCGGCCGATCAGCATGCGGCGGATCTCCGAAGTGCCGGCGCCGATCTCGTAGAGCTTGGCATCGCGCAGCAGGCGGCCGGTCGGGAACTCATTGATATAGCCGTTGCCGCCCAGCGCCTGCACCGCCTCGAGCGCCATCCAGGTCGCCTTCTCGGCGGCATAGAGGATGGCGCCGGCGGCGTCCTTGCGCGTCGTCTGGCCCCGGTCGCAGGCGCGCGCCACGGCATAGACGTAGGCCTTGCAGGCATTCATCGTCGTATACATGTCGGCAAGCTTGCCCTGCATGAGCTGGAACTCGCCGATCGCCTGGCCGAACTGTTTTCGCTCATGCACATAGGGGACGACCGCATCGAGGCAGGCCTGCATGATGCCGAGCGGCCCGGCGGCGAGCACGGCGCGCTCGTAATCGAGGCCGCTCATCAGCACCGTGACGCCTTCGTTGACGCGGCCGAGCACATTCTCCGCCGGCACCTCGCATTCCTCGAAAACGAGCTCCGAGGTGGGCGAGCCGCGCATGCCGAGCTTGTCGAGCTTCTGCGCCGGGCGGAATCCCTTCATCCCCTTCTCGATGAGGAAGGCGGTGATACCGCGCGCGCCGGCCGAGGGCTCGGTCTTGGCATAGACCACCAGCGTGTCGGCCTCCGGGCCATTGGTGATCCACATCTTGCTGCCGTTGAGGACGAAGCGGTCGCCCTTCCTCTCGGCGCGGGTGCGCATGCCGACCACGTCTGAGCCGGCGCCGGGCTCGCTCATCGCCAAAGCGCCGACATGCTCGCCCGAGATGAGCTTCGCCAGATAGCGGCGCTTCTGCGCCTCGCTGCCGTTGCGGCGGATCTGGTTGACGCAGAGATTGGAATGCGCGCCGTAGGAAAGCCCGACCGAAGCCGAGCCGCGGCTCACCTCCTCCATGGCGACGACATGGGCGAGGTAACCCATGCCGGTGCCGCCATACTCCTCCTCGACGGTGATGCCGTGCAGTCCCAGTGCACCCATCTTTGGCCAGATCCCGCGCGGGAACTTGTCGGTGCGGTCGATCTCGGCGGCGAGCGGCGCGATCTCGTCGTCAGCGAAGGCGCGCACGGTGTCGCGCAGCTGGTCGATCTCGGCGCCGAGATCGAAATCGAGCGACGGGTAGCGATTGCTCGGCATGAACGGCCTCCGCGGAATTGCCGCTCAAGTCTACCGGCGCAGCAAGCGCGTGCAAACCGCTCGCTGCCGCGCTCGGTCTGCGCTAAGGGCCGGAGGCGACTTGCGCGAAGGCCAACGCCAGCATCAGCGCATAAACGCTGCCGGAGAGAATGCCCGCCACATCCGAGACGCCGCCGGCGCGCTGCAGATAGTCGAACCGCTCCGCGCCGGTGAGGCCAAGCGCGTCGGCCTTGGCGATGCGGGTGAGTGCCGATCCCACATAGTTCGGCTTGGCGACGGTTGCGGCGACGATGGCGAGCGCGCTGCTGCCGCTGCCGAGCACCACCGCCAAGGCGAGCGGCACAACCAGAAGGACGACGCCAAGCGCATATTGCTTGCGATAGAAGAACCAGGCGAAGAAAAGGAAGAAGACCGGCCAGCTCCAGGCGAGCACCGCGTGGTTGCGGCGCGTCGAGGCGCGCATCTTCTCATAAGTGTCGAGATAGGCCTCGCCATCCGGCCCGAAGAAGGCGGCGAGGTCCTGCCGCAGGCTTGCCTGATCGACGCGATCGAAGAGCGCCAGAGCCTCGTCCGGCGGATTGAGCAACCCCAAGATGCTTCCCCCAATGACCTGCGCGGTCCCGGCCATGCCCGGCCTTCGACCGTCGCTCCCCCTCTGGCACTCTCGGCGGCGCCCGGGCCGGACGCAAGCGGAAAACCGGCCACGGTAATGGGGATGCGACAAGGGCCTCCCCCCTAATACAGGGACACGACCGGCCATTCACGGCCGCCCTCGTCAGAATGCCAAGGAGAGCTTCCATGTCGATACGCAAAGCCGCCGTTCCGGCGCTGGCCCTTGCTGTCGCCCTCACGGGCGCCGGGCTCGGCACGTTCGGCGCGTCCCAGGCCTATGCGCAGGCCAGCACCGCCGCACCGGCGCCACAGCAGCAGCCGGCCACCCATCACCACTTCGATCCGACGCGCCATGTCGAAGGCCGCATTGCCTATCTCAAGGCGGAGCTGAAGATCACCGACGCGCAGGCGCCGCAATTCGAGCAAGTGGTGCAGGCGATGCGTGAAGACGCAAAGGAGATGGCGCAGCTCCATCAGCAGCTGCGCGGCGAGCGCGACAAGCCGCAGAATGCGGTCGAACGCCTGGAGCTGCGCCAGCGCTTCAGCCAGCTTCGCGCGCAAGAGAGCGGCCGCTTCCTTGCCGCATTTAAGCCACTGTACGCCAGCCTTTCCGATCAACAGAAGAAGGCGGCCGATGAGATGTTCGCCGGCCATCACCATCATCACTTGCGCGGCTGAGCCGCGCTCTTACGAGGAAAGATCGCATGAACATGACCCGCCGCACCACGCTCGCCGCCGCCGCCTCGCTCACCGGGCTCGTGCTCGCCGCGTCCGGCGCGGAAGCCCAGGAGCGGCACCCGGAGATCGCCAACGCGATCCGCGCGCTGGAGAACGCCCGGAACTACCTCCAGCATGCCGCGCATGATTTCGGCGGCCACCGCGTCGCCGCGCTCAAGGATTGCGACGCGGCGCTCGCGCAGCTGCGCGAAGCACAACGCTTCGACCGGCACTGAAAGTCGTGACGGCAGGCGAGGCGCTCGCAAGAGCGCCTCGCCTTGCCTTGTGCGTCGCAAGACGAATCGGTGCAGCCAAGCATAAATGCTGCGGCTGCTTCCGACCCGAAGCAGACTCCCAGAAATCGATAGTGTCGGCTACCCAAATGTCAGGTAGTGTTGAATAACGGATACGGCTTCCGGAACGCAGTACATTAGGAGATCGGTCCATGGCAAAGACCGCCAGCCCGCCTCCCCCGCCAACGCGCTACGGCAAAAGCGCGCGGCGTGCGGCGCAGCCCGCAACCCCCGGCCGGCACGTGCTACCGCCCGCGCCACGCCCGCCGAAAGCTCAACCAAAGGCGCGGCCTGTGCCGGCAACCAAGACCGTGGCACCGCCGCCCGCGCGGTGGCCGGGAGGTGGGGCACAGCGCAAGCCAGCTCCTGTCGCGGCCCCGCCGGCGAGCGGCGCAAAGCGGATGGTGCAGCACAAGGCCCCGGGCGCAGTGCAGCCGGCGCGGCGGCAGGCGCCGCCTCCGCCCGCCCGCCAGACGCGGCACGGCGCAATGCTCCAGCGCAAGAAGGCGCGCCCCGATCTCGCTGCCCTGCTTTCTGCCGTGCGCGGGTTGGTGAGCAAGGTCCCCGGCGAGTGCCTCGCGCAAACGAAAGCCGCCAGGAATATCCTCGCCGCATATGTTGATGCTCCGGGCACGGAGCTTCGTACGGCGTTGCTCGAGTGGATTGAAGACGACGGCAAGGAACCGGACGGAGGCAATCACATCGCCTCCTATGTGAGCTGGAGCGACGGCGACTACGTCATCGACACCACATGGAAGCAGTTCGCGGCTTCGGCGAGCGGCGACGACGTCTTCTTCGGATCGCTCGACGAATGGAAAGAGCTGATCCTGTCGAAGCAAAAAGACCTTACCATCTCGCGTGCCAAGATACTCGACAAGCCGCCGAGCGACAGCGGCATGGCAATGGCTGCCGCCGAATACGTCGCCGAGTACCGCGAAAAGAACCGGCGCCCTTAGCAGCCGCGCCCGCGAACGGCAGATCCCGCTTCGCGCGCCGTGGCAGGACGCAGCAAGGCTCGGGCTTTAGACCGTCCGCCGCAGCGCGTGGAAGACGACCAGCACCAGCACCGCCCCGCCGATCGAGACCAGGATGCTGTAGAGATTGAAGCCGGTGACGCCACGGCCGCCGAGCACCGCCATGATCCAGCCGCCGACGATGGCGCCCACAATGCCGAGAAGGATGTCGAGAAGGACGCCTTGGCCCTGACGACTGACGATCTTGCTGGCAATGAAGCCGGCGATCAGGCCCAGGATGATCCAAGCGATGATGGACACGGAAACTCCTCCACTTGCAAGCCAACCCCTGACTCCCTCGGAACGAACGCCGCCGGAAGGGTGTCGTTCAACGAGGGGGCACTCACCGTTGCGCCCCACGCAATTTCCTACTGCCGACCCCGGCCGCGGTTAGGCGCCGCGTAACCCGGGAAAGGCAGGCTGCCGGCCGCACCTTTCCCGGAATACAGCTGATGCATGGCCTCACCGATCTCTGCCTCTTCATCGCCGGCTTCGCCGCCGCCCTCGCCTATGGCCAGGACGCGAGCCGGCTTGTCGCCGCTCTCGTCCGCAGGGCTCGCCGCTAGCCTTCGTTCAGGCGAGGCAATCCGGCTCGCTGCGCAGCACGCGGCGCGCGAAGCGGCGGAATTGCGTCGCCACCATGGTCGGGTCGGTCAAGTAGTCATGCGCGTCGCGCGCATACTCCGGATCGATCTTGCTGAGCGGACCGATCGAGCGGGCGCGCACCTGCATCTTGGCGGCGCGCTCGAAGCAGAGTGCGAGCCAGGCCGCTTCCTCGACGGACTGCCCGACGGTGGCGAGGCCGTGATTGGCCAGCAGCACGGCGCGGCGCGGCCCGAGCGCGCGCGAGATGATCTCACCTTCCAGCTCGGTAACCGGATTGCCGGGCCACTCCCGGAGGAAGGCGCAGTCGTCGTGGAACATGGTCGCGTCCATATGCGCCACCACGAGCGGCTCATCCACCATCGAAAGCGCCGCGGTGTAGAGCGCATGGGTGTGGATGCCGCAATTTATGTCGGGGCGGAGCTCGAGGATCTTGATCAGGAATCCGGCCGCCTTGGGCGGCTTGCCGCGACCGGCGAGCACGTTCAGCTGCGGGTCGATGGTCAGCACCTGGCGCGGCGTCACCTCCTCGAAGCCCACGCCCATCGGCAAGGTGAGGAACGCGTCGGGCTCGGAGAGGCGCACCGCGATGAGGCCCGGAACCACCGTGTCATGACCGTCGACCGCGAGCATGCGGCAGGCGAGCGTCAGCTTCTCCGCATCGCTCCAGCCGGGATCGGCCAAGAGCTCGCCCTCGTTATAGAGCTCGCCCAGCCGCCCTGAAGCGCGGGCGCGCAGCGCGTCGAGATCCATAGCCATTCTCTTGCCTCCTTCCGATGCCGGCGACGTCAGGCGCGGGCGATCCGTCCCGCCTCGCAGTCGCGCAGGAAATCGATGAACACCGCGGCGAGCGTGCCGCGCGCCGCCTCCCAGCCCTCGAAATCGACATCCACATCGCGATCGGCCATCAGCACTTCGCGATAGCGGCTGTTGGGCATGAGGCGATGCGCGGCCTGGCCGGGCGCGCGCGGGTGGACGCGATCATTTCCCGGCACGATGAGCGTCGGCAGCGTCATGCGGCGCATCGCCTGCGGGCTGATCCCGGCGACCGGATGGCCGGAGCCCTGGCGGAATCCGGCGAGCCAGCGCTCCATGCCGGCGGCGAAGCCGGCGGCGCCGAGCGCCCGCAGGCGCTCGCGATTGGCGGGATTGGCGGCGATCATCGCGGCGAAATGCTCGGTTGCGCACACCGCTTCGATGCCGCCGCGCTGCACCGCGTCGAGGAACTGCGTGTAGTAGTTGAAGGCGAGACGCTCGGCCGCGTAGGCGCCGCCGGTGACGCGCCACAGCAGCAGCGCGCGCACCGCTTCGGCATGGCGCTCCGCCAGCAGCAGCGAGAGCCGGCTCCCCGAGGAGCAGCCGGCGATGTAAGCCGGACCCGTATCGAGCGCGTTGAGCAAGGCGAGGAGATCCTCGGCCTGCTCCGCGCTCTCGGAATCGCCGGAGATCGCGATATCGGAAGCGCCGGTGTTGCGCCGGTCATAGACCAGCACGCGGAAGCCCGCCTCGGCGATCAGCACGCCCAGCGCGCGGTCGGAGATGAGGCCGCGCCTTCCGCCCGGCGAAATCGCCACCCAAGGGCCGGCCGTGCCCAACACCTCATAAACCAGCCGGACGCCGCGCAGCTCAATCACCGCCATCGAGGTCCCCTCCCTCGTTCTGTCCGATTGTTCCCAACTCGGCTGCGCCCGGTCAAGGCGAGGCCTCGCTCACCACAAGCCCGGCAGGAGCCGCCAGGTTCGCCGCCGATAGGCGTCATAGGCAGCGCCGAACTGGCTTTGCAGCAGCCGCTCCTCGGCGCGGATGCGCGCCGCCAGCGGCAGCAGCGTCAACAGCGCCAGCAGCACGCCCGGCCCCGAGCGGAAGGCGAGCGCCCAGCCCAGGGCATTGACCAGCAAGCCGAGATAGCTGGGATTGCGGACCACCGCGTAGATGCCGGTCGTCACCAGCTCGTGCCCGGGCTGGATGGCGACGAGCCCGCTGAAGCGGCGGCCCAGCACGAAGACCGGCCAGAGGCGCAACGCGCCGCCCGCGGCAAAGAGGGCGACGCCGAGCCAGCGCACCGCATCGCCGTCGATGGTCCAGAAACCGGTCCGATCCGTCCAGGCGGGCAGCCAGGCACCGAGCAGGCCGAGGAGCGCGAAGGCCGCCAAGACCCAGCGATTGTCGCGATCTTCGCGCAGGCCGCGGCTGAGATTGCCGCGGCTGAAGAGACCCGCCACAACCAGCGCGGCCAGCACGAGGGCGAGAGCGATGCGCGCGGGATGGGCGAAAAAGGCATCGATGCCGCCCCAGCCGAGAACGGCAAGGCCGAGATAGAGGGCGGTCGAGAACAGCGTGAGCAGCACCATGGCCGGCGACTGCCACACCGCTTGGCCGCTCATGCGATCATCGCACCTCAAAGACGAGCTTGCCGCGCAGATGCCGTCCCTCGCTGATGCGATGCGCTTCGGCAGCGTCGGCGAGGTTGAAGCGGGTAATGGGCGGCGGCCGCACCGCGCCGGTTGCGAGGAGCTGCAGCATGCGCTCGAGATGCGCGCGGTCGCGCGCCACCCCAGGGCGGAGCGTCTCCACATCCTTGCGGCTCGGCGCGAAGCCTTCCGGCGCCGGCGCGATCCAGACCAGCCTGCCGCCCGGCTTCAGCACGGCATAGGAGCGCGCCTGGACCTCGCCGCCGACGGTGTCGAACACGACGTCGCAATCGCGCACCGAGGCGGCGAAATCCTCGGCCTGGTAATCGATGACGCGATCGGCGCCGAGGCCCCGCACATAATCGCGGTTGGCGGCGCTCGCCGTGGTGATGACGTGCGCGCCCAGATGCTTCGCAAGCTGAATGGCGAAGCCGGCGACGCCGCCGGCACCGCCCTGGATCAGGATGGTCTCGCCGGCAGTGAGCCGCGCGGTCTCCTCGAGCGCCCAGAGCGCGGTGAGGCTGGTCAGCGCCATCGCCGCCGCCTCGGCATGACCGAGCGATGCGGGCTTCTTTGCAACGATCGCCGCCTTGATGGCGATCTTCTCGGCATAGGCGCCTTCGACACCCTGCTCGGTGACCCCGAAGACGGGATCGCCGAGCGCGAACTCGGCGACGCCGGGGCCGAGCGCGCTCACCACGCCGGAGAAGTCGCGGCCGAGGATGTGGGGAAAGCGGCTGAGCTTGTAGCGGCCCTTGCCCAGCCGGACCTTGTAATCGGCCGCGTTGACGCTCGCCGCATGAATATCGACCACGACCTCGCCCGAACCCGCGACCGGATCGGGTGCGTCGCCATACCGCAACATCTCGGGCCCGCCATGGCCCGTCAGCAGCACCGCGTTCATGGTTCCATCCCCGTCCGAAACGCCGACGCGCATTGCAGCGCCGATGAATGCCGTCGGCAAGCGGTTTTCCGCGCATTCCCTTCGCCGCGGGCGAAAGCTAAGCTCTCCCGAACCAGAACAGCAGCCGGAGGGGGAGGATGATCGAGGAGACCCTGGACATCGCCACGGGCGACGGCGCGATGGCGACCTTCTTCTGCCGGCCCGAGCGCGGCGGTCCCTATCCGGCGGTGCTCTTCCTGATGGATGCGCCGGGTATCCGCGAAGAGTTGCGCGACATGGCGCGCCGGCTGGTCAGCGTCGGATATTGCGTGCTCCTGCCCAATCTCTACTACCGCCACGGGCGCGACACACTCTATGGGCCAGATGTGCTCGAGCATGGCAGCGCAGAGCACAAGCGGATGCGCGCGGTGCGCACGCAGATGACGATTCCGCCGGTGATGAAGGATGTGGCGGCGCTCATCCGCTTCGCCGACGGGCGCCGCGAGGTGAAGCGCGGGGCGCTCGGCTGCCACGGCTATTGCATGAGCGGCCCCTATGCGCTCGCCGCGGCCGCGCGATATCCCGAGCGCATCGCCGCGGCCGCGTCCTTTTACGGCACCTGGCTGGTGAGCGACGCCGTCGAAAGCCCGCATCTCACTCTCGGCAAGGCGAAGGGCGAGCTCTACATCGCCTGCGCCGAGCATGACGACCTAGCGCCCCTGCCGATGGTCGAGGAGCTGAAGCGGCTCTTCCAGCAATCCGGCGCGGCGGGCGAGATCGAGATCTATCCCGGCGCGCATCACGGCTTCGCCTTTCCCGAGCGCCGCATCTACGACAAGCCGAGCGCCGAGCGCCACTGGGAGCGCCTGGTCGCGCTCTATCGCCGAAAGCTCGGCTGAGGGCGCGCGATCAGCTCGCCGGCTCTACCACGAGCTCGTCGACGCGGTTCGGATAGAAGGCGAGATAGTCCTTGATCGCGGCAACGGCGGCGTAGGGCACCTCATAGGTCCAGACCGCGTTGGTCGAGCGCTCGCCGCCGACCGGGATGTTGTAATAGGCGCAGTCGCCCTTGTAGGGGCAATAGGTGCGGTGATCCGTGCGCTCGAGCAGCGACATGTCGACATCCTTGCGCGGGATGTAGTGGACGGGCGGATATGAGCCCTCGCGAAGCGTGAGCGCGTCCTGCGTATCGGCAAGGACGCAACCGCCTACCGAGACGATGACCCGATCCGGACTGCGTTCGATGGTGATCGGGTGGTCGTCTCCCGGAACCTTCATGAGTTTCATAGCCATGGCCTTCCTCGCTTGACCGATGCGCCGGCAGCGCGGCTCGGCAAGGCATCATTCATAGCGTGCTATTTGGGAAATGGTGCCTTCGCCTGCAACGGCGGCGGCGAGGGCTCTATATCAGGGACGAACCGTCCGGTGCGGCGTTGAACGCGGTGTTCCACCTTGCCGCGAGATTGCCGATTCCCGCGTCACGCCGCCGACGACAGCACCAGGAAAAGGTCGGTGTCGCCGGGATCCTCGGCGGCGGCGGTCAGGAGCGCATGCGCCTGACCGCGATGATGGGTCTGGTGGTTGAAGAAATGCATGACGAGGAGCCGCTCTCCTTGATCCGCGTCTGCGGCTTGGGCCAGCCGGCAAAGCGGCTCATCCACATGGTGTCACCCCAGAGGAGATGCGCCAAGGTGCCGTGCAGCGACCCCCAGAAGGCGCCGCGCGGCGCGCGCCGCTCTTCGTCCGACAGGCGCGCCGCAGCGGCGTAGATGCGCCGGTTCATCTCGGCATTGTAGGCCGCCATGGTGCGGATGAAGTCGGGCGAGATCATCGGCGCCTCCCCTGCGATCATGCGCTCCGCAGACTAATGCCACGCGCGCCGCCGGCCAACTCGTCTCAGAAAAGCTGACGCCTGGCGCGCAGCAGCAGCGCCGAGAAGGCGAGAGTGACACCGCAGAGCCCGATCGGCAGGAAGGCCATGGCGGCGATACCGGTGTGGTCCCAGAGCGCGCCGCAGAGGAGCGCCACCGCCATGGCGAGCGCATAGCTGATGGTGAACATGGCGGCCGAGGTGCGGCCGGTATGGTGATGCTCGCTCAACAACGGCGGCAGGGTGAGGCCGAGGATGAGCGCCGCGGCGCCGGCGCAGCCGAGCAGCGTCGCCCAGACGATGGTCCAGACGCCGATCATGAAGACGAGGCCGATCACGCTCACCAGCGTGGCGAGGCCGGCGGCGACATAGGGCCAGGCGCGGCGCTCGAGGCGCGACGCCACCACCAGCATCAGCAGCGACACCGGGATCTGGCCGAGATTGAGCGCGGTGAGCGCGCCATGAACGAGATCGTCGCGGCCGACGTGGCTCAGATAGGCGGGCAGGAAGGCGTTGGTGGCGAAATAGGTGGCGTTGATGCTGCCGAAGAGGATGCCGAGCCGCCAGATCAGCGGGTCGCGCCAATCGGGCCACCACACCGGCCGGGCGGCAGACGCGGCGGCGGCCGAGCGCGGCGCCAGCACAAGGAAGAGAAGTGCGATCAGCAGCACCGGCAGCGCCCAGATTGCGAGCGCGAGCCGCCAACTGCCGCCGACCAGCGGCATGACCGCCGGCGCCGCCAGCCAGACCGGCAGGACCTCGCCCGCCAGCAGCCCGTTCGAATAGACGGCCGTGCCAAAGCCGATGCGCGAGGGCAGCCATTCGCGCGTCAGCACCGGAATGGTCGGCTGCATGATCGCCACTCCCGCGCCCATAACGATCGTCGCCGCATAGAGCGCCCCGAGCGTGCCGCCCGCACCGCGGAGCGCCGCGCCCAGCGCCACGATCAGCAGCCCGCCGAGCAAGGTGGCGCGGGTGCCGAGCCGGGCAATGAGCAGCGAGCCGGGCACCGCGGTCGCGGCGAAGAGCACCACCGGCAATCCCGAGAGCAGCCCCACCTGCGTCGCCGACATGCCGAGATCGTCGCGCAGCAGCGGGATCACCGGCGGCACCGCCAGGATAGTGAGCCGCAGCGCCGCACCGGCGAGCCAGAGCAGCGCGATCCGGATCAGGATTTGACGGGAAGGCATCGGAAGGAGCTTGGGGGGTAGCAGCTTGGGGTGTCGTCCAGTACCAGCTATCGTTTCGCGCGTCGCCCCACCTCACCCCAACCCTCTCCGCCCGACTGGGGCCGAGAGGGAGGGACCCGCGTTAGCGGGAGGGTGAGGTGGGGCTGCACCGCGTTTCTCGCTTGCATGATTTCTGCTTCTCGATCCACGGTCCAACACCCTCAGCCCGCGCGCGGCGCGAGCTGGGCGTGGCAGACGGCGGCGGCGGTCATGTTGACGAGGCCGCGCACCGTCACCGAGGGGGTCACGATGTGCGCCGGCGCGTTGATGCCGAGCAGGACCGGACCTATCGCCTGGCCGTCGGCCAGCACCTTGAGCGCATTGAAGGTGATGTTGGCGGCGTCGAGATTGGGCATGACCAGCAGATTGGCAGTGCCCTTGAGGCGCGAGTTCGGGAATTGCCGCCGGCGGATATCCTCGGAGAACGCGGCATCGGCGTGCATCTCGCCCTCGACCTCGAGCTGCGGCGCGCGCTCCCTCAGCAGCGCCAGCACCTGACGCATCTTGCGCGCCGAGGGCACGTCGGCGCTGCCGAAATTGGAATGCGACAGCAGCGCCACCTTGGGCTCGATGCCGAATTGCCGCACCGCGCCGGTGGCGCGCAGCGTCATCTCGGCGAGCTGCTCGGCGGTGGGATCATCGACCACCGAGGTATCGCAGAGAAAAAAGGTCCCTTTGGGCAGGATCATCACCGAGAGCGCGCCGGGCGCGCTGACGCCGGGCTCGAGGCCCAGGATATCGACGAGGTGGCGCAGATGCCGGTGGTATTGGCCGATCGCGCCGCAGAGCATCGCATCCGCCTCGCCGCGGCGGATCATGAGCGCGGCGATGACCGAGCTGCGCGTCCGCACCAGCCCGCGAGCGAAATCCGGCGAGACGCCCTTGCGCTCCATCAGGCTGTGATAGAGCGTCCAATATTCGTAATAGCGGGGATCGTCCTGGGGATCGACGAGGGTGACGTTGGCATCGAGCTTCAGGCGCAGATTGAGCCGCTCGATGCGGCGGCTCACCACCTCGCGCCGGCCGACAATGATGGGCCTGGCAAGGCGGTCATCGAGCACCTGCTGCACGGCGCGCAGCACGCGCTCGTCCTCGCCCTCGGCATAGACGACGCGCTTGGGGTCGCTGCGCGCGCGCTCGAAGACCGGCTTCATCGCGAGGCCCGAGCGGAAGACGAACTGGCTGAGGCGCTGGCGATAAGCGGCGAAATCGGCGATCGGCCGCGTCGCCACGCCCGAATCCATTGCCGCCTTGGCGACCGCGGGGGCGACCTGCAGGATGAGGCGCGGATCGAACGGCTTCGGGATGAGATAGTCGGGGCCGAAGATGAGCGGCGTGTCGCCATAGGCGGCCGCGACCACGTCCGAGGGCTCGGCCAGCGCCAGATCGGCGAGTGCCTCGACGCAGGCGAGCTTCATCGCCTCGTTGATCGTGGTGGCGCCGACATCGAGCGCGCCGCGGAAGATGAAGGGAAAGCAGAGGACGTTGTTCACCTGGTTCGGATAGTCGGTGCGCCCGGTGGCGATGATCGCATCCGGCCGGACCGCGCGGGCAGCGTCGGGCCGGATCTCGGGGTCGGGATTGGCGAGCGCCATAATGATCGGCCGCTCCGCCATCTTCGCCACCATCTCGGGCTTCAGCACATCGGGCGCGGAGAGGCCGAGAAAGATGTCGGCACCGGCGATGACCTCACCCAGCGCGCGGGCATTGGTCGCCTTGGCGTAGCGCTCCTTGCGCGGATCCATCTCCTCCTTGCGGCCTTGATAGACCACGCCGTACTTGTCGGTGACGATGACGTTCTCGACCGGCAGCCCCATATCGACGAGGAGGTCGAGACAGGCGAGCGCCGCGGCCCCCGCTCCCGAAGCCACCAGCTTCACCTGCGGCAGTTTCTTACCGATGAGCCGCAGCGCATTGCGGATGGCGGCGCCGACGATGATCGCGGTGCCGTGCTGGTCGTCGTGAAACACCGGGATCTTGAGGCGCTCTTTCAGCTTGGCCTCGATCTCGAAGCATTCCGGCGCCTTGATGTCCTCGAGATTGATGCCGCCGAAGGTCGGCTCCAGCGCGGCGATCACCTCGACGAGCCGGTCGGGATCGCGCTCGGCCACCTCGATATCGAAGACGTCGATGCCGGCGAATTTCTTGAACAGCACCGCCTTGCCTTCCATCACCGGCTTGGCGGCGAGCGGGCCGATGGCGCCGAGGCCGAGCACCGCGGTACCGTTGGTGATGACGCCGACGAGATTGGCGCGGCTGGTCAGGCTCGACGCCTCAGCGGGATCGGCGACGATGGCGAGACAGGCGGCAGCCACCCCGGGCGTATAGGCCAGAGCGAGATCGCGCTGATTGGCGAGCGGCTTGGTGGCGACGACGCTGATCTTTCCCGGCACCGGCAAGCGGTGATATTCGAGCGCGCTGTCGCGCAATTCCTCGGTCATGGCGCCTCCCCGCGCGTTCTATACCACCCGGGCGCAATGCGCCACATCCGGCGGTGCCGCAGCACCGGACAATCCCTATCTATAGAAGCCGAGAAGCAGGAGGGTGGTGCGGTCGAGAAGACTCGAACTTCCAAGCCCTTTCGGGCACTAGCACCTCAAGCTAGCGCGTCTACCAATTCCGCCACGACCGCAAGGCAGCAGCGGCCTTGCACTTTGGCATTGCCGCTGATGGCGCGGGTGATTACCAAATCCGGGGGCCCATAGCAAGCAGGATGGCAGCAGTAGGAACCGTGAACCAAACAATCGAATGGCAGGTGAGCGCGACGCCGGTCGGCTATGAAGCCGCGGTGGCGGCGATGGAAGCGCGGGTCGCGGCGATCCGCGCCGGCGCGGCGCCGGAACTCGTCTGGCTGCTGGAGCATCCGCCGCTCTACACCGCCGGCACCAGCGCGCACGACAGCGACCTGATCGAGCCCAAGCTGCTGCCGGTCCACCGCACCGGGCGCGGCGGCCAATACACCTATCACGGGCCGGGGCAACGCGTGGGCTATGTCATGCTCGACCTTAGGGCGCGGGGCGCCGATCTGCGCGCCTATGTCCAGGGGCTCGAGGAATGGCTCATCCGCACGCTGGCCCAATTCGGCATCCAGGGCGAGCGACGCCAGGGCCGCGTCGGCATCTGGATCGCCGAGGGCGGTAGGCGCGAGAGTAAGATCGCCGCCATCGGCGTGCGCATCCGCCATTGGGTGAGCTTCCACGGCGTCGCGCTCAATGTCGATCCCGATCTCGGCCATTACCGCGGCATCGTCCCCTGCGGCATCAGCGAGCACGGCGTCACCTCGCTGGCGCGCCTCGGCAT
>Ga0134128_10005778_pt1 | contig 14992 bp, 12 predicted proteins | sample KB31754_FD_96462 | JGI IMG/M metagenome (GOLD analysis project Ga0134128, IMG submission 96462) | Terrestrial soil microbial communities with excess Nitrogen fertilizer from Kellogg Biological Station, Michigan, USA - KB3-175-4 | ecosystem: Environmental > Terrestrial > Soil > Unclassified ... | reverse complement strand
CTCCAGGATCTGCAGGCCGATGCCCTGGAAGAAGTGGCCCAGGCGCTCACCGAGCGGGCCGCCGCCGGACACCGCATGGCGGACGTCGCCGCCCATGGCCGCGCGGAGCTTGCCGTAAACCAGTCTGTCGAACAGGGCGTGCCTGGCCCGCAGCGCCAGCGGGACCCTTCCGCCCTGGCTGGCGCGCGAGAAGTCGATGGCCGTCCGGGCGGCCGCGGCGAAGATCTTGCCCTTGCCGTCGCCCTCGGCCTTGAGCGCCGCGGAGTTGTAGACCTTTTCAAAGACTCGGGGCACGGCCAGGATGAAGGTGGGCTTGAAGCTTTGCAGGTCCTCGAGCAGGTGCTTGATGTCCGGGGTGTGGCCCACCTTGGCGCCGGCGGCGACGGCGAGTACCGAGATGTACCGGGCGAAGACGTGCGCCATGGGCAGGAACATGACTGTCTGGGAACCCGGCGGGATAACGTCCCTGCCCAGCACGGCCAGCGCATTCTCGCTGAGTTCCACAAAGTTGTGGTGGGTCAGCATGCAGCCCTTGGGCCGGCCCGTGGTGCCGGAGGTGTAGATGATCGTGGCCACGTCGTCGAGGCCGTTGGAGGTGCGGTGGACTTCCAGGACGTCGTCGGCAACCTCCCGGCCGGCGTCGCGCAGCACATCCAGGCCGTCGCCTTCCATCCGCCAGACGTCCTTGAGCGCGGCCAGACCCTCGTTGCGCGCTGCCTGTCGGACCACGTTCTCATGGGCTGCCGTCTCTGCGATCACGGCCACCGCCTGGGAGTCGCCCAGGTTCCAGGCCACCTGCGACGGCGAGGACGTCTCGTAGATCGGCACGGAGACGGCGCCGGCAAACCAAATGGCGAAATCGACCAGGGCCCATTCGTAGCGGGTGCGGGCCATGATGCCCACCCGGTCGCCCACCTGGATGCCGGAGGCGATCAGGCCCTTGGCAAGGGCGCAGACGTCGGCATGGAATTCCCTGGCCGAGATGTCCACCCATACGTTGTCGGCATTGCGGCGCGAGAAGAGGGCCGGATTGGTGTCCAGCCGTGCCTGGCGCAGCACAAAGTCGGTGGTGTTCATGGTCCTTGGGCTGACCACTTGGGCCGGGACGGAAATCTCGCGCACTTTGGCTCCTTAAATATGACAGTCCAAGTATGGCTTGGCCTTACTCTATCCGGCACACGCCACTGCCGGGCGGCCGCATAAGTTACTCACCAGTAACTTTATGTTGTTTGGATCACACATTCAATTCGGCGGTGCCACAGCGGTTGGTGGCTAGACTCTTGGAATGCAGCAACCTCGCCCCGTCTTCCGGCCCCCCCTGCGATTTCCAGGACGGGCGCCCATCGGCGGAAGCCTGGCGCTGGGCATCGACATTGGGGGGACCAAGGTGGCGGCCGGCGTGGTGGATGGCCTGGGCAACATTCGCGAGGAACTCCGCCGGGAAACGCCAGGCCGCGACCCGCGGGCAGTTGAGGCCGTCATTGTTGACCTGGTGCGTGAACTCGGGACCCGGCACGAACTGCGCAGCGTGGGCATCGGCGCTGCCGGCTGGATGGACCTCGACGGCGGCACCGTGGTCTTCAGCCCGCACCTTGCCTGGCGCAACGAGCCGCTGCGCCAAAACCTTGAAGGCCTCCTGAACCGGCCGGTGACCCTGGCCAACGACGCCGATGCCGCGGCCTGGGCGGAATGGCGCTTTGGCGCCGGCCGCGGCCAGGACCGCCTCGTCTGCCTGACGTTGGGCACCGGGATCGGTGGCGCACTGGTGGTGGACGGGCGCGTGGAGCGCGGCAGCTTCGGCATGGCAGGTGAGTTTGGCCACCAGATCATCATGCCGGGCGGGCACCGCTGTGAATGCGGCAACCGCGGCTGTTGGGAGCAGTATGCCTCCGGCAACGCGCTGGGCAGGGAGGCGCGGGAACTGGCCCGGGCAAAGTCGCCGATGGCCACCGAACTGCTGGCCGCCGTCGACGGCATCGCTGAAGACATCACGGGCAGTGTGGTGACGGAGCTGGCCCTGGCGGGTGAGGCGACGTCCCGGGAACTCGTGGAAGAGGTGGGGGACTGGCTGGGCCTGGGCATCGCGAACCTGGCCGCGGCGCTCGACCCGGCACTCTTCGTAGTGGGAGGGGGGCTGTCCGCCGCCGGCGACCTCCTGCTGGCACCGGCCCGGCGTGCCTACGCCAAGAACCTCACCGGGCGCGGGTTCCGCCAGGAGGCTGTCATAGTGGGCGCCCAGCTGGGGCCGGCTGCCGGGCTGATCGGCGCCGCCGACCTGTCGCGGGTGCGCCAGTCCGACCGCCTTGGCGTGCGCCGGCGCCGCAAGCGGCTGCGCTGACTACACGACGGCGCCGTCGCCGCCGTCGTGGTCGCGGTTCTTGGGCAGCCGGTAGATCAGGTACGCCGTGCCGGCCAGGAAGGCCAAAATCACGCCGAGGACGCCCACCAGCGGCATGCCGCGCCAGAAGATGGCGGCCAGCACCAGAAAAATGGGTCCTCCGGCCGCGCCGATCCACGAGAGCACGATGGCCGGATCGGCGCCCGCCAGGCTGGGCAGCTCTCCGGGCACAAATTCCTCGTCCAGGTCCTCAGCCTCATAGTCGCGGGGACCGCCCGCTGCGGCCCCGCCGGCGTCTTGATCGCCGGGGAAAGCCGGTTCCCCGGGCGCCGGAGAGAGTTGTTGGCGCCACACACCGAGCGGATCGAAGTCGCCCACGCCCCTGGCCCGGCCATCGCCGCCCACCGCGGCAGGGCCCGGTTCCGAGGCGCCGGGCGCGGCACCTCCGGCGGGAGCGGGTGCGCCGGCGTCGGCCGCCGCATCCATGAAGCTGTCATCCGGCTCCTGGAGGCGCGCCACCAGCTCGCGCCACACCGCCTCATCGCTGTCGCCGGCGGCTGGCGTGTCGTGGCCGTGGTCAGATTGCACCTGCATGCCTCCGAAAGAAGTCGCGGGACTGGGAAAATATCTGCTCCGCGTCGTTGTCCATGGTCGCCACGTGGTAGCTGTTCATCAGCGGCACCACCTCGAACTCTGCCGCGCCGATGCGGGCCTTCAGCAGGTCCATGCTGGACTCCGGCACCACGTGGTCCACCGAGGAACGGAAGACGAGGGTGGGCGCCACCACGCTCGGCAGCAGCGCGATGGTGTCCGTGAGCAGCTTGCCCAGCTCATGGACGGCGGCAACGGGCGTGCGCGCATACGCACCTTCAGTGATCCCCGGCGCCTTGATGTCGTCGCCGATGGCCGGCGTGCTTTTGAGCACGTGTTTGAGCAGGCCGGAATATTTGGCCCGCGGGTCCCCAAACGTGAACACGGGATTGACGACGGCGACCCCACCCACCGGGTGCCTGGCCGCCACCCGCAGCGCCAGCGCGCCGCCCATGGACAGGCCGGCGACAAACACGGTGTCGCAACGGGAGGAAAGTTCCAGGTAGGCGGCCTCAAAGTCGCGGTACCAGTGTTCCCACGGGGTGCGCGACAGGTCCTGCCACGTGGTGCCGTGGCCCGCCAGCAGCGGCATGTTGACGCAGAAGCCGGCATCGGCCAGGAAGTCGGACCAGGCCCGCATGCTGACGGTGGAGCCGGTGAAGCCGTGGCAGACCGCCACCCCGACCCGCGCCAAACTGCCATGTCCGTCCGAGCGGAACGATTGCGCCGTCGCCATGGGGCCTCCGTCAAGTCAAGTGCCATGAGTATATGCACCAAGGCTGTGCAGACACCAAAGGCGCTGCACACGCGCGTGACCGCCTGTGCCGCCTCTCTCACTAGACTACTGTTGTTACGGTCGATGCGGGTGCTCGCACTGACCACGCCTGGCTGACCCCGGCCCCGCCGGAGAGGAACTTTACAGTGATTTATTGGGTGCTCAAGAAGATCTTCCTCGGACCGGTCCTCAAAATCCTGTTCCGCCCCTGGACCAAAGGACTGGACAACCTGCCCGCCGACGGGCCGGCAGTTTTGGCGAGCAACCACCTGTCCTTTTCGGACTCCATCTTCATGCCGCTGATGGTGCCCCGGCCCGTGGTTTTCCTGGCCAAGAGCGATTACTTCACCGGGCGCGGCCTCAAGGGGCGGCTCACGGCCGCCTTCTTCAAGCTGACCAACCAGCTTCCCATGGACCGCTCCGGCGGCAAGGCCTCCGCCAACTCGCTGCAGACCGGCGTCGAGGTCCTTAACGGAGGCGGCCTGCTGGGCATCTACCCGGAGGGCACGCGCAGTCCCGACGGCCGGCTTTACCGTGGCAAGGTGGGCGTGGCGAAGCTGGTGCTCACCGCGAACGTGCCCGTGATCCCGGTGGCCATGATCGGCACCGACAGGGTCCAGCCGATCGGCAAGCGCATCCCCAACATCCGCCGCCTGGGCATCATTTTTGGCGAACCCCTGGATTTTAGCCGCTACCAGGGCCTGCAGGACGACCGCTTCGTCCAGCGATCGGTGACGGACGAGATCATGTACGAACTCATGCGCCTTTCCGGACAGGAATACGTTGACTCGTACGCCAGCACGGTCAAGGAAAAGATTGCGGCCGAAAAAGCCGGCAAGGCTGCCGGCGCCAAGGCCGGGAAGGCGCCGGAATCCCCGGACGGCTCCGATGCCGCCAAGAAGGCGGCCGATGCGGTGCGGGTTGACCCGACCACCGCGGTGCCACCCGGAACGGTGACCGTCATCGGAGCGAAGGTGGAGCCGAAACGCCCCTGCCTCGAGCCCGGCGACGGCACGGAGGAGGACGGTGCCGTGGCGGACGCAACGGCCTCTGACGGCATGGCCTTGGACGGCCCGGCGGCGGACGACCCGGCAGAGGTCAAGGCCGTGCCGGACGAGGCGCCGCCGGAAGCGGCGCAACCGTAGCTGGCAGCGGGTCCCGGATGCCGCCGTCGCAGGCCGTCGCAGGCAAGGGGTCCAGGCAAGGGGTCCTAGGCAAGTGGTCCTAGGCAAGGGAGGCAGGCGCGGACCATCTCATGACGCGGACGCGTTGCCGCCGCGGCGGCGCGGAGGGATACTCTTAAGGCGTGACTGACCTTACCTCCCCCGCAGCGACCGCACCCGTCGCCGGCATGTCCATTCCCGGCGCCGCCGTGTACCCCGGCCTCGACGATTGGCGCGATCTTCCCATCGCCCAGCAGCCCACCTGGGCCGATCCCGATGTCTTTTCCACCAGCGTGAAGGAACTTTCCACCCTTCCGCCGCTGGTCTTCGCCGGCGAGGTTGACGTGCTGCGCTCCCGCCTGGCCCAGGCTGCGCAGGGCAAGGCGTTCCTGCTCCAGGGGGGCGACTGCGCCGAGACCTTTGAGGCGGCCACCGCGGACAGGATCAGTGCACGCGTCAAGACCATTCTCCAGATGGCCGTGGTGCTCACCTACGGCGCGCAGCTGCCCGTGATCAAGATGGGCCGCATGGCCGGGCAGTTTGCCAAGCCGCGCTCCTCCAACGACGAAACCCGCGACGGCGTGACACTGCCGGCGTACCGTGGCGACATAGTCAACGGCTTCGAGTTCACGCCGGAGTCGCGCAAGCACGATGCCTCCCGCATGCTCAAGGCGTACCACACCTCCGCCTCCACGCTTAACCTGATCCGCGCATTCACCCAGGGCGGCTTCGCGGACCTGCGGCTGGTCCACGAATGGAACCGCGGCTTCACCTCCAACCCGGCGCACAGCCGCTACGAGAAGCTGGCCAAGGACATAGACCGGGCCATCAAGTTCATGGCCTCCTGCGGTGCGGACTTCGAGGCCTTGAAGACGGTTGAATTCTTCGCCAGCCACGAGGCCCTGCTGCTCGACTACGAACGCGCGCTCACCCGCATCGACTCCCGTACAGGGACGCCGTACGACACCTCCGCGCACTTCCTGTGGATCGGTGAACGCACCCGCGAGCTGGATCAGGCGCACGTGGACTTCCTCTCCCGGGTCCGGAACCCGATCGGTGTGAAGCTCGGCCCCACCACCAGTGCCGACGACGCGTTGCGCCTGATCGAGAAGCTGGACCCGAACCGCGAGCCCGGCCGGCTGACGTTCATCACCCGCATGGGTGCCTCCAACATCCGTGAGAAGCTGCCGAACCTGGTCGAAAAGGTCACGGCCTCCGGCGCGCAGGTGCTGTGGGTGACCGACCCCATGCACGGCAACACCGTCACCTCGCCCAACGGCTACAAGACCCGGAACTTCGACGACGTCATCGACGAGGTCCGCGGCTTCTTCGAGGTCCACCAGGCCCTCGGCACGTTCCCGGGCGGCCTGCACGTGGAGATGACCGGAGACGACGTCGCCGAATGCCTCGGCGGCGCGGACCCCATCGACCAGGAAGCCTTCCTGACCGGCTATGAGTCCGTCTGCGACCCCCGCCTGAACCACAAGCAGTCGCTGGAAATGGCGTTCCTCGTGGCAGGGGCGCTCGGCCAGAACAAGTAGAACACCGCCGGAGGGTGGGGCCGGGCTCCGGCGGTCGAGCCTGTCGAGACCCGGCTGCCCGCCGCATCACCGGATTCGATGCCGGGCTAGACGACCCTCAGGGTGACAGTGCTGCCCTCCGGGGCCTCAACGCCCTGCGGGTCCTGGAATCGGACGGTGCCGAAGAAGCCGCCGAACTCTTTTTTCACTTTCACCTTGAAGCCCAGCGCCTCCAGCTCGGCGGTTGCGTCGTCCACCTGCTTGCCCACCAGGTCCGGCACCATGACCATCTTCGGACCCTTGGAGATTGTCAGGGTGACGGTGCCGCCGGCCGTGAGTGTTCCGCCGTCGGGCGATTGGGACACCACGGAGCCGGCGGGGACCTTGGCGCTGTTGACCTGTTCGGGTGCGATGGCGGCCACCAGGCCCAAGCCCTTTAAGACGGCCTCGGCGCCGGCGGAGGTCTTGCCCACGACGGAGGGCACGGCAATGGGCCTGGGCCCCTTGGACACCACGACGTCCACCTTCGTGTTGCCACGGAATTCCGTGCCGGCGTCGGGGTGCTGGCCAATCACTGTGCCGGCCTTCGCCTTTTCGTCAAAGGACTCCGTCACGGCGCCCACCGCAAAGTGCCCGCCCGTCAGGGCGGACTTGGCGTCCGCCAGCGTCCTGCCGGCCAGGGCGGGAACAGGGTAGAGGACCGGGCCCTTGGAGACCAGGATCGTCACGCCTTGAAACTTGCGCTGTTCGGTGCCTCCGGTGGGATCGGTGTCCACCACCAGCCCCGCGGCCGTCTTCTCGTTGAAGACCTCCGACGTTGCGGCCCGTTCAAAACCCTGGGCCAGGATCATCGCCTGCGCCTGCGCCACGGTCTTGTTATGGACCTCGGGCACCGTGGCGAGTGCGCCGGGACCCAGCGCCAGGAACCAGCCGGCCACCGCGACCAGCAGGCCAAGCACCAGGATGACCAGGATCCACAGGGCTGCTCGGCGCCTCGGGTGCGCGCTGCCCAGGGTCGCCACCGGCTGGGAGGCCGCCCTGGCGCGTTCCCTGGCGGCCGCCCGGGCCTCCCGCTTGGACGGCGCCGCCGGGCCGGAAGCCATGATTCCATGGTCGACGCCGGCACCCGGCCCGGCCGCCGCCGTCCCGTAGGGCGCGGCGTGGGGCTCGGCGCGGCCGGCGTCGTCCACGTACAGCCGGCGCACGGGAGGCAGCACACTGGTGTGCTGGGAGGGCGGCGGGGTGATGTCCGAGGTGGCGTAGTCGGCTGCGCCGGCGTTGCCGAGCGCCTCCGTCAGGTTTCCGGGGTACCCGCCGTCGTTCCCGAATGAGGCAGTCAGCGCCTGCGTCTCCGCCGCCTGCGGGGGGCGGGACCCTCCGCGGCTTCCGCCGGCGTCGAGTTCCTCCGGCGTCAGGGTGCGCCGGATGTGGCGCAGGTCCTCCAGGAGCGAGGCGCCGTTGGCCGGACGGTTGTCCGGGTCCTTCTCCGTCATGTAGCGGACCAGCTCGTCCATTTCCGCCGGGAGGCCCGGCACGGCCGCGGACGGAGCCGGGACGTTGTCGCGCACGTGCTGCATGGCCACGGCGACGGGGACCTGGCCGCGGAACGGCTGCTGGCCGGTCAGGAGCTCATAGAGCATGATGCCGGCGGAATAGATGTCGCTGCGCGCGTCGCCGCCTTCGCCGTTGACCAGCTCGGGGGCGATGTATCCGAGGGTGCCCAGCAGCGTCCCGGTGTTTGTCGTGGTGGTGACGGCGCGGGAGAGGCCAAAGTCGCCAATCTTCACCCAGCCGGTGTGTGAGACCAGCACGTTTTCGGGCTTGACGTCGCGGTGCACCAGCCCGGCGGCATGCGCGGCCGCCAGGCCTTCCACAATGGGGTCCAGCAGGTCCAGGGCCTGGCGGGGCGTCAACGGGGCGCGGGAATTGACAACGTCACGCAGGGTGTGGCCGTCAATGTATTCAAGCACCAGGTAGGCGTGTTGCGCGCCAACGCCGTGGTCGTGGATCTGCACCACATGCGGGTGGGAAAGGCTGGCGGCGCTCCAGGCCTCGCGTTGGAGGCGTTCAATGAAGGCGTGGTCGGTGGCCAGGTGCGGGTGCAGGATCTTTAGCGCGATGTTGCGGTTGAGGCGGGTGTCCTTGGCCAGGTAGACGGTGGACATGCCGCCGCGCGCCACCTTGGACAAAACCAGGTAGCGGTCATCGATTGTGGACCCGATCAAGGGGTCGTGGGGCACGTCTTGCACCCTTCAAGCTTATGGGGTGAATCAAAATTGGGCCGCCGGCGACACTCGCCGGCGGCCCCCTGCCTTGCCCTGCGGGCGCTGATTTAGCGGAACAGCTTCCTGTTTGCCTTGATGCTGGCCACGTAGTTCTTGGTGTCCGGGAACATGCCGTGGACGCTGACGGAGTATTGGCCCTGGTAGTAGCCCGCTATGGCCAGGTCCTCGGTCTTGGCGCCCTTGAGGAGGGCGCGGATGATGGCCACGCCGGCCGTGACGTTGTCCTGCGGGTTGAGCAGGTTCAGCTTGCGGCCCACCATCCCGGAGGCCCAGTCGCCGGCGTCGGGGATGACCTGCATGGTGCCAATGGCGTTGGCGGGGGAGACCACCTGGTGGTTGAATCCGGATTCCTGTTGCGCGAACGCCATGGCCAGCGACGGGTCGACGCCCATGCTGGCGGCCGTCCGTGCCACCATTTCCTTCATCTGTGCCCGGGTGGGTGCCGGTGCGGCGAGCAGGGCCCGCAGGTTCTTGTTCGCGTCGGCCACCACGGCATCTGGGTACGTGTAGTGCAGGAACGTGTTGGGGACGCCGGGTGCCTTGGGCTTGATCGGGGTGATCGAATTGGATGCCGCGCTGACGCCCGGGATGGTCAGGGTCTTGCCGGCATAGATGGTCCCGTTGACGGAGATCCTGTTCGCCGAGGCGAGGGCCTGCAGCCCCACGCCGTGCTTCGCCGCAATGGCCGAGAGCGTGTCGCCTGACTTGATGACGTACTTGCTCCCGGATGCGGGCTTGGTGCTGGAGGCCTTGGCCGGGGCGGGAGCCGGGGCGTTCGATGTTCCCAGCTTGATGACCTGGCCGGGGTAGATGATGGTTGCTGTGTTCATGCCGTTGGCGGCCAGCACGGACGCCGTGGAAAGGCCGTGCCTGGACGCGATGGCCGAGAGCGTGTCACCGGACTTGACGACGTACGTGCTCGAGGACGCGGGCCTGGCGCTGGCGGCCTTGGCCGGTGCCGGTGCGGCGGCCCGGGCTGCGGTCCTGCCCAGCTTGATGACCTGGCCGGGGAAGATGACGGAGGAGTTGTTCAAGCCGTTGGCGGCCAGCACGGACGCCGTGGAAAGGCCGTGCCTTGCGGCAATGGCGCCAATGGTGTCGCCGGACTTGACGGTGTACCTGGCAGTGGAAGTGCCGGCGGTTGCCTTTGCCCGAGCCGATGGCGCGGCGGCCGTGCTGCCCGTGGTGAGCTTGATCTGCTGTCCCGGATAGATGATGCTCGTGGCGCTGAGCTTGTTCAGGGCCAGGACGGCGCTGGTGGACAGGCCGTGGCGTGCGGCGATGGCCGAGATAGTGTCCCCGGCCGCAACCTTGTAGGTCTTTGCGACAGGTGCCAGCGGCGCAATGCGCGAGGGAAGGGAACCGGCCACCACGGAAGAGGGGATTCCTGCCGTCTTTGGGCTCGCCAGGACAGCCGCGGCAAGACCGCCGTGGGTGAGCGCGGAGGGAAGGACCTTGGGACCTGCCGGAGCCGGTGCCGCGGCGGCTGGCTGTGCAAGCGCAAGCGAAGAAAGCATGACGACGGGAATGGCCGCCGTGGCAACAGCCGCCAATTGCTTGCCGCCGGCGGGCGCGAGCCGGGAGGGACGTTGGGAAGTCATGGGTGCGATCCTCTGGTTTCCGGGACGGATGGTGCTCATGATGATGGTGTTACTTGTGTGACTAATGTGAATTTACACCAAAACCGCGCAACTGGCAGCGCCCGGGATGCAATCCGTCCAAACCACAGCAGTGTAATTTACTGGCCGGTAAGCCGGGGCACCCGTGCCGGTGTGCAGAGCGCGCCTTCCTGTGGGAACCTTGGACACGTGAGTAATGTAGAAAAAGTAGTCAGTGAATGGTTGCCGCTGCCGGATGTCGCAGCCAAGCTGGACGTGTCCATCACCAAAGTCCATGCCCTTGTCAAGGACGGCTCACTGCTGGCCGCCCGGGTGGGGGAACGCTCCATCCGCGCCGTGCCGGCAGAATTCTTCAGCGGCGACCACATCGTGGAGAGCCTGCGCGGCACCATCACCGTCCTGCATGACGCGGGCTTCGACGACGAGGAAGCCATCACCTGGCTGTTCACCACGGATGAATCGCTGCCGGGCCGCCCGATCGACGCCCTCCACGAGGGCCGCAAGACTGAAATTCGCCGCCGGGCCGCCGCGCTGGGCTGGTAGGAACGCGCTCGGCCGGTGGGAAGCGGGACCGCGGGGTCCCGCTAGGACGTGCGGGACACGGCGCTGCGGCCCAGCGCCGACAGTGCCTCTGAAATGGCACCGTCAATGGGCAGCTGCGCCAAGGCGGTGAAGGCTGCGGTGCTGAGGTCGGCGATCATGGCCTCCGTGCCCGTCAGGGCCCCCGACTCGACCATGATTGAACACAGGCTGTCGATGTCGGCGTCGCTGAGGTCCTGCCGACCCAGATGCGTGTCAACAAATTCCCGATCCGCCTCGTCGGCCGCGGCGATCGTCAGGCCGACAAGCACCGTGCGCTTCCCCTCGCGGAGGTCGTCACCGGCCGGCTTGCCGGTCTGTGCCGGATCACCAAAGACGCCCAGGACGTCATCGCGCAGCTGGAAGGCCTCGCCCAGGGGCAGTGCGAAGGCGCTGTAGCCGGCCAGGAGTTCCGGGGAGGCCCCGGCCAGCGCACCGCCCAGCACCAGGGGATGTTCGGAGGAGTACTTTGCACTCTTGAACCGGATGATGGCCGCCGCCCGGGCGACGGCGGTGCTGTGCGGCTTGGTGGGTCCGGAGACTTCCTCGAGGATGTCAAGGTACTGCCCGGCCATGACCTCGGTGCGCATCAGGTTGAATATGGCGCGGCCACGGCTTGCGGAACCCGAACCGATGGACGCAAACATCTCCTCGCTAAAGGACAGGCACAGGTCCCCGGTGAGGATGGCGGCCGCGTGCCCAAACCGTTCCCGGTCCAAGGCCCAGCCGCGGCCGGCGTGCAGGCTGCCGAACTGCCGGTGCACGCTCGGGCCGCCGCGGCGGGTGTCCGAGCGGTCAATGATGTCGTCGTGGATGAGGGCCGCTGCCTGGAACAGCTCCAGGGCAGCCCCGGCCTTGATGATTTCCTCGGCGCCGGGAGCGCCGCCGGCGCCGCGCCAGCCCCAGTAGCACAGGATTGCCCGCATTCGCTTTCCGCCCGTGACGAGCGACGCGATGGAATCGACCAGCACCAGGGCGTCGGGGGAGATGCCCGCCAGCAGCGTGCCCTTTTCGGCCAGGAATTCCTGCAGCGTCAGCGCCACCGCTGCGACAAACGCCTCCTGCTCAGCGGCCGTTGATTCCATGGGCGTGGTGGCAGATGCGGTCATGCGGGGTGGGTCCTTGCTGTGGGTGGTGGGGTGCCGGCGCCCACTATGGCGCCCGCGGCGATTTGTCCATGGGTGCGGTGGAACAGGCCTATTTGAGTGATGCCGGGAGTACGCTGGCCCCGACTGTCACCGTTGACGTGGTCCCCGTCTGCACGATGGCCACGTTCACACTTTCCTGTCCGGAGGCGCGCACAAAGGTTTTCGAGGGGGTGCCGTCAACCGAATTGCCCGGCAGCGCCGTGAACTTCTGGCCCTCGTACACCTTGGTGTAGTAGGCCAGCACGTCGGCTGGCTTGGCCGTCACGGTCTCGGTGAGGGATGCCACCGATATGGGTGTGGTCCGCTGCAGGCTGGATGCCTGGACCTCCGCACCCTTCATCAGGGGGATGAGCTTGACGGGGAATCCTGCCACCAGTTCCTTGGTGGCGGTTTCCGCGGTTGGCGTGGCAGAGGAGGCACCTGCGGTGGCGGACCCTGCCGGAGAGGAGGATGCCGCCATTGATGCCGCAGGCGCCCCGGCGCTGGAGGATGCGGCCGGCGTCGCCGGGCTGCCGGAGCAGCCCGTGAGCGCCATGGCCGCGGCAAGGACTGCCCCCGCGGGAAGCGCCCACCGCAACCGCCTGCCTGGGCGCAAGGGGGCAATATTGCTGCTGGTCATCACTTGTTTTCCTTAGCTGCCGGTGGCGGTGCAATGGCTCCTGTCCAGTTTACCCAATCGCGGCAGCCCGCCCGGCCGTGGCCTCCCACCGCTCGCAAGCTCGCGGCGGGCCCCTCGGCCACTAACGCTTAGTGGCCTCCCACCGCTCGCAAGCTCGCGGCGGGCCCCTCGGCCACTAAGCTTGATCCCGTGGAACAGCATCCCCGCCGCATCCCGGAACGCCCCCGCCGGCCGGACAGCAGCCGCGCCGAGGCGGAACTGCGCCGCGGGCAGGAGGGCCGGGTCCTGGACCAGGCCGGATGCACCATCATGCACGTGGACATGGACGCCTTCTTCGTCTCCGTGGAACTTCGCGAGCGGCCGGAACTGAAGGGCCGCCAGGTCATTGTCGGCTTTCCGGAGGGGCGCTCGGTGGTGCTCTCGGCGTCGTACGAGGCCAGGGCGCTCGGGGTGCGCTCCGCCCTTCCCATGGCCACGGCCATGCGCATGGCCCCGTCCGCCGTCGTCATTGAACCGCGGCACGGCATCTACCACGAGGTCTCCACCCAGGTGATGGCATTGTTCAACTCCATCACGGACAAGGTGGAGCCGCTCAGCGTGGACGAGGCCTTCCTTGACATCTCCGGGGCCCTGCGGCGTCTGGGCGAGCCCCTGCACATCGGCGCCATGGTGCGCCGGCAGGTGGAGTCGCAGCTGGGGATCACGGCCTCGGTGGGGATAGCCGCCTCCAAGTTCGTGGCCAAGATCGCCTCCACGCGCTGCAAGCCGAATGGCATGCTTCTCATTGAGAAGGACCGCACCGTGGAGTACCTGCACACGCTTCCCGTCCAGGCGCTCTGGGGCGTTGGCGCCAAAACCCTTGAGGCACTCCAGCGGCTGGGCATCTTCACCGTCGCCGATGTCGCCGCCACCCCGGTGGCCGTGCTGAAAAAGACGCTTGGTGCCGGCGGCGTCGCGCTCCACAACCTGGCCTGGGGCATCGACCCACGGCCTGTCACGCCGGTTCGCGTGGAAAAAAGCATTGGCGCGGAGGAGACGTTTGCCGTTGACACGTTCGACGACGACGTCCTCACCAAGGAACTGCTGCGGCTCTCGCACCGCGTGGCGGGGCGCCTGAGGGAGGCGGGGCTGGCCGGGCGGACCCTGGCGCTGAAGATCAAGTACGCCGACTTTTCCGCCGTCAGCCGTTCGAAGGCGATGCCCGCGGGCATCGACAGCGCCGGGCAGATCTACGCCGGGGCCACGGAACTGCTGCGCGCCCTTGGCACGCGGCCGCAAAGTGTGAGGCTGGTGGGTGTCCGGGTGGAATCCCTGGAGCCGGCCAGCTCGGCACCGCTGCAGCTTGCCCTCGATCCGCGGGAGGACAATGGACGTAGCGCCGAGATGGTGGGGGATGCCATCGCAGCGAAGTTTGGCGCGGCCGGAATTGTGCCCGCCAGGCTGCTCAAAACCGTCCGCACCAACCTGGATCAGAACAGCCGGGAAACTTTTTGACAGGCCGCCCGGGAGGTGCCCTGCCCGGGTTTCAGTTCCGCCAAAACACGCCTATTGTTAGTAGTAGGAGTCAGCCATTAATGACTTCAAAACTCGTTGGTGCCCTGCGGGATCCGGTTCAAAAGACCGGTTCGCGTCCCACAGGGAACTAATGCGGGCATAGAAGGCGTTAACGAGTTAAGACGTCCATGGCCCTGACATGAAGGAGGTCGTCATGCCCCTCTCGGAGCACGAGCAAAGACTGCTTGACCAACTGGAGCAGCAGTTGCACGCCGAGGATCCAAAGTTCGCCCACACCCTGGCTTCGGATCCGGCGCGTTCATTGTCGACACGGCACATAGTGATCGGGGTCCTGGTCACGATTGCCGGCATCATGGTGTTGCTTGGCGGCGTGGCCCTCAAGATAATCGTGGTGGGGATCCTCGGCTTCCTCATTATGGGCGCCGGCGTGTACATCGCCATTTCCCGGCCCAAGTTCAAGGGCAGCCCCACCGCAGGCGCCAAGTCCGCGACAAAGCAAAAGAGCGGCTTCATGAACAGCCTCGAGGAACGCTGGGAAGAGCGCCGCAAGGACCAGTAGCCGCCAGCGCCCGGAGCCGCCCCGTGCGCGGGGCGTGACGCCACAGCTGGCCAAGGGGGCCGGAACCGGCACACACGGCCCCCCGAGCATCCGGATGAGCATGGAAGTGCCGACAACGCCCGCAGTGCGGGCTTTTTTTGTGCCCGAAAAGTCCCCCTCCACTTCCCGCCACCCGGCACCCTCCACTTCCCGCCACCCGGCACCCTCCACTTCCCGCCACCCGGTCCAATTCGCTCCCTGGCAGGCCGGACAGGGGTGAAAAGGGGACACTCCCTGGGCTG
>Ga0134128_10005777_pt1 | contig 14993 bp, 17 predicted proteins | sample KB31754_FD_96462 | JGI IMG/M metagenome (GOLD analysis project Ga0134128, IMG submission 96462) | Terrestrial soil microbial communities with excess Nitrogen fertilizer from Kellogg Biological Station, Michigan, USA - KB3-175-4 | ecosystem: Environmental > Terrestrial > Soil > Unclassified ... | reverse complement strand
GTCCCGGGCGAGCAGGTCGACGATCTTGCCTTTCCCCTCGTCGCCCCACTGCGCGCCCACGATGACGGTGGCGGGCACGTCGGTGAAGTATGCCGCCGGCGCCTACGCGGCGTTCCGCTCCACGAGGATCTCGCGGAAGTCCTGCCGTGCGTCGACCTCGACGTCGCGACAGAGCCTTCGGAGCCGACTCACGGACGCACCGCCGAGACGACCGGCAAGCTCGTTCCAGCTGCAGTTCGTCGTGACGATCATCAGCAACTGCTCTTGCTCACGGTGGTTCAGGATCTGGTAGATCCGGTCGCGCGTCCAGGCCGACGACCAATCCTCGGCACCGAGATCGTCGAGCACGACGATGTCGAAGCCACTCGGGCTGGGGGGCGGCTCGCCTTCGCCGTAGCTCTCCCTCAGGGCATCGAGCCACTGTGGGACGTTGATGAAGAGGGCGCTGCGCGGATGCTCGCTCCAGACGAGCTGGTGAAGCATCGCGATGGCCAGGTGGGTCTTCCCGGCGCCGGGCTTGCCGCGAAGGATCAGACCGCGCCGCAGGCTGGTGCCGGCGCGATACTCCTTGACCCACTGTTTGCAGACGGCAACCGCGGTGTCGGTACCGGCTGCCGGTTCGAAGCTCTCGAACGTGCACCTCTCGCAGCCTTTCGGCACCCCTACGCGAGCCCAGAGCGCCAACCATTCGCGCTCCTTTTGATCGGCCTCCTCCGCCGTGCGGCAGAACTCGCAATAGCGCTCGGCGGCGAAGGGCCTTCCGAGCACGACCACCTCCACGGTCTCGAACTCGCGACCGCAGGTGAGGCACGTTGCCGGAAGCGTGCTATTGCTCGATGTTCGTGAACTTGACATATCGACCGATGAAGTTGACGTCGAACGATCCTGTTGCGCCGTTCCGGTGCTTGGCGACTATGACCTCTGCCTTCCCCTGTTTGTCCGGATCGGTCTCCTCACGCTCGTAGTACTCCTCGCGATAGAGGAACATGACGAGATCCGCGTCCTGCTCGATCGCGCCGGATTCGCGCAGGTCGGCGAGCATCGGCCTCTTGTCGTGTCGCTGCTCGGGTGAGCGGTTGAGCTGGGAGAGTGCAAGCACCGGGACGTCGAGGTCCTTGGCGAGTGCCTTGAGATCGCGAGAGATCTTCGAGACCTCCTGCAGGCGGCTCTCCTCCCGCGTGCCTGTGGTCATCAGCTGCAGGTAGTCGACCACCACGAGGCCGAGCTCGGGTTCGCGTCGCTTCAACGTCTGCGCACGCGCTCGCAGTTCGAGCAGGCTGAGCGCGGGGGTGTCGTCGACATGAAGCGGAATGCTCTCGAGATCCGAGCACGCTTTCGTCAGACGGCTCCAGTCCTCGCGCGTCAGCTTTCCGGTTCGAACCGCATTGGAATCGACCTTGCCCCTCGAGCAGATGAGCCGCTGGGCCACCTCTTGCTTCGACATCTCGAGGCTGAAGAACGCACACGGCTTCTTCAGGTTCAGGGCGGCGTGAGTCGCGATCTCGAGCGCGAATCCGCTCTTACCCATCGAGGGCCGGGCCGCAAGGATCACGAGGTTGGCAGGTTGCAACCCTGCAGTCATCTTGTCTAGTTCCTTGAAACCGCTTGCGAGCCCCGTTACCTCGGAGCCGGATTCGTAGAGGTGGCTGATCCGGTCGAAGGCCTCGACGAGTGAGTCCTTGAAGAGGACGAGCTCTCCCTGGTTGCTGCGCTCGCCGAGCTCGAAGACGAGCTGCTCGGCGCGCGCGACGAGCTCCGTCGGCTCGCCTTCCCGGTCCCAGCCGAGCTGCGCGATCTCGCCGCCGGCAAGGATGAGCCCGCGGAGGGTCGCCGTCTCGCGGACGATCTCCGCGTAGTGACGGGCGTTCGCCGTCGCGGGCACGAGCCGGGCCAGCTCGTGCAGGCGGACGCGGCCGCCGATCGTCTCGAGCTCGCCGCGCTGCTCGAGCTCGTTCGTGAGCGTGATCGCGTCGACCGGCTCGTTCTTGCCGTAGAGCTGGAGCGCCGCGCGGTAGATCTTCGCGTGGGACTCGCGGTAGAAGTCGCCCGCGTCGAGGATCTCGCTGACGGCGGCGATGGCCCCCGGCGAGATCATCATCGCGCCCAGGACCGACTCCTCGGCTTCCAGGTTCTGGGGCGGGACGGCGCCGGGGACGGAGGCGGGCGCCGGAGCAGGGGCAAGCGACATGCGGGTCGATTCCAGCACGTCCTCCGCCGGCTTTCCAGCTGTGGGAATGTCTCTTGTGAACAGGTCTTTTTCGGCCATTTGCAGGAGAAACGGGCATGATTGCAGGCGCGCCGGACGGCGCCCTGGGGACGGATTCGTGCGCTCTTAGCGGCAAGTTCCTGCGCAGATCCACAGGCCGTGGACAGCGTGTGAACGCCGCTTTACGATCGCCGGGTGGACGCCTGGCAGGAGCTGGCCGAGCCCTGGCGGGCGTCGCTCGAGCTTGCGTGGGAGGCGTACCGCGCGGGGACGATTCCGGTCGGCTCGGTCGTGGTCGCGGCCCACGGAGGGATCATCGCGCGTGGGCGCAATCGCATCTTCGACCCTCCCGGCCGCGGCCTCGCCGGATCGCGGCTCGCGCACGCTGAGGTCGATGCGCTGGCCCAGCTGCCGGCGGCGGACCGCTACCGCGACCACGTTCTCTACTCGACGCTCGAGCCGTGCCTGCTCTGCACGGCAGCGACCCTGCTCACCACCGTGGGCCGGATCGAGTACGCGGCGAGCGATCCGTTCGGCGGCGCCTGCAGCGGCGCGATCGACACTGCCCACTGGCGGCGGAGCGCGCCGGAGATCGCGGCGCCGCTCGGCGGCTCGCCGGGCCGCCTGTCGGCGGCGTTGCAGGGCGCCTTCTGGCTCGCGCACCGGGACCACTCCCGGGCGGGCGAGATCCTCGAGGCCTTCGGGGACGAGGCGCGGCTCGCGGGCGATCGCGTCCTCGAGCTGGACGGCGTCGCGCCTCGGCTCGAGGAGGCGCTCCCGCAGCTTCTCGACTGCCTGTAGCTATTCGTCGGCGAGAGCGGCGTCCGCGTCGGCCCGCCACTCGGGCTCGGCTTCCGCCTCGTCGGGCGCGTCGCCCTCCGCCGCGTCGCCTTCCGCTGCCTCGGCCTCGGCCGCTTCGGCGGCGTCGACCTCCGCGAGGATCTCCTCGAGCTCGGCGGACGGCTCGGGATCGGCGGCCTCGGCCTCATGCTCGGCGCGCTCGGCAGCCTCCAGCTCTGCGAGCTCCTCCTCGGACGGCAGCTCGCCGCCCTCGGGGATCACCTCGGTCTTGACCTCGACGTGCACGTCCTCGAACAGGCCGATCGGAATCTCGTAGCGACCGATGCGCTTGATCGGGTCGGTCTCGATCTTGCGCCGGTCGACGCGGATCTTCTTCGTGCTCCAGATCTCGTCGGCGATGTCGGTCGGCGTGACCGAGCCGAAGAGGGATCCGGTCGGACCCGCCTTGACCTCGAATCGCAGCACCGTCGTCGAGAGCGCCTCCGCGATCTCGTGTGCCTGGTCGGCCGTCTTCGCCTCGTGGCGGGCACGCAGCGTGTCCCGCTTCTGCAGCTCGGCGACGCGCGAGGGCGTCGCCTCCGCGGCGAGGCGCCGCGGCAGGAGGAAGTTGCGGGCGTAGCCGCGCGCGACCGAGACGACGTCGCCGCGGAGGCCGACGTGCTCGACGTCCGAAAGGAGGATGACTTCCATGCTTCAGCGGTCCCCGCGGTCGCGATCCCGGTCGCCACGCTCGCGCCGGCCGCCGCGCTCGCCGCCCTCCGAGCCCTCGGCGACGTACGGCAACAGCGCCATCTCGCGCGCCCGCTTGACGGCGGTCGCCACCTGAACCTGGTGCCGCCGGCAGGCGCCGGTGATGCGGCGGCTGCGGATCTTCCCCTTCTCGGAGATGTAACGGCGCAGCTGGTTGACGTTCTTGTAGTCGATCTCCGCGATCTTCTCCTTGCAGAAGAAGCAGTTGCGGCGCTTGATCTGCCCTGCCGGGCCGCCGGGCCGCCTCCGCTGTTGCTGCTGACTCTTCTCTCTGGCCATCTTTCTCCTAGAACGGGATGTCGTCGTCGGCCGCCGCCGGGAAGTCGGCGCTCTCCTGCTGCGCCGCGCCCGCGGGCACGAACTGGTTGCCGCCGCCGTCGGCGTCGCCGCGGCTGCCGAGGAACTGGACGCTCTCGGCGATGACCTGCACGGCCTGCCGCTTGCCCGAGCCGTCGGTCGCGTCCCACTCGCGCCAGTCGAGCCGACCGTCGATGCCCACCGGGCGTCCCTTGGACAGGTACTGCGTGCAGCTCTCGGCCTGGTTGCCGAAGACCGAGACGTCGAAGTAGTTCGGCTTGTCGACCCAGGTGCCCGATTCGTCGCGCCGGCGGCTGTTCACAGCGACCCGCAGGCTGCAAACCGGGGTTCCGCCGGGGGTGTGCCGCAACTCGGGGTCCTTGGTCAGGTTGCCTACGAGAACGACGCGGTTGATGTTCGCCATGTCTTACTCCTCCTCCCCTGGATTTGCCGGCCGGGCGTCGCCGGCTTCGCCGGCCGCGCTTCCAGCCTCGCCGGGCTGCTCTTCCGTGTCAGCGTACTCCGGCTCGGCGTCCTCCGAAACGGGCGTTTCGGACGATTCGGGCTCCGGTTCAGGCGCGGCTGCGGGCTCGGCGGCCGGCGCCGGAGCGGGAGCCGGAGCCGGAGGCGCGGCGGCGGGCGCCGGAGCGGGAGCCGCGGCCTCGTCGCGCGGCGCGCTCGTGCGGGAGCCGGCGATGTGGCGCGTGGCCATGTGGCGCAGCACGGCGTCGTCGATCTTGAGGACGCGCGAGATCTCGTCGAGCGTCGCCGCCTCCGCGTCGAAGACGACGAGGTGGTAGACGCCCTCCTCCTTGTGCGCGATCGGATAGGCGAGGCGTCGCCGGCCCCACGCATCGTGGCTGCGCCACGCACCGTCGTTCTGCTCGACGAGCTCGCGGGTGCGCGCGATGATGTCCTCCTGGCGCGTCTCGGCGTGCTCGGGGTCCAGCATCAGCAAGATCTCGTAAGTCGTCACGTCCCGAGGTCCTCCCTTCTTCCCATGGTCTCGATGTCGGCCCCGACTGCCGGCGCCGCTCGGGACAGAACGGCACGATGACGGGGCAGGAAGCGGCGGTCACTGTAGCATCGCCGCATGCGCCGCCTGACCGCCTGGATCGGCGGGGCCCTCGGCGGGGTCACCGCCTACCGCCTGTTGCGGCGCCGCCCGCAGGCCGTTCCGGAGCAGGAGCCGGCGGCGGACGGGCGGGCCGAGGAGCTGCGCGCGAAGCTGGCCGAGTCCCGAGTCGAGCAGGAGGTCGTGGCGGAGCGGGAGCCGGAGCCGGAAGCGGAGGTCGTAGCGGAGCCGGAGCCGGAGGCTCCCGAGCCCGAGTCGCCCGAGGAGCGCCGGCGGCGCGTGCACGAGGAAGGCCGCGCCGCACTCGACGAGATGAAGCCCGAGGAGAAGCCCGGCTAGCTCTGCGCCTGCTCGGCGACCCTGCCGGCTTCGCCCGTCTTCTCCACGATCAGGTAACCGGGACGGCGCTCGACGACCCGTTCGAGCTGCGGGTCCTCGTGGCCGGGACGAACGAAGAAAAGGCGGGGCCGTGCGCGCACGCGGCGGTACGTCTCGGGGTCGATGGCGAGCTGCTCGCTGCAGCCGGCATCGGCGCACTCGCAGACGTAGACGGGTTCCGTCTCGGTCGTCCCGTGGCGCTCCTCGAGCCGCGCGATGTTCTCGTTCACCTCGCGGAAGAGCGCCTCGTTGCGGGCGGCCCGCTGCTCCCAGAGCGACGACATGGCGACCTCGGGCAACGCTATCCGTTACCGCCGGCGGAGCAAAGCCCGGCGGGACGGAGCGGCGCCGGAGTCGAACCGACCTAGCCGTGGGCTGCACGACCGTACGGGTTTTGAAGACCCGCTGGGCCACCGGGCCCGGCCGCTCCGCCCCGAGGCTAGCGAGCTAGGAGTCGCCTGCGAGGTACTCCGTGTCCCAGCCTGCGGGCGAGTAGGCCTGGCCGGGCGCCGCCGCGCCGATCGCGAGCACGACCGTCCCGTCCTCCTTCGCGGTCGCGGCGCGTCTCGCTCCGGCGTCCTCGACCCAGACGCAGGTGCCGGCCGGGGCGTCGATCTCGTCGCCGGCGACGGAGAAGGTCGCATGCCCGCTCGCGACGTAGAACAGCTCGGGTGCGCCGGTCGCCGACTCGTCGTGCTCGGGTACGGCGGGCTCGCCGGTGTTGCGCCGGTAGCCGTTGATCCCGAAGCTCTCGATCCCGAAGTGATGGCGGATCGGGATCCAGTGCGGCCACTGCTTCGCGGCCATCTCGTCGATGTGCGCCGTCTCATAGGCAGCCATGGGGCGACCCTATTCCTCCGCGAGCTGCGAGAACAAGTTCTCGGGCGGCAGGTCGGCGAGGGAGTCGAGGACGAGGTCGGCGCCCGCCTCCTCCAGGCCGAGGTCCCGCGTCACCTCGTTCGGGACGGCGACGCAGAAGACCCCGGCCGCCTTCGCCGCCCGGACGCCGTTCGGCGAGTCCTCGAACGCGACCGCCTCGTCCGCCGCCACCTCGAGCGCCTCGAGCGCTTCGAGGTAGAGCCTGGGGGACGGCTTCGCCCGCGCAGGATCGCGGTCTGCGGTGCAGATCGCGTCCCAGCCGACGGCCTCCTCGAGCCGCTCCAGATGCATGTCGACCCACTCCCGGGGCGAGCTGGAGACGATCGCCCGCTTCAGCCCGTGCCGTCCGGCGGCCGCGAGGTACTCGGCGATGCCCGGACGCAGCTCCTCGGCCTCGATGAGCGCGATCTCGTGCGCGTAGCGGCGCTCGTTCAGAGCCTCTCGCTGCAGCGGCTCCCCGACGAGCTGCTCGAGGTGCGCCATCGGGTCGAACGGGGCGTGCGTGGTGCCGATCACCGTTGCCCACAGGTCGGCCGGCAGCTCGTGGCCGTGCTCGCGGTAGAGCAGCTCCCACCCCGCGCGCGAGGCAAGCTCCGTGTCGAGGAGGAGGCCGTCGAAGTCGAAGAGGAAGGCGCGGACCCGCACGGGCGGTCAGAGTACGCGCGTGGCGATCCTGGGCGTCGACGTGGGCGGCACGTTCACCGACGCGGTGCTCGTCGAGGAGGGACGCGTCCGGACGGCCAAGGTGCCTACGGCGGCGCGGCAGGAGGAGTCGGTGCTCGCCGCCGCGCGGGCGGTGGGCGCGGGCGCCGGGCTGACCCGCTTCGCGCACGGGACGACCGTCGCCACGAACGCGCTGCTCGAGCGCCGCGGCGCCCGCACGGCCTACGTGGGCAACGCCGGCTTCGAGCATCTCCTGCATCTCCGCCGGCAGACGCGCGCGCACCTGTACCGCCTCTGTGCGGAGCATCCCGCGCCGCTCGTGCCGCTCGAGCGCTGTCACGGCGTGCCCGGGCGGCTGGGGCCGGACGGCGAGCTCGAACCGCTCGACCTCGACGCGCTGCCCGACCTCGAGGACGCGCAGGCCGTCGCCGTCTGCCTCCTCTTCGCCTTTCGCGACCCCACACACGAGCAGGCGGTCGCGGGGGAGCTGCGGCGGCGCCATCCCGGCGTGCACGTGGTGGCGTCGCACGAGGTCGCGCCGGAGTTCCGGGAGTACGAGCGCGCCTCGACGACCGCGGCCGACGCGTACCTCGCGCCGGTAGCGGCCCGCTACCTGCGCGCCCTCGCGGCCGCCGCGGCCGAGGCCGGGTTGCCGGAGCCGGTCGTGATGCTCTCCTCCGGCGGCGTCCTTCCCGCGTCGGAGGCCGCGGCACACCCGGCGCGGCTGCTCGTCTCCGGACCCGCGGGCGGCGTCGTCGGGGCTGGACTCGTCGCGCGACGCGCGGGCTTCGAGAACGCGATCGCCTTCGACATGGGAGGCACCTCGACCGACGTCTGCCTCCTGCCGGGCGGCAAGGCCGAGCGGGTGTCCGAACGCGAGGTCGGGGGCCTCCCGGTCCGGCTCCCCTCGCTGGACATCCATACGGTCGGCGCCGGCGGGGGCTCGCTCGTGCGGCTCGACGCGGGCGGCGCGGTACGGGTCGGGCCGGAGTCGGGCGGGGCGGATCCCGGCCCCGCGTGTTACGGCGGCGGCGGAGGCCCGACGGTCACCGACGCGAACCTCCTGCTCGGACGGCTGCCGGACGAGCTGCCGGGCGGCCTCGTCCTCGATCGCGACGCGGCGGCGGCCGCGCTCGGAGGAATCGACCCGGCGGCGGTCGTCGAGGTCGTGAACGCCGAGATGCTCCGCGCGCTGCGCGTCGTCTCGGTCGAGCGTGGCCACGATCCGCGCGAGTTCGCCCTCGTCGCCTACGGCGGCGCAGGCCCGCTGCATGCGTGCGCGCTCGCGGAGGAGCTGGGGATGGAGGCGGTGGTCGTGCCGACCGCGGCGGGTGTTCTGTCCGCGCTCGGCCTCGCGGCCGGCGACGAACGGCGCGACCGCGTGGCCTCGTACGTCCGCCCGCTCGAGGAGGTCGGTGGACTGCCTCGCGAGGGGGAGGCCGACCTCAGGTACCGGGGTCAGTCGTTCGAGCTGACCGTGCCGCTCGGCAGCGACCTCGGGGAGCGCTTCCACCGCGCCCACGAGGAGCGCTACGGCTACGCGGATCGCGGTCGCGAGATCGAGCTGGTGGCCCTTCGCACCGCCGAGGTCGAGCGGGGGCCGGAGCTGGAACTCCCGAGCGGCGAGCCGGAGCGCCTGTCCGGCCCGGCTTTGGTCGAGCTGGACGGGTCGACCCTATGGATTCCCCCCGGGTGGGAGGGGGCTAGGGATGGTGCCGGCTGGGTGCTGACACGTGAGTGACGTGATCGCAACGATTCAGCTCCAAGTGATCGGCGCGGCGCTGCGGTCGATCGCGGAGGAGATGGGCGCCGTCCTGATCCGCTCCTCGTTCTCCGCGAACATCAAGGAGCGGCGCGACTGCTCGACCGCACTGTTCGACGAGCGCGGCCGCATGATCGCGCAGGCGGAGCACATCCCCGTCCACCTCGGCGCGATGCCTGACGCGGTCGCCGCCGTCACGCGGCTCGGGCTGGAGCAAGGCCAGGTCGCGATCCTCAACGACCCGTACACCGGCGGCACGCACCTGCCCGACGTGACGCTCGTCTCGCGCACCGTGCTCGGCTACGCGGTCTCGCGCGCCCATCACGCCGACGTCGGCGGGATCGAGCCGGCGAGCCTGCCCGCCTTCTCGCGGACGCTCGAGGAAGAAGGGGTGATCCTGCCGCCCCAGCTGCTGACCGAGGACGTGCTCGAGCGCTTCGTCGAGGCCACACGGCAGCCGGAAGAGCGGAGGGGGGACCTCCGCGCCCAGCTCTCCGCGCATCGGCTCGCCGAACGGCGGCTCGACGAGCTGTGCGCGCGCCGCGGCCCGGACCGGGTCGCCGCCGCGATGGACGAGCTCCACGCCTACTCCGAGCGGATGGTGCGAGCCGCGCTGGCGGAGCTCCCCGACGGACGCGCCGAGGCCGAGGACGTCGTCGAGGCGGTCGACGGCGACCTGCCGATCCACTGCACGGTCGAGATCGCCGGCGACCGGATCCGGATCGATTTCGCCGGGACGGCCCCGCAGTACGACGGCAACCTCAACTGCCCGCTCGCGGTGACGAAGTCGGCCTGCTACTTCGTCGTCCGCTGCCTCACCGCGCCGGACCTGCCTGCTTCGGGCGGCGCCTTCGCACCGGTGAGCCTGACCGCGCCGGAGGCGTGCCTCGTGAACGCGCGCCGGCCGGGCGCCGTCGTCGCCGGCAACACGGAGACGTCCTCCCGCATCGTCGACGTCGTGTTCGCCGCCCTGGCCGAGCTCGTGCCCGGGCCGGCGGCGGGGCAGGGGACGATGAACAACCTCGCGTTCGGGAACGAGCGGTTCACGTACTACGAGACGGTCGGCGGCGGTCAGGGCGCCTGCCCCGACACTGACGGCCCGAGCGCCGTCCACGTCGCGATGTCGAACACTCTGGCCACGCCGGCCGAGGCCATCGAGCTCGAGTACCCGCTGCGCGTCGAGCGCTGGCAGCTCCGGCCGGGCGCGGGCGGCTTCGGTGCGCACAGGGGCGGCGACGGGGTCGTGCGCGAGCTGCGCGTGCTCGAGGACTGCCGGCTCTCGGTGCTCGCCGAGCGGCGGCGCCACTCGCCTCCGGGCCGCGACGGCGGGGAGGACGGCGCGCGCGGCCGCACCCTCGTCAACGGCGAGGAACAGCCGCCCAAGCTGACGCGCCAGCTCCGCGCAGGAGACGTCGTCCGGGTCGAGACCCCCGGCGGCGGTGGCCATGGGCGTGCGGAGTAGGCTCCGGACGTGGAGCGCCCTGTCAAGGTCGCGTGCGTCCAGGTCGAGCCCGTCGTGCTCGACCGCGAGGCGACGCTGGACAGGCTCGAGCAGGTGGCCGCCGAGGCTGCGCAGGCCGGGGCCGAGCTCGTCGTCTTCCCCGAGACGTTCGTGCCCGTCTACCCGTCGTCGAGCTGGGCGAAGGCGTTCGCCGGCTGGGAGGCCACGGGTGCGAAGGAGACGTTCGCGCGGCTCGCGCAGCAGTCGGTAGCCGTCGGCTCCCCGGCCGAGCGGCGGATCGCCGCGGCGGCACAGGAGCTCGGCATCTGGATCGTCACCGGCGTCAACGAGGTCGAGCCGGAGCGGCCCGGCACGATCTACAACTCGCTCCTCTACCACTCGCCCGCCGGCGTGCTCGCCCTCCACCATCGGAAGCTCGTACCGACGAACCACGAGCGGCTCGTCTGGGGCCAAGGCGACGGCCGCGGCCTCGAAGCAGTCGAGACAGGCTTCGGCCGCCTCGGCGGCCTGATCTGCTGGGAGAACTACATGCCGCTCGCGCGCGTCGCTCTGTACGAGTCCGGCGTCGAGATCTACGTCGCCTCGACCGCCGACGACGGCGACGCATGGCAGCAGACGCTCGTCCACATCGCGCGCGAGAGCCGCGCGTACGTCGTCGCTCCGGCGCACTTCCAGCAGGAGTCCTCCTATCCCGGCGACTTCCCGCTCGCTGCGGAGATCGAGGGAGCGGGGACGATCGGCCGGGGAGGGAGCGCGATCCTCGCCCCGGACGGCTCGTACCTCGCGGGGCCGCTGTACGACGAAGAGGGGATCCTCTACGCCGAGCTCGATCCGGCGCGCCTGCTCGCCGAGCGGCAGCGCTTCGACCCGGTCGGCCACTACAGCCGGCCCGACGTGCTTCAGCTCAGAGTTCGCGCGGACGGTGGGACGACGAGTACACGTCCTTCCGCAGAATCAGCCCGTCCCTGAGCGGGAACACGTCGACGCCGTCCCACTCCTTCGAGCCGGTCGACGCCGTCCACTCGCAGACGGCGAAGTCGTCGCCGACGTTGAGCGTCCGGGTCGTGAAGCGCAGGGTCGGGTTGTTGCGGAAGATCTGCGCGATGTGCTCGCGGACGGCGGCGGCTCCCTCGGCCCGCTCGTCGGCCGTGTGGTTGTGGAAGACGACGTCGGGATGGTGGAGCGCGTGGATCGCCTCGAGATCCTGCGCGTTCCACGCGGCGTTGTAGCGCTCGATCAGGTCGCGGACGTTCATCGTCGTCTGCGGAGGACTCTCGCATCGCCGACGCGTCGTGTCACCCCGTCGGCGTCGAAGCGTTCGAGATAGAGCTGCGCCGTCTTTCGTCCCACGCCGAGCGCGTCGCGGAACCGGGCGAGCGTGATCCCGTCGGCGAGCACGGCGCGCGCCTGCTCGTACGCCTGGGGCGAGATCGCCAACCCGTCGCCGACGCGCACGAGCCTGCCCTGCTCCTCGAGGAAGCGCGCGAGAGCGGCGTCCTCGACACGAAGCGGCTCGAGGCCGAGCTTCGCCTCGAGCGCTGCGGCCTCCTCCTCCCGTTCCCCGAGCGCGGCCGAGGCGCCCGGCCGGTAGAGCTTCGAGCCGCGCAGCTCGAGCCCGAGGTGCGGGACGACGGCTCTTGCCCATTCGGCGGCGGGTACGGGGACGCCGGGGTCGAGCGGGTCGGCGACGTCGATCGCCCGGTGGAGGTCCGAGCGGAGCTCGTCGAGCCACTCCTCGGACCAGCGCCATTCCCCGTCCACGCGGACGGGCGCGTGGACGAGCGTCTCGCCACGCTCGAGCGCCTCGAAGCGCGCGGCGTCGGCATGCCGAGGCGGCGCCGGATCGAGCACGACTCCGCCGCCGACCGTCGTCCCGGCGCGGAGGACGACGCGGTCGCCGCGCGACGCCACGACAGGGCGCGAGAGGCGGAGCTGGGCGAAGCGGTCGCCGACGCGGGCGACGCGGGCTGCGGTCTCCGCCGTACCGTGGTGGAGCATCACGCGAGCCGGGATCTCGCCCAGCGGCTCGAGCGTGACGTCGAGCCGGAAGGTCGGGCGGAACGAGGCGGGCGTGACGAGGACATCGCCGCGGCGCAGCTCCTGCCGCTCGACGCCGGGAAGGGAGACCGCCACGCGCTGTCCCGCCTCGGCGCGCTCGACGGGGCGGTCGTGCACCTGCACGCTGCGCACCCGGACGCTTCGGCCGCGCGGCTCCACGCGAAGCTCGTCGCCCTCGCCGATCGTCCCGGACCAGAGCGTCCCGGTCGCGACCGTCCCGATCCCGCGGAGCGTGAAGGAGCGGTCGACGTGGAGGCGCGCCGGGCCGTCGGCGGCGTGCCGAGCCACGCGAGCCGCCGCCTCCGCCAGCGCGACACGGAGCTCGTCGAGCCCGGCCCCGGTGCGCGCGCTCGTCGCCACGACCGGAGCGCCGGGGACGAGCTCCTCGGCCTCGACCTGCGCGAGCTCGAGCATCTCCCCGTCGACGACGTCGGACTTCGTCAGCGCGACGACACCCTGCTCGATCCCGAGCAGGCGCAGGATCGCGAGGTGCTCGTGCGTCTGCGGGCGCGCCCCTTCGCCGGCGTCGACCACGAGGAGGAAGAGGTCGATCCCGCTCGCGCCGGCGACCATGGTGCGAACGAAGCGCTCGTGGCCGGGGACGTCGACGACCGAGAGGCTCGTGCCGTCGGGAAGCTCGAGCGGCGCGTAGCCGAGGTCGATCGAGATTCCGCGCTCGTGCTCCTCCCGCAGCCGGTCGGTGTTCTTGCCGGTCAGCGCCTCGACGAGCGAGGTCTTGCCGTGGTCGATGTGACCCGCGGTGCCGACCGTCAGCGGCATGCCAGTACTGCTCCCGCGGCTTCCTCGGCCTCCTCGTCCGTCAGCGTCAAGCAGTCGAGGAGCAGGCGGCCGTCGCGGACGACGCCCACGACCGGCGGGTCGAACGCCCGCAGCGGCCCCGCAAGCGGCTCCTCGACGGCGCAGGCGAAGCTCGGCAGCTCGGCCAGTGGCAGCGCCCCGCCGCCGACGCGCCCGACCGTCTCCTCGACCTCGCCGCCGGTTGCGGCGGCAAGCCGCTCTGCGCGCTCGCGCACGGTGCTCACCTCCTGCCGGAGCATGCGCAGGACCGGGATCCGCTCCGAGGCCTCGAGGTGGAGGAGCAGCGTCCCCTCGAGCGCGGCGAGCGAGAGCTTGTCGATCCGCAGCGCGCGCTGGAGCGGATGCCGTCGCAGGCGCTCGACGAGCTCGGCGTTGCCGAGCACGATCCCCGCCTGCGGGCCACCGAGCAACTTGTCCCCCGAGAAGCAGACGAGATCCGCGCCGGCCGCGAGCGACTCACGTGCAGTCGGCTCGGCCTCGACCGGCGCGATCGCGCCCGAGCCGAGGTCGTCCACGAGCGGGAGCCCGCGCCGGCGGGCGACGGCGGCGACCTCCTCGAGCCGCGGGCGCTCCTCGAAGCCGACGACGCGGAAGTTCGACTGGTGGACGCGCAACAGGACGGCGGTCTCCGGCCCGACTGCGCGCTCGTAGTCGGCGGCGCGCGTCCGGTTCGTCGTGCCGATCTCGACGAGCCGCGCACCCGAGCGTGCGAGCACCTCCGGGATCCGGAACCCGTCGCCGATCTCGATCAGCTCGCCGCGCGAGACGACCACCTCCCGGCCCTCGGCGAGCGCCGCGAGCGCGAGGAGAACGGCCGCGGCGTTGTTGTTGACGACGAGCGCCGCCTCGGCGCCGGTGAGCCGGCGGAGGATCGCGCCGACATGGTCCTGCCGCGAGCCACGGGCGCCCTCGGCGAGGTCGTACTCGAGGTTCGAGTAGCCCCGCGCGACGTCGGCGACGAGCGCGAGCGCCTCCTCCGCGAGCGGTGCGCGGCCGAGGTTCGTGTGGACCACCACGCCGGTCGCGTTGAGGACGCGCCGCAGACGCGGACGCCGCGCGTCCGTCAGCTCCTCGCGCAGGCGCGCCGCGAGATCGCCCGGATCCGCACCCGCCCGGATCTCCTCGCGGGCCCGGTCGATCACCGCCCTGGCCGCGTCCATGGCGAGCGGATCGCCGGCCTCGCGCGCGAGCTCGTCCACCGAGGGCAGATCGCGCAGCTCCATCGCCCCGAACGCTACTGCGCGTCCGCCTTCTCCGGCGCGTGCGGGCTCTCGCGGCCGTCGCCGGCCCGGAAGGCGTCGATCACGGTCTCGACGGCGATCCGCGGCTCGTCGGTCAGGGTAAGGAGGGCGAGATCCTCCGCCGAGACCATCCCGTCGGCGAGCGCGCTCCGGCGCACCCACTCGAGCAACGGCGTCCAGTACGCCTCGCCCAGCAGCACGACGGGGAAGTGGAGGACCTTGCCGGTCTGGATCAGCGTCAGCGACTCGAACAGCTCGTCGGCCGTGCCGAAGCCGCCGGGAAAGACGCAGAAGCCCTCCGCCGCTTTCACGAACATCGTCTTGCGGGCGTAGAAGTGGTCGAAGCTCAGCCCGAGGTCGACGTACGGATTCATCCCCTGCTCGTGCGGCAGCTCGATGTTGAACCCGACCGAGAGCCCGTCGCCCTCCTTCGCGCCGCGGTTCGCGGCTTCCATCGCGCCGGCGCCGCCGCCCGTCACGACGGCGAGGCCTGCCTCGGCGAAGAGCCGCGCCGTCTCGCGCGCCGCCTCGTACGTCGCCGACCCCTCCTTCACGCGCGCCGAGCCGAAGATCGTCACCGCTGGTCGGTCGATCCGCTGGAC
>Ga0134128_10005776_pt1 | contig 14993 bp, 16 predicted proteins | sample KB31754_FD_96462 | JGI IMG/M metagenome (GOLD analysis project Ga0134128, IMG submission 96462) | Terrestrial soil microbial communities with excess Nitrogen fertilizer from Kellogg Biological Station, Michigan, USA - KB3-175-4 | ecosystem: Environmental > Terrestrial > Soil > Unclassified ... | reverse complement strand
GCCGGCCGCCGCCGGCTGTTGACACGCCCGCGGATTGCGCGCAGATTGACCGCTCCGCAACCACGAAAGGAGGTGGTCCGATGAAGAAGATCGTGACCGGTGTGACGCTCGCCGTCTTCACCCTCGTGCCTGCGATGTCGTGGGCCGATTGCGGTGGCGACCACGACCAGCAGGCGTCGATGGCCTCGTCGAAGTCCGGCGACAAGGCGCAGGTGCAAGCCACGGCGACCAAGTCGTCGCATGCCGTTGCGAAGGTCTCCGCGAACAAGCAGACCGTCGCGAAGAAGTCCACGGCGCCTTCGAAGGTCGAGCGCTCGACGGTGGTGGCGAAAAACAACTGACGGCGTCACCATGATGGGTCCGGGGCCCGCCGTGTGCGGGCCTCGTTTTTTTGAAGCGCAGGAAATGATCATGACCGTCCGGAACATCACGAACGTCGTCATCGTCGGGGCCGGCACCATGGGACCCGGCATCGCCGTCACCTTCGCACGCCACGGCTACGTGACGACGCTGTCCGACATCGACGCGACGCAGATCGCCAAGGCCGGCGCGAAAGTGGATTTCGCCTTCGACACGCTGCGCACCGGCGGCCTTGCAAGCGACACGGACGTCGACGCAGCGCGAGCGCGATTGACGCTCGCGGTCGACGCGTCCGACGCGATCGCCGCGGCCGATTTCGTGCTCGAGAACGCACCGGAGCGTCTCGAAGTCAAGCGCTCGATGTTCGCATCGTTGTCGGAGAGGACGGGCGAGCACGCGATCCTCGCGTCCGACACGTCGGGCATTCCGATCTCCGCGCTGCAGGAAGGCCTGCCGAGCGCGGGCCGCGTCGTCGGCATGCACTGGTCGAACCCGCCGCACCTGATTCCGGTGATCGAGGTCGTCAAGGGCGCGCGAACGTCGGCTGCGACGGTGGAGACCACGAAAGCTGTCGTCGAAAGCCTCGGCATGCTGCCCGCGATCGTCGACCGCGACGTTCCGGGATTCGTCGAGAACCGCATCCTCTACGCGATCATGCGCGAAGCGCTGCACCTCCTCGACGAGGGTGTCGCATCCGCGGAAGCGATCGATACGGTCGTGCGGTGGGGCATCGGCTACAAGCTCGGTGTCGTCGGCCCGCTGCGCCTTCTCGACATGGCGGGCCTCGACATCTACACGTCGGTTGCGAGCTACCTCAACCGGGACCTTTGCAACGACAGCGGCATCTCGTCGACGGTGACGCGCAGGGTCGGCGAAGGCAGGCTCGGCATCAAGACGCAGGCGGGCCTGTTCGACTACACGCCCGAGGAAGTCGAGCGCCTCGCTCGCGAGCGTGGCCGGCTCTTCGTCGCGTCGAGGAAAGCGCTGACCGGCTGATCAGTCGGTCGGAAGAGCGGGCAGCATACGGTGCTTGCGCGAACGCGGGATTACGCCGCGTCCGCGGCCATCAGCCGGTTCAGGATGATGCGGTGCACCGCGTTCAGGTGCGTCCGCATCGCCGCTTCGGCGCGTTCGGGATCGCGCGCGGCGATCGCCTCCGCGACCGCGTGGTGCTCCTGGTCGCGCTGCGCAAGCCGATTGGGACACTGCGGGTCGCTGCTCTGCACGCGCACGCGCGCGTCCGATCCCACCTTGCGCAGCAGCGCATAGACGTCGGCAGCAAGTCCGTTGCCGCTCGCCGCCGCCACGAGCTTGTGGAACACGAGATCCTGCGTGCTGCGCTGCGTGTCCGAGAGTGTCGTCGCCGCGCGCATGATGCGTGCGATTTCGAGCGGCGTCGCACGAACCGCGGCGAGCCGCGCCAGCGCCGGCTCAAGCGCCATTCGCAACTCGATCACCTCGACGGGATTGGTCGAGCGGATCATCGACTCGCCGTCGGCAACGTTGTCGCGCGGCGACGAATCGAGTTCTCCCTGCTCGCGCAACAGCGCCAGCGCCTGCCGTACGCGGTGACGCTTGACGCCGTATTGGTCCGCCAGCGTGCGCTCGGCAGGTAACGCTTCGCCGCGCGCAAGGCGCATTCGCAATTGGTCGGCAAGCCGCGCGACGGGCACTTCTTCGGATGTTTCCGGTCGAGCCTGGTTGCGCATGGTTGCGACTCCCGAGATGGCCGGATGCTAGTCGGGTTTGCCCTGCAATTCAAGTGCCTCGGCGACGAGCGGCTACCGAGTCGAGTGACGTTGCTCTTTCCAACCAAATCCGTTTTGGTCATGGTGTGGTTGACAGGTCCCGGTGCGATTGGCACTATTCGCGGAAGACACGACGCTTCGGAGGCACGTCACGATGGGCAATCCTCTCGAACTGAAACTGACGGGACCTGCGAAGGAAGCCGCGCTGCGCGACATGTACGCCGAGATCGGCGCGCGCAACATGTTTCCGTTCTGGGCGAAATCGTCGGACGTCGAGCACGACGAGATCCGGCAACTGATGAACGGGCCGAAGCCCGTGCCGTTTCGCTGGAGCTACAAGGACGACATCGAGTCGTTGCTGCATCGCTCGGCGCAACTCGTGACCACCGGCGACACCGATCGTCGATCGCTCGTTCTCGTCAATCCCGGCCTCGCGCCGCGCCGGGCGACGGTCAGCACGCTGTACACCGCGTATCGGCTGAACGATCCCAACGAGATCATGCCGCCGCATCGGCACACGGCGAGCGCGATTCGCTTCGGGCTTACCGGCGCCAGGAACTTCACCGGCGTCGAAGGCGAGGACATCACGTTCGGCCCGGGCGACATGGTGCTGACGCCGCGCGACACCTGGCACAACCACGGCAACGTCGGCGACGAGCCGGCGATCAACCTGTCCGTGCTCGACTATCCGCTGGTCGAGAACCTGAACGCGCTCGCGTTCGATCACGACTACAAGGAAGGCGGCATCGCGAAGAAGAAGCAGACGGCGCGCTTCCCCAGCGACTATTCGGCGCGCGTCTATGGGGCAGGCGGCCTCAAGCTGCGGTTCGTCGATCACTTCCGCGGCGTCGGCGGCTCGTCGCCGATGTACGTCTATCGCTACGAGGCGATGCGCGAATTGCTCGACAAGCACCGAGACGGCGCCGACAACCCGCATGAAGGACTGCTGATCGAGTACGTCGACCCCCTCACCGGTGGCCCGGTCTACAAGACGATGACGTTCTTCATGCAGATGGTGCGCAAAGGCGAGACGACGCTGCCGGTCAAGCAGTCGGCGAGCCTGCTCGTCGCGCCGTTCGAGGGTCGCGGCCACGCGCTGATCGACGGCGCGCGCTTCGACCTCGAGCCGTTCGACACCGTCGCGATTCCAGGCGGCCACTGGGTCGAGTACGTGAACGACGGCAGCGACCCGCTGATCCTGTTCGTCGCGAGCGACGAGCCCGCGCTCGCCGCGTTCGGTCTTCTGACGCGATACGGGCGCACCGCCGCCGGCGACGTCATCGACCTGCTGTAACGGCGCACGTTCATGGCGCGCGCGTCGAACACGAAGCTCGTGAGCTACATCGACTGTCCCGGTGGCGGACAGGTCTGGTGGGACCGCGACACGCTTTACGTGTCGCACATGCGGCCACCCGATGGCACGTCGATCTACGACGTGAGCGACCCGAAGCATCCGAAGCTGATCGCGAAGCTCGACGTGCCGATGGGCTGGCATTCGCACAAGGTGCGCGTCGCGAACGGCCTGATGGTCGTCAACTACGAGAAGTTTCGCGACGGCGCGCCCGAGTTCGGCGGCGGCCTCGGCATCTTCGACGTGTCGACGCCGTCGCAGCCGAAGCTCGTCAACAAATGGCGCGTCACCGGCGAAGGCGGCGGTGTGCATCGCTACGACTTCGACGGGCGCTATGCGTACATCTCGCCGACGGCGGAAGGCTATGTCGGCAACATCATGATGATCCTCGACCTCGCCAATCCCGAAGCCCCCGAGGAAGTCGGCCGCTGGTGGATTCCCGGGCAGCACGTCGCCGGTGGCGAAGAATATCCGTGGGACGATTACGTGAAGCCGCGCTGCCATCATCCGCTTCGCCATGGCGACCGGCTCTACGTCTCGTACTGGCATCATGGCTTTTTCATCCTCGACATTTCCGACATGTCGAAGCCGGCGCTCGTGTCCGCCGTGAACACCGGTCCCGCCGATCCGCATCCGACGCATACGGCGCTGCGCGTGCCGACGCGGCTCAAGGGCCGCGACATCATGCTCGTCGCCGACGAAGACGTCGCGAAGCTGCGGCCTTCGCCGCCGGCCTTCGCGTGGGTCTACGACATCAGCTTCGAGCAGCAGCCGACTCCGATCGCGACGTTCCAGGTGCCGGGACTCGATGTCGACGGCGCGCCGCAGCCGCCGATGATGGGTTGCCATCAGCCGTCCGAACGCTTTCACGGCACGACGATCCCATTCGCCTGGTTTGCGCGCGGCTTGCGCCTGGTCGACGTGAGCGATCCGTTCACGCCGCGCGAGGCCGGCTTTTACGAGCCCGACACGCCTGACGGCTACGCGATGCCGTCGTCGAACGACTGCACCGTCGACCCGTCGGGCCTCGTCTACCTGATCGACCGGCAGCGGGGCTTGAGCATCATCGAAAGCCGCGTATCGTGAATCGCCTTCGAATGGAACATCCATGATGAGCGCCATCGAGGTCTACGGCAGGAAGAATCCGAATCTCCCGTTTCACCCGGCGGTTCGTGCGGGCGACTACGTCTACCTGTCGGGGCAGGTCGGCAAGGATGCCAACGGCAACATGGTCGCCGGCACGATCGAGGAGGAGACCCGCGCGACGCTCGAAGCGGTGAAGCGCGTGCTGGCCGATGCCGGCTGCGAGCTCTCCGACGTGGTCAAGGTCACGACGTATCTCGGGGATGCGCGCGATTTCGGACGCTACAACGGCGTGTTCAAGGAATACTTTCCGGACGGGCGCATCGCGCGCACCACGGTCGAGGCACGGGCGGTGATCAGCACGAAGATCGAGATCGAGTGCATCGCCTACAAGCCGCTTTGATTCATTCACGACGAACAGAAGGAAACCGACGATGATCGAGCTACTGGGCCGGGCGACGTCCGGCAACGTGCAGAAGGTGATGTTTCTCCTCGAGGAACTCGGATTGCCGTACGAGCGCAAGGACTACGGGCGCCAGTTCCAGAACACGACGACGCCCGAGTACTCGGCGATGAATCCGATGCAGAAGGTGCCGACGCTCGTCGACGGTGACACCGTCGTCTGGCAGTCGAACACGATCCTGCGCTATCTCGCGAGCAAGACGAAGAGCGCGCTCTATCCGGCCGATCCGGCGCAGCGTTCGCAGGTCGAGCGGTGGATGGACTGGTTGCTGGCCGAGCTCAATCCCGCGTACCTCGCAGGCTTTCGCGATGCGAAGAAGGCCGAGGGCGAACGCGCACCCGACACGGCGACCAATCTCGCGAACGAGCTCAAGCTGCTCGAGGGGGCGCTCGCGAAGTCGTCGTGGGTCGCCGGCGGCCAATTTTCGCTGGCCGACATCGCGCTTGGCCCGATCGTCAAGCGCTGCATCGGCTTTCCGCTCGGGTTGCCGTCGATGCCGAAGACGCAGGCATGGGTCACCGAGCTTTCGAAGCGGCCGGCTTTCCAGAAAGCCACCGCGACCGGCTGACGAGGCGATCGCGTTGAACGCGTCTCCGCATATCCTCGCGCACGGCGTCTGCGTCGACTTCACGGTCGCCGGACGCATCACGCGCGTCCTGAACGACGTCAGCCTGTCGGTGCCGAAGGGTGGCTTCGTCTCGCTGATCGGTCCATCGGGATGCGGGAAGAGCACGCTGCTCAAGGTGCTCGCCGGATTGCTGCCGCCGACGTCGGGGAATGTTTCCGTGGCCGGCGTGGCGCCGATCGAAGCGGTGCGCCAGCGCCGCATCGGCATCGTGTTCCAGGAAGCGACGCTGTTGCCGTGGAAGAATGCGCTCGACAATGTCGCGCTGCTCATGGAGGTCGCGCATGCAGGACTCAGCAACGACGAAATCCGCGGCCGGGCGTCCGACATGCTGCGCCTCGTCGGCCTGGAGCGCGCTGCCGAGAAGCGTCCGGCGCAGTTGTCGGGCGGCATGCGTCAACGCGTGTCGATCGCGCGCGCGCTCGCGCTCGATCCCGAAGTGCTGATGATGGACGAGCCGTTCGGGGCGCTGGACGCGATCACGCGCGAGGAGATGAGCGATTTCCTGCTCGGCATCTGGGAGCGGACGAAGAAGACGATCGTGCTCGTCACGCATTCGATCGACGAAGCGGCATTCCTGTCGCGGGAGGTGCACGTGATGGCGTCGAATCCGGCGCGCATCATCGAGGCGCTGCCGATCGGCCTTCCGTATCCGCGCAACGAGGAGAGCTATGCGGCGCCCGAATTCGCGCGCGCAACCGCCCGGCTGCGGCGGCTGTTGAAGGAAGGTCATCGGAAGGCGGCATGAGCGCGAAGGGCCGCCCCGAGCGCGAATTGGTCCCGCAGCGCGAAGCGCGGAGGGTAGTCCGATGAGCGCGGTGATCGACGACCCGGCGGCGAGCGTCTCCGCAATCAACGATGCCGGTCCCGCTCCCGGCGTGCGAGCGCGCGATGCGATGTCGCGCTTCATGCCGGCATTCGTGCTGTTCGTCGGGATCGTCGTCGTATGGGAAGCGGTCTCGCGCATCTTCAAGCTGCCCGAGTTCGTGTTGCCGGCGCCGAGTTCGATCGTGAGGGTGCTCGTGGCGCGCCAGCGCGACCTGGGTTACGCGGCGTGGATCACCGCGCAGGAAGTCGTCTCGGGCTTCCTCCTTTCCGGCATCGCGGGCGCCGCGGTTGCGTTGATCATTGCGCGCTTCGCGACGTTCGGACGCGCGCTGTATCCGCTGGTCGTGCTGTTCCAGAACGTGCCCAAGGTCGCGCTCGCGCCGCTCTTCATCCTGTGGTTCGGATTCGACCTCGCGCCGAAGGTCGTGCTGATCGTCGTCATCGCGTTCTTTCCCGTGGCGATCAACATGCTGGTCGGCTTGCAGACCGTCGATACGAACCTGATTGCGCTGATGCGTTCGGTCGGCGCGACGCGGAACGAGATTCTCTGGCGCATCCAGATTCCCAATTCGCTGCCGTACCTGATGGCCGGGCTCAAGGTGGCGATCACGCTGGCCGTCATCGGGGCGATCGTCGGCGAGTTTGCCGGTGCGCAGGCGGGCCTGGGTTACATGATCCAGTTCGCATCGACGCAGATGCAGACGTCGCTCGTGTTTGCGGCGCTGGTCGAGGTGTCGGTGCTGGGCATGCTGTTCTACTACGCGATCGAATGGATCGAGCGGCGCTACATCGACTGGATGCCGCACGCCGCATGAGCGCGGGTGCCGGGTTCCGGCGAACGACACGGATCGTTGTCAACGAGAGGGCTGTCAATGATGATGAGCAAATGGAGGAGGGCGCTGCTCGCGTTCGTCGCGAGTGCAGCGATGGTGACGGGAGCCGGTGCCGCGCAAGCGGCCGACGACGTGTCGGTGCAGCTCGACTGGCTCGTGCGCGGCGACCATGCGATGTTTTTCGTCGCCCGCGACATGGGCTATTTCAAGGAGCAGGGCATCAACGTCACGGCGATCCGCAAGGGCACCGGATCGACCGATGCGCTGAAACTCGTCGCGAACGGCAATGCCGATTTCGGTTTCGCCGATCTGCCGACATTGCAGGTGGGGCGCTCGCAGAAGCTGCCGGTCGTTGCGCTCGTCGCGGTGAACCAGGAGAGCCCGCTCGCGATGATCTCGATCAAGGCGAAGCACCCGATGTCGAAGCCCGCGGACATGAAGGGCATGAACGTCGGCGTGCATCCGAGCGGCTCGACGTACGTGTTCCTGAAATCGTTCTTCGCGAAGAACGGCTTGAACCTCGCCGATTTCAAGCAGAGCACCGTCGCGCCTCCGTACGAGAACATGCTGCTGCTCGGTCGCGTCGACGTCGTTCCGGGTTACATCGACGCAGAAGTTCCCGAGCTCGAGGCGCATGCCGGCGGCCCGAGCTCGCTGTCGATTCTGCTCGGCTCCGACTATGGCTACGACGCGTATGGCTCCGGTGTCTTCACGTCGGAGAAGATGATCGCGGAGAAGCCCGACCTCGTGCAGCGCTTCGTCAATGCGTACATGAAGGCGTTCGCATTCACCGTCGAGCACCCGCAGCAGGCGATCGACATCACGGTGAAGGCGAATCCCGAATACAAGGGGAAGGAGCACACGCTGATGTCCCAGCTGCAGGCCGACATCAAGTCGACGTTCTTCAGTCCCTACACGAAGCAGCACGGCATCGGCGCGATTTCCGACAAGCAATGGAACGCGACGGCCCAGGTGCTCAAGGACCAGAGCGTGCTGCCGGCCGATTTCAATCCGGCAGGCGGCTTCAATTCGAGCTTCGTCGAGAAGGCGCATCCGCTGAAGCGCTGAAACGCGCCACACCGATGCCGCCGCAGGCGGCATCGGCTCTTCTCGCGTCGATTACGCGGGGTACGCGCGCGGACGCCTGATGCCCCGCGAAAACGAGTTCGACTACGTCATCGTCGGCGCCGGCTCCGCGGGTTGTGTGCTCGCCGGTCGCCTCGGCGAAGATCGCGACGTGCGCGTACTGGTGCTCGAAGCCGGAGGCTGGGACACCAGTCCCTGGATCAGCATTCCTCTCGGCTGGGGAAAGATCCTTACCGAACGGCGCGTCGACTGGCAATACTTCGCGAGTCCCGAACCGAGCGTTGGCGGTCGCGCGGTCGAATGCGCGCGCGGCAAGGTCGTCGGTGGGTCGTCGTCGACGAATGCGATGGCGTTCGTGCGCGGCCATCCGGCAGACTTCGATCGCTGGGCCGCAGGCGGGTTGCAGGGCTGGAGCAGCGCCGACGTGTTGCCGTACTTCAGGCGCCTCGAGCGCTGGGAGCGCGGCGCGAACGCGTGGCGTGGCGGCGGCGGTCCGCTGTCCGTCCAGTATTGCCGTTACGACGATCCGCTGAACGACGCGTTCGTCGCGGCTGCGCAAGAAGCCGGCTATCCGTTCGTCGACGATTACAACGCGAAGGGTGCCGAAGGGTTCGGGCGCTTGCAGGTCACGATCGCCGGCGGCAAGCGGATGAGCGCTGCGCGCGCCTATCTGCGCCCGGCCGTTGCGCGCGGCAACGTCGTGGTCCGCGTGAAGGCGCACGCGACGCGCATCGCGTTCGATGGCGCGAGAGCGCGCGCCGTCGAATTCGTACAGGGCCGCACGAGGCAGCGTGTCGTCGCGACACGCGAAATCATCGTCGCGGGCGGCGTCATCAATTCGCCGCAGTTGCTGATGCTCTCGGGCATCGGCGACCCGTCGTGCCTCGCCGAGCATCGGATTGCGGTGAAGGTGGCGCTCCCGGGCGTCGGCAGCAATCTGCAGGATCACGTCTCGGTGATCCTGATGTACGCGCGCCACGAACAAAGCCCGTTTCGTCGCAACATGCGCGCGGACCGCGTCGCGCTGTCGCTCGCCAATGCGTACGTGTTCGGGCGCGGATTCGCGTCCGACATACCGGGCGGCGTCGTCGGCTTCCTGAAGAGCGACGCGGATCTCGAATGCCCCGACATGCAATTGATCCTGACGAACGCATCGCTGCCCGCGTGGCCGTGGTTTCCGGGCGTCCGCAAGCCGTTCGCCGATGCCTTCGCGTGTCGCACGGTCATGCTTCATCCGCGAAGCCGCGGCGAGGTGCGGCTCGCGTCGGCCGACCCGCTCGCTGCGCCCCGCATCGAACAGCACTTTCTCTGCGATCCGCACGACTGGCGCGTCGTCCGCACGACGATCCGTCGCGTGCGTGAAATCGTGCGGCAGCCGTCGCTCGCGCGGTTCGCCGGGCGCGAATCGCTGCCCGGCCCGGACGTCGACACCGACGACGCGCTCGACGCATTCATCCGCAAGACCGCGATCACCGTGCATCATCCGGCGGGAACGTGCAGGATGGGATCGGCGGCCGATCCGCGCGCGGTCACCGACGGCGAGGGAAGAGTGCGCGGCGTGGAGGGTCTGCGGGTCGTCGACGCATCGCTCATGCCCGACCTCCCGTCGGGCAACATCAACGCGCCGGTGATCATGGTCGCCGAGAGGATGGCCGACCGCATTCGCGGACGGCCGGCACTCGATCCCGTCGCGTGGGATGAGAGTGCATCCCGCAGCGCTGCGCCCCGGCGTTCTGCTCAGCCGATCGGCGCCGGCGCTCGCGATTGACCGCCGTGCGACTGTCGCTCGCCGGCTTGCGCCATCACCCGGTCCTGCTGGCCGGCGTGGCCTCCGCCGAATTGGTCGCGCGCCTCGCGCCGTTCTTCGACGTCGAGGTTGCCGCTGACATCGAGACGTGGGACCCGGAAGAGCTACGCACGCGCCTCGCCGGCAAATCCGCGCTTCTCGACGCGTGCGGCATTGCTGTGGAGGCGCAACTGCTTGCAACGCTGCCGCACCTGAAGGCGATCTGCAGGATCGGGTCGTCCGCCGCAGGGCTCGACCTCGACGCATGCACGCGCGCGGGCATCATCGTCACCAATACGTTCGACGCCGCGGACGACGAAGCGGGACACCGCAACATGTCGCTCACTGCCGCCGACAATCTGATTGCGGCGTTCGGATTCGGCCGGCACGCCGGGCATCCGACGAACATGCTGAATCCCGAGCTGCGCTGCGTGCTCGGGTGCTGCCTTTAACGGACGGCGCTCCCCGTCTCACCGGCCAGCTGATTCAGCCGCATCGCCGTGAAGAGGTCGAGTGCGGCGTGCCCGACGGTCTTGAACACGGTGATTTCATCGTCGCTTCTGCGGTCGTGTTCGCCGACCTCGCCGAGCTCGGCGATGCTGCCGGCGTCGACGTAGCCGCTATGCAGGGCTTCGATGATCTCGCCCGACTCGACCAGCGCCGAGCTGCGATCGTCGACGATCAGTCGCGCACGGCGAAGCAGGACGGGATCGAGCTCGCGCATGTTCGGACGAAACGAGCCGATCGCGTTCACGTGCGTGCCGGGCTTGATCCAACTCGATTCGAGCACCGGCACCGGCGAATTCGTCGCCGTCACGATGATGTTCGCGTGCGACGCGGCGCTCTCGGCATCCGCACGATCGATGTCCGCATGCGGATAGCGTGCGCGCATCGTGGAGATGAACTTGTCCGCGCGTTCCGGATCGCGGCTCACCACGCGAACCTTGCGGATCGCCCGCACGGCGAACGTCGCGTCGAGCTGTGCCGCGGCCTGGCTGCCGACGCCGAACAGCGCGAGCTTCGTCGCATCGCGTCGCGCCAGTCGGCGCGTCGCGAGACCGCTCGCGGCGCCGGTGCGCAACGCAGTCAGCGCGGTTCCGTCGCAGACGAGCAGCGGTTCGCCATCCCGGGCGTCGAGCAGCAGATACGACGCTCGGGTCCCCGGCTTGCCCGCGCCGAGATTCCCCGGATGGATCGTCGCGACCTTCACGCCGAGATACGCGCATCCGTCGTAGCCCGGCATGACGAGCGCGTCGCCGCCTGCGATCGCGACGTGCATCCTGGCCGGATACCGGCCTTCGCGTCGCGAGATCGCGCGAAAGGCGTTTGCGAGGACGTCGACGGCGTCCCGCATGGGCAGCAGTCGCGCGATGTCGGCGGCAGAGAGCGTGAGCATGAAGTGAACGGCATCTTACGCTCGCGAAAGAACCGTGCGCGCGACGTGCGGCGACATCGCCTCGCCAACGTTGCTGGCGGATTGCGTCATTGACACGGGATAGGCCGTCCTATAACGTATTAATACGTCACGAACACCGGTCTTCATGATGGCGCTGCGCCGCGATCGGCTTGAATCCCTGTACGTGCAACTCGCCGAGGCGCTCGAGCGCGACATCGCCGGCGGACGCTACGCCGCATTCGATCGGCTGCCGTCGGAGCAGGCGCTGATGGCGAAGCACGGGGTGAGCCGCGTCACCGTGCGCCAGGCGATCGCGCTGCTGCACAAGAAGGGCCTGATCGAGGTCAAGCAGGGCAAGGGGACGTTCGTCACCGGCTCGGTCGTCCGCCACGGTCTCGACAACCTGACCGGGTTCTACGACGCGCTGATCGCGCAGGGCTTGCGGCCGAGCACGCGACTGCTCGAATTTCGCCTCGCCACGCCGGCCGACAAGGCATCGACGGCGTTGGAAGGCGACGCCAGGCGCTCGGTCGCGATGCGGCGCCTGTACAAACTGCATGCGCAGGCGTTCGCCGTCGTCGACGCGATCATCGTTGCTGACGGCAAGGCCATTTCGCGCGAGCAGATGGAGACGCACACGATCTATCAACTCCTGCGCGACGTGATCGGCGAGCACGTCATCAGGGCCGACATCGGCATCCGCGCCCGCGCCGTCGGCAAGCGAATCGGCGGCTTGCTGAAGCTTGCGTCCGGACGGCCGGTGCTCGTCATGGAGCGCGCGTCGATCGGACGCTTTGACCGACCGATCGAGCACAGCCGCTTCTTCATCGTGCCCGAGACCTACGAGTTTCGATTGAACGTTTCCGGGCCCCTGCAGATCACCAGCGGCATCCAGCCGTTCCATCACGGCCGTTCGCGCGACAGGGAGTCGCGCGTGGTGCAGAGCGCATGAAGGTCGGATTCATCGGCGTCGGCGTGATGGGTGCACCGATGGCGCGCAACCTGGCGCGCGCCGGGCACGCAGTCGCGGTCTACGACGCGTCGGCACGCGCACTCGCTCCGTTTGGCGGCGGCAACTGTCGGGTCGCGCTGTCCGCCGCCGATGCGGCGATCGGTGCCGATGTGATCATCACGATGCTGCCCGATTCCGAGCACGTGCGGCAGGCGCTGCTCGGCGACGACGGCGCATGCGCATCGCTCGTGCAAGGTCACCTCGTCATCGAGATGAGCACGATCAGCGCGTCGGCGAGCATCGTGCTCGGGGAGGAGCTCGCGCGTCGCGGCTACCGGTCGATCGATGCCCCCGTCGGGCGCACGCCTGACGATGCGGCCGCCGGAACGCTGTTGATCATTGCCGGCGGGAACGACGACGACATTGCCGAAGCGCGACCGCTGTTCGAATGCCTCGGCGACACGATCGTGCACGCGGGACCGCGCGGCCATGGCATCAAGCTCAAGCTCGTGAACAATTACATGGCCGCGGTGAGCGCGCTGCTCACCGCCGAGGCGTTGACGCTCGCGAACAAGGCGGGCCTCGACCGTGGCGTCACCGTGAAGGTATTGAGCAGCACGACCGCGGGGCGCGGCCAGCTCATCGTCAATTATCCGAAGAAGGTGCTGGCCGGCGATCTGACGCCGGGCTTCCCGTTGCGCATGGCGTATAAGGATGTGACCCACGCCCTGAGCCTCGGCGCCGAACTCGGCTCGCCGCTGCTGCTCGGCGCCGTCGCCCGCGAAATGTTTTCGCTCGCGCGACCGTGGGGACGATCCGACGAAGACTGGACCGCCATGCTGCTCCTGCTCGAGGACGTGAGCCGCACCGAACATCTGCCGCCGGCCGAGGCATGATCGCGCCGGCCCAACCGATCCGAAACTGCCAACGAAAGCGAACATGGAGCTGACTTCCGAAGAGCGGGCGATCCTCGCGGGCGATCGTGGCGAAGCGCCCAGGCGTGCGCTCGAGTACCAGATGGAGCTCGGCAAGTTCTGCGGCGCGAAGCGGTTCGTCCCGATCACGAACGTGCACATGATGGGCGACATCGAAGTGATGGGCGATGCCGGGTTGCGCTATCTGCGCGACGAGGCAGCGCTCGGTGCGCGCTGCGCGGTGGGCACGACGACGAACGCGCGCTGCATCGATTTCGCGCAATGCGATCGGATGGGACAGGATCCCGTCGAGGTGGCGAAGGAGCGTGAGCTGATCGATTGTCTGCGCCGCATGGGCGTCATCACGACCGACACCTGCATCAACTACCAGACGGTCTACCAGCCGCACCTCGGCGAGCATGTCGCATGGGGCGATACCGGCACGGTCATCTACGCCAACTCGGTGTTCGGCGCGCGCTCCAACTTCGAATCGGGGCCCGCGGCGCTCGCCGCCGCGTTGACCGGCCGTACGCTCGAATACGGCTTCCACGTCGACGAGCATCGACGCGGCACGTTCACCGTGCGCCTCGACGCGCCGCTTCGCGACGTTGCCGACTGGGGCGCGGTGGGGAAGCTCGTCGGCGAGTCGCATCAGGATTACTACGCGGTGCCGGTCTTTCACGGCTATGCCGGCGTGCCCACCGCCGACGATCTCAAGCATCTCGGCGCGGCCCTCGCAAGCTACGGCTCGATGGGGATGTTCCACTTCGTCGGCGTCACGCCCGAAGCGCCGAGCGTCCAGGCGGCGCTCGGCGGACGCGAGCCGTCGGAAGCGATGACCATCGGCGCATCGCACCTCGAGCGCGTCTACGCGAGCTATTCGCTCGGCGATGGCGACGCGCGGCTGATCGTATTCAGCGGTCCGCAGCAGTCGCTCCTCGAGATGCGGCGGCTCGCGGAGCTCTTCGGCGGTCGTCGTGTCGCGGAGGGCTCGAGCTGCTTCGTGACGACGAACGGGGCGATCCTGGCGCAGGCGCGCAAGCTCGGCTATGCGGACGTGCTGGAACGTGCCCGCGTCACACTGCTCGAAGGCGTGTGCTTCTATATTCTGCAGAACCTGACGCCGATGCGCGTTGCCAACGGCTGGCGCAACATGGTCTCGAATTCGGCGAAGATCGTGAACATCATCGGCGCGCACCGCTTCAACACGATTCTGCGGCCGACCGTGCAGTGCGTCGACATCGCGTGCAGCGGGGAACTGAAGTGAGCGGCGCAATCGATGATGGCGCGACGGTCCTGCTGCGCGTCGCCCGCGCCTTCGGTCCTGTCGTCGAAGGCGAGGCGGTCGTGTCGGAGGAAGGTTTCTCCCCGCGCTACGATCTCGACCGCTGGAGCGGCATCATCACGAAACCCGGACACAAGCTCGAGGGCACCAGCATCAAGGACAAGATCTGCTTCTTTCCGACGGCGAAAGGCGGCATCGCGGCCGGATGGGCATTCAACGACATCAAGGGCAAGGGCATCGCACCCAAGGCGTTCATCTTCGGCATTGCCAATCCGGTGATGAT
>Ga0134128_10005775_pt1 | contig 14994 bp, 14 predicted proteins | sample KB31754_FD_96462 | JGI IMG/M metagenome (GOLD analysis project Ga0134128, IMG submission 96462) | Terrestrial soil microbial communities with excess Nitrogen fertilizer from Kellogg Biological Station, Michigan, USA - KB3-175-4 | ecosystem: Environmental > Terrestrial > Soil > Unclassified ... | reverse complement strand
GACAGCCGATCGTAGCTGCGGCATCGCGCGGTCATCGGACAGCGCGGGCACGCCGGCGCGCGCGCGGAGCAGACGGTGGCGCCGAAGTCCATGAGCGCCTGGTTGAAATCGTAGACGTGGCGGTGCGGCAGCACCGCGCGCGAGAGCGCCCACAGGCGCCGCCGCGTCGCGTGCGCCTTGGCGTCGCCCCGCGCGACGAAAATGCGAAAGAGCACGCGCGCGACGTTGGTGTCGAGAATCGCCGCGCGCTGGCCGAACGCGAAGCTGCGCACGGCGCCGGCCGTGTACTCGCCGATGCCCTTGAAGGCGAGCAGCGTCTCCTCGTCGGACGGCAGCTGACCGCCGTGCCGCGCCACCGACTCGCGCGCGATGGCATGGAGCCGGCGCGGACGAATGTTGTAGCCGAGCGGGTACCAGGTCTTCACGGCGTCACCGACCGGCGCGTCGGCCAGGACCTCGAACGACGGGTAGCGCTCGAGCCACTCCTGGTACTTCGGCAGCACCCGGTCGACCTGCGTCTGCTGGAGCATGATCTCGGAGACGAGCACGTGGTACGGGTTCCGGGTCTTCCGCCAGGGCAAATCGCGGCCGTTCCGCCGGTACCATGCCAGCAGCCGGCGTCGAAACCACTGTCGGTCCTCAGGATTTGGCGTCACGGGGGAGTTCGGGACTAACATTCTTGATCCAAAGCATTCCGAAATCCTTCATGAAGCTGTACACCAAGACCGGCGACGCTGGCGAAACGGGACTCTTCGACGGGACGCGGGTGGCCAAGTCCGATCCCCGCGTCGAGGCCTACGGCGCGGTCGACGAGCTCGAGGCCTGGCTCGGCCTCGTGCGCTCGCACCACGTGGACGACGACCTCGAGAAGATGCTCACGCGGATTCAGCACGACCTGTTTGCGCTCGGCGCGCTCCTGGCCGATCCGTCGCACCGCATCGCGCCGCGGGTCGAGAAGGCCACGCTCGATGCCGCCGACGTCACGCGGCTCGAGCAGTGGATCGACACGCTCGACGCCGCGCTGCCGCCCCTCCGCCACTTCGTCCTCGCCGGCGGCACGACGCCGGCCAGCCTGCTGCAGCTCGCGCGGACGGTGTGCCGCCGCGCCGAGCGCCGCATCGTGCTGCTCGGGCCGGACGCCGTCGATCCGATCCTGCTCACGTACGTCAATCGCCTGTCGGACCTCCTCTTCGTCATGGCGCGCACCGCGAACGCGCGGGCCCACGTCCGCGAGCACGCGTGGTGACCGACGCGGCCTACGCCCACTGCCAGCGGCTCGCGCGGCAGCACTACGAGAACTTCCCGGTCGCGTCGCGCCTGCTGCCGGCGCCGATGCGGCCGCACGTCGCGGCCGTCTACGCGTTCGCCCGCATCGCTGACGACTTCGCCGACGAGGGCGCGCGATCGGACGCGGCGCGCCTGTCGCTGCTCGACGACTGGGGCCGCCGCCTCGAGACCGCCGTCCGCGGCGAGACGACGGACGACGGCTCCGACTCGGCGGCGATCTTCACCGCCCTCGGCGACACCGTTCGCGCCTGCCGCCTCGACGTGGGCCTGCTGCGTGACCTCCTCAGCGCTTTTCGACAGGACGTGACCGTCAAGCGCTACGAGTCGTGGGGTCAGCTCCTCGACTATTGCCGACGGTCGGCGAATCCAGTCGGCCGCCTCGTGCTGCAAATCGGCGGCTACCGCGACCCGGCGCTCGAGGCCGCGTCGGACGCGCTCTGCACGGCGCTCCAGCTCACGAACTTCTGGCAGGACCTCGAGCGCGACTGGGCCAAAGGACGGCTCTACGTGCCGAGCGCCGTGCTCCGGTCCGCCGGGGCCGACGAACGCGATCTCGACCGGCGCCAGCTGACGCCGGAGTGGCGTCGCGCGCTGGCGGACGTCGCGGCGCGCACGCGCGCGCTCTTCGCCGCCGGCCGTCCCGTCGCCGACGGCGTCGACGGGCGCCTGCGCTGGGAACTGCGCGCGACGTGGCTGGCCGGCGTCCGGATTCTCGATCGCCTCGAGACCGCGGGCTTCGACGTGTTCGAGGCGCGGCCGGCCATCGACAGCGCCGACGCGCTGCCGCTCGCCTGGCGGCTCGTCACGTGGCGCCGACGGCCGTGACGCGCAAGACCAGCTTCTACTACTCCTTCCTCGTGCTGCCGGCGGACAAGCGCCGGGCGATCACGGCTGTCTTCGACGTCTGCCGCGCGATCGACGACTGCGTGGACCTCGAGCCGGACCCGGCGAAAGCGGAGGCCGCGCTCGACGAGTGGCGGCGCGAGATCGACCGGATCTTCACCGGCGGGCGCCCGGCCACGCCGCACGGCGCGGCGCTCCAGCCGTTCGTCGCGCCGTTTCATCTGCCGCGGGCGGAGTTCGAGGCGCTGATCGAAGGCGTCGGGATGGACATCCGCCCGCGCGTCTACGACACCTTCGCCGACCTCGAGCCGTACTGCCATCGCGTCGCGTCGGCCGTCGGGCTGATCTGCGCGGAGATCTTCGGGTACCGCGAGCCGCGGGTTCTGACCTATGCGCGCGATCTCGGCGTCGCGCTGCAGCTGACGAACATCCTCCGCGACGTCGGCGTCGACCGCCGCCGCGGCCGCTTCTATCTGCCCGCCGAGGATCTCGCGCGCTTCAACTGCACGGCCGAGGACGTCGATCGCGAGATCGCGTCGGCCGGCCGCGGCGTGCAGTCGCCGGCGGTGCGCGCCGTGCTCGGCCAGCACGCGGCCCGCGCGCGGATTTTCTTCGCGCGCGCGGTGCGGGCGCTGCCGACGGAGGACGCGCGGCGGTTTCTCGCCGCCGAGATCATGCGCGCGATCTACACGAGCCTCCTCGATCGCATCGAAGCCGCGGAGTTCGACGTCTTCTCCCGCGTGATCCGCGTGCCGCGGTCGGCCCAGGCGGCACTCGCCGTCCGTGCCTGGTGGCGCCTCGGCCGATGACGGCCGACGTCGTCGTCATCGGCGCCGGCTTCGCGGGGCTCAGTGCAGCGGTGCGGCTGGCCGACGCCGGCCGCCGCGTCGTCGTCCTGGAGCAGGCGCCGCGGCCCGGCGGGCGCGCGACGGCGTTCGCCGATCGCGAGACCGGCGAGCGCGTCGACAACGGGCAGCATGCGCTCTTCGGCTGCTATCACGAGACATTCGCCTTCCTCCGCCGGATCGGGACGGACGCGCTGGCCGCGCCGGCGCCGCGCCTTCAGTTGACGATGACCGCCGGCGATCGGCGCGCCTGGACGCTGACGTGTCCGTCCTGGCCGCCGCCGTGGCATCTGGTCGGCGGCCTGATGCGGTGGGGCGCGTTGTCGTGGGCCGATCGGCTCAGCGCCGGACGCGTCGCGCGCATCGTGCTGCGCGCGCGGCGGGTGGGATCGGCGGCGGTCGCGGCGAACGTGCCGGCGAACCAGACCGTGTCCGAATGGCTCGTGGCCCAGGGCCAGTCCGAGCGCCTGATCGACTGGCTCTGGCGGCCGCTCGCGGTCGCCGCGCTCAATCAGTCCATCGACGTCGCCGCCGCGCGGATGTTCGTGCGCGTGCTCGGCGATCTCTTTGGTCCCGATCCCTCGGACGCGGCCATCGCGCTGCCGCGCGTCCCGCTCGATGAGCTGTATGCGTGGCCCGCCGCCCGGGCGATCGAGGCCGCGGGCGGGCGTGTCCTCCTCAAGACGCCCGGAGTCGTGTCGCTCGACGCGGACGGCCGGGTCGCGGGCGTGCACGCGGGCGACGAGAAGATCGATGCACGCGTGGTGATCAGCGCCGTGCCGTGGCACGCCTTTGCGTCGGTCTGGAACGGCGCGGTGCCCGTCCCGCTCGCGGCCATCGGCGCGAATGCGGCTCGGATGATCTCGTCGCCGATTGTCACCGTGAATCTCTGGCTCGACCCGCCGGTGACGATCGACCGGTTCGTCGGGTTCGTCGGCAGTCCGCTGCACTGGGCGTTCAACAAGCACGCCCTGTTCGGCGAGGGCGCCGCCCACCTGTCGATTGTCTCGAGCGGCGCGACCGATCTCGTCCGGCTGGACAACGCCGCGATCGCCCAGCTCGCGGCCCGCGAGGTGGCCCGCCTCCTGCCCGCGGCGGCGAACGCGCGCGTGCTGCGGTCGGTCGTCGTCCGCGAGCCGCGCGCGTCGTTTTCGCTGGCGCCGGGCGGCCCCGATCGTCCGGGCACCGAGACGCCCGTGCCGGGACTGTTCCTGGCCGGCGACTGGACGGACACGGGATTGCCGGCGACGATCGAAGGGGCGGTCCTCAGCGGTCATCGCGCCGCGGCCGCCGTTCTTCGGGCGTAACATGAACGTCGATCCGATGACGTCGGTACTCGTCCACTACCAGGAGCTCGCGCTCAAGGGCCGCAACCGGCCGTGGTTCATCCACACGCTCGTCCGCAATCTGCGCGCGGCGCTCGCGGACCTCGACGTGGTGCAGGTGCGGCCGCTCATGGGCCGCGTGGAAATCCGGCTCGGGCCGGGCGCGTCGTGGGACGTCGTCCGCCGGCGGCTCGAGCGCCTGCCGGGCATCGCGAATTTCCTGCGCGCCACGCACGTGGCGCCCGACATCGACGCGATCGCCGACGGCATCGTCCGCGAGCTGCCGGGGCGCACCGCGGCCAGTTTCCGCGTGGCCGCGCGGCGGGCCGACAAGCGATTTCCGATCCCGTCGCCGGAGATCGAGCGGATCGTCGGCCGCCGCGTGCAGGACGCGACGGGATGGCCCGTGAACCTGGACGCGCCCGAGAAGAAGATCCACGTCGAGGTCGTGACCAACGACGCGTTCTATGCCTTCGACAAGGAGAAGGGCGCGGGCGGTCTGCCGGTCGGCACGAGCGGGAAGGTGCTGTGCCTGCTTTCGGGCGGCATCGATTCGCCGGTCGCCGCCTGGCGCGTGATGCGCCGCGGCTGCCGCGCCGTCTTCGTGCACTTTCACAGCTATCCGATTCTCTCGCGCACGTCGCAGGAGAAGGTTCGCGAGATCGCGCGGCTGCTCACCGAGCGGCAGCTGGTCTCGCGTCTGCACCTCGTGCCGTTCGGCGCCGTCCAGCAGCAGGTCGTCGTCGCCGTGCCGCCGCCGATGCGCGTCGTGATCTACCGCCGCCTGATGGTCCGCATCGCCGAGGCAATCGCCCGAAACGAAGGCGCGCACGCGCTCGTGACCGGCGACGTCGTGGGCCAGGTCGCCTCGCAGACGGTCGAAAACCTGACCGTCGTCGAGGGCGCGGCGACGATGCCGATCCTGAGGCCGCTCATCGGGTTCGACAAGGACGAGATCGTCGCCGAGGCCGAGCGCCTCGGCACGTACCAGGTCTCCATCGTGCCCGACGACGACTGCTGCACGCTCTTCACGCCGCGATTTCCAGCGACGCGCACGGATCGGCGGGCGGCCGAAGCCGCCGAATCCGGGCTCGACGTGGAGGGCCTCGTCTCGGCGGCGGTCGCCGGCGCCGTCGTGGAGCGCTTCCAATTCCCGATGGTAGAATCCGCCGTCCGCCAGGAGATCGAATCGTGAAGCTGACACCGGGCAAACTCAGAGGGTTGAAGGCCGTCGCCGATCAGCGCGGCGTGATCGCCGCCGCGGCGATGGACCAGCGCGGTTCGCTGCGGAAGTCGCTGGCGAAAGATAAGGGCGGCGACGTCAGCGACGCGATGCTCGAGGAGTTCAAGTCCATCGTGACGGAAGTGCTGACCGCGCACGCGAGCGCGATCCTGCTCGATCCCGAGTGGGGCCTGCCGGCCTCGAAGCGCCGCCACAAGGGCAGCGGCCTCCTCATGGCGTACGAGAAGACGGGCTACGACAAGACGGGGCCGGGACGGCTGCCCGACCTGCTCGACGACTGGTCGGTGCGGCGGCTCAAGGAAGCGGGCGCCGACTGCATCAAGATCCTGCTGTACTACACGCCGTTCGATCCGAAGCCGATCAACGAGCAGAAGCACGCCTGGGTCGAGCGCATCGGCGACGAGTGCCGCGCCAACGACATCCCGTTCTTCCTCGAGTTCGTCGGGTACGAAGAGGGCGCCGACGAGAAGGGGCTCGAGTACGCGAAGAAGAAGCCGGACATCGTCTCGGCGAGCATGGCCGAGTTCAGCAAGGATCGCTACGGCGTCGACGTCCTCAAGGTCGAAGTGCCGATCAACATGCAGTACGTGGAAGGCGCCGCGTGTTTCTCGGGGCAGAAGGCGTATTCGCATGACGAGGCGAAGGCGCTGTTCCTCAAGGCGGCCAAGTCGGCGACGAAGCCGTTCATCTATCTGTCCGCCGGCGTGAGCAACGCCGAGTTCACTGAGGCGCTGGCGCTCGCCGCCGAGTCCGGCGTGCGCTACGCGGGCGTGCTGTGCGGGCGCGCGACGTGGAAGGACGGCGTCCCGATTTTCGCGAAGCAGGGCGCGGCCGCGTTCCGGCAGTGGCTCGAGACGACCGGCGTCGTCAACATCAGCAACGTCAACAAGGCGATCCAGCCGGCGAGCGCCTGGTTCTCGTTCTACGGCGCCGCGAGCGCCGACGCGCTCGCCTGATCCCATGGCGATCCTGAAAGTGGCGCGTCTGGGGCACCCGGTGCTCCGGACCAAAGCCCAGCCCGTCCCCGTCGCCGACATCAAGTCGGCGCCGATCCAGCAGCTCATCGACGACATGTTCGAGACGATGCACGAGTACCAGGGCATCGGGCTCGCGGCGCCGCAGGTCCACGTGGGCCTGCGCATCTTCGTCGCCGGCCTCCGCCCGGCCCCCTCGGCCGATGAAATGGACGACGACCACGAGATGCCGCTCATCACGCTGGTGAATCCGGAGATCGCGCTCGTGCCCGGCGCCACGGAGGAAGCGTGGGAAGGGTGCCTGAGCATCCCCGACATGCGCGGCCGCGTGCCACGGGCGGCCTCGGTGAACGTGCGCGCGTACGATCGCCACGGGAAGCGCATTGACATCTCGGCGAAAGGGCTTCCGGCGCGCGTCATCCAGCATGAGAACGACCATCTCGACGGCGTCCTCTTCTTCGACCGCATGCCCACGCTGGCCACGCTCACCTACATGGACGAGTACCAGCGCTTCTGGGCCAAGTCGGACAAAGACGAAGACGAGTGACACCGGAACTTTTCGAGACCTTCACGCCTGAGGAAGCCGCGGCCATTGCGCCGTACTTCACGAACCTCGACCGGCCCATCTTCGCGCTGGTCAACCTGCCCGAGACGGTGAAGGGCGCGCTCTTCGCGCGCTACTCCCGCTCCGCGAAGTCGCTGCGGCGCCTGTTCCTTGACGAGTTCCTCGAGAAGACGGCCGAGGCGCGCGCCGCCGGTGCGGCGTCATCGTCGTCGGGCGGCGCCGGCGCGGCGCGCGCCGCGAAGCTCTACGAAAAAGTGTTCAACGAGTACGGCGACGACTCGGTCGCGCAGCTCGGCGGCGTGCACGTCGCCGTCGAATACGCCTCCAACGTCCTGACGAAGATCCTCGAGCGCGGCCGGCTGATGGCGTACCTCGAGCAGTCGACGCGCTACGTGCCGTACACCGATCGACGCGGCGACCGGTGGCGGTACCTCGTCCCCGCCGAGCTGGACGGCCACCCGCTGCGATCGGACTACGTCGCCGCGCTCGATCTCGCGTTCGAGACGTACGCGGCGTGGATCGACCCGATGCGGTCGTGGTTCGAGCGGCGCTACCCGAAGCAGCCCGGGGATTCGGACGCGGTCCATCGATCGGCGATTCGCGCGAAGGCGCTCGACACGCTGCGCGGGCTGCTGCCGGCGGCGACGCAGTCGAACGTCGGCATCTACGGCACGGGCCAGGCCTACGAGGCGCTCCTCCTGCGGATGCGCGCGCATCCGCTGCGCGAAGCGCGCGACGCCGCCGACGCGATGCTCGCCGAGCTCCGCGAGGTCATTCCGGCGTTTCTCACGCGCGTCGATCAGCCGGAGCGCGGCGGCCGCTGGAGCGCGTACTTCGCCGAGGCGCGCCGGCGCGTCGCCGACGTCGCGGACCGCGTCGCCGCCGGCGCGGCTCCCGAGCCGCGGCCCGAGGTCGCGCTCACCGATTTCGATCCCGACGGCGAGCTGAAGGTCGTGGCCGCCTGTCTCTACGCCGCGACGGATTTGCCCGACGACGAGTTGCTGCGGCGCGCGCGCGCGATGACGCCGGCCGAGCGGGCCGCGGTCCTCGAGGCGTACGTCGGCGACCGCACGAATCGGCGGCACAAGCCCGGCCGCGCGTTCGAACGCACCAGCTACCGGTTCGACGTCCTGACCGACTACGGCGCGTTCCGCGATCTGCAGCGACACCGGCTGCTCACGATCGACTGGCAGCCGCTGACCGCCCGGCACGGGTTCGTCGAGCCCGAGGCGATCGTCGAGGCCGGGGCGGACGAGGCCTGGCGGCGCGTGATGTCCCGATCCGCGGAAGTCGCCGAGGCGCTCGCGGCCGCCGGCCTGTCTGAGGTCGCGCCCTACGCCGTGTCGATGGCGTATCGCGTCAGGTTCGCGATGGAGATGAACGCGCGCGAAGCCATGCACGTGATCGAACTGCGCACCGCGCCCCAGGGCCATCCGGCCTACCGCCGTGTCTGCCAGGCGATGCACCATCTCATCGCGGAGGCAGCGGGGCATCGGGCGATTGCGGACGCGATGCGCTTTGCGGATCACTCGGCCGTCGAGCTCGAGCGGCTCTCGGAGGAACGGCGCATCGAGCAGCGGCGGCTCGCGCGATGACCTGGCTCATCAGGCACCAGCTGACGGTCCGTTTCCGCGACTGCGATCCGCTCGGCCACGTGAACAACGCCGTCTATCTCACGTACCTCGAGCAGGCGCGGTTTCATCTGTGGCGCGCGCAGTTCGGCTACGTCGCCAAGCCCGCCGCCGAGACGGGCCGGCGCGGTCTGGGCTTCATCCTCGCGAGGGCCGAGGTCGATTTCACGGCGCAGGCCCGCTACGGCGACCTCCTCGAGGTCCGCCTGGGCCTGGACGGCGTGCGCCGGTCGAGCTTCACGTACGCCTACGAAATCGTGAACGTAGCGACAGAACAGGTGGTGGCCCGGGCGCGCACCGTGCAGGTCCGGTTCGACTACGACGCGCAGGCGCCGGTGGCGGTCGACGACGAGCTGCGGGGCACACTGGGCCGGGGCATTGACTGACTTGTGAAATGTTTCACATAATACGAAAGTCGTTCCCGGCCCCTACATCGAGTACGACCCGCGCGGCCCCCGCATCCCAGGGGGCTGCTTGACAGCGTAAGACCGTAGCTCGCCTGTAAACGTAATTCCTCGCAATTGTCTTCCTGATTATTCGGGGGCCGGGAACGGGCTTTCCCCCTGGTACGTCCTCTGCACCAGAATGGCGGGATGACCGAGGCATCTGGTCCCCTCCTCGTGCCGGCCGGCAACCCGGGCCCCCTGACCGGCCCCGCCGGCAACAACACCTGGCTCATCGACGGATCCGAGCCGACGCTCATCGACGCCGGCGTCGGCGTCGGGGCCCACATCGAGGCGGTCGCCGCCCATCTCGGCGGCCGGCCGCTCGCGCGCGTCATCGTCACGCACGGCCATGCCGACCACGCGGCTGGCGTCCCGGCGCTGCGGGCGCGCTGGCCGGAAGTCGAGGCGTGGAAGTGGGTGCGCGCCGGAGAACTGGGATGGCGCGCGCTCGGCGACGGCCAGCAGGTCCGCGCCGGCATCCGGCCGCTCACGGTCTTCCACACGCCTGGCCATGCGCCCGATCACGTCTGCCTGCTCGACCAGGCGACGCTCGACATGTTCACCGGCGACATGGTCACGAAAGGCACGACCGTCATGATCCCCGCGGGACGCGGCGGGAACCTGCGCGCGTACCTCAATTCCCTGGAGCGCATGGCGAGCCAGCGGCCGTCACGCCTGCTCCCCGGCCACGGGCCCATCATCGACCGGCCGCTCGAAGTGATCGGTCAGTACATCGAGCACCGGCTCGCGCGCGAGATTCAGGTGGTCGAGTGCCTGCGCGACGGCCTGACGGACGTCGACGCGATCGTGTCGAGGATCTACGTGGGATTGGGAGACGCCGTGCGCCCGGCGGCGCGCCTGACGGTGGAAGCCCACCTCGAAAAACTCCGAGAAGAAGGACTCATCTAAGAGAAGGCAGAAGGCACAGGGCAGAAGGCAGACGTAAGGAACCTTTCATCTGACGAAGGCAGAAGGCACAGGGCAGAAGGCAGAAGTAAGGAGCCTTCTGACGCTGGCCATCTTTCTGACCTCTGACTTCTAACTTCCTTCTGCCTTCTGCCCTTTGCCTTCTGCCTTCGTCTACGCGGGTTTCCAGCCAGCCGGCAACGGTCGCAGTCTTGCGGTCGTGCCCGCCGCTTTCGGCAGCGCGTCGCGGACCACGCGCTCGAGCTCTTCGAGGTAGGCGAGGAATCGCCTCCGGCCGTCGGAGGTCATGCGCACCAGCGTTTGCGGCCGCCGGCGCTCGTGGCCCTTCCACATCTCGACGAGTCCCTCTTCGCGCAGCACGTCGAGGTGGCGGCTGAGGTTGCCGTCGGTGAGCGCGCACAGCGCGCGCAGCTCGCTGAAGCGCAAGCCGTCGGGGTGCGCCACGAGCGACGTCAGCACGCCGAGGCGGGCTTTCTCATGGAGCGCGCGATCCAGACCCTCATACGCGAAGCGTCCCGCTTCGTCCCGGACATCATCCTGTGGTTTACCCGACATCGGCGTCCTCCCGCGGGCTGGGGCCGCGCTCGAGCGTCGCGTGCACGAGAATCGCAACGAGTCCCTGTCCGACCCCAAAGGTGCCGCCGACCGTCCACGGCGCCGGCACTCCGGGTCCGGCCGTGACGAGCAGGATCGCCCCGGCGGTCATGTAGTACGCCGCCGCCCAGCCGCTCGCCGGCGGCAGGCACGCGCGTGCGGAGACGATCGAAAGTCCGAAGCAGATCGCCCACAACCCCGGCGCCGCGACGACGAACGCCGGATTGAGCCGGACGAGCGCCAGCGGAATGAGGCCGCCCGCGACGAGGGCCGGCAGCAGTTGGGCCATGACGATCCGCGTGCGCCGGCGCTCGAGCGCGCCGGCGTGACGCGCGTAGTGCCACGCGATCTCGGCGCAGCCGGCGGCCATCGCGCCGATGCCGACGGCGAACCACGTGCGCAGGAACGTCCACGCGTCGCCGTCCGTCTGTCGCGCGGTGAGCACCACCGCGGCGACGATGCCGACGAGGCCGGAGAGCGCGACGGGAACGGAGCGCCAGCCGCGGTAGAGCTCGCGCGCGGCGAGGTGCGCGTGGATCGCGGCGATCTCGGCGACGGCGCGGGAGACGTCGGGCACCCCAATACTTTGTGTCACAAAGCCCATGGCGTCAAGTAACCTGTCCGCCATGGCCGCGCTCGATCGCTGGTTCCACCTGCAGGAGTCGGGCACGACCGTCCGCACCGAAATCGCGGCCGGCGTGACGACGTTTCTGGCGATGGCCTACATCCTCTTCGTGCAGCCGACGGTGCTCGGCGCCGCGGGCCTCGATCGCGGCGCCGTGCTCACGGCGACGTGCCTGGCCTCGGCCATCGCGACGTTCCTGATGGGGGTCCTGGCGAACTATCCCATCGCGGTCGCGCCCGCGATGGGGCACAACTTCTTCTTCACGTTCACGGTCGTGCTGGCGCGCGGCACGCCGTGGCCGGTGGCCCTGGGCGCGGTGGCGATTGCCGGCGCCGCCTTCGTGCTGGTCGCGGCGTTCGGCGTGCGCGACCGCGTCCTCGCGGCGGTGCCCGAGGCCATGCGCCACGCGATCGGCGTCGGCATCGGGCTGCTCATCACGCTCATCGGGCTCGAATGGAGCGGGATTGTCGTGCCGGCGCCCGGCACCTACGTGGCGCTCGGTCGTCTCTCGTCGCCGCCCGTGCTGCTCGCGCTCGGCACGCTCATCGTCATCGCGATCCTCCTCGCGCGCGGCGTGAAGGGCGCGCTCCTCATCGGCATGCTGGCGTCGACCGCCGCGGCGCTGGCGCTCGGGTTCACGCACTTCACCGGCGTGCTGAGCCGGCCGCCGTCGCTCGCGCCGACGTTCCTCGCGCTCGACGTGCGGCACGCGTTCACGCCGTCGCTCGCCGACGTCATCTTCGTGTTCTTCCTGCTGGCGGTGTTCGACGCGATTGGCACGCTGCTCGGCATCGCGGGGCGCATCGGCCTCGTGAAAAACGGCGTGCTGCCGCGCGCGCGCCGGGCGCTCGTCGCCGACGCCGTTGGCACGGTCATCGGCGCGTGTTTGGGGACGTCCACGGTCACGGCCTACGTCGAAAGCACCGCCGGCGTCGCGACGGGCGGCCGCACCGGTCTCACCAGCGTGGTCACCGCCGGGATGTTCATCGCCGCGCTCTTCGTGTACCCGCTCGTGCGGATGATCGGCGGCGGCTATCCGATGGGCGACGTGACGCTCTATCCGAGCGTCGCGCCCGCGCTCGTGCTCGTCGGCGTGCTGATGATGGAAGGCGTCACGCACATCCGGTGGACCGACATGACCGAGGCGATCCCGGCGTTCCTCGCGATCGTCACGATGCCGCTCGCGGTCAGCATCACGGATGGCCTGGCGTTCGGCTTCATCTCGATGGCGATTCTCAAGGCGGCAACCGGCCGCGGCCGCGAGCTCGACTGGGTGACGTATGTGTGCGCGTGTCTGTTTCTGCTCAAATATGTGGTCTAGATCATGCCCATGCTCATGACGCCCGCCGAACTCGCCGCTGATCTGCAATCGTCGACCCCGCCGCTCGTCCTCGACACGCGCCCGGCGGAGCAGTTCGCCGCCGGCCACATTCCGACGGCGGGCCATCTCGACCTGTGGGGCTTCAGCCTCATCGACACGAGCGACGCCCCGCTCCGCGCGTTCATGTGGATGATCGGCCACGTGTGCTCGCAGCGCGGCGTCCGCCCGGACCGGACGGTCGTGGTCTACGAAGCGGACTCGGGGATGCGGGCGGCGCGCGTGTTCTGGTTTCTCGACGCCCTCGGCCATCCGTCGCCGCGTCTGCTCGACGGCGGCTCGCGCGCCTGGGTCGACGAGGGCCACGCGCTGACGACCGACGTGCAGGTGGTGGTGCCGAGCACCTGGCACGGCGCGACCGACCCCGCGAAGGTCGCGTCCTGGCAGGACGTCGCCGCGGGCCTCGGCCGGCCCGGGATCGCGATTCTCGATACCCGCAGCGACGACGAATATTACGGCCGCGTGGCCCGGGCGGCGCGGGGCGGCGCCATCCCCGGCGCGGCGCACGTCGAGTGGACCAGGAATCTGCGCGACGGCCGTTTCAAATCACCGGAAGAACTGCGCGCGATGTACGACGCCGCCGGTGTCCGTCCAAACCAGGAGGTGCTGACGTACTGCCAGGGCGGGTACCGCGCGGCGCATGGATACATCGCGCTGAAACTGGCGGGATACCCGCGCGTCCGCAACTACACCGGCTCGTGGAAGGAGTGGGGGGACCGGACGGATTTGCCGGTCGAAACGCCAAAAGCGTAGTAAAGTTCGGGTTTCCCCCGAGGCGACGGGCCGAGGACAGGCGACACTCGCGAGCATCCATGGTTGGCCAGACGATTGGCAAGTATCGCGTCGAGAGTCGGATCGGGCGCGGGGGCATGGGTACCGTCTACCGCGCCGTCGACGAGACGCTCCATCGCGACGTCGCCATCAAGGTCCTCAACTCCGAGCTGAACGACCCCGAAGTCGCCAAACGCTTCCGCGCCGAAGCCATCACCGTCGCGCGGCTCAGCCATCCCGGCATCGCCACGATCTACGAGCTCTTCGAGCACGACGGCCAGTGGCTCATGGTCATGGAGTTCGTCAAGGGCGAGACGCTCGAGCGCCTCGTCGAGCGCGCCGGCCCGCTCACGGCTGAGCGCGCGGCCGAACTGTCGATTCAGGCCCTCGGCGCGCTCGGCCACGCGCACAGCCTCGGCGTCGTGCACCGCGATCTGAAACCCGCGAATCTCATGCTGACCGAGTCGGGCAGCGTGAAGATCATGGACTTCGGCATCGCGCGCGTCAGCGGATCGGAACACCTGACCAACGCCGGCTTCATGATGGGCACGCCGGCCTACATGGCGCCCGAGCAGGTGCTCAGTCAGGAAGTCGACTCGCGCGCCGACCTCTACGCGATCGGCGTCGTCATCTACCGCATCACGACGGGCCGGCTGCCGTTCAAGGGCGAGACGCCGTTCGCGCTGGCGCAGTCTCAGGTGAACGATCCCCCGACGCCCATCCGCACCGCGCGCCAGGGATTGCCCGACTGGCTCGAGCTCGTGATCGGCAAGGCTCTCGCCAAGTCGCCCGGCGATCGATTTCAGACGGCCGAGGAATTCCAGCAGACGCTGCAGCGGTGTCTGGCCGGCCTGCCGGCCATCCCGCAGCTGGACGCAACCGCGGAAACGGGAATGATGGTGACGCCGCCGGGGCTTCGCTCCGGGGCGCTGGCCGCCAACACGCCGTTCGGTCAACGCACGCCCACCGGCACGACGGCGACGCCGATGGCGACCGGGACGTCATCGATTCCGGCGACGACGCCATCGGGCCGCATCCGCATGCCGACGGTCGAGGAGATGCCAACGCAGCTCCACTCGACGTCGGGCATCGCCGTCGGCACTGGCGCGCAGCCAATGGGAACGATGCCGACGGGCGCGCAGCCGTCGACGCCAAAAACAGGCGCGAAAAAATCGTCGACGACGTGGATCACGAGCGCCGCCGCGGCGATCGTCGTGATCGGCATCGGCGCGGCGTTCCTGTGGTCGCGCCGCCGCGCGCCCGAGCCGGTCGCACCGCCGCCGCCGGTTTCGACAGAGGCGTCTTCGCAGCCGGCCGCCGCGCCACCGACGACGACTCCGGCGCCCGTCGCCGAGGCGCCGGCCGCGCCTGCTTCCCCTGCAACGCCGCCGGCGGCGCAGCCTGATCCGCGCGCGTCCGCGCCGCCGCCCACGCCCGCGCCGGCCGAGGGGGCGCGCGGCGCCGCCGCGCCTTCTCGCGGAGGCACGGGGTCGGCGACCACGGGGACCACGAAGCCCGACGTGGGTACGACCGGCTCGCG
>Ga0134128_10005770_pt1 | contig 14999 bp, 10 predicted proteins | sample KB31754_FD_96462 | JGI IMG/M metagenome (GOLD analysis project Ga0134128, IMG submission 96462) | Terrestrial soil microbial communities with excess Nitrogen fertilizer from Kellogg Biological Station, Michigan, USA - KB3-175-4 | ecosystem: Environmental > Terrestrial > Soil > Unclassified ... | reverse complement strand
CCCGCACGTGACCGCCCAGACCCTGGTGATCATCCCGACGTACAACGAGTCGGAGAACTTGGAGCGGATCGTCGGCCGGCTACATGAGCACAATCCGCAGGTACACGTCCTGGTCGCCGACGACAACAGCCCCGACGGCACCGGCGAGATCGCGGACAAGCTGGCCGCCGAGGACGACCGGATCCAAGTGCTGCACCGCAAGGGCAAGGAGGGCCTCGGCGCCGCCTACCTGGCCGGATTCCGCTGGGGACTGGACGCCGGATACGACGTGCTCGTCGAGATGGACGCGGACGGCTCACACCGCCCGGAAGACCTGCCGAGGTTGCTCGCCGCGCTCGAGGAGCAGGGCGCCGACCTGGTGCTCGGCTCGCGCTGGGTCAGCGGCGGGCGGGTGGTGAACTGGCCGAAGTCGCGCGAGGTGCTTTCCCGCGGCGGCAACCTCTACGTGCGCATTGCCACCGGGATGCGGCTGCGCGACGCCACCGGCGGCTTCCGCGCCTTCCGCAGGGCGACTCTGGAAGGACTCGGCCTCGACGGCGTCGAGTCGGCCGGTTACTGCTTCCAAGTGGACATGGCCCGCCGCGCGGTGCGGGCCGGATTCCGGGTCGTCGAGGTGCCGATTACCTTTATCGAACGCGAGTTCGGCGTCTCGAAGATGTCCGGCAACATCGTGACCGAGGCGCTGTGGCGCAGCACCGTGTGGGGCTTCCAGGACCGGACCGCGAAGCTCATTCGCCGCCGGCAGGTCTAGCCGCAGACGGCGATCCACCACGCCGCTTGATCAGACACCGATCTGTCCCGTTGAGCGGGACGAATGCGCCGTGCCTCGCATCGCTCCGGTCTTGTCCCGCTCAACGGGACAAGACGCTCGCCGCTCTTGCGGGCTACTTCTTGGCCGGTGCCTTCTTCGCCGGGCGCGCCGCTGGCTTACCGGCCGTCTTCGTGGCCGGCGCCTTGGACCCGGGCGCGGCGCTCGAACTCTTCTTCGTCGGCGCCACCTTGGTGGCCGTCTTCGTGGCCGGTGCGGGCGTCGGCGGGGCGTAGCTGATCCCGCCGGTGCGCAGTACCTCGAGCCGCTCGGCCAGGACCTCCTCAAGGTCCGCCATCGTGCGCCGCTCCATCAGCATGTCCCAGTGCGTGCGCGACGGCTTGCCCTGCTTCTCCTCCGGGGCGACACCATCCACGCGCAGCGCCTGCGCGCCGCACACCCGGCACTCCCACATCGCCGGGACGTCGGCCTCCAAGGAGAACGGCATCTCGAACCGGTGACCGTTGGGGCAGCTGTACTCGATATCCTGGCGGGGCGCGAGATCTATTCCGCTGTCCGTCTCGTAGCTGGTCGCGCCGAGCCGCGTGCCCCGAAGCGCTCGCTCGCTCATCGTCCGGTCTCCTCCTGCCTGCGGCGCGCGCCGCAGCGCCTTCCGCATCGTCTCTATCGTGTGGTTCCAACGTCGCGGACCGCAGTCTTGTTCCCCCGCAGGTGCCGCAACGCGCAGCGAACCGTCGACAGCTACGCCATACCCGGACATAAGTCTTCGAATCCCGCCTGTCGAGCGGATGGCTCCCACGTCCTGGACGTGCCGGGCAGTCCGCGGCCGCGGACACGGTAGGGCGTCTGAGTGGCAAACTATTGGTCAAAAGCGCCGGGAGACGCCGCAGGCAGCGCCCTTGCGGGCGACAATGGGAGCCGCTGTCAAGGAGTAGAAGGGCGAGCCGATGAGCGGCCCCGCCGTGGAGCCGCACCGGCCTGCGGACCAGGACGCCACCCGCTACCTGTGCGCGGCGGCCCACCTCGATCCCGAGTTCGCCCGCCGCGCGGTGCGCGAACTGCTGGTCGATGAGCACCGGCTGCCCGTACCGCATCCCGAGCTCGATCTGCCCACCGTGCTACGCCACTGCATCGCGGCGCGAGCCCGCAGGCTGTACCGGGACGCCGCGATCGTGATCGTTCTCGCGCTGGCCGTAGCGGTCGCCGGTTGGAGCGTCGCCGCCTGGTACGTCTCTCTGGCCGGCCTCTGGTTGATTCTGCGCACCACCCGGCGCCCCGCGGCCAGTCCGGTCGCCCGCAACGTCGGGCTGCTGGCCGGGCTGCTGTGGGGCTTCGCCGCGCTGGTGCTGCTCAGTCTCGCCGTCACCAGCTGCGATCCGTTCGGACTGCGGGAGACCTGGCACCTGGCCACCCCGAACGCGACCGACGTGGCCGTGCGGCTCGGCGCTCCGGCCGCGGCCGCCCTGTGCTGCTGGCTGGCCGCGCTCACCGAGGAGGTCGCCGCGTACGTCACCGTCGCCGAACGGTTGCGTCGCGACGGCTTCACCCCCAGCCGCTGGCTCTCCGCCGAGCCGACGTGGGCGCAGCACGCCCTCGGCGTCCTCGGCGAACGCCTGGCCGACGGGCGGCTCGAACAGCACCCGGTGACCGACCCGGCGAACCCGTTCGTCGGCTCGGGACCGCAGGCGTTGCGCCGCCGCTGGCTGGTCGACCTCGGCCCGGCCGCATCCCGCTCCGGCTCCTTCGACGTGGGGGATCTGCTCGATCGGATATCCGAGCGGCTGGCCGACGGCCTCGGCTCGCTCGACCCAGCCGACCCGTCCGAGAAGGGCGGCACGGTCATCATCGACGACTGCGCGATCTCGACCGTGCCCGCGCTGGCGACCCGGCTCGGCGACAACGAGGTCCGGCTGCTTCCCGACGCGCCCGATCCTTCACTGCGCGGCAGCGGACCGCGGGTCTTCCGCCGCGTGCGCATCGGCGGTGATCCGGCCGGACTGACCGTGACCGGATACATCAACGCCACCGCCGGCGCGGGGCTGCTCCAAGTCGAGCTCTACGGACACGTCCTCGGGCCGATCGCGCAGCGCTACCGCGTCCCGGACCGTACCGCACCGTTTGACGCCGCTACCGCGCTCACATGTGCGGTGCGTGCCCTGCGTAACCTGCCGATCGCTGTGTTCACGGCTCCGCGCGGGGTCCTGCACACCGCAGGCGACCCGGTACGCCGACGCCGACACCGCTCACTGCTCGGCCGCGCCGCCGCTTCCGGCCTCACCGTGACCGCCGGAGCGCAATACGACGTGCGTGAGGCCGTGGCAGCCAAGCCCGGCACGGACCGCTTCGCCGAGGAGGACGCGAACCTCTATCTGGCGGTCATCGAGCGGCGGGTGCGTGAGGAACTGCGGCCGCTGCTGCCCTCCGGCCGGTCCGAGTTCTGATCGCCGGGGTCTGGTCGCTCGTCTGATCCGGCGCCTGGTTCGGGGCGCTCCGGGCGTCGTCCTGCGGCGCGGCCGGTTTCGGAGCCTCGTTCTCATACGGGTTCGCCATCTGCGCCCACACCACCTTGCCATTGCCGGTGGGTCGCACTCCCCAGCGCTCCGAGAGCGTTTGCACGATCATCAGCCCGCGGTGCCGCTCGTCGGTCCGGTCAGTCGGCGTCGGCCTGGCAAGCCGGCCGTCCCCGTCCGCGACCTCGATCAGCAGTGCGGCGGGCCGTCGGCGCAGCCGCAGTTCCATCGGCGTGCGCGCGTGCTCCACAGCGTTCGTCACCAGTTCGCTGACGATCTGCAGAAGCGAGTCGGTCAGCTCCTCGAGACCCCAGTCCGCGGTGGTCTTCTTGGCGAACCGGCGGGCCGCGCGGGCCGCCTCGAGTGTGGGCGAGAGCGTAATCGCAGCCTTCTGCGTCTCCGCCGGGTGCGCAGCGACGTAGAGCACCGCGACGTCGTCGTGCTCGGCACCGGTCAGCATCGCCTCAGCCAGCCGCGCCGTTCCTTCCTGCACGTTAACCGGCGCCTCCGGCCGACACAGCGCGGCGAGCACCGAGCGCAGCATGGCCAACCGGTCGTGCAGCGACTGGTCCCGGCACTCCACGAGCCCGTCGGTGTAAAGCAGCAGCCGCGCATTCTCCGGCAGCGGCTTGACCGCGTCCGCGAACACCGCGCCGTCAACGCCGAGCGGCATGCCCAGATCCGCTTCGAGCAGCGTCACCGAGCCGTTCGGGCAGACCAGAGCCGGGGGCAGGTGCCCGGCATTGGCCCACCGCACCGTGCCGTCGCAGGGGTCGTAAACCGCGTAGACGCACGTGGCGATCTGCTCGCGCGGCAGCCGGCACACCAGGTTGTTGAGCTGGTCGAGCACCTGCGCCGGCGGCAGGTCCATCACCGCGTAGGCCTGGATCGCCGCGCGCAGCTGGCCCATCACCGCGGCCGCACCGATGCCGCGCCCCATCACGTCGCCGATCACCAGCGCCACCCGGTCCGCGGACAGCGGTATCACGTCGAACCAGTCGCCGCCGACCCGCGCGCCCTGCTCGCCAGGCAGGTACGCGGTGGCCACGTCCAGGTCGCCCATCCGGGACGGCGCGGCCGGCAGCAGCGACCGCTGCAACCGCATCGCCGTGGCGCGCTCGTGCCGGTACAACCGCGCGTTTTCCATCGCGCTGGCCGCTTGCGCCGCGATGCCCTGCGCCAGCTGCTCGTCCCGCTCGGTGAAGACACCCGCGTCCGGGTGACCGAAATAGAACGAGCCCAGCACTTCGCCGCTGGCCGCGATCACCGGAACGGAGAGGAATGAACGCACCAGCGGGTGCCCGGCCGGCATGCCGTGATGCGGCGAGCTGCCACCGTAACGCGGATCGCGGGTCACATCGGAACACCGGACGGTCGAGCGGTTCGGCGGATCGGTGGCGAACAACGCAGTGCCCTGCGGTTGCTCAAGCCGCTCGAAGTTCTCCGGCGGGGAACCGGCGAGCACGTAACGGCGCCGCGGCGTGCCATCCTCAGCGAAGGCGGTATAGAAGAACACGCCGAAACCCGCCCCGACGACGCTGTTGGCCGCCTCGATCGCATGCTGCACGAGTTTGCCGAGGTCCAGCTGCCGGGCTAGGGACTGGCCGACCGAGTACAGCGTCTCGACGATCCGCGACTCCTGCGCCAGCCGTTCCCGCTGTTCGCGCAGCGCCGCTTCGACCGTGGGACGCGGCTGCATGGACCAGCCGGCCGAACCGTCCACCGGACTTGGCGGAATGATCGGGCTGGCCTGGTAACGCTCATCGAGCGTTGAGCCGGTGTCGATGCGCGGCACGACCCGGCCCACCGGAGGTGCGGGATCGAACAGTGGAAGATGCGCGAACGGTGCAAGCGTCGCGCACAGCGCCTCGGCTACCGCGCCGAAGCGGTGCGCCGTGACCGTGTCGATCGGCACCCGGGAGAAAAGCACGACGCTGAATAGCTCGCCGCTGGGCAGGATCCCGCCCAGCCCGAGCGCCGAGGCCACGCCATGCGCCTCGACGAGCCACTGCGCCGGAACCAGCGGGGAGCCGGCCACCTGGGAAACGAGGTGGACGGCGACCCGGGTCGGCCTGGGCTCGCCGTGATAGGTGACCTCGCCCTGCGCGAAGTCCCCGTGGCCGCCGGGGTCGCCGCGCCAGGCGTCGGCATCGGGCTGGCTGCTATGCGGCGGATGCGCTGCGCGCTGCGCGTCGGCGCCGACGAGGTGGTCCAGCACGGTCAGGCCCAGTGGCACCCGTCGCACGACTTCGGTGCCGGCCAGCGGCAGCGCCTGATGATCGCGGGAGGCGTGCCGGTCGCACCAGGTGGGCCGGTCGCCGAGCGTGGCCAGCAGCGCCAGACAGCGGGTGCCCTCACCGCTCGACCCTGGGGCCATCCGCGCCAGCGCGTACGAGCGCAGTTGGGGCGTCAACCGCTCGAAGCGGGTGGTCTGGAAGATCCGCACCAGCACAACCGCGGGGTCGCCTTCGGCTGTCGGGAAAGCGCCGCGCATCGCGGCCGCCGCGTACCGCGCGGCCCCTTCCATCGACCCGACCTGATCACCGCTCCGGGCGATCGCGGCGGCCAGCGCGGCGATCCGCTCCGGGGCGAAGACGGCCTCCGGCGAGTGCGCCGAGAGCGCGCCGCGATGAACGCCGAGCCCGACTCCGTCAGCCACGGGGTCCACCTGAGCGCCTCGCCTCCGCCCGATTTGGGTACAGCCACGCGGTGAAGGTTGTTCCCTCGGCGGCGGCGATCCAACCGGCGCGCGCCCCGGCCCCGGCGACAGCTCCAGAACGCCGCCTAGCCCGCGTGGCTCACGGGCGCCGATCCGGGCCCGCGCCGGCGTCCGTGTGCTGTTCCACATCATCATCGCCTCTTCGGCGTCCGGCGACAGAGGCTTTCACCGGATCGTTCGGAAAGGTGAGGCGCAGCGGCTCCGGAAGATCCGGATTCGTACCGAAAAGCGGGAATACGAAAGCCGCGCCGCGCATCGCCGGACTGGGGGGCGGACGATGCACGACGCGGCTCCAAGCCAACCTCGCCGCGCGCCGGGCGGGACCCGTGGGTGGGTGGGTCCGCCGGGGCGGATCACTGCGGTCGGTTCACCGGGGGCGGATCAGACCTCGGAGATTATCGTGCTCAGCTTCTCCAGCTTCGAGACGACCAGGTCGTACTCGTCGTCGGTCAGCGTCTTGCGCACGTTGCGCTCCAGGCTGCGGATCCGGCGCTTAGCCGTGTCGAACGCCTCCTGGCCCATCGGGGTCACCGTGGTGGTGATGACCCGTCCGGCCCCCGGGTGCGACGTGCGCGCGATGTAGCCCTTGCGCTCAAGCGCCGCGACCAGGCCGACCATCGCCTGCGGAGTCACCTGCACGGAGCGGGCCAGGGTCGCCGACGACGCGCTCTTGAGGTGGATGAGGGCTTGCAGCACCCCGTACTGCGCCTCGGTGAGGTCGACCTCGTCGAGCACTCGGTCGATCTGCCGGCCTAGCTCACGATTCGCCCGCGTCAACAGCCAGGAGAGGTACCCGCTGGCCGGCCGGTAGGACGACTCCGCCGCCCGTACCTGCTCCGCCTCCGCCACCGCCCTGGCGCGACGCGCCGACCGGCCGCCCGAGACCGGTAACAGGGTTGATTTCTTAGTCGCTGTACTCATTACTGACCCCTTCGCATCCTGATGCGCTACTCCGGACGGCGTTGTCGCAGAGCTTTGACGATGTACGCGACCATCGCCCCGCGCGCCCCTAGCTGCTCCGATGCCCCGTCCGTGCGGTGCGGGGGAGAGCACGGGGCAGCGCCGTCGCTCACTCTCCAGGCCATGATAAACCCGAATGGAGCAGCCAGGAACCATAGTCAGAAAAAACACTGATATCAGCGAGCATGAGATCAAGGCACTGGACGAGACGGCCTGCGAGTTGTTACCCTGACGCCCCGTCAGGTCCGCTTCGGCGTGCACATGCAGATGCACCTCAACCCGCGTGAATTCCCCACCGGTGGCCAACCGTCACACCAGATTCCAAGCGGATCAGATCCGTGCCGCTGTTGAATGCGTCCGGCGGGCAGGACATCGGTTCCACGGCCACCGCGGCGCGGTGTCTTTCCCCGCCGAGCGGGTCCGCCGTGAATACCTGGATCCATTCCAAACCACGGTCCATCCACAGGGTGACGGACCCTCCGCCGGGCTCGCTCAGCCGCACCCTGCCGATGCCGTCCAATTCCCTTTGCAGGCCGCCGAAAGCGGTATCCAGCTCGCTTTGGCCGAGCTGCCGCGGGACGCGGAAGTCGTATCCGCTTCCATCGACGTCCGCCAGTCCTACCGGGTTCATCCGCTCGTCGACCTGGACCCAGTGCTGCGCGGGAACGTGCAGCGTCCACTGGTCGGCGGCGCCCGCTTCCGCGGCGATGCCCGGCAGCAGATACGGATGCGCGGCATAGCCGTACGGCGCAACGTTTTCGCCGATGTTCCGGGCCGTCACCTCGACTTCGAGCCCTGCGTCTGACAGGGCGTAAGTCGCCGTGAGATCGAGAATGTGCGGGTAGCCCGGATGCGGGTACAGCCGGTGGCCGAGCACGATGCGCTCGGCTGACTGGTCCTCAACTCGCCACGCCGCCCACCGCACCAGCCCGTGGATCGCGTTGCCGCGCGCGGGTTCGCTCAGATCGAGGTGCCGCTCCTCCCCATCGAAGCGGTAGTACCCGTTCGCCACCCGGTTCGGCCAGGGCGCGAGCAGTTGGCCCGCGCCGCCCTGCGCCGGCTCGTGCGCGTGGAATCCATGGACCAGCGGCCGCGGCTCATTACCGCCGAGGAATTCCAGTTCGCGCAGTCCGGCGCCGACCTCGGTGACCACGGCGCGATATCCGCCGCCGGTCAGCGAGAATTGCCGACCCGTCGGGTGCGTCGCGGGCGCGGCCGAAAGCTGATCGGTTCCGTTGGCCGCAATTGCATCCGCCCCGGGCGCCGTCTTCGCTGAGTCCATGAGCGAATACTCTTCCATACCGGGCGCGGCGGAAACCCGGCGGCCGGAAAAGGACGACAGCCGCCCGCGGGGCCACGCCAAGGGGGGAGAAGCGTGGACGCGCGGACGGCTGTGCTCTGTGCTCGCGACCGCCGATGGACGTGTCATCTGCTGGCCGGTTCGGAATTAACGCTACGGCCCGCCGTTGTTGGCCGGAAGCCCGCGGCGCGGGCTTTGGCACAAGCTTTGCCCGCCCTTGGCATTCGACAGGTCCGGTCAGCGGATCATCCGGTCACTTGCCGCACTCCGGCCGCACGCACCCGCGACGTGCGGCAACCCGTAGACTTCGCTGCCATGACGGAGCCGACGCCGGGCGACCAGGTCTGGACCATTCCCAACGCGCTCAGCCTGCTGCGACTGCTCGGCGTGCCGGTGTTTCTGTGGTTGATCCTGCAACCGGTTTTCGACGGGCCGCATTACGACGGCTGGGCGATCCTGCTGCTCGCGGTCAGCGGCGCCACCGATTACCTCGATGGAAAGATCGCCCGCGCCTTCGGGCAGGTCAGCCGGATCGGCCAGCTGCTCGACCCGGCGGCCGACCGGCTCTACATCCTCGCCACCCTGGCCGGCCTCGCGGCCCGCCAGATCATTCCGGTGTGGCTCGCGGTGATCCTGGTCGGCCGCGACGTCCTGATGGCCATTCCGCTCGCGGTGCTCAGGCGGCACGGTTTCGGGCCGCCGCCGGTGCATTTTCTCGGCAAGGCCGCCACTTTCAACCTGCTCTACGCCTTCCCGTTGCTGCTGCTCGGGGACGGGACCGGGTGGCTGCACGACACGGCGGGCGAAATCGGCTGGGCCTTCGCGATCTGGGGAACGGCGCTGTACTACCTGGCCGCGGGACTCTACGTCGTGCAGGTGCGCAGGCTTATCGCGCCGGGCGATCGCGCTGGCTGACGCGGCCTTGTAACGCCGTTTAACCGGGCGCCAGCCGCTCTCTAGCCGTCCTTCACGTGATCTTGACTACATCTGTCCCTGAGCGCCGCTTCGCTGATTAAGGGAGATCGAACGGGGGAGGGAAGAAGGCGACGGGGGCGACCGCGCGCTTTTCGCGCGCCTTGACATCGGGAAAGAGGATCCAGCGGATCATGAAAGCCGTCGTGATGGCCGGGGGAGAGGGGACCCGGCTGCGACCGATGACCTCGTCGATGCCCAAGCCGCTGCTCCCCGTGGTGAACCGCCCGATCATGGAGCATGTGCTGCGGCTGCTCAAGCGGCACGGGCTGACCGAGACCGTCGTCACCGTGCAGTTCCTCGCCTCGCTGGTGCGCAACTACTTCGGTGATGGCGAAGAGCTCGGTATGAGCCTGTATTACGCCAACGAGGACACCCCGCTTGGCACCGCGGGCTCGGTGAAGAACGCCGAGGTGCAGCTGGATGGCGACAGCTTCCTGGTCATCTCCGGGGACGCGCTCACCGACATCGATCTCACCGCGCTGATCGAGTACCACCGCAAGAAGGGCGCGCTGGTGACGGTGTGCCTGACCCGCGTGCCTGATCCGCTGGAGTTCGGCATCACCATCACCGCCGAGGACGGCCGGGTCGAGCGGTTCCTGGAAAAGCCGACCTGGGGCCAGGTCTTCTCGGACACGGTCAACACCGGCATCTACGTGATGGAACCCGAGGTCCTCAGCTATATCGCACCCGGCGAGCAGGTGGACTGGTCCGGCGACGTCTTTCCGCGGCTGCTGGCCGAGGGCAAGCCGATCTACGGCTACGTGGCCGAGGGTTACTGGGAGGATGTCGGCACTCACGAGTCGTACATCAAGGCCCAGGCGGATGTACTCACCGGGAAGGTCGAGACCGACATCGACGGTTTCGAGACCGCGCCCGGGGTGTGGGTGGCCGAAGGCGCTGAGATCGATCCGGCCGCGGTACTCAAGGGTCCGTGCTACGTCGGCGATTACTCGAAGGTCGAGGCCGGGGTAGAAATCCGCGAGCACACGGTCATCGGCTCCAACGTCGTGGTCAAGACCGGGGCGTTCCTGCACCGGGCCGTCATCCACGGCAACGTCTACATCGGACCGCAGGCCAATCTGCGCGGCTGTGTCGTCGGCAAGAACACCGACGTGATGCGCGCCGCGCGAATCGAGGACGGCGTCGTCGTCGGCGACGAATGCCTGATCGAAGAGGAGTCGATCCTCGCCGCGGGGGTGCGCATTTACCCCTTCAAGACGGTCGAGGCCGGCGCGGTGGTCAACACCGACGTGATTTGGGAACAGCGCAGCCAGCGCTCGCTGTTCGGGCCGCGCGGAGTGAGTGGCGTAGTCAACGTCGAAATCACGCCGGAACTCGCGGTGCGTCTCGCCAGTGCTTATGCGACCACTTTGAAAAAGGGGGCGACAGTAACTGCCGCCCGCGATGGTTCGCGTGCCGCGCGTGCCCTTAAGCGAGCAGTTATCGCGGCGCTCACATCGAGTGCGCTTAACGTGCGCGACCTTGAGTGCGTACCGATGCCCGTGGCGCGGCTCCAGACCGCACGAGGCACGGTCGGCGGAGTCGCCATCCGAACCACTCCCGGAGTGCCCGACTCGGTCGAGATTCAATTCCTCGACTCGACCGGAGCCGATCTTTCGCCGGCCGCACAACGCAAACTCGACCGCGTGTACTCGCGCGCCGAGTTCCGCCGCGCCTTCCCCGGCGAGATCGGCGACTTGGCCACCCCGTCCCGGATCTTTGAAAGTTACGTCCAGGAGTTGCTCAGCCGCGTCGACGTGTCCGGCGTTCCGGAGTCCGGAATGAAGATCGTCGTCGACTCCGGCGGCGGTTCCGCGGGACTGGTGCTGCCGGCGCTGCTGGGCCGGATCGGCGTCGACGCGTTTACCGTCAACCTCGGCATGGATGAGGCACACCCGACCGAGTCGCCCGCCGAGCAGGCCGCGGCGCTGCGCCGGCTCGGCGAGTTGGTGTCCTCCTCCCGTGCCTCGGTCGGCGTTCGGTTCGATCCGGTCGGCGAGCGGATCTGGCTCGTGGACGAGACCGGAGCGCGCATCGACGACGAGCGCGCGCTGTTGGTCCTCATGGACCTGGTGGCAGCCGAGCGGGTCGGAGGCACCATTGCGCTGCCCGTGACGTCGACGCGCGTGGCTGAAAAAGTCACTGCCTTCCACAAGGTCGGTCTCGAGTGGGTTTCCACCGCGCCGGACGAACTGACCCGCGTCGCCGCGCAAAAGGGTGTGATCTTCGGCCGCGACGGACGCGGCGGATTCGTCATCCCGGAATTCCACGCCTCCTTGGACGGCATCGCCGCGTTCACGCGGCTGCTCGGTCTGCTGGCACGCACGCATCTGACGCTGTCTCAAGCGGACTCCCGGATCCCGCGCGCGTACGTGCGCCGGATGGACGTACCTACGCCGTGGGCCGCTAAGGGCATGGTGATGCGCACGGTCGTCGAGGCCGCGCAGGATCGCGTTCTCGACACGACCGACGGCGTACGCATCGTCGAATCCGACGGCCGCTGGACGCTCGTGCTGCCCGATCCGGCAGAGGCGGTAACGCACCTGTGGGCCGAGGGGCCGGATCCCGAATCGGCTGACGAACTGCTCGGTCTGTGGGCGGCGGTCGTAGAACAGGCGGGTGCGTAACGGGCGCATAAGACACATGTCAGGCGGACCGGCCACAGGCATTGTGGCTGTGTGGTCGGTCGGCCTGGCCACCGTGTATGGTCGCGACACCAGCTACCTGACAGTGCAAACCACGGACGCGCGGCAAGGGGGCACACCGGCGAGACCCGCCGGGGCACCGGTCCGGCGCCACAACCAGCAACGGAGCAGCGCAGTGGCCACGGCTGACATCCCCGAGGACTTGAAGTACACCGCTGAGCACGAGTGGGTCAGGGCGGACTCCGGAACGGTGCTGCGGGTAGGCATCACCGACTTCGCGCAGGACGCGCTCGGCGACATCGTGTTCGTCACGCTGCCCCAGTCCGGGGTCGAGATCCAGGCGGGCGAGCCGTGCGGCGAACTCGAGTCCACCAAGTCGGTCAGCGACATCTACGCGCCGGTCAGCGGCACTGTCAGCGCCGTCAACGGCGCCCTGGACGCGAACCCGGAGCTGGTGAACTCAGACCCTTACGGCGAGGGCTGGATGTTCGAGGTCGAGGTATCCGGACCCGAGGCGCTGGACGGCTTGCTGGACGCCGCCGGTTACCGCGCCGTCGCCGAAAAGTAGTCGGCGGCCGGAAGAAGGGCGGCGGAGGGTTCAGTGGCGCTGTTCGGTCGGTTCGGCCGCAGCCGGGGCGACAACCCGGTCCCTGCGCCGCCCGGCGGGTCGGTTGACCCGGAGCCGGACGGACGCCTAGGTTTCGATGCGTCGCCGCCTCCCGCTCCCGGCGGCGCCCACAGCCAGTCACGAGCTGCCGCGCCGGAGCCGCGGCGGGAGGTCGGATCGATGCCGTTGTGCGCCCGCTGCGGGCACGCCAACTCGGAAGGCAGCCGTTTCTGCTCCAACTGCGGCAACCCGCTGGTACCCGGCGCGGTGCCGACGGATTCGGGCTTCGGCGAACGGCCTGCCGAGGTGACTTCCACTCTCGCGCTCGGCGCCGTCAACCTGACCGACACCGGGGAACCGGCCGCCGGTGAGCTTGCCGACCCGCAGGTCGGGGTGACCGAGGACCTGTCAGCGGGCACTGCGTTGCTCGTGGTGCAGCGCGGGCCGAACGCGGGCAGCCGCTTCTTGCTGGACACCGAGGTGACCTCGGCCGGCCGTGCTCCGGACAGCGACATCTTCCTCGACGATGTGACGGTCTCCCGCAGGCACGCTGAATTCACCCGCGCCTCTCAGGGCTACCTCGTCCGCGACGTCGGCTCCCTCAACGGCACCTACGTCAACCGAGAGCGGATCGAAGAGGTCTTGCTCGCGGACGGCGACGAAGTCCAGATCGGCAAGTACCGGCTGGTGTTCCTCACCGGCGCGCGCTAACGCGGCGGTAGTGGTGCAACGTCGCTTGGTCTCGTGCAGCGCTGATTTGACTTAAAGGCGCCCCGCAAAGCGGTAAAGCGGCGGCGCGTGGCGTGGACGCACGCCCGCAGCACCCGGCAAGCTGGAACGGCCGGGCTGGATCCGGTTCGACCGGCAGTCCTCCGATCTTGTCGGAGGGGCCCGACATACTGGATCCGAAAGCGGTGAGGGCACCGAGCAGCATCTGGCACCACGAGGACCGGGAGACACCATGGCGGGCACGCGCGGGTCGACAAACGGTAGTGGAGCTAGCACGCGCACTGCGCGCGGTGCGGCCGAGGGCCGAGTCGCCACCGGAGGGCGGGCGCACGCCGCCCCTTCCCCCTACGGCCGGCTGGCTCGGCGCACGCTGACGATCGGCGAGGCGGCGGCCGCGCTGTCCGGCGAGTTTCCCGGGGTCACCGCGGCTGTGCTGCGGCGGCTGGAGGCGTCGGGGCAGTTCGTGCCGGCGCGCAGTTCCTCGGGGTACCGCCGCTATTCGGAGGCGGACCTCGAGCTCATCAGGATCGTGCTGACGAATCAGTCCGCCCAGCTGCCGGACCAGGAGCAGGCCGGGCATCCGGCCGCGGGCGCCGAGCGGGCGACTTGGCCGGGCAGCCCCGATCCCGCCGACCTCTCCGGAGCTGAACACCCGCTGACGCATCCGGCTGCCGGACACTCCGAAGCTGAGGAGCCGCTCGCGGCGGTGGGTGTGGCGCGGGATCTCACGTCCGGCGCGGCGCACCACGGGGGCCACCCGGGCCCGCAGGCTCCCGCTGCGGGCCGCACGACGGCGCGTAGCGGCCGCGCCGCCTCCTCCCGCGTGCCGGCGGCACGCTCGGCCGCGGTGGACGACCTACAGGGCACTGCGAGCCGGCATCAGGGCGCGTTGCGGCCGACGACGGAAGCGCTTTTCGATGTCCCGCCGAAGGGCGTCTCACGTTCATCGCAATGTTCTGATCTGGCTGGCGCCGAGGCGGCGCCGGATGCCGGGACCCCGTCCATGGATGCTGCGGTGCGAGCCGCGGCGCCCAGTGCGTCCGCCGCCAATGCTGCGCAGCTGAACGGCGCAGTTCCGCGCGGTACAACGCTGAGTGGCACAGCCCTGAGTGATACGTCCCGATCGAGCGCCGCACGCCCGAATGGCACGACGCCGAACGGCGCCGTCCCGTCGACGGCCGCGTCCCGGCGCGCCGAGCGCCGCTGGCCGGACCCCGAATTCTTCGCCCCCGACCTGGGCGAGGTGGCGCTGGACCGCGATCAGCTCGCGGCGGCGGCGCGCACGGACCGGGCCTGGGTGGACGGGCTGGTGGAGTACGGCCTGCTCTCCGGAAACCGGTCGGCGGGCGGAGCGGATCTGCTGGTCGCGCGCGCGGCCGCGGAACTGGCCCAGTTCGGCATGGAGCCGCGGCACCTGCGCGCGGTGGCCGCGTCGGCCGCCCGGGTCGCGGAACTCATCGCCTCGGCGACCTCGCCCGGCCCCGCTCGTGACGCGGCCCGGCGCGAGCGCACCCTGCTGGCCGCTCCCGGCCGCAGCGCCGAGGCCGCAGCCGCCGCGGTGCGCCTGCACGCCGCGCTGGTCCGCGCCGCCCTCCTGCGCGGCTGAAGGCATGCCCGAGCCAAGGCCATAGCGCCCGGCTGTCTCGGCCCAGGGCGGCCGGCAGTGGTGCCGCCAGGCACCTATCGGACACTGCCAGATGCCCGGTATGAGGATGCTCCGCCGCCTTGCGATCGCACGCGCCAGACGCCGCGGCCTTATCCGACGCTACTTCTTACACACGGCCT
>Ga0134128_10005769_pt1 | contig 15000 bp, 11 predicted proteins | sample KB31754_FD_96462 | JGI IMG/M metagenome (GOLD analysis project Ga0134128, IMG submission 96462) | Terrestrial soil microbial communities with excess Nitrogen fertilizer from Kellogg Biological Station, Michigan, USA - KB3-175-4 | ecosystem: Environmental > Terrestrial > Soil > Unclassified ... | reverse complement strand
GTCCCCACGCCCAGCAGCGGCTAGACGCTAGCAGCTAAAACCTCTCAGCTCAGCCCTTCGCACTCCGATACCGCCGGATCAGGTTGTTAGTAGAGCTGTCATGCCCGAGCGCCGGTTCCTGCTTGTCTTCAAGTTCGGGGATGATCTTCTGCGCAAGCTGCTTACCCAGTTCCACGCCCCACTGATCGAACGAGTTGATATTCCAGATCACGCCCTGCACAAACACGCTGTGTTCGTAGAGCGCCACCAGCTTTCCGAGAATATCCGGCGTGAGTTCGTCTGCCAGGATCATGTTCGACGGGCGGTTGCCCTCAAAGACGCGATGCGGCACCAGCCAGTCTGCCGTTCCTTCGGCCTTTACCTGCTCCGCAGTCTTGCCGAAGGCCAGCGCCTCGGCCTGCGCGAACACGTTCGCCATGAGTATGTCGTGATGCCGGCCCAGCGGATTCAGCGTCTTGTTGAAGGCCAGAAAGTCGCAGGGGATCAGCCGCGTTCCCTGGTGGATAAGCTGGTAAAACGAATGCTGCCCGTTCGTTCCCGGCTCGCCCCAATAGATTGGACTGGTCGCGTATTCGACGCGCTTGCCATCGAGCGTGATGGACTTGCCGTTGCTCTCCATCGTGAGCTGCTGCAGGTATGCCGGAAAGCGCTTGAGGTACTGCTCGTAAGGCAGCACGGCCTGAGTCTCCGCGCCAAAAAAGCCCGAGTACCAGACGGTGAGCAGCCCCAGCAGCACGGGCAGATTCCCCGCAAACGGCGTGGTGCGGAAATGCTCGTCCATCGCGTGAAAACCGTCGAGCATCGCGCGGAAGTTCTCCGGTCCGATGGCTAACATGGTCGAGAGCCCGATCGCCGAATCCATGGAATACCGCCCGCCAACCCAGTGCCAGAAGCCGAACATATTCGCGGTATCGATGCCGAACTTCGACACTTCCTTCGCGTTGGTCGAGACCGCCACAAAATGCTTTGCGATGGCCGCCTCATCCTTGAGCGTCCGCAGCAGCCACTCCCGCGCGGTGTGCGCGTTGGTCATCGTCTCGAGCGTGGTGAAGGTCTTCGACGAAACGATGAACAGCGTCTCTCCCGGATCGAGGTCGATCACTGCTTCCGAAAAATCGGTGCTGTCCACGTTGGAGACAAAGCGAAACGTGAGATCGCGCTGGCTGTAATGGCGCAGCGCTTCGTACGCCATCACCGGCCCCAGGTCCGAGCCGCCGATGCCGATGTTGATCACGTTGCGGATGCGCTTGCCGGTCTGGCCCTTCCAATCGCCGCTGCGCACGCGGTTGGCGAACGCGGTCATGCGGTCCAGCACCTCGTGCACCTTGGGCACTACGTTCTCGCCATCCACCACAATACTCGATCCGCGCGGCGCCCGCAGGGCGACATGGAGAACCGCGCGGTTCTCCGTCACGTTGATCTTTTCGCCGCTGAACATCGCCTCGGTGCGCTGCTTCAGCCCTGATTCCTCGGCAAGCTGCACCAGCAGCTTCAGCGAGTCATCCGTCAGCCGGTTCTTGGAGTAATCCAGAAACAGTCCGGCGGCCTCGATGGTCATGCGCTCGCCGCGCTTCGAGTCCTCGGCGAAGAGCTCCCGCAGGTGCACGCCCCTGATCTGCTCGAAATGCTCCTTAAGGGCGCGCCACGCCTTGCGGCTGGTTAACGACTCGCTCGCTGCCGAAGCTGCTGCCATCTCCATCTCCTTCGGGGTCTCTGGGTGGATTGGTTGGTGCAGGACCTTGATCTCTGCCGCACAGACAATTCGCGGTACAAAACTGCTTCAATGCGCGAAAGCCGCCACGGCTTTGTCCCGCGACATTCGCAGCCGGGCTAACCGGCTCAAACCATCAATGCCGCGGACTCACTCGCGCAGGCGCATCCGCTGCTCAGGATGCGTCCACCCGTCTCTCTCCCCATTGTAACGGGCGGCCAGTTGACGGAACGCGCTCACCTGCCCTTCCGCCCACTGGGTGTCGCGGCCCAATTCGCGAGCCATCAGTTCAGCCGCTGCCGGAGCCATTCTCGCCGCGGCAGCCGCATTGAGGAAGAGAGCACGGATGCGCCGCGCCAGTGCATCCTCAACCGTTCGAGCCATCTCGTACCGCGCCGCCCACACGATCTCCCCGCCGATGTACGGCAATTCCGCGTCAAGCCGACGGCTAAGTTCGGGGTCGCCTTCGGCAATTTCACGCACCAGTCCAGCGTCCGCTCCGTAGACGTTCAGCGGATCCTCCGCGCCTCCATTGCGCACGGGCTGCGCGTAGCCATGAATGCGCAGAGTGCGCGTAACGCAGGGCTTCTCGTCCAGATGCCCCAACGTGATTGCCTGGTCCACGGCATCCTCCGCCATGTGCCGATAGGTGGTCCACTTGCCTCCCACAATCGTCAGCATGCCGCTCGGATCGATATGAATGGTGTGGTCGCGCGATAGCACCGAAGTCTTCGATGAATCCGATCCCCCCGCTCGTACCAGCGGCCGAATACCGGCAAACACACTCAAAATGTCTTCGCGCCGCGGCGGACGGCTCAGGTATTGCCCCGCCGTCTCCAGCACAAACTCAATTTCATCTTGCTGCGCGACGGGTTCGATCGACGGGCCGTCGACCGGTGTATCTGTCGTTCCCACCAGCGTGTGCCCGTGCCACGGAATGGCAAACATCACGCGTCCGTCGCGGGTGTGCGGCACCATGATGGCCGTCTGCCCAAGCAAAAACGACCGCTCGAACACGAGATGAATGCCCTGGCTGGGCGCGAGCATTGCCGGTGAAGACGGGTCCGTGAGACGACGCAGTTCGTCGGCAAAGGCCCCCGCTGCATTGATTACCACTCTTGCCTGCGTCGAAAAGCGCTCGCCGGATTCCCGGTCGAGCGCCACCGCGCCGTTGACAAAGCCGTCAGCATCGCGCGTGAGTTCCACCGCCGGCGCGTAGTTCATGACACAGGCGCCATGCTCGGCCGCGGTGCGCAGCAGATCGATGAGCAGGCGGGAGTCGTCGAACTGTCCGTCGTGATAGATGACGCCACCGCGCAGTCCGTCGCGGCGGATGTTCGGCAGCCGCTCGATCGTTTCATCCGGGGAGAGAATCCGCGAACGGCCAAAACCGTACTTCCCCGCGAGCATGTCGTATATTTTCAGCCCGATGCCGTAAAAAGGAGTCTCCCACCAGGAATAGTTCGGAACAACAAATGGCTGGTCGCGCACCAGGTGCGGCGCGTTCTCCAAAAGCATGCCGCGCTCTTTCAGCGCCTCCATTACCAGCGAGACGTTGCCCTGCTCCAGATAACGTACCCCGCCGTGCACCAGCTTGGTGCTGCGACTCGACGTGCCTTTGCCGAAATCGTCGCGTTCAAGCAGAAGTACTGAAAAGCCACGGCTCGCCGCATCTACCGCGATACCGGCGCCGGTGGCGCCGCCGCCAATCACGAGGATGTCCCAGGACTCCTGCCGCTCGCGGACTCGGGACAGCATCGACTCTCGCCGCATGACCTTCCTCTGAAACCGGTCTGCGCGCCATCCCGCGCGTGCCCAGGCGCATAGGATATCTCCTTTGAGGGACTGCTTCAGCATGTGGAAGGCGTGGGGTACAGCGCGCGCCATATAGACTTGAAGAGGCTCGGCGATCACCGCCCCGCCCCGGACGGCCGCATGCACTTTCATTTTCCATTCACGGCGGTGGCCGTGCTATGGACCCTTACGTTTGCTGCGCACCTGGTGCTCATCGTGGTGCTGTTCGGGCGCGACCGCGCGCGGCGCTTCCCCCTGTTCACCGCCAGCATAGTGTTCACTGCTCTCCGTCTTCTTGTGGCGAGACTCCTTCTGCCCGGAGTGTCGCAGATGGCCGGGCTCGAAATTGTCCTCGTTACCGCGCTCATCGGGGTGGTATTGAGCCTGCTTGTCGTCGTGGAACTCGCGCGGCACGCCTTCCGCTCAGCGCGGCGCGAAGCCTGGCTTGCGGGCGCGCTCGTGGTCATGGCCATCGGGGCAGCCGTCCTGTGGTTCTGGGGCCCATGGCCTCACTGGACCGAGGTAAAACAGGGGAGCCCGTGGGAACTCCTGCAATTGCTCGCGCAGAAGGGCAGCCTGCTGGTTGACGTCGAAAACATAGCCGTAGGGCTGGCCATTGTTCTCCTGGGGTATCGCTGCGGCGCAGGCTGGCGCAGCCATACGCAGCGTATCGTCATTGGGCTCTCCACCGCCTCGATTGGGGAACTCGCGGTGCCGGAAATCTGGCGGACAATCGCACGGCACAGCACGCCGCATTCCATGGCCGAATACAACCACCTCATCGGACTGCGCGAGAAGCTCTACAACGCGAACAGCGCGTTGTTTTTTGCCGTGCTGGTGTGGTGGATCGTCTGCTTGTGGAGGGATGAGCCGGGCACGACGACAGCGGAGGCGCAGGTTGCACAAGAGGAGCCACTTGCGCTCGAATTCGGCGCCGACGACACGGGCGAGGCGAGCGGCAGCCGGCGAATCGAATAGCCGCGAAGCGCCTGGATGTCGGGCGCAAGCCAGATTCGGGCTATTTTCGCCAGCAGCGCCAGCGCGGCACCGCGATCCGCTAGATATGTGATGGCCAACACGTACGGCCGTGATGAACCGGAATACACTCGGCTATTGCGACCGCATTTGTCCGAATCCCGGCGGTCGGGCAGAGGTTTTCCATGAAAGCAGCCACTTCTTCCATGCAACTGACGCGGGCGGCCGACTACGGCGTCCGAGTGATGATTCACCTGATCGGCGTCGGTGAATCCCGGCGCCTTTCTCTGCGCACCCTGGCGGAATCGACCGGCGCGCCGGAGAGCTTTCTCTCCAAGGTGCTGCAAGCCCTGACGCGCGGCGACTTGCTGGTTTCCCAACGCGGGCAGGCCGGCGGCTTTGCTCTCTCCACGCGTGGGCGCGAGGCTTCGATGCGCGACGTGATCGAAGCGGTGGATGGTCCGATCTATCTCAATCTGTGCGTACGATCTGGTAATTCGTGCATACGCAAGGCGTGGTGCCCGGCGCATCCAGTGTGGGAGCGCGCGCAGCAAGCCATGGTGGATGTGCTGGACGGCGCACGCATTGAGGACCTGGCGTTAGGCTCGACACCTGCGGTGGTGCCGTCGATAGACAGTTCAGCGGAGAGGGAGAACATCACAGCGGCTGAGAGGGACCAGCCACGCTGCGGCGAATGCAATTAAAGCATTCACCCCTATTGACTCTGCGTTGCGTCCTGCCAATGATTTCCGATCTTGTGAAACCGCAAGGTGTCCCTGAGTGCATCCAACTGACGGGAGAGATGGATGCGCATGCGAAAGATGCTGATGTTTGCCCTGGCCGGAATGGTGTTGCTGGCTGCAGGGTGCAGGAAGAATACAGTCGATAAGGGGGCATTCAAGTCGGCACTGAATAACTACCTGGGCAGCAAAAAGGAATGTGTGTGGAGTGCTCCCACCAAATTTCCGGCGCAGGCCGATGCTTCGGATGATGAGCAAACCAAGGGTTTTGATGCCCTGACCGATGCCGGTCTGCTGACGCGCAAAGCCGTCGAGAAGAAGCGATTCCTTATCGGCTCAAAGCAGGCCAACGACTACGATTTGTCGGACAAGGGACGTTCCGTATGGACCGCCGATTCATCGCAGCCGGGATACGGGAATTTCTGCTACGGGCACGACGAGGTGACGTCGATCGACGGCTACTCGCCTGAGGCTGACAACGCGACGCAATACACGGTGGCGTATCACTACCAGTTGAGCGGCGTGCCCGACTGGGCCAATTCGGCGGAAATGAAGACGGCTTTCCCGAAGTTGAATGCGGCCGGCGCTCTAGGGGCCGCCACTGCCACCCTGGTGAAAAGCAATGACGGCTGGCTGGTGCAGAACGGGCAGGCTGCGACGCCGAACGGGGCCGGCGGCGAATAGGCAGAAACCGTTACGACGCAGCTGCACGGCCAGCTCAGCGTGTCCTGCGCCCTGCTGAAGCCGAGGATCTTGAAACGAGTAGCGCGCCGCCACTTCTCGCGCCGGAGTTTCAAGGGACATGAAGGCGCCGCGTCCTCCTTCTTTCGGTCGATACCGGTATCCACCCGGGGCCTTATACTGGCCTCCATGTTCACGGTTACGCGCAGAGCCCCGGCTTGGGCTCTCTTTGCCCTCTTCCCCGCTTTGATTTCCGCCCAGGCAGCGAGTCCCGGGACGCTTCCCCCAGAGGAGCAGTCTGTCAAGAACGCCGAAGGCGCACAGGCGGCCGCGCACGGCGGGCAGGCAGTGGGCTCTCCGCATCCCGTCCAGCTTGATGCTCAGCACCGTCCGATTACCGCCGGCGGGTTCGTACAGTCGGGTCCAGTAGTGTTTGAAGATGTGTCGGAAAAGGCCGGCCTCTCCAAGTGGACGCACAAAATGGGCACGCCGGCCAAAGATTACATTGTGGAGACCAAGGGCTCCGGCGTCGCCCTGCTCGATTACGACAACGACGGCTGGATGGATATATACGTCGTGAACGGCTCCACGTTCAAGGCGCTCGACGGCAAAGAAACGCCGCCTCACGCCGCCCTGTTTCACAACAACCACGACGGCACATTCACTGACGTGGCCGCCAAGGCCGGGGTGACGAATGACCGCTGGGGCTTCGGCGTGGCGGTGGCCGACTACGACAACGACGGCTGGCCGGACATCTACGTCTCCAACTGGGGCAAGGATCGCCTCTATCACAACAATCACGACGGCACATTCACCGATGTTGCCGATAAAGCCGGCGTGGCCCTCGACGATCCTGACGCCTGGCATACCGGCGTAACCTGGGGCGATTACGACGGCGACGGCCGGCTCGATCTCTTCGTTGCGGGCTACCTGCACTACGACCGCAATCACATGCCCACGGCCGGCGCTGCCGACGAGCCGAACGCGTTCTGCACATTCCGCGGAGAAAAGGTGAGCTGCGGGCCGCGCGGCCTGAAAGGCGAAGGCGATCATCTCTTTCACAACAATGGCAACGGCACCTTCACCGACGTGAGCGAGAAGGCCGGAGTGGCCGACAAGCCCGGCTACTACGGCTTGGGCGCCGTGTTCGTTGACATCAATAATGACGGCAGGCCAGACCTGCTGGTCGGCAACGACTCCACGCCAAACTATCTCTACCTCAACAAGGGCGACGGCACCTTCGATGACGTCAGCTATGCCTCAGGCTTCGCATTGAACGAGGCCGGGCGAGAAACTGCATCGATGGGCATTGCCGTGGGCGACTACCAGAACACGGGAATGCTCGACGTCTTCGACACCACGTTCTCCGACGATTACAAACCGCTCTACCATAATGAGGGCGACGCCAACCTCACGGACATCAGTTATCACGTCGGCCTGGGCGAAATCACGGTCCCCTTCCTGAGTTGGGGCGATGCTTTCTTTGATTACGACAACGATGGCTGGAAAGATCTGATGATGTCAGACGGCCACGTCTACCCGCAGGCCGACAAGTACGCGTGGGGCACCACGTGGGCTCAGCGTCCCATGCTGTTCCATAACCTCGAAGGCAAGAAGTTCGAGAATGTTCCCGCCGTCGCGGGCACCGGGCTTGCCGATGTGATCGCCGGACGCGGAATGGCCGTTGGCGATTTGTTTAACGACGGCAAGATCGACGCCGTCATCAACGTTATCGATTCTCATCCGGTGCTGCTGCGCAACGTAGATCCCGCAAAGAACCACTGGATCGAGTTCAAGCTGGTGGGCGGCGAAAAGAGTCCACGCGACGCTGTCGGCTCCACCGTGTACCTGACTGCGGCAGAAATCAAGCAGCGCGGTGATGTGATCAGCGGGGGCAGTTATCTTTCCAGCAACGATCCGCGCCTGCACTTCGGCCTGGGGAGTGCCGAAACCGTCCAGAGTATTGAGGTGCACTGGCCAAGCGGCAAGGTGGAGCACTTCACCGTGCCTGGCATCGACCGCATCGTGACGCTTACTGAAGGTTCGGGAAAATAGTTCCCACGTAACTCGTGCGGGCCGCGAACGCTTCTGCTTTCGCGGCCTTCCCGTTTTCGCATGCCTGGTTGCCATTTGCCGCGCGCGGTGTTCCAATGAAGACAGATTTGAAACAGGGGTGCTCCGCTGGTGGGGCTGAGAAATACCCTCGAACCCGATCCGGATAATACCGGCGTGGGAAGTTTCCGAAGGTCTTCTTCAAGGTCTGCAGTACGGGCGCTCTTGTTTCCGAGTTGAAACAAGAGGATTCCATGTCCGTTGTTCCTGCAGCACTTTCTTCCTATTCATTCCGGCCGGTGTTTCGCGCCCTGCGCGCGTGGTTTGCTGTCTCCGTCCTCGCTTGCGCCCCCTGTTTGGCGCAGGCGCCCACGCCTGCCCAGACCGGCGCAGAGCCCGCCTCGCAGACCGCTCAGCCCGCGCCCGATCAGCAGAAACTGCCACGAGTCACCACCACCGTCCTTGTGCACGAAGACGTCAAGGATAACTATCTCTCTAACAGCATTACGGCAGGCTCGCTCGACGGCATTCATCTGACGCAGGCGCCCATCTCCGTCTCGGTCACAACCCGCGAGTTGCTCAATGACCAGCAGGCGCGAACCCTTTCTGACGTGGTGAAGAACGACGCCTCCGTGGGCGAGGATTACGCTCCCGTCGGCTACTACGGCGACTTCGAAATCCGCGGCTTCCCCATCGATCTCGCCACCGGCCTCGAGATCAACGGCATGACCATCGCCGGCGAGCAGGACGTCCCGCTCGAAAACAAGGAGCGCGTCGAAATCCTGAAAGGGGTCGCTGGAGTGGAGAGCGGCGTCACTTCCGCTGGCGGCGTTATCGATTTCGTCACCAAGCAGCCGGCGCTGGTGCGTGACCTCGACACTGCCACCGATCAGCGCGGCAGCGCATTCGGCGCCATTGATCTGGGCGAGTTCTTCGGGTCGGCGAAACAAGTGGGTGCACGTATCAATCTTGCCGGCGAGCGTATCGAGAGCTACGTGAACGGTGCCGATGGCTGGCGCGCGATGGGCGCCGGCGCGGCCGATTGGAAGATTGGCTCGGACGCCGTTTTCACCACGAATTTCGAATACCAGCACAAGGTGGAGCGCTCCGTCTCCGGCTACCAGTTATTGGGAGGCACCACGCTGCCTGACCTCAATCGCATCAATCCATCGACGATGCTCGGCTTCCAATCCTGGTCCAAGCCCAACACGTTCGACGTTTACAACACGCAGGCGCGGCTCGACTACGACCTGCCGGGCACATGGCACGCGTTCGCCGCAGGCAGCCTGAACCACTCGCTCATAGACGACACCGTGGTCTATGCCTACGGCAACAGCATTGCCGATCCGAGCTACTTCTTTGCCCCCGACGGCACCTATGATATCTACGACTATCGCAACCCCGGCGAGATGGGGGTCAACCGCCAGGCCGAGGCTCTGCTTCTCGGAACCGTTCGCACGGGTGCGGTACAGCACGAGTTTGCGGCGGGCGGCGAACTCTTCGCGCGCAGTGTCGAGATGCCCTCATCAGCCGTCTATGACTGGCTTGGCGAGGAGAATATCTATCAGCCCATCCAGCCGTATCCGATTGAAACTAACCCGTCATCCGGCGAGCCCGATCAGGCGGGCCCGCGCGTCCTCTGGGAGAATAATCATCAGGCCTCCGCTGTGCTTCAGGACCGCATGGACCTCCCGGGAAGGATTCAGTTGCTGGCTGCCGGGCGCTTCGATTCTCTGCGCGATCACAATCCCATGGGGACCGATCCGTCCGGCAATCCTCTGATCACCGACAAGGGTCTATGGCTGCCGCAGTACGCCGCAACTTTTACGCCACACGACAAGGTCATGCTCTATGCCAATTACAGCGTGATGTTATCGCTCGGTCCCCAGGCGCCCTGGTGGGCGGGCAGTTACTATCTGCCGCCATACAACACGCGCCAGGCGGAAGTCGGCGCAAAGTACACGCCTGTTCAGAATCTGCTTCTCAGCATGGCGCTCTTCCGCATGCGTGCGCCGTTCTTCTATCCCAAGCCGGTCAACAGCGGCGCGCTCAGCTTCGTGTCGCAAGGCCACGAGACGCACACTGGGGTGGAGTTGAACGCCGAAGGGAAGGCCGCGAATTGGCTCAGGCTGAGTGCGTCCATCGCGGCTATCCACGCCATTTCGCAGGACACCGGCACCCCGGCGTTCGACAATCGGCAAGTGATCAACGTGCCGCGCGTGCGCACCGGGATCTTTGCAGACGTCGGACTTCCCCACGTGCGGGGCGTACACCTGATGCCGGGCTGGAGCTACACCTCGCGTAAGCAAGCCACGCGCGACGACACGGTGAGCGTTCCCGGTTATAACATCTTCAACTTGGGGGCGCGCTACACTCCCGGCGGCGAACAGGGCCGCATGACTCTTCGCGTTTATGCCGATAACATCACCGATAAACGCTACTGGAAAGATACCGGCGCCAGTTATGGCGACACATTCCTTCACCTTGGCGCGCCCACCACCGTGCGGCTCTCCGCCCACTACACGTTTTAACGTGAGCATAGGACAACGGGTGAGCACGACGGCAAAGGCGCATGGACTGGACGGCTCGCTGGTGGAGCCCGATTGGCCGCCGCTCACTACGGACGAGGTCCACACCGTACTCACCCGCTATCCCGATCTGTGCGGACCATTCGAAATCCTCAGCACCAGTCCGCGCCCGCTTTCGGCGGCGAGCACCGTGGCTGCGGGAGCGCAGCGCGTCTTCGTCAAGCGCCACTCCTGCGCGGTGCGCGATGCCGAAGGTTTACGCGAGGAGCATCGCTTCATCGCCCACCTTTGCGCAAACGGCGCGCCGGTCCCAGGCGTGCTCGTCAATGATGCCGGTGATACGGTCGTCAGCCTAAGCGAGTGGACCTATGAGGTTCACTCGATTCCGGACGGCATTGACGCGTACGAGGACGCTATCTCATGGACTCCCTTCCGCTCTGGCGCGCATGCACACGCCGCCGGCCGCATGCTGGCGCGCATGCACGTCGCTGCTCAGGGATACGACGCTCCGGCGCGCCGCAACCGCCAACTCGTGGCCGGATTCACCATCTTTGCATCAGCCAATCCGCAACGCGAACTCGGCAGCTATCTAGCCACCCGCCCTGCCTTGCGAAAATATCTTGAGCCTAGAGACTGTGCAGCCGAAGCATTCGACTTGCTGGCTCCCTTTCACTCCGAACTTCTGCCGCTGTTCCCCGAGCTGCCGCCGCTGTGGACCCACAATGACCTGCACCCGTCCAACCTGTTCTGGAGTGGGGCGACGCCTGAAGCGCACGCCACCGCGGCGATCGACTTTGGCCTGTGCGACCGCACTAACGCTGTGCATGATCTCGCTCACGCCATCGAGCGCAGCATGGTGGAGTGGCTCGTGCTCGTCAATGATCCGCAACACCCCGCGCGCGTCCCCGTGCACGCGGACCATCTCGCCGCCCTGCTCCGCGGCTACGAATCCGTACGCCCGCTCTCATCCGCTGAAGCCTCCGCGCTGCCTCCGATGCTTGCGCTCTGCCACGCCGAGTTCGCGCTGTCTGAAACCGACTACTTCCTTAGTGTGTTGCATTCCGAAGAGATGGCATACATGGCATGCGAAGGCTATCTTTTGAACCACGCTCAATGGTGGTGCGGCCCCGGCGTAGTTCTGCTCGATAAGTTGCGCGCAAGAGCAGCGAGGCCCGTAAAAGTACCGGGCGGTCCCGCATGATAGCGACCATTCTCCACTATCTGTTCGCGAACCGCATCGAACTTGCCGGGTTCGTCACCACGGCGGTGGGCATCTGGCTCACCACGCGGCGCACGCTTTGGTGCTGGCCCATCACGCTCGCCGCAGACTTCCTCTATCTCGTGGTCTTCTATCACGCTCGGCTGCTCTCCGATGCGCTTCTGCAAATCTTTTTCGTCGCCTTCACGCTCTATGGATGGTGGAATTGGTGGCGCGGCGTACGGCAGGAAGGCGAGGTCCGCGTGGCCCCGCTCTCCGGACGAGATGCCGTGCTCGCAATCGTCATGGGCATCATCGGCACATTCGCAGTGGGAGCCCTCACCAAACGCATGCACGCTGCGCTGCCTTACCTCGACGCATCGCTGCTGAGCTTCAGCCTGGTCGCGAGTTGGTGGCAGGCGCGCAAACACATTGCGAACTGGTGGCTATGGATCCTCGTCGATCTTCTCTATATCGGGGAATACATCTACAAGGATCTATGGCTCACCGCTGTGCTCTACGCGGTGCTCGTCGGTCTCGCCATTCTCGGCCTGCGTGAATGGCGCCGGGCACCACGCGAGGTAGCCGCCTGACTGCTGCCGCTACAGCGCGCCCCTGGGTTTCGATCTGCATCGCGAAGCGTAGTGCCGCCTCAACCCAGGAAGCCGCGCAAGGCCTTCACGCAGGCTTCAATTTCTGGCATGGGGATCGCGTATCCAAATCGCAAATGCCCTTCGCCTTGCGCTCCGAAGACCACGCCCGGGATGGTGGCAATATGCGCCTTCTCCAGCAGGATCTCCGCCGCCGCGCGGCTGTTCCTGTGAATCTTCTCCGTGTTAGGAAATGCGTAGAACGCGCCCGCCGGCGGATCGCACTCCAGGCCTGCTTCGGTCAGTCCCGCCAGCAGCAGATCGCGCCTTCGCCGATATTCTTCGCGCCGCGCGGCAATCACGCCCTCCGGCGTCGCAAGCGCCTGCATCATCGCGTATTGCACGGGCGTCGCCACCCCGTTGGTCGAGTAGAGAACAATTTTGCGCAGGGCAGTCATGAACGGTTCCTGCGCCACCGCGTAGCCCGCGCGCCAGCCGGTCATTGCGTACGTCTTGGAAAACGTGAAGCAGGTGATGGTGCGGTCCAGCATGCCCGGCAGCGACGCGATGGAAACGTGCTCACCCTCGTAAACCAGGTCTTCGTACGCCTCGTCTGCAATCACGATCAAGTCGCGCTCGCGTGCAAACGCCGCCACCTCCTCCGCCTCTGCCCGCGTGAACACCAACCCACTCGGATTCTGCGGCGTGTTGTAGTAGATAGCCCGCACGCGCGGCGTGGAAAACTGTTCCAGCGTCTTGCGGATTCCATTGCGCCGTGCCGTGATGGTGGGCACCAGCAGCGGCCGCGCCTGCGCTCCGGTAACCAGGTCCCCAATGGGAGTCCAGTAGGGCGAAAACACCAGCGCGTCGTCGCCGGGGTCGAGCACGCTCTGAAACGCCGCATACAGTCCCTGCGACCCCCCCACTGTCACCAGCACTTCGTCCGCGGTCACCTGAACGCCGTTCTTCGTCGCCAACTTGTTCACCAGCGCCTGGCGCAATGGCGGCAGCCCCGACGACGGCGCGTAGTGCGTATGATTCCCCACCAGAGCGCGCACCGCGGCAAACTTGATCTCATCCGGCGTCTCGAAAAACGGCTCGCCCCCGTGCAGTGCGTGCACCTGCAGCCCCTCGGCGCGCATGGTCATCACCTTGTTGCGGATCTGCACGATGTCGGAGAAACCCACCTCGTCCAGCCGCCTTGCCAGCCGGATTCCGCTCTGCCGTTTCACGTTCATGCCGGTGCCATCCTTCCGCATCACACCTCAGCATAGCCCACCATTCCCGAAGCTGTCGGCGTGCGAGACCCCCGCTACACGGCCAAGGATTCCGTGTACACTGCCATACCCACCACGGCGTCCACGCCGAGCGCATTGAGCGCGTCCACCTCTTCGCGGCTGCGGATACCGCCCGCCACAATCAATTGCCGCGCCGTCCTTTTGCGCAGCCTCTCCGCCGTCTCCAGCGGAAACCCGCCCATCAGCCCCTCCCCATCTACATGCGTATACAGGAAACCCGCCACGTATGGCTCGAGCAGCGGAATCGCATCGTCCGGCGTCAGCCCCACCATTTCCTTCCAGCCCTTCACCGCAATGCGGCCCTGCTTGGTATCGATGCCGGCGATCACCTTCTCCATGCCAACCGCACTCGCCAGCTCCGCCGCAAACGCCGTATTCACGCCCGGCACTTCCGCTCCGCCGCCAAACAACGCTGACCCTACGATCACCCGCCGCGCACCCGCGTCGAGAACGCGCTGTGCCTTTTCCGCCGAGTGGATGCCGCCGCCTACCTGGCATGGCAACCGGCGCGCAATCTGTTCCACCAATCCTGCATTGTCGCCCGTGCGCATCGCCGCATCCAGGTCGATAAGCTGCACCATGGGATAGCGCGAAAACTTCTCGATCCAGTATTCGAAGTCATCGAAGGCAAGGCGGAGTTTTTCGCCCTGCACCAGTTGCACAATACGTCCGCCCATCAGGTCAATTGAAGGAATCAGCATGGAAACCTCACCGGAACGCCGCAGGCCGCCAATTCTTGCTTGAGGCTGCGCGCGCTCGAAACACCAAAATGAAAGATGCTCGCAGCCAGTGCAGCATCGGCCTTGCCCCGCCCGAACACATCCGCAAAGTGCTGCACGGTGCCCGCGCCGCCGGACGCGATGACGGGGATGCGGACGGCCTCGCTGACCGCGGCGGTCAACTCGCAATCGAAGCCTTCGCGTGTGCCGTCGGCATTCATCGAGGTAAGCAGAATCTCGCCCGCGCCGCGTGCTTCGGCCTCGCGCGCCCATTCAACGACGCGGCGACCGGTGGATTTGCGGCCGCCCTGCACGAATACTTGAGCCGCACGAACGGGATCGGTCGCCTTGGGATCGCGTCGCGCATCGATTGCGACGACGACAGCCTGCGCGCCGAAGCTCCGCCCGATCTCTTCAATCAGATGCGGATTGGCAACCGCCGCCGAATTCACGCTGATCTTGTCCGCGCCCGCTTCGAATACCTGCTCTGCATCCGCCGCCGTGCGCACGCCGCCCCCCACCGTGAACGGCACGAACAGCTCGCGCGCCGTGCGGCGCACCGTATCGAGCAGTGTCTGCCGGCCTTCATGGGTCGCGGTGATGTCCAGCAGCACGATTTCATCTGCGCCTTCGCGTGCGTGCCGCGCCGCCAGCGCCGCTGGATCACCCGCATCGACGAGATCGACAAACTGCACGCCTTTCACCACGCGGCCG
>Ga0134128_10005768_pt1 | contig 15000 bp, 15 predicted proteins | sample KB31754_FD_96462 | JGI IMG/M metagenome (GOLD analysis project Ga0134128, IMG submission 96462) | Terrestrial soil microbial communities with excess Nitrogen fertilizer from Kellogg Biological Station, Michigan, USA - KB3-175-4 | ecosystem: Environmental > Terrestrial > Soil > Unclassified ... | reverse complement strand
GCGAAGCTGAAGACTGCAGCATCCGAACACATGCTGAAACTTGCGCAATCACCAGAACGAGTCAAGGCATTCTTCCAGGACTCATATGTGAAATATGCTGCATGAAAACTTCAAACTTCACTTGGCCGGATCAATAAGAAGGCGTGGCCTGATTATTCTAAATATCCCCATCCTGAAATAAAGTCATCATATTACTTGAGAACCCGCGCTGTTAAAGAGTAGAATATCGCCCTTTCGCATCAGGCATTTAATGGAGAGTTACCTATGCCAATTACAACCGATCAAAAAGCGCAAGTGGTACGCGACTATCAGCGAACCGCTGGAGATACCGGTTCTCCCGAAGTGCAAGTAGCCTTATTGACTACTCGTATCAATGATCTGGCTAATCATTTTAAAGCGCACGTCAAGGATCATCATTCCCGCCGCGGTTTATTGCGCATGGTGAGCCGCCGCCGCAAACTGCTGGATTATCTTAAGCGCAGTAGCGCCGACAGCTATCGTACATTGATCGAGCGACTTGGTTTGCGTAAATAGAATCACTGGTGAGGCAGCAGAGTTGCATTTTTCCAGGCGATGGTAAAAATTTGGCGTTGTAATGGTGACCGGAAGTAAAGCCGGAATGATTTTATTGAAAAGGGTCGTTAATTGAAATCAATCAAAAAAAGTATCACTTATGGATCTCATCAACTAACACTGGAAACCGGGGAAATAGCAAGACAAGCGCATGGAGCGGTGATGGTTACCATGGATGACACCGTGGTCCTAGTTACAGTGGTGGGTGCAAAAAATGCCAAGCAGGGGCAGGATTTTTTCCCTTTGACGGTGGATTATCAGGAAAGAACATATGCTGCAGGTAGAATACCTGGCAGTTTCTTTAAGCGCGAAGGTCGGCCCTCGGAAAAAGAAATCCTTACTTCGCGCTTGATCGATCGTCCCATCCGCCCGCTATTTCCCGAAAGTTTTTATAATGAAGTACAGATTGTAGCCACAGTTCTGTCGTCCGATAATGAGGTGGACGCAGACATACCCGCGCTGATTGGCGCCTCTGCCGCACTGGTACTTTCTGGCATCCCCTTCGATGGCCCTATTGGTGCAGCCCGTGTCGGCTATATCAACGGTGAGTATGTGTTGAATCCAACCACTACTGAACTCAAGCAGACTCAGTTGAATTTAGTTGTCGCAGGCACGCAGCATGCCGTGCTGATGGTAGAGTCCGAGGCAATGGAGCTATCAGAGGACATAATGCTGGGCGCTGTCATGTATGGGCATCGTGAAATGCAGTCAGCGATTGCAGCTATCAACGAACTCGTCGATGAAGCTGGGGTTACAGCGTGGGATTGGGCGCCGACAAAAAGAGATGCCGCTCTGGCCGATAAAATTGCTGATTTAGCTGAAGCGGATTTGCGTGCTGCATTCCAATTGAGGCAAAAACAAGCACGATCCGAGACCATAGATAATATCTGGAAAAAGGTTTTTACCGAGGTTGGGGTTGATACAGAGGATGGGCCGGACGCACAAGCGATAAAGGAAGCCTGTTTTGCCCTGGAATCAAAAATCGTACGTTCCCAGATTCTCGATGGTGAGCCGCGTATAGATGGACGTGACACTCGCACTGTTCGTCCCATTACGATCCGCAGCGGTCTTTTGCCTCGTACTCACGGGTCCGCTCTTTTTACCCGCGGGGAAACCCAGGCACTCGTAGTTGCAACTTTGGGAACGGGACGAGACGAACAAAAAATCGATGCTCTGCAAGGAGATTACTCCGAGCGCTTTATGCTTCACTATAACATGCCGCCCTATGCCACCGGCGAAACAGGTCGCGTAGGCACGCCAAAGCGCCGCGAAATCGGTCATGGCCGGTTGGCCAAGCGAGCTCTGGTTGCGGTCCTGCCTTCTGCCGAAGAGTTTGGCTATTCCTTACGAGTTGTGTCCGAGATTACCGAATCGAATGGCTCAAGTTCCATGGCTTCAGTTTGCGGCGGGTGTCTTGCCTTGATGGACGCGGGCGTGCCATTGAAAGCGCATGTGGCGGGCATTGCCATGGGATTAATCAAAGAGGGCAACCGATTTGCCGTCCTGACCGATATTCTCGGTGATGAAGATCATTTGGGCGACATGGATTTCAAAGTGGCTGGTACCGAGAAAGGCATCACCGCGTTACAGATGGATATCAAGATTCAGGGTATCACCAGGGATATCTTGCATGCTGCACTGATACAGGCCAAAGAAGGACGCATGCATATTCTTCAGATTATGAAACAGGCGCTGCCTTCAACGCGCGAGGATATTTCGGAACACGCCCCACGTATTATTAAAATCAAGATCAACCCCGAGAAGATCCGTGACGTGATTGGCAAGGGTGGCGCGGTAATCCGTGCCTTGACCGAAGAAACCGGTACCACCATCGATATCGGTGACGATGGCACTGTTATGATAGCTTGCATTAATGCCGAGGGTGGTGAGATTGCAAAAAAACGTATTGAAGATATTACTGCCGAGGTGGAAGTAGGTAGAATATACGACGGGACCGTATTGAAGCTTCTGGATTTTGGAGCGATAGTTAGCGTTTTACCAGGTAAAGATGGTTTACTGCATATTTCGCAAATTGCCAACGAGCGTGTCAACAGCGTTGCCGATCATCTTAAGGAAGGTCAGGCGGTGCGCGTCAAGGTCCTGGAAGCCGACGATAAGGGACGGCTACGCCTTAGTATGAAAGCGGTTTCTATGGAGAACGTCGACAGCACCGCTTCTTAATTCAACTAAAATACTATTAAAATTTTGGTAGTTATCTTGCGGTCGCAATAAAAACCCCCTTATAGAAAAAAGGGGGTTTTTATTTGTACAATGGGTTTGTGACAGACAGATCAGGTAATCAGAAAACGGTAACGAATCTTATTTGGCTACCTGTTTTTCTCTTATCTCGTCAAGTGTCTTGCAATCTATGCAGAGGGTTGCGGTGGGACGGGCTTCAAGACGTTTCAGGCCAATTTCGATACCGCAACTATCGCAATAACCATAATCACCCGTATCTATCTTGGCGATGGTCTCGTCAATTTTCTTGATTAGCTTGCGTTCACGGTCGCGGTTGCGTAATTCCAGCGCCATGTCTGACTCCTGGCTGGCACGATCATTAGGGTCGGCGAAAATTGTAGCCTCGTCCTGCATGGTATGTACCGTACGATCTATGTCCTGCCCCAGCTCAACCTTAATGCCTTCCAGTATGTTGCGGAAATGCATAAGCTGCTTGGAGCTCATGTAGCTTTCTCCCTTCTTTGGCTTATAAGAAGTGGCTTGTTTACGCAGTTCTTGCGGCATTTTAGTATTCCTTTTATATTTTCCAATTACGTATGAAGGCGCTTTCTACAGAAAAAATATATTATACAGTAAGTAGATTTTCATCCGACTGAACGTCGTGCGTCCAGAGTCGATTCCAACTCAATTAAGAGCCTGCAGGAAAAAAGACAAATTCAGATAAAAGCTTGGGATCAAGGGATGAGCGGAGAATGCATGATTCATCGGATAGCCCTGCGAACGGGGTCTGGTCAGTCAGTTCGCATGAAATCCCCCATACACGACAGCCGAATTCTTGCAGAATTCCTATTGCTTGGATACCCCTTAAAGAAAATAAATACCACGTTCCTATAATGGTTCAGGACGAGCCATCGTTGCGGAACGCTCCGCTTATATTATCAAAGTCGTTTTTCAATCGTCAGGTGCGACATTTTGTCGCACCTGACTGTAAATTTGTGCTATGTTTCCTGTAAGGTGCGGTTTTCCCCGAGTAGTAACGCAACATTTCCTCATCGACCCTTATAGGAGAATATCATGTCTGGAAAAAAATCCATCATATCCATCGCGGTAGGTTCCGCTTTTGCCGCTACGCTTGGTACTGCACCCCTTGTTTCTGCGGCCGACAACCCTTTTGGTATCCAATCGCTCGGTAAAGGTTATATGGTGGCCGACGCTCATAAATATGGTGACAAGAAAGGCGGTGAAGGTAAATGCGGTAGTGAAGGCTCATGCGGTGAAGGCCGGTGTGGTGCATCCATGGCCGACGCGAATAAAGACGGCAAGGTCACCAAGGAAGAATGGTCTGCCCATCATAATGCCATGTTTGAGCATATGGATACGAATAAAGATGGCGTTATCGAAAAAGATGAAATGCAGCGTAAAATGAAGCACGACAAGTGAGGTGAGCGTAGGGGAGGCAATAGAAAAATAAGAAAAAACTCACTTGTTATCGTTGAATCCTGCTAACTTGTCCAGTCGGGTCGGCTTCCTGACCCAGAGTTTCGTTGTCAGGAAGCCGATGCCCGGCGCTTTTCAAATTGTGACATAATATTCCGTCCAAAAATTTAGGAGAGAATGCTATGCGCAATAAAAAAACCATCATTTCCTTGGCAGTGGGCTCTGTCGTTGCCGCTACCCTCGGGGCTGTGCCGGTCGCCTCTGTGGCTGATAGCCCTTTCGCAACGAAATCCCTGGATAAAGGGTACATGCTAGCGTATGCGGACAAGGTAGACCCCAGTAAATATGGTGGAGCAAAATCCGGTGAAGGTAGATGCGGCATGTCAATAGTAGATGTTAATAAGGATGGCAAGGTCACCAAGGAAGAATTCCTCAAGCATCACGAAGCCATATTCGACAGGATAGATGCCAACAAGGATGGCGCCGTCGATCAGCCTGAGGCTGACAGCTACGGCGGGGCCAAGCCCAGTGCGCCGCCACCCGGCACATCTCCACATGGAAGCATGAAGAAGTAATTCCTATTTCCCATGAAACTTTTGGGTCCAGCCAGCGTGGGACTGGGTTTTCGGCGCGAGTTAATTCCTGCGTTAAAAACCCATGTTCCCGATGCCATCGATTTTTTTGAAATCGCCCCGGAAAACTGGATTGACCTCGGCGGCATGGCAGGGCGTGATTTGCGCAGCTTCACGGAGCGCTACCCCTTCGTTTGCCATGGTTTATCACTCTCTATCGGTAGTCCGGCGTCTCTGGATGAAACATTACTGCATAAAATTCGACAATTCCTGAATCAGCATCGAATTCTTTTCTACACTGAGCATCTCTCTTACTGCTCCGACGACGGCCACTTATACGATCTGCTTCCGATACCCTTTACCGAAGAAGCAGTGAAATACGTTGCCGCGCGCATCCGGCGCGCTCAGGATATTCTGGAGCGCCGCATCGCGTTGGAGAATGCCTCGTTTTACTTGCGCGCGCCCATTACTGAACTGAGTGAAGTAGACTTTATCCGTGCGGTGTTAACCGAAGCGGATTGCGACCTGCATCTCGACGTCAATAACGTTTACGTCAACAGCATTAACCATGCCTATGACCCGATCGAATTTATTCGTGCCATGCCAACCGAGCGCATTGTTTACATGCATATGGCTGGGCATTACAACGAAGCCAAGAATCTGATTATAGATACCCATGGCGCAGACGTAATCGATCCCGTATGGTCATTGCTCGACCAAACCTATGGTATTCATGGCATAGTACCCACGCTGCTGGAACGTGACTTCAATATTCCTCCCCTTAGTGAACTGATGCGTGAAGTCGAGCGCATTGGCCTGATTCAGACTCGGTATGCAGATGCGAGCCATGTCCGCGTTGCTTCCTGAATTTCAGCGTTTCCAGTATGCCTTCACGGCGCATATCCGCGATCCGAAAGTGAACCGCTGTCCGCGCGGCGTTGAAGCGCAGCGTATGCGAATATATAGAAGGCTGGTTTACAACAACATAGAGAGTTTTTTGTTGAGCTGTTTTCCGGTACTCAGGAAAGTTTTGGGAACGCGTCGCTGGGGACGGCTCGTGCGTGCGTTCCTTACTATACATCGTAGCCGCTCACCGTTTTTTCGACAAATACCCGATGAATTCATTCAGTTCTTGCAAACCGAATGGACATCACCTGCGGATTATCCGGAATTCATGCTGGAGCTCGCGCACTATGAATGGATAGAGCTGGCGCTTTCCATTTCAATAAACGTGCTGGATTCGGAGGGGATCGATCCTGAAGGTAGCCTGCTGGAACAGCGCCCCGTTCTAAACCCGGTACTCGCTAATCTGTGTTACCGGTGGCCCGTGCATCGTATCGGCCCACGTGCCAGAATCATGCCGGTAGAAACTTATTTACTGGTATTCCGCGATACCAGCGACCAGATCCAGTTTACCGAAATCAACGCGTTTACTTCGCGCCTGGTCAGGCTATTAGAAACCACCGAATATACTGGTCAAACGGCACTTGAAATTATTGCCGCAGAAAGTCGCCACCCTTTGCCCGAGGTGGTTATTCAGGGTGGGCTGGAAATTATGCGCGATTTCCGGGTACGTGGTGCATTGCTGGGTGTCGCAAAATATTGATCTCACGCTCCATCGGACTTCACAGCCACCCGGCAGAGTGATCTTGAAAAAGTTTTATATCCTATGAAATCCGATCTGCCGGATCGAGAAAAAATTTCCGATTTAACGCTGGCCTGCTACAACGAACGCGCTGATGCCTTTTGGGAGGGAACGAAAGATCATGACGTCAGCCAGAATATCTCAGCGTTGCTAAAGCACATTGAAGGTAAGCCGCCTTATACCATACTGGATTTTGGCTGCGGACCGGGTCGCGACCTCAAGATCTTTACTGAACTTGGTCATATCGCGATCGGGCTTGAGGGTGCCTCGCGATTCGTTGAAATGGCTCGCAGCCATAGCGGCTGCAAAGTATGGTGTCAGGATTTTCTTAAGCTCTACCTGCCGCGCGAGCACTTCGACGGCATATTCGCTAATGCTTCGCTGTTTCATGTTCCCGGCCGTGAGTTGCCCCGTGTGCTGAAGGAATTGTGCGACACGCTGAAACCGGGTGGCGTGTTGTTCAGTTCCAACCCGCGCGGGAGTAACGAAGAAGGCTGGAATCACGGGCGTTATGGCGCATATCATGACATTGAAACTTGGCGGGCCTATATGACCGCTGCCGAGTTTATCGAAATTACTCATTATTATCGCCCCTCTGGCTTGCCACGCGAACAGCAGCCGTGGTTTGCCAGCGTATGGCGCAAGGCGGTTTTATAACGCTGGTTCATTGCGGCGCATCAAATGAGACTAGAAAAAGAAGTTGTCGTGATAGGTGCGGGCGCGGCTGGAATGATGTGCGCGATTGAAGCAGGCAAGCGTGGACGTTCCGTGATGCTGCTGGATCATGCGTCGAAGCTTGCGGAAAAAATTCGTATTTCCGGTGGGGGGCGGTGTAATTTTACCAATCTATACACTAAACCAGAAAATTTCCTGTCGCACAATCCGCATTTCTGCCGATCGGCGCTGGCACGCTTCACTCCGCAAAACTTTGTCAAGCTGGTCGAGACGCATGGCATCCGCTATCACGAAAAAAAACTGGGGCAGTTGTTTTGCGACGGCAGCTCGCAGCAGATCATCGATCTGCTGCGGCATGAGTGCGACGGGGCAGGCGTCGAATGGCAAATGCCATGTCGAGTGACCAATACGAGTTGTATCGATGCTGCTATGGCTCCTGCCGGTGGGTTCATGCTGGAAACCGATCGGGGCACTGTGACCACCCATTCATTGGTCATCGCAACCGGAGGTCTTTCCATTCCGCAAATCGGCGCAAGCTCTTTCGGCTATGGCATCGCCACGCAATTCGGCATCACCATCACGCCGCTGCGGCCAGCACTTGTTCCGTTGGTTTTTGCGCCGGAACAATTTTCCAGTTTCTCCGAGCTTCCAGGCATAGCGATTGACGCGATTGTCAGTTGTAACGCCGCATGCTTTCGCGAAAATCTATTACTTACTCACCGCGGCTTAAGCGGCCCGGCGATATTACAGGTTTCTTCCTACTGGCAGACAGGAGCCCTGATTCACATTAATTTATTACCAAACCTCGATGCGGCCGCGTGGTTGTATGCTCACAGACATAGACCTTCACTGCTGCCCAATCTGTTAGCGCAATATCTGCCGAGACGTTTTGCACAGGCCTGGTGCGAAGCCGTTGTGCCGAGCCAGCCCGCTCGGCCGATAAACCAGCATAGTGAAACCGAATTGAAGCAGATTGCCGCGCAACTGCATAACTGGGAAGTCACGCCAAGCGGTACCGCAGGCTACAAGAAGGCGGAGGTCACCTTGGGCGGCGTGGATACTCGTGAATTGTCGTCCAAGACGATGGAAACGAAAAAAATACCGGGGCTATATTTTGTCGGCGAAGTCGTGGATGTAACGGGACATCTGGGCGGATTCAATTTTCAGTGGGCTTGGGCATCCGGTTATGCGGCGGGGCAGTTTGTGTAATTCAGTTCCATTTCGTTTGCGGCACGTTATTGGCTTTCTCCTCCTCTTCCCCCGGATCTGGCCGGTATGCGTGCACCGTCGCGCGAAGATTAGTCTCTTCGTTCGAAAATGGGCTGCCTTCAGTATATGCCCGTCATCGCTCTACTTCCCCTCAAACCCGAACGGGATGAGTCGTATCAACGGCCACGCCCGCCCGCACGATGCAGCGCGGGCATGCGGCCAGCAGCGGGTTTCACGGGTATCCTGGCGGCTGGTGGTTTGGCACCTGGCTGGCCTCTTCGCTGACTGCGTCCGGGTAGTAGTCCGGGTAGCGTACGGCGGTGTCCCCCACCGCTCCCATTCACAATCGGCTCGGCCCTGATGCGAGGATCCGGCTCGAAACCAGCGATAACTTTGCTCAATAACTCTCGTTTGATCAGTCTCTCGATATCCATCAATAGCTTGAGTTCATCCACGCATACGAGCGATACCGCATCTCCTTCTGCCCCGGCGCGGCCAGTGCGCCCGATACGATGGACATAATCTTCCGGCACGTTGGGCAATTCAAAGTTGACCACATGCGGTAATTCGCAGATATCAATTCCTCTTGCGGCAATGTCGGTTGCTACCAGCACCTGCAGGCTGCCAGTCTTGAATTCTGCCAATGCCCGAGTGCGCGCCGACTGGCTTTTATTGCCGTGTATGGCGAGCGATGGAATACCACTCGTGACCAGGTGCTCGGCCAGCTTATTGGCGCCGTGCTTCGTGCGGGTGAACACCAGCACCTGCGACCAGTGGTGCTGCTTGATAAGATGGGCAAGCAGATCACGCTTTCGTTCACGATCTACCGGATGCACTACATGCGTTACGTTGTCGGCGGTTGCGTTGCGGTGCGCGACTTCGATCATCGCCGGCTGGTTGAGCAAATTTTCCGCCAGCGCCCGGATTTCATCGGAAAAGGTAGCAGAGAACAACAGATTCTGCCGTTGTTTGGGTAAAAGCACGAGTATTTTTCTTATGTCACGAATGAAACCCATGTCGAGCATGCGGTCAGCTTCGTCCAGTACCAGGATTTCTACGTGCGAAAGATCAAGAGTTTTTTGCTGTACATGATCCAGCAGGCGTCCCGGGGTGGCTACCAGGATATCCACGCGGCTTTTCAGGCGGGCGATCTGCGGTTTAATGCTGACCCCGCCTATCATTACCATTGAGCTCAATTTCAGGTATTTGCCATAATCACGTATGCTTTCCTCCACCTGCGCCGCAAGTTCGCGGGTAGGGACGAGAATCAACGCACGTATCGGCGGCCGTCCGCTGGATGGCCCTTTGATGCTCTTGTCGGACAAGCGATGCAGGATAGGCAAGGTAAAGCCGGCAGTCTTGCCGGTACCGGTTTGCGCACCAGCCAGCAAATCGCCACCCGCCAGAACAGCGGGGATCGCTTGCAACTGAATGGGGGTGGGATTAATGTAGCCGCATTCGGTGACGGCACGAATGATTTCATCGGACAGGCCGAAAATAGAGAAAGACATAAAATTCCAGGGGTAAAATCGGCCTGTCGCCCCGGTTACGAGACGCCAGTCTTAGGCAGATGGGTAAAGTTTGAAAAAACAGAATGGGCGTGGGGACATGGAGCGAACGCCGCAGATTGCAATTATAACAGATTACGGATCGATGCACCGCGCTTACCGCGAAGCAATTATCTATATGAGAAGCCGGTGTTAAAGCACGTAGCGGGCTAAATCCTCGCTTTGGGACAAGCTATTGAGCCGCCCGTCGACATATGCGGCATCGATAACAATTGTATCGCCGCTGTGCTTTGCGGCATCGAAGGAAACTTCTTCCAGAAGTTTTTCCATCACCGTATAAAGGCGCCTCGCACCGATATTCTCGGTTTTTTCGTTGACCGCAAAAGCAATCTCCGCCAGACGTTTAACCGCGTCGGGTGTAAACTCAAGCTTGATCCCTTCAGTTCCCAGCAGCGCCTCGTATTGGCGCGTCAGGCATGCGTCGGTGTTGGTGAGGATTTGTACAAAATCGTCAGCGCTAAGACTTGTCAGTTCCACGCGAATTGGAAAGCGCCCCTGCAGTTCCGGTATTAAATCAGAAGGTTTGGCGAGGTGAAATGCGCCGCTGGCGATGAACAGGATATGGTCGGTTTTAATCATGCCGTATTTCGTGGAAACGGTGGTGCCTTCCACTAGCGGTAGCAAGTCTCGTTGCACGCCTTGGCGCGATACATCTGCCCCCGAAGCTTCGGAGCGACTGGTAATCTTGTCGATTTCATCCAGAAACACGATACCGTTCTGTTCAACATTTTGCACCGAGCGAAGCTTCAGTTCTTCATCATTGACGAGCTTGGATGCTTCTTCATCGGTAATGAGCTTCATCGCTTCGCGGATTCTCAGCTTGCGGGCTTTTTTTCTGTCTCCGCCCAGATTCTGGAACATACCTTGAATCTGGGTAGTAAGTTCCTCCATCCCCGGCGGAGCAAAGATTTCCATGTGAGCATGTGCGGTCGACACCTCGATTTCAATTTCCTTGTCGTTGAGCTCGCCTTCGCGCAGTTTCTTGCGGAATTTCTGCCGGGTAGCATTATCGCCTTCAACAGCTTCTATCTGTGAGCTCATCTCTCTTGCGGGCGGCAACAATATGTCGAGGATACGCTCTTCAGCGTGATCTTCCGCGCGAGTTCTCATCTTGGAAGTTTCCTGTTCGCGAGATAGCTTGACGGCGGATTCCACCAGATCCCGAATGATGGAATCCACATCGCGTCCCACATAACCCACCTCGGTGAATTTAGTCGCCTCTACCTTGATGAATGGCGCATCGGCAAGTTTTGCCAGACGGCGCGCAATTTCGGTCTTGCCCACCCCTGTGGGGCCAATCATCAAAATATTTTTTGGTGTGATTTCCTGCCGCAGTGGATCCGTCACCTGCTGCCTGCGCCATCGATTTCTGAGCGCTATGGCTACGGATCGTTTGGCGGCATCCTGACCGATGATGTGCTTATCCAACTCGTGGACGATTTCCTGCGGGGTCAACTGGGACATGATTTCAGGCATCAGTGGTAAATAGTAGGATGTGAAAAAAATAGAACGAGAAGCAGGATTCAAACATTTGACAGGCAGCAAAGTGTGCTTCGCTCGATCGCATCTGGTGAAAGATGCTGCATCCTTTCCTTGTGCTTCACCTCACATCTCACCGGTTTAAGTTTTGAGACGCGCACATTACTCCAGAACCTCAATTATATGGTTCTGATTGGTATAGATACACAGATCGCCGGCAATGGTCAGCGACTTCTTGACGATTTCCAGCGGTGTAAAGCTAGTGTTCTCCAGAAGTGCGCGCGCCGCGGAATGGGCATAGGAGCCGCCGCTTCCGATCGCCGCAAGCCCAAGCTCAGGCTCAATGACATCACCCGAGCCTGTAATGATGAGAGTGGTTCCTGGATCCGCTACGACCAGCATCGCTTCCAGTCGTCGCAAAATTCGATCGGTACGCCAATCCTTCGCTAGCTCAACCGCCGAACGCATAAGGTGACCCTGATGTTTCTCAAGCTTGCCTTCAAAACGTTCGAACAAGGTAAAAGCGTCGGCCGTGCCGCCTGCAAATCCGGCAAGAATTTTGTCGTGGTAAAGCCTGCGCACTTTGCGGGCACTGGCTTTGGCTACGATGGCGCCCAGGGTTACCTGGCCATCGCCTCCGAGCGCAACTTGAGTGCCGCGTCGCGCTGAAAGTATGGTGGTACCGTGATATTCTGGCATGAGTAAGTGCGAAATAATCGAGAACAAAGATTATAACGCCGATTTACAGAAAAAATGCAAACTGTACGGTTAGCGTTTATACGGGAGTTCAACCTTTCTTTTTTGCCCGTGGGTGGGTTGCGTCATACACCTTCGCCAAATGTTGAAAATCCAGATTGGTATAAATCTGCGTAGTGCTGATACTGGCGTGCCCCAGCATTTCTTGTACAGCCCGCAAATCGCCACTCGACTGCAGCAAATGGGAGGCAAACGAATGCCGTAGCACGTGGGGATGGACATTGGCGCTGATTCCTTGACGCACCGCCTGAATTTTCAGGCGCTGGCTGATAGATCGCGAACTGATATTTTTTCCATACCGCGATATAAATAATGCGGTGGTTCCGGGTTTGACCAGCACCTCGCGCCGTTTCATCCACTCGCACAAGACTTGTATCGCCTGACTGCCCATGGGCACGATTCGTGTCTTGTTGCCCTTGCCGGTAACACGCGCCGTGCCGTCTGAAAAACTCAAATCCGCAGGTTTCAGAGCAGTGAGCTCCGCCAGTCGCAGTCCCGAGGAATAACAGAGCTCAAACATGGCTTTGTCCCGCAATGCCATTAAATCATCATCGATAGAAAACTCCAACAGCTTCGCGGCCTCATCGGGGGAGAGCGTATGAGGCAATGACCTCGGTGATTTTGGCGCATGTACGCCAACGCAAGGATTGCAAACATAGTCCTGGTTGCGTGCCAGATAATTATAGAAGCCACGCCATGCTGACAGCATTTTGGCTAGACTTCTGCCGGAGAACCCCTTCCCGTGAAGCTGGGCTATAAACCTGCGAATATGATGAATTTGCAGCCGGTCGAGCGATACGTCCTTCGAAAAGTTCAGCAAGACGGTAATGTCACACGCGTAACTTTGGCAAGTAAGTGGTGATAAACGTCGCTCATTGGCAAGATGAGAAAGATATGCGGCGGCAAGTGCCGCCGGGGTATCACCGGATAACATGTTACCACTGTCATTCAACATGCCCTGCCTCGTTATTGCTGCTCAGAGCTCTCAGCCAGCCTGTACCGTGCCAACGCGGCACCTACAAGCTCACCAAGCTGAGCTAAATAAATGGTTCCCATTTCCGGATAAAATCGCTGGGGATCTTCACTTCCCATTACCAGCAGGCCGATGGTTTGCTCCGCTCGCAGGGATACCATCGCAAATGAGCGCAGACGAACAGCATCTTCCCCAAAAAAACTTTTGATTTCATCCAGCACATGGGTGCCGCAATACGGGTGTTGCAGGCTTTCGGCTACAATGCAGATATCAGCGCTCGGTGGGGTACATTCCGGCAGAGCCGGATCCTCATCGGCTATGCTCCAAAGCCGTAGCCCCATATGTGGTATAGCAAAATCCTCGCGGAGATTAAAACGTAACCCATGCAACAAATCGCTCAGGCGCGTGAATGTGAGTAAGATAATGGCCAGACGATGCATTTTCTCAGTAAGCGCACCATTTTCTTCTCCAAAACTGATCAATTCCCCCAACTTGTCCTGCAGAATTCGATTCTTGTCTCGCAGCGCAACGATTTGCCGCTCACTGATGGGAATGGCTCTGCCACCGTGAGGATGAGGAACCTGAATGTCCGCCAGCATGTCGGCATATTCCTCAAAAAATTCGGGGTGCTTTCGCAGGTATTGGGCGACTTCTTCCGAACTTAATTTCATATTTCTCCCTGATTGGAGCTTTGTAAGAGCATATCGATAATTCGATCTTTTAAGTAAAGTTATTTGCTAACTGCAACACGAAGTAGATAAGCAGGCAAGGAGAGCGCCGTAATTGGAGATTTATGGGGCGATCATAAGTCAATTTCTCCGTCGAATACGGCAACAGCGGGACCCGTCATCCAGACTGGTTCATCTCCGCCCTCCCAATGTATAACCACATCGCCGCCAAGAAAGCTGACTTTGACCGTTGGTTCCAGCAATCCCTGTTCAATTCCCGTCACTACGGCAGCACAAGCACCGGTACCGCAGGCGAGTGTCTCACCTACCCCACGTTCATATACTCGCAGCCGAATATGCCCGCGATCCATTACCTCCATGTATCCCGCGTTCACCCGTTGGGGAAAACGTGGGTGTCCTTCAATCAGCGGACCTTCTGTCAATATCGGGGCATGATTCACGTCCAGTACCTGTTGCACCGCATGAGGATTTCCCATTGAGACTGCGCCGATTTTCACCTGTCTGTTATCGATATCGAGCGAATAGATCCGTGCACGTTTTTCGGCGATAAAGGGAATCTCTTGCGGCTCAAATTTTGGCATACCCATATTGACCGTAACATCCCCATTAGCTTCCAATCTAGGAATGATCAGACCGCCCAGGGTTTCGACGCGAATTTCTTTTTTCGTTGTCATCCCTCGGTCATACACGTAGCGACCGAAACAGCGGGCACCATTGCCGCATTGCTCAACTTCGCCACCATCCGCGTTAAAAATGCGATATCGAAAATCGACCTCACCTTCGGCTGGCTCTATCAGCAGAATTTGGTCACAGCCGATGCCAAAATGACGATCGGCGAGGTGGTGCAATTGCGTGGAGCTAAGAGATAGCGACTGATTCACGCCATCAATGACAACGAAATCGTTGCCCAAGCCATGCATTTTTGTGAATTTAAGTTTCATCAATGGGCTACCGCGTATGTTCCGACATGGTTACCTACGCAAGACGTGTATAATTACGCTACGCTAGTATGTATTCTATCCGCTTTGGTAAGATAATTCCCGTGCGCGGCAGGGGATTGAAGCGCCTGCATACTTTGGGTGCAAAAAGAATTTGCCCGAAGCCACAGGATTATCTGTTTTTATCTTCTTAAGATGAGCGTAATTTGGTATTCTGCAAGGTCTTTTTATGACTATAACCGGCTGAACAATATGAGCGACTATCTTTTTACATCCGAATCCGTATCAGAGGGTCATCCCGACAAGGT
>Ga0134128_10005767_pt1 | contig 15001 bp, 12 predicted proteins | sample KB31754_FD_96462 | JGI IMG/M metagenome (GOLD analysis project Ga0134128, IMG submission 96462) | Terrestrial soil microbial communities with excess Nitrogen fertilizer from Kellogg Biological Station, Michigan, USA - KB3-175-4 | ecosystem: Environmental > Terrestrial > Soil > Unclassified ... | reverse complement strand
GACTCTCGTCTGGTTGCAGCCTCTCGCCATCCGCGATAAACCTCTGGCCGGCGATGAACCAATCCTGCACCGATTCTGCTCCACCGGTCGTGGGACCCGCGCCTAGGGCTGGCGTCATGGGAGCAACCACCACAGCGAGTGCCGCCGATAGCGAAATCGCCTTTCTTGCAAAAACTTTCATCTGAAATTCCTTAATGAGAAAAAATTAAATATTTAATAATTATCAGGATGCCAGGAGTTCCAGAATGCGTCGCAGTGAAGGCCGCCCATGCAATATTCCGGATTTGTTTCCATTGAGCTCGAATTTGCCGCAATCTCCTGCGCCCGGTCTTTTCGACAGTTGCCTTCCACACGCAGGCGCGAGTCTCCGCAGCTCCAGAGCCAGATTACCTGGTAACTCTAAAGGGCACAGATGACAAACGTGTTATTCGAAAGTGAAAATATGATGGTACGATCGACTCAGCACTTGCTAACGCTTTTTCGTACTGCGACGGTGACGGATTTCAGCCGGAACGATGTGAGCGGTGACCAGTTAGCGCGATGCTGAAAGGGATTTGATCCAAACTCCATTCATGGCAACGCATGAAGAATTCTTCATCGGACTGTCCGGAGCTGGAACGATGGAAAAAATGTTTGGATCATAACGGAGATACTGGTTTAACATCTATTCTTGCCAGCCACTTGATCTTTGACTTTTCAAATCCTTTGATTCTTTAACCCTGACCCTATCCCTGACCGGGATCCGATGCCGAGGAGGAATTGCATGAAAATGCTCTCGACCGCTTTCTTTTTATTCCTCCTGTTCGATATATCCCACGTTGCCCGCGCGCAGGAAACCAGATGGCGGACATTCAGTCAGGAGGCGATCTCGCTTTACAAGAAGGGCGAGTATGACAAGGCGGTAGACGCCGTCAAGAAATCGCTCGTGGTTGCGGAAAAAGAATATGGCCCCCACCATCCCGATACTGCGACGAGCCTGAACAATCTTGCGGAGCTGTACCGCGACCACAAAAAGTTTACCCAGGCAGAGCCGCTGTATAAGCGCGCTGCGGCAATTCGGGAAAAACACTTTGGACCAAATCATTCCCTGCTTGCAAGAACCCTGAATGGGCAGGCTGAACTCTACCGCGCCCAGAACCGTTTCGGAGACGCCGAGCCCCTTTATAAGCGGGCGCTGGCCATCCGGGAAAAATCCCATCGGCCAGACCATCCGGACGTCACACAGACGCTGAACAATCTTGCGGAACTGTATTGCGTCCAGGAACGGTACGCGCCGGCTAAAGCGCTTTACGAGCGCTTGCTCCCGATACGGGAAAAAGTGCTCGGTTCCGACCACCCGGGTCTGGCAGCGGGTCTGCACAATCTTGCATTGATCCACCAGAACGAGGGCCGACATGCCCAGGCGGAACCGATCTACAAGCGCGTGCTGGCTATCCGAGAGAAGGCCTTGGGCCGGAACCATCCCGACGTGGCGCAGGATTTGAGCATTCTTGCTGAACTTTATCGCACGCAAGGCCACTATGCACTGGCGCAACCCCTTTATGAACGTTCACTGGCAATCTTTGAAAAAGCTGCCGGAAAGCACCACCTTGATGTTGCCACCATCCTGAACAACCTTGCGTTCATCCATCACAAGCAGGAGCAGTATGCACAGGCGGAACCGCTTTACAAGCGGGCACTGGCAATCTGTGAAAAGTCTCTTGGCGCCGATCACCCTACCGCGCGGATAACACGGGATAATCTTGCCGGACTTCGTATCGCAATGGATCGGCATACACCGGGTGATGAAGCGGGGCAGCAGGTAGCGCAGTCGCGGTTCCAGTGGTTTAGCAACATAATGGGCCGGCCATAAGCCTGATCCACGAGCAAACGAAAAATAAGGGTTCCTGGGAATGTCAGACTCGGTTGATCAGAAAAAGAATAGGCAGGATCATTTTGATCAATCGAGTCTGACCTATTGATTCGCTATATTTTCCCCTGTTCCGGAATTGTTTGCTCGCACTGCAGCACGCTCAATATTCGAAATTTGAACGTTGTACCATCGCTCAATATCATCCACGAGATGCGTTCCTACCGATAAAACAGCCTCGGCGTCCGGGAGAACATCGAAGCGTTTTCTTTTCGTAGGAAAGCGATCAGGCACTCCAAACTCATAGAGCCCAATCTTCGTTCCCTGAAGCGCTGAGAGAAGAAATAATAAAGAGCCAATGGCCTCATGTGTTCGTACGTCGTCAACACCTGACTTTACCATGTATGAAGTTCCGCGTTCTCTCTGTTCGATAACAACGATAAATTCTTTCAGACGTCTCATGAGCGAAAGAGCCTCGCGTTCAAGAAAGTTAAGTAAGTGCTTTATCATGTCAGGGTGAGCTATCACGTTTAGCTGTTCGAGCGATGATAATGTAATATTAGTTCTACTTGCTGCGGCAATCGCAGCGGGCTGAAAGCCTGATTCACAGAGCAAAAAACCTCGATCTGCGCCTATGTCAGCCACAATAGATTTCAACGTCTCAACATCCGCTTTGTTTACGGGCCGCTTCTGCTGTTTACACTCAACGATCCAAACATGCGACATTCCCCATTTAGAAAAGACGACGTTTACATCAACGTTATGCGCCGCTCGGACTCCTTGTACCCGAGCATTGACACTTACCGAGAATCCAAGGTTAGCGAAAAAGTTCGCTGCTTTCTCTTGATAGTTTCGCCATGACGAATGCATCAAGCAGCTCCCTCTATATTTAACGCTTGCTAAACCTATGGTAAGGTGCGTTGAGATTTCGTTAGATTCCCCTCAAGATGTTGTTTCCAGAGATCCTTGATCGACTTTCCCTCCTCCGTTACCCAATGAGCTGGACCACGTATGGAAAAGCTCTGAAAGCCCACCTCAGTAAGTAGCTTCTGAGCAAGATTGCTCATAGAATATTCCTTGTCGTTGTAGATCAGGCCATTCCCAGAAACAATGGCGGAAAATTTTTCAACTCGGTTTCCCCGATAGTCCACTAGATATAACTTCTGCCTGTCTCGAAGAAAATTCTCCTGAATCAATTTACTTAAATTGGCCTTCTGTTCTTTCGACCGGCTGCGGGTTTGACGACTTTCCGTTGACGATTCCTCAAACCTTCTCTTAGAGACACCCGAAATTCTCCTACTATCTGAAAACTCGGCCGACTTTTGGCTTAATTGCGAGTCAGAATGCTCAGACAATTCTTCGTGAGTTGCAGATGTGATAGCAATTTTGAAGCCAGTGCTATCGATACTCAGCAAACGGCGAAGAGTCGAATTGGGTGTGTCAACAAAAGGTTGCGCATGTTTCTGCAAATATGCAAAAACGTCGTTGTCAACTTCGATGGACTGCATTGCCTACTCCTTTTTTGTTAAGAAAGAATAGGCTAATATGAAAGGTTAAGTTAGTCAAGAATAAGAATAAGAATAAGAATGGAGGACAGAGCAGGGATTTCCGAATCTTCAGTAAGGTATCGAATAGAATCTAGCAAAACGTGGTCAGTCCCTATTTTCTCCCCCACCTCGCAAAAGCCGCAGCCATTGCAGTCAGCTTTCAGTTCTTATTTTTGCTTTCGTTTCTGTTGAGTCCCAAATAAAAGCCTCTTCCGATCTCTGCCTTGTTCAGGCTTGCTGCCACCGGACGTCTTGAGACGCGTTATCCGCCAGCCTCATTGTAAGGGCAATGTGCTGCCCTTTTCATCGACTTCCAGCACTTTGACCTTGACCACCTGCCCCACCTTGACGACCGTGTGCGGGCTTTCAAAAACTTGTCAGCCAATGCGGCGATGTCGTTTCTGAAGGAGATTGTTGTTTTCCCTTTGATGTCGAAAGACTTTTCAGGTGATCGAATGAAGAAAGAAGCTCATCTGCCAAGCAATTGAAAACGTAGTCTTTTAAAAAGAGGCATGGTTTTTGCTTATCATTATAAATAGGGCTGCAAGGCCATTCAAGCAGCTTGTTTATATTCGTAATGAACATTACAAGAGGAAGCAAAAATGCCAACAAAAAAAACCATGATCCATGTAACGACAGGGGTTTTTTTCACTGCTATGAGCCTAACCTCTTCCGTCAGCGTTGCGGCCCTTATCAACGCTTCCGTCGGGGGAATTCCTATTAGTGATGCGGTTTATGAAAATTTCAATAACCTCTCCTCCTCAGGAGGCCTTTCCAGTAAGGGTATTTACGTTACGTTCAGTGGGACAGATTCGGGTACGGCAGCCCTTCCGGATGTTTCTGGAAAATATGCCGCCCCTTACGTGGTTAGTGCCAGCGATCATCTGTTTAATGATATCCCTCAGGAAGACGGACCAGATCTTACACAATATCTGGTCACCGGTATCGGTTCGGTTACGCTCGACCTAAACGCATATCATCAATACTTTGGCCTTCTGTGGGGATCAGTGGACAGCTACAACACCTTGTCTTTCTACGACGGCAATACACTCCTTTTCAACTTCACGGGCCTTGATGTCACCCGTCTGCCAAATGGCGATCGGGGAGTAAACGGCACTTTTTATGTAAACATTACTTCGGATGTCAAGTTTAACAGGGTGATAGCCTCAAGCTCGCAATATTCCTTTGAATTCGATAACGTGGCCTTGGTTAACGTCGGAACTTCAAGCCAGGAGATTCAGGAGATTCCCGAACCAGGGACACTGGCTCTTCTAGGGCTTGGTCTTTTGGCAGGCTCCATTAAGCCCCGCAGGAAATGGCGCTAATTCCCTCTTCGTGCGAAACCCTCGCGAGATGTAGCGGCAGTCCTTGTTCTCGGTAGAGACAGTAAACATGTGTGACTGTCTCTACACCTTCCTGCTGCAACAGAATGAGCTCTCAGAAAATGTAATGGAAGCGAGCCCCTCACATTGAAATAAGAACGTCAAAACGTCATTCAGCTCCTCAGCCTCGCAAAAGCCGCAGCCATTGCTGTATCAGGCTTGGCTTCCTGTTTCTGCTGAGGCCTGGCTGAGCGATTTTTACGATCCCCTGATTGCTCACGCTTGCCGGCTCCTCGCGCCTCCTGTGTTTGTGGTGCTGGCGCATCTGTCAGTCTCATGGTCAGCGCAATCCGCTTGCGCTTTTCATCGACTTCCAGCACCTTGACCTTGACCACCTGCCCCACCTTGACTACCGTGTGCGGGTCTTTCACGAATTTGTCAGCGAGCGCGGAGATGTGCACCAGCCCATCCTGATGCACTCCGATGTCGACGAACGCACCGAAGGCGGCGACGTTAGTTACCACGCCTTCCAGCAGCATTCCCGGCTGCAGATCGGAAATCTCGTTCACGCCTTCCTTGAATGCGGCAGTGATGAATTCCGGCCGGGGATCACGGCCTGGCTTTTCCAGCTCCCTCACAATGTCGGTTACGGTCGGCACGCCGAATCGCTCATCCGCATACCTCGCCGGACTGAGCGACTTCAATAATTTGTTATTGCCGATGATCGATCTGATTTCCTGCTTCAAGTCGGAAAGTATTCTTTGCACTACAGGATACGACTCGGGATGCACTGCCGAGGCGTCGAGCGGGTTCTCGCCATTCATGACGCGCAGGAAACCTGCCGCCTGCTCGAAGGTTTTCTCCCCCAGGCGCGGCACCTGGTGCAGAGCTTCACGCGAGGTGAACGTTCCGTTTGCCTCACGATAGACAACGATGCTTTGCGCGACAGCCGCGTTAAGCCCCGAAACGCGTTCGAGCAGCGGCGCGGAGGCGGTATTGACATCTACGCCTACCGCGTTCACACAGTCTTCGACTACGGCATCGAGCGAACGCGCAAGTTGGGTTTGCCCGACATCATGCTGGTATTGCCCCACGCCAATCGATTTAGGATCGACTTTGACCAGCTCCGCCAGCGGATCCTGCAGACGGCGCGCAATGGAAACCGCGCCTCTCAGCGACACATCCATATCGGGGAACTCTCTGGATGCCAGATCGGAGGCGGAATAAACGGAAGCCCCTGCTTCCGAAACCACGATAGAGGTGAGCTTGAGATCGGGGCGACGCTTGATCAGGTCTTTTGCCAGCTTGTCGGTCTCGCGCGAAGCGGTGCCATTGCCTATCGCTATCAGCGACACCCGGTATTTTTCCGCAAGTACGCCAAGAACATGAAGCGATCCGTCCCAATCATTCCGTGGCTGATGTGGATAAATGGTGGCCGTTTCCATGACCCGCCCTGTCGCATCCACTACTGCAACCTTCACGCCGGTACGCAGACCGGGATCGAGCCCTATCGTCACACGAGGCCCGGCGGGGGCCGCCAGGAGCAGGGCTTTCAGGTTACGGGCAAAGACCTGGATCGCTTCAGTCTCGGCCCGCGTGCGCAACGTGCCCATAAGATCGATTTCCAGATGCGGAAAACTCTTTACGCGCCAGGTCCAGCGCACCGTATCCATCAGCCACGCATCGGCAGGCCGCTCTTTGTCCACAATGCCGAACCGGACCGCGATGCGCGCCTCACACGGGTTGTGCGGTGCATCCCATTTCGGTTTCTCCGCCTCGGAATCCAGACGCAGGGCAACACGCAAAATTTCTTCACGCCGCCCCCGAAAAAGCGCCAGCGCCCGGTGTGAAGGAATAGCGCTGAGTGGTTCGGAATAATCGAAATAATCGGAATACTTCGCGCCCTCCTCTTCCTTACCCTTACCCTCATTCCTGTCGCTCGCGACTTTCGACTCCACTACCCCATGGTCCAGCAGATACTCCCGCAGCCACTGAAGCAACTCGGCATCTTCCGCGAAACGTTCCATCAGTATCTGGCGTGCTCCCTCAAGCGCAGCTTTCACATCCGGCACCCCGGGATTATCCCCCTGCTCCGTGGTGAAGGCCGGCTTCAAGTACTTGATGGCCTCTTCCTCCGGTTGCAGCATCGGGTTGGCAAGCAGCGCATCTGCCAGTGGCTCCAGCCCTGCTTCCAGCGCGATCTGCGCCTTGGTGCGCCGCTTTTTCTTGAAGGGGAGATACAGATCTTCCAGCCGTGTCTTGTCCTCGGCCTGCAGGATGGAAGCAAGCAGTGCAGGTGTCATTTTGCCCTGCTCTTCTATCGAGGCGATGATCGCGGCGCGCCTGTCTTCCAGTTCGCGCAGATAACGCAACCGTTCTTCCAGCAGGCGCAACTGTATATCGTCCAGCCCGCCAGTCACCTCCTTGCGGTAACGCGCGATAAAGGGCACGGTGGCACCTTCATCGAGCAAGGCAATGGCAGCGTTAACCTGTGCAGGCTTCGCGCCGAGTTCAAGGGAAAGACGTTGTTCAATGGATGGCAGCATGATTGACGGACACCTATTCAGTTGCAATGGAAAAAGGGGAAATGGTAAAACAAAAGGGGAAATGGTAAAACAGATGGAGATGGGAGAACGGATTAGGCTCAGTTCGTATCCTGGCCGGGCACCGGTTTTTTTCCGGTATCCGCGCGCTTGCGGTGTATCCCGGAGCGCATGAGCAGGATCGTGGTGACGGGTGAGGTCGATATCATGAACAGTGTGATCAACACCTCCTGAAACACGAACCGCTCAGCGTGTATCGAAGCAATCAGTATTGACGCCAGCAGCACACATCCAACGCCGAGTGTATTTCCCAATGTTATGCCATGCATGCGCGCAAACAGATTGGGCAGCCGAAGCAAGCCGAGGGATCCGATCAGCGTCAGCAGACCGCCTGAGATCAGCAGCAGCGAGCCGAGCAGATCGGCCCAGAAGGGAATCTCATCCATTGTCATGGCTCGATCACCTCGCCACGCAAAAGGAATTTAGCCATTGCGGCTGAACCGACAAACCCGAATAGCGCAATCAACAGAGCGATGTCGAAATAAAACCGGGATCCGAACTGAATTCCCAGCGTGAGCACCATGATCATGCTGTTTACATACAGGGTATCCAACGCCAGTACGCGGTCTTCCGCGGCAGGCCCGCGCAGAAGACGGATCGCCGCAAAGATCATGGCAAGTGCGACAGCAATCAGGGCAAAGGATATCGCCCACGGCAGCATTCCATTCATTCGAATATCTCCATCAGTCGCCGCTCGTAACGCTGCTTGATGGTGCGAACCCAGACCCCCTCATCCTGCAGATCCAGGACGTGAATCGTGAGCGTGCCTCCATCAGGCGAAAGGCCGGCCCAGACTGTACCGGGCGTGGCCGTGATTATACAGGCGAGCGCGGCAAGGCCATACGGGTCACGCAGGTCCAGCGGAATTTTCATGAAACCTGAACTGAAACGTCTCTTCGCCGGACCGAGAATGATCCCGGCCACAGCAATGTTGGAGCGGATAATATCGCTCAGCACTACAAAAAACAGCCCCAATGCGGTGAGCAGATGGTGCGGGTGCGCACGCAGTGGGCGTATTGCCGCGGTCGATGCAGTAATAACCACTGTGAGTATCAGACCCAGCAAAAGCTGGCCGGGCGCCAGGGAATCATTCAGCAGAAGCCACAAGGCGAACAGAATGACAGTAAATAATGTCAGCGACGGCCAGCGTTTCACTGCCTGATTCCCTCCATTGGGATTGAAGGCGCCAGCGAAGGCCCCGGTGGCCGACTACCCGACAATACCGCATCGATATAGACCTGCGGTGAAGATAGCGAATTACCTGCAAGGTTCAAGTAATCCATCGCCGGACCCGTCTCTACCGTGAGTGCAACGCTGAGCAGCAGCAGCACCGCAACTGGAGCCGCTTCCCCGAGGCGCAACCTTGGGATCATGATCTCCTCGGAAGTCCAGAACAAAAGTATCCCCATCCGGCAAAGAGCAATGATTGCAACCAGGCTCGAACCCAGCATCCCCGCCCACAGTACCCATACCGTAACCGGCACCGGCCCCGCCGCAGTATCGGTCAGTGTGGCGGAGAGGATCAGGAATTTGGCGATAAAACCCGATAGTGGCGGCAATCCCGTCACGAGCAACGCGCACGCGAGAAAGCCCATGCCCAGAAATGCCATCGCCGCGGGAATGACGATACCTACCACTTCATCTGTAAAATCTGCATCAACCGGCTCCTGCCCGACGGGCTCCATCATCTCCAGCGGCATATCCTCGCCGGTTTGCCGTGTGCGGTCGATCATCTCACAAAGCATGAAGAAAGCGCCTGTCGCCAATACTGAACTTGTCAGGTAATACAGGGCCGCCCCTTTCATCGCCATACCACCAAATCCGAGCGCCGCAAGCAACGTGCCGGCGGAAGCGATGACACAATAGGCAACCAGCCGCTGTGGCTGGCTGGCAGTGAGTATGCCCGCTGTCCCCAGCACGAGTGTAACGATGCCAATGCCAAACAGCCAGCCGTCATTGAATGGCGCCGGGACACTGGCCCCCGAAGCGCCGGACAGCAGCGATCCCAGCCGCAGCAGCGCGTAAATCCCTACCTTGGTCATAATCGAAAAAACCGCCGCCACTGGCGGTGCAGCCGTACCGTAAGCAGACGGCAGCCAGAAGTTCAGAGGCCATGCCCCCGCCTTGAGCAGAAATGCGCTGCCGAGAATGGCGATACCGGTTTCGAAAAGTATGCGCTCGTCCTCGGTGAGCAGTGAGGCGCGCGCAGCCACGTCCGCCATATTGAGCGTTCCGGTTACTCCATAGATGAGCGAAACACCAATCAGAAAGACAGACGAACCTGCAAGATTGATCGCGATGTAATGCAGGCCAGCCTTGACCCGAGGTTCGCCCAGACCGTGCAGCAGGAGACCGTATGACGCTGCCAGCAGCACCTCCACAAACACAAACAGGTTGAAGAGATCGCCGGTCAGAAAAGCGCCGTTTACCCCCATGATCAGGAACTGGAACAACGATTGGAAATGAGGACCAGCCTTGCGCCAGCGCGCCAGGGCGTAGATCAGGGAAGTCAATGCCAGCACCGCATTGAGCACCAGCATCAGAGCAGACAATCGATCCAGCACCAGCACGATGCCGAAGGGCGCCTGCCAGCCGCCGAGCAGATATACCGCGATTCCATCCGGCCAGATGCTCGGAACAGCATCGCTTGCAATATAGGCGAGCGCGAGTGCCACGAGTAAATTCGCCAGGGTGGCAACAAGAGCGATAATGGTACGCGGAGCACGCCGGGCTTCGGCGAACAGCAGCATGACTGCTCCCGCAACCAATGGGATCACTATCGGAAATATCGGAAGATGATTCACCCAGCCATTCATGCTTCCGGATCCCCATCGACGTGATCATTGCCCGTCAAACCACGTGAAGCCAGCAACACAACCAGAAAGAGCGCAGTCATGGCAAAACCAATGACGATTGCGGTGAGCACAAGCGCCTGCGGCACGGGGTCGTCATACAAGGAAGGATCTGCCTGCGCCACGGTTTCGATGATTGGCGCGCCTCCTATCATCAGTCGCCCCATTCCGAAGATGAACAGATTGACCGCATACGACAGCAGAGAAAGTCCCATGATGACCTGGAAGGTGCGGGGGCGCAGCACCAGCCAGACACCCGAAGCCGTCAGAACACCAATAGCAAGCGCATAGATTGCCTCCATCAATCCTCCCTTTCCTTCGGGGGCAAAACATGGGGAAGCTTTTGCCTTTCGGCTTCCACAGGCGGATAGTCAGTTGGAGCCATTGGAACGACGGGGGCAGATAGCGAGGCGGATGCATGACCGCTAACGCCTTGCCCTGCCGGCGAATCCGGCACCTCCATCGGCGTCTCAACTTCTGCAATCTCCTGCTTGCGGTGCGCGCGCCGTGACTGGTGGGCAAGCGCCACCAGGATCAACACCGCTGCGCCAATCACCAGAAAAAAGACTCCCAGATCGAACAGCAACACCGTTGAAAGGTGCATCTCGCCGATTATTGGCAAAGTGCCATGCCACGCCAATGCAGAAAGAAATGGACGCGCTGCCAGCCACGCTGACATACCTGCGCCGGCAGCACACAATAACCCCGCTGCAAGCCAGTATTGGGGGAAAATACGGGTACGGGATTCCGCCCAAGCAGTGCCTCCCACGAGGTATTGCAGAATGACCGCTGTCGTAACGATCAGCCCCGCCACGAAGCCACCGCCCGGTTCGTTGTGCCCGCGCAATAAAAAATAAATCGCCACCATGCCCGAAACCGGCAGCAGCAACTGCACGAACACCGCCGGCACCATCATTGGCCCAGCGGGCAACAACGCATGCGGATCCGACGGCAATGCTCCGCTCTGTGCATCCTGCTCCTGCTGTTTTACGGGCACCGTCATGGCCTCAGCAGCCGGGCGGAACCTCCGCAACAGCGCGAACACAGTCAATGCCACGATGCCCAGCACGGTAATCTCACCCATCGTATCGAAACCCCGGAAATCAACCAGGATCACATTGATGACGTTCGATCCACCTGCCAGAAGCAGTGAATTCTCGATAAAAAAAGGCGAGATGCCTTCCCCGGCAGACCGGGTCAGAATTGCGTAGCTCAAGCCGGTGATACCGATACCCGCACAAATCGCGATCACCAGATCCCGCGACCGGCGACCTTCGGCGCGCATACGCACCGGAAGCGGCACCGTTTCATGGTCCAGCGATTTATCGCGCGGCGGCAGCCAGCGCAGACCCAGCAGAAGCAGGACAAGTGTAACGACCTCTACGATAAGCTGCGTCAGCGCCAGGTCAGGCGCGGAAAACCAGACGAAGGTCATGCAGGTTGCCAATCCTGCCACGCCTGACAGGGTCAATGCAGCAAGCCGGTGATACTTTGCCTGTGCAGCGGCCGCGATTGCACATACCGCCCCGATCAGCCACAGCACCGCAAAAGCCGGTTCAACCGGAAGCGGCGTTTTATCGCCTTCGGGCAGGCCGCCCCTGGAGAGCGGTATGAGCGCGCTGGCAAACACGGCGATGATAAGCAGCAGCATCTGGACCTGCAGATGCTCGGTGGAAAACCATCGCAAAAGGCGCATTGCCAGCCTGTCAAGCTTTTCGAGCATGAATTCGAAAATACGCTTGCCGTCGAAACGCTCGATCATCGGTACTACTGTCGTTCCCTGCTGATATTCTCCCAGCGCCCGATACAGGAGGATTCCGCCTACCATCGCAGCCAGGCTCATCATGAGAGGGAGATTGAAGCCATGCCATACTGCGAGGCTATGGAACGGCGTGTTTTCTCCGAGTACAGACCGCGAGGCCATGTTCAGGTACGACCCAACGGTCCTCGCGGGGAACATTCCAACTACCAGGCAGGCCGTGACAAGCAGCGCGCTGGGAAACAGCATCCAACGTGGCGGCTCATGGGGCTTTTTCGGCAGGTCCTCCGCCGGAGGTCCGAAAAACACTTGCAGAATAAAACGCAGCGAATAGGCAACGCTCAATATTCCCCAAACCACAGCCATTGCCGGCAGGCCGATACGTGTGATCGGGTGCCCAATGACAAACACAGTCTCGGTAAAAAACATCTCTTTTGAAAGAAAACCATTGAACAACGGCACGCCTGCCATGGATGCAGCACCGACGGCAGCCAATGTGGCGGTGATGGGCATGGCACGCCGCAAACCGCTCAAGCGCGATAAATCCCGCGTGCCGGTCTCATGGTCGACCATGCCTGCCGCCATGAAAAGCGATGCCTTGAATGTAGCGTGGTTCATGATATGAAAAATTGCGGCTATCAACGCGAGGGGACTGTTCAACCCAAGCAGCAGCGTAATCAGACCCAGATGGCTGATAGTGGAATAGGCCAGCACACCCTTCATATCCCGTTGAAACACCGCTGCGTATGCGCCCAGTACGAGCGAAAGAAGACCTGCCGTACCGATCATCCAGAACCATTCGTCGGTACCCGCAAGCACAGGCCAGAGCCGGACAAGCAGGAAAACCCCAGCTTTGACCATCGTTGCTGAATGGAGATAGACAGATACGGGTGTAGGCGCCGCCATGGCATGCGGCAACCAGAAATGAAATGGAAATTGTGCGCTTTTAGTCAACGCTCCCAATCCGATCAGGATCAGCATGGGCACATACCAGGAATGTGCGCGGATCAGATCGCCCGAGGCAAGCACATGATCCAGATCGTAGCTCCCCGCTACCCATCCAAGCATCAGGACTCCGGCAAGCAGGCAAAGACCACCGGCTGCCGTAACGGTCAATGCCATGCGGGCGCCATAGCGGGCATCGGGCCGGTGATACCAGTATGCTATTAACATGAAAGACATCACACTGGTCAATTCCCAGAACACCACCAGTTGAATCAGGTTGCCAGACAGCACGACACCCAGCATCGCACCCATGAAAGCGAGAAAGAACGAGAAAAAACGGGGAACCGGGTCTTGCGCTGCCATGTAATAGCGCGCATACAGTACAACCAGGGCTCCCATCACTGTAACCAGCATTGCGAACAGCCAGGCAAAGCCATCCACGCGAAACGTGAAGTCGAGACCCAATTGAGGAATCCAGTGCACCGCTTCCCGTATCACCTCTCCTTCAGCTATTGGCGGATACAACCGGACAGTGAGAATGACGCACGCCACCGCAACGGTACCCGCAAGCCAGCCGGCGATGTTGCGCGCGTGGGATGGCAGAAATGCGGCACAGAGACTACCGATGAAGGGCAGGACAACTATCCAGATCAACGACATGAACTATCAATATGATTTACTGCGAACAAGTCCCACCCGTGCCGATCGGCACTTTCCGAAGAAGGATACAAGAGCGCGACCAGCCAGGAACCTCTGGACGCACACTCTGTAAGGACTTGTCCGGGAAGTTCTCAAGGTGAGATACGGATGGATCGGGCATAGGCAGCATCCTCATGCCCAAGGGGAGAACTGTGAAGAAAGTGCTCAAGTGCAGATAGAACTCAGGCACGTATCCACTGCCTGCTTGAATAATACCATCGGATAGAATCTTTTGACGATTTGTTATTAAAGATAAAGCCTGCGCCTCCACCTGCTCATAACTGAGATCCTGGATTTCCCTCGGGGACAATAATGAAGCAGTAATATAACAGCGGAAACAACAGGAAAAGTTTCTTACATATCCAGCCGCTTCGCTTTCCAGTAGGCAGATTTCCAGTAGCTCTCGTTCAATTTTGAAATAGTCACGCCGTAGGTACTTGAAGCATGGAGAAATCTGCCGTCTTCAATATAGACACCTACATGCCGGCCACTCCAGCGGGTCTTAAAAAAAACAAGATCTCCCGCTCTCAGTTCGCTTTTACTGACACTCTCTCCCAGTTGCGCCTGGAACTCGGTCGAGCGCGGCAATATCACTCCCAGCTTGGTCTTGAATGTCACCTGAATAAAACCGGAGCAGTCGACGCCACTCCTGCTCATGCCGCCAATCCGATATCGGGTATGTTTCCACTGGCTGTACTGCTCATACAGCATTTTCTTCACCAGCGAGGTATTTTCCAGGTTTACCTTGGCTCCGGGTGTATGAGTAACTCCGGGTGCATGAGTAACTTTTGTACCCTTTTCCGGTACGCTGCTGCATCCGACCAATCCGATGGTCAGAGGGACAACCATGAACCAGATGCTTTTTTTCATAGCACCCCCCAATTTCAGGTTATTGTTTTCCCATGCGACATTCCGCAAGGTTGGTAAGCATGATGAGCAGCAGCACGAGGACCGATCTGATGCTCCTCCTTAAGGAACCGTTAAACAAATCCCTCGCAGGCGCGACGGTGGCTTTGCTGGATGAGATGCGAGAAAGGCGACGACGCGAATGGTTGCCCCCCTCGCTGGGAGCCTGACAAAGCATATCGCCTGCAAAGCTCCGTCCCATTCGGGTTGCAGTAAAATCGGGCGCTCACTTTGTTGCGCTCCTTGACATCGTAGTCCAAGCTACGATCTTCGTCGCGTGCCTCGTGATCATCCCGATTTTGACAGCAACGCGCTCTGGGGAGGATTTGTTTAGCGGTTCCTCAGGCATAGAATTCTAAGACATCGTTCGCAAGCTCATCAATATGGAAGAGTAACCGCTTCTTCTGTCATCAAAAGATATCGGCAAGGCGGGATATATCGGGACAACTTATGCTTCAAGAAATCTTGTAATCAACCGTCAGCATTTCCAGCAGGTGGCCTGCCGGGTCGCGGAAATAG
>Ga0134128_10005766_pt1 | contig 15001 bp, 26 predicted proteins | sample KB31754_FD_96462 | JGI IMG/M metagenome (GOLD analysis project Ga0134128, IMG submission 96462) | Terrestrial soil microbial communities with excess Nitrogen fertilizer from Kellogg Biological Station, Michigan, USA - KB3-175-4 | ecosystem: Environmental > Terrestrial > Soil > Unclassified ... | reverse complement strand
GCTCGGCTTCCAAAGACGCGGCCTGGGCGCGAATCAGGGCACCATGGGCGTCCACATCGCCGAACTGGTAGTTAATGCTCATATCGGTGTTCTCCTAATGTCTCGAAATGTTACGCAGCCGCGGTTTTCAGCGCTAGCTGCCGAGGATTTGCTGCGAGGCCTGCTCTTGCTGCTCGTAGTTGTTCGCGTCGCGAATCAGCCCGTCGCGCACCCCGTGGAGCATGTTGACGATGTTGCGGAAGGCCTGATTGACCTGACCCATGGTGTCGTACGACGTCGCCTGCGCCTGACCGCTCCAGCCCGCGCCGGCGATGTTCATCGACGACGCCCACATCTTGCGGGCCTCGTCCTCGACGGTCTGGGCGTGCACCTCGAAACGGCCCGCCATCGCCCGCATCTCGTGCGGGTCGGTCATAAAACGTGTTGCCATCTCGGCTGTCTCCTATCTTGAAGCTTCAGTTGGCCGAAGTCATAACAGTTGTAATTGATGAGGTGGTGGCCGCGTCATGAATAGATTACGGCCTACCGGTTAATTGCTCGCCCCGCGCGGGCGACGTGTACCCCTTCTTTCCCGTATCAGCGGTCCCTTCTCAGACGACAACCTGCTTGGGCATGACGATCGGCTTGAAGCCGTACCGGGGTCCGGTGCCGTAGGCGCCGGCGCCCTTGGCGGCCGCCGCCATTCCCGGCATGCCGGGCATCGCGGTGACCCCTTGCGCTTCGGCCGCGGCCGTCCAACCGGAGCCCGCGAGCGGGGCGGCGGACGACGCCAACGACGCCGGGGCGGCCCCATTCCAGCCGGCCGGCACCGACAGACCGCCGACCGCGGAGGCCTCGCCCAGCGCCGCCGATGCTCCCGCGCCCGACACCGAGCCCACCATGGTGCCGGGCATTATGCCGGCACCGGTCACCGGTGCGACAGAGTCGGTCAGCGAGAACGGAATCCCCGGCACCGTCCCAAGGGTCTTCCCCAACGACACCGCGTTCGGGATGGCGTTCATGGTGAACCACGCCCCCGTGTTAACCCCGCCGTTGATGGCATTGAAGACGGACGGCGTGCCGAGGAAGTTGTCGATCGACGACAGAAGGCCATTGGTCGTAAAGGGGAGGGTGGGAGCGGCCAAGGGCGCCGCATTGGAGACGGGAGCTGCCAACGCCTGGACCGTGCCGCCCGTTGAGTCCGCGGCGAGCGCGGCGCTGTCCACGGACGCGGCGGCCGCCGGGTTGGTGGTCGATGTCAGTGGCGTCACCGGGGTGAGGACGCCGGCCGCCGTCGAGGCGGCCTGATAGGTGGCCATCATGGTGGCGTCTTGGACCCACATCTCGGCGTACTGCGCTTCGGTCGCGGCGATCGCGGCCGAGTTGACGCCCAGGAAGTTCGTCGCGACGAGGGTTCCCAGCAATGTCCGATTGGCCGCGATCATCGGTGGGGGCACCGTCGCCGCGAAGGCCGCCTCGTAGGCAGCCGCCGACGCGGTGGCCTGAGCGCTGGTCTGCTCGAGTGTCGCCGCCGTCTCGGTCAGATAGGACACGATGGGCTGGGCCGCGGCGGCCGCCGCGGCCGATCCACCACCGGTCCACTGTTCGGTGGTCAGCAACGAGACGATCGACTCCCACTGTGTGGCTGTGGCGCTGACCTCGGCGGCCAGGTTGGCGTACGCCGCCGCGGCGGCCATGAACGGAGCGGAGCCCGCGCCCGCGTACATGAGCGAAGAGGTGATCTCCGGGGGGATCGCTGAAAATTCAAGCACCATTTGTGTACTCCGCTCCCTTTCTCTGTTCGAATTCGACGTCTATCCGGGTGACCGTGGCGGCCTAGACGGCCGTCGGTTTCGGCATGACGATCGGCTTGACGCCGTAACGCGGCGCGCCGAAGCCGGCGCCGTTGCGCCCCATCGCACCCACTCCGGGCATGCCCGGCACCACCGTTCCGGTACCAGCCTGCGGCGCGGCGGCGGTCCAGCCGACCGTCTGCAGCGGCGCGGCGCTCGACCCCACCACCGGGGTGGAGCCCGCCCAACTCGGCGGCACCGAGAGCTTGTTGACCATGGTTGCTTGGCCCATCGCGGCCGCCGGCATCGCGCCCATGCCCGTCACGCCACCCACACCGACGCCGGCCGGGGCGGTATCGGTGGCCAGGTCCGCCGCGGCGGCCGCACCGGCGGCGTCGCCGGACGTGTCCAGCAAGCCGCCACTGGCCAGGCCGAGCAGGTCGGAACCGGCGGATGCCCAGTTCCCAAAACCGATGTTGCCGATGTTCGCGCCGTTACTCGACAGGCCGAATATCCCGCCAAGCATGTTCGGGTTGGTGCCATTGCCGGTGCTACCGAGGAGCCACGAAAGGTAGTCGAGCGGAGTGTTTGACGGCGTGGCAGCGGCAGCGGCGGCGGGAGACGCGGCGCTCGCAAGTGCGGCCTGGCTTGCGTTGACGGCCTCGGTGTCGCCGTAGCTGTTGGAGCTGATGCCCAGGGTTTGCGAATACTGTTCCAGCAGCGCCTGCGCCTCGGTGGCGATCGCCTGGTACTGGGTGCCGTACGCCGAGAAGACCGCCGCCTGCTGGGCCGATACCGGGTCGGCGGCGGCGGGAGCGATGACGGTCGTCGCCGACGCAGCGCCCGCGTTTTGCGCTGCCAGATTACTGTTGATTCCTGACAGCAACGTCTCCGCGGCTAACATTTCTTCGGTCTGGGTTGTCAGAAACGACATCTGTTGCTCCTATGTTGAACGAGTCGACCACCCGTGGGTCGAGCTGTGTGTTCACGTAACGGCCGCTGTGCGTTGGCGTAAGGCTAACGACGCACAACTCCACGTTCCCCATCCAATGAGCTGGGATTACAGTCGTTTACGGCTTCTTAACGACAAGGGCGGCAGTTTTAACAAGACCCTGTCGGCCGACATCCGGACGTCATCTGAACGCGGGCGCCGAAAGGGAGAAATCGCGCGCGGCGCGCGGATATTAGTAGGTGCGCACCGGGTCCGCATGTTGGGCATCTGGCTAATTTCGGGCGGGATGCGATGCCGCGCGTTCGGGTTTCACGCGCTAGATTCGCCGCCGGGCCCCCATAGCCCAATTGGCAGAGGCAGCGGACTTAAAATCCGTCAAGTGTCGGTTCGAGTCCGACTGGGGGCACCCAGAAACTGCAGCTAGATCAGTTATTGGTAAGGAACGCACGTGCCAAACTGTATGCAGGTTGTAAACTTCACACCGTGCAGAGTCTCGAGAGACCGCAAACACCAGCACGTACGCCGGGTAGCGGCGGGGTCGTGGACTTGTGGAAGAACCGCGACGGATCACCTTCCAAACTAGCAACGGGTAGGTGGGCACAGGGCTTAGGCAAGCCGCAGGGCGTTGGGAAGCGGTGGAGGGCTTGGTACGTCGGGACCGATGGCCGGCAGCACACAAAGCGGTTCAGGGTCGAGGTGGAAGCTGAGTCGTGGGTCGGCACTGAGCGGGGGAAGGTTGTCACCAACCAGTGGGTGGCACCGGATGTTGGGGCTGATGCGTTCGGGGTGGTAGCAGAGCAGTGGCTACTGACGAAGGGGCACCGAAAGCCGAAGACGTTGGCCGGTTATCGCAGCCTCCTGGACACGGTGGTGCTCCCGAAATGGGCTAACACACCACTGAAGGCCATCACGTATGCCGACCTGTCTGCGTGGCTTTCAGGGCTGAAACTCTCCGCTAGCAGGGTTCGTCAGGCCCACCAGCTCATTGGCGCGGTGTATCGGTATGCCGTCAAGGCCGGCCTAGCGTCGAAGAATCCAGCGACCGAGATCGACAGACGGCACGACCTTCCGGAGGAACGCGAGGCCGAGCGCCACTACCTAAGCCTGACCCAACTGTTGGATTTGGCTAGGGAGACCGGACGGTTTGAGGCTCTAACCCTCGTGCTGGGTTTCTGTGGTCTGCGGTTTGGCGAAGCGATTGCGTTGCGTCGCAAAGATATTAGTGATCGAGAGCTGATCGTTAGACGGTCGGCTACGTACGTGCAGGGGCAGGGCATGGTGGAGACCGATACCAAGACCAGGCGCACGCGCCACGTACCAGTTCCCGATCCCGTGTGGGATTTGTTGGAGCTTCCCCACGATGGAGACGACCTGGTGTTTCCCGGCAAGAACGGGTTCCTGACGCTGGGGGCGTACCGCTGGCAGTTCGATAACGCGGTAAAGAGGCTTCGAGAGGCATCGAGGGCGAAGCGTGCGGAGGAGGCCGCAAGCGGTAAACCAACCACGCCGGAGTTCCCGGCAATCTCCCCCCATGCCCTGCGCCACACTTGCGCGTCCCTGGCTATTTCGGCGGGTGCCAACGTCAAGGTCGTGCAACGCCTACTGGGACATGCAACGGCCGCGATGACGCTCGACCTGTACGGGCACCTGATGGCCGATGATCTGGCCGGGGTCGCAACTGCGCTGTCGAAGGCCATCACCGCGGCTCAGTCGACAGAACAAGCATCGGGCTTGTAGGTTCCTGCTTCGATCACGGCGGAGATCAAGAAGAGTTTCCTCACCAGCAGCCACTGTTCGTGTGTAATCGTGCGTCCCTCAGTCCCGCCATCGTTAATGGTCTTCATGGTCAGCAGTCCCGTAGGCAGCGTCGAGTTTCATCGGCATTAGCTGCGCTATCAGTGGCTGGTCGCGGAGGGTTAGGGCGAGGCGTGCGGCTCTGGTGGGGGAGATGTGCAGTAGTTGGGCGATTGCTTCCGCTACCCATTCGTCGTCGGTCACGTCAGTTACTACTCGCCTCTCAAGTGGTGCGGCAATCAGGCTTACAATGCACAGCTCTGATTATCGCCTGTAAATTTCGAAGCGGCAAACCTTCGTAGGATTGTTGGCAGGGAGTGGCGGAAATGTGTCACCCATGACTAGCGAGGTCCTATATGGAGCGACTAACGACTGCAGAAGCGGCTAAATACTTGAAGCTTCCGGAGGCCACATTGAGATGGTGGCGGCATGCAGGAGGGGGGCCGAAAAGCTACCGCTTAGGTAGGCGGCGAGTCTTTTATGACCTAGACGACCTCAAGCATTGGGAAGGCGATCAGAAAGCCGCGAGTTCGGTAGGCGGTGTTGAGTGAACCCTGATAGCGTCACCGTCATCATCCGTGGCATCGGCCAGTCCAACGTTGAGCTGAAAAGGTACGCCGGAAAGAACTGGCACGGCGAGCCTCCGCTATAAGAAGTTTCTTTTGCCTTTGTATCTCAACTCGCGACGGGTGCGATGAGAATTTCGTAGTAACGAATCGCCTCGAAAACCCGATCAATATTCCATGTTAAAATCATATTAGGAACATCAGGTTTCCAATCCTTATTAGTATTCTGCGATTCTTTCTCGGAGCAGTAAATGGAATCAACGCTGTTTATGAACCTGCCCTACTGGCTTGATAAAAAGCTACGTGAACAGGCTGAACGTGAAGCCACCAGCCGGCAACGATACATTCGGGCCCTATTGGTCAGGGAATTGGGAGCGCGGTGAGTGCATCCTATCTGGTCGCACGCGAACCATTCGTAATGACCTTTACCAGATTCCACGAAAATCGCATAGGTGACTACGAAAGACTACGGCTTGACGAGCGACTTTACTCACTAGCCATGGCGCGCACCAAACACAACCTACACACGCCTGTCGAACCCGGCGAAGTAGCACGGCTTCTCGGCAGCATGAAAAATGGAGTGTGGGTACCAGCGCCGCGCACCAGCCTTCTCTCCGCATGTCAACGAAACATTCGCACTGAACTTTTCGACCCGGACTCCGACGTTGAAAGGTGCCTAATCCTCTCCTCCCAAGCCTTTCACATCAACCTCAAGGGCCGCTACACTCCGTGCAAGAAGTGTGACGGACGCTCAACTGGTCGGCGCAAAGCTTATGCCTCAAATGATGTCGAACTCCAAGTTGCCCATGAAGAGAATCTAAGAGCAATTCGGAAAAGCACAGATCAGAGGCACCTTTCTGACGATATTTTCGACAGATCTGACGATATTTTCGACATCGCAGGCCAGGGGCATAATTCGGGGACTTTAGAGGACAATTGGCACCTATCCGAGCCACCGTATGACCCTGAATACGATACGGCACTTGCGGATAGAATGTAAGTATGAGCGCGGTCAATATCGACACCGAACACTTTCGGGGGTTAATCGGCGCACGCAAGCTGAATGATCAGCAAGCGGTCCTCGCCGTGAGAATGGTCCTGGCAGCCACCGAGGAAGATGGCGGCATTTATTGGTCACTGCTCCGCAAGGAGTGGAAAGGGCATTACTGGCACGCTGCGGTGCGCTGGGCGAAACAGCTGGTCGACGACGCTAGGCAATTGAACCGGATCGAGGATCTAAGAGACACCATGTTTTATGTGCTCGAGCGCGCCATACCACCGAGAAGCCATGCCTGACGAACACGAACTCGAAGTCAACATCTTCCCCTACCCCAATCCGGCCCTAACAGAGCTACTCGTCAGCGATGACGTGGGGAAAATCGTCGGTGAGTACGGGCGGAAAGTGGAAGCGGTTTTTGTCTCCAACATCCAGGGCCGGGAGCGCAAGGGTGACCCGCATCCGGGTTTGATGTCCAGTGAGGTCTACAGCAGGAGCTACATCGGGGGCCTGAAGGACGACCGCTACGTGTGCGACGTCGGCTCGAGCGTGGATTACATGGCGGCCGATGAGTGGGGCAGGAAGTCCCCGAAGCCGTCCGCGCCTCACCACGATCTACGCAACGCCCTCTACTCCGTTCTGCCCTATCAACCATGAGCCACGCAAACCTCTACCCGTGCAGTGTCGAAGTCATTGGCCACCCAAGTCGGGGAGTCCTGGACGTTCTTCTCGATGTTGAGAAAGCCGAGGTGACTCGGGTAAATCTCACCACGGATTTGGCGTGGATTTTGTACCGAAAGTTGCAAAGCAAATTGGAACCGTCATGACGCCCCCCAACCCGGTTAGAGCCCGTTTTGGGGAACGGTCACCGTGACCCCACAAACACTGGTCCGCCAATACCGGGCCGCCGTATCCACAACAATCGGCGGCTACGTCTACCCGTTGGCTGTCATCTCGTGAACGTCGAGATTGAACAGCTAGAAGATGGCGGATTTATGCTCCGTCGCGGCTCTCAAAGCGCGTTTATCCGGGCCGCCCCCGCCGCCAAGGTTCTGCCGCCGCTGATTGACTTCTGGACCGCCAGGCACTTGACCATTCAAGATCGGCGAGTCTTTTTAGAACAGCTCAAACTATTGCCCGTAACACGGCAAGAGGTTACCGACGCGATCAACCAGCGTCCCGCCATTGTGATCGCCACTTGGGAAGTCAAATGGGCTCCCGACGCCGCATTCGAAACCATTACAACCGACGTTTGGCAGCGGTCCTTCCGCGCGGCGGGATTTACCCGCAACGGCGAGGCCGCGAACCCCCCCGAGAAACCCCTCTATCTCTTCCGGGGCTGCCCACCCGACGGGCGTTTCGGTTTCGCATGGACCGAAAACTACGACATTGCAAAGGTTTTCGCGCAGAGAGACGGGGCCCTGCGGCGACACCGGGGGAATGTGTACGGCGCCTGGTTTCAGCCCCAAGAACTGCTCGCTCACATTCACGGACAGCGCGATGTCCAGGGCCCCTTCGACGAATGGGTGATTGACCCCGGCCAGTTGGATGACGACCGGCTAGAGATCAAATACCAATTCCAAGCCGACGATCCGAATAGCGCAGTTCCAGACGTCCAGTTCAGCGGGGTAAGCCCGCCGGCTGTCATCGTCGACGTTGACGGGACCCTGGTTGACGCCTACGGCCGGCCCATTCCGCAGGGAATAGAATTCTGCCGCAGGCACCATGCCGCTGGCCGGACGGTACTTATAGTGACCGCAAGACCGGAGTTTTGCCGCGATCTCACCACGGCATGGCTAAATCAATACCTCCCTGTGCCGTTCGTCGGTCCGTTCCATCGCCGCGACAACGACCCGCGGCCATGCGATGTGGTCAAGCGTGAGATCTGGTTGCTCCACCTACGGCAGCGCTATGACATCAAAGCCGCGATCGATGATTTGGCTGAAAACCTGACCCTTTGGCACCTCATCGGTATCCCCGAAGTAGAGGCCGTACCAGGGGGCCTCGCTGCTAGCACGCAATTGGAGACGAGGTTGATGCGCAAGTGGATGGATTACCCCACGCAAACAGGGGTTCGCCACTACGCAGTACCCGATGGGGACGCCGTAACCAACAGGACAGAACAAGCATGAAGGTATTGACCGTGTACAGGCCCACTGAAGCCGACCGGGAGTTTTTCCAATGGTGTGTCCACGGCGAACTCCTAGCCATCCCCGGCGTCTGCCCATGGCACGAACGCGGCGTCACGGTTACAGTGCGCGACTTAGAGGTCAGCGAGGACGACATGATCGCCGCCTGCCTCAACACCTTTGAAGCCACTGGGCATGATGACGACACATTCGGTGAAAGGCTCGAATCGATAGCTCGTCAGGTGGCGTCCGATGCGATCGAAGCGGCTGCCGAGCATCCGGTTGGAACGCTGCTGCGGATAGTGCAGGGCTGTGACTGCGATGAATATGCGGGGTGCCATTACCACCTTGATGCCGCGGAAGATGGTAAGCGCTGATGGTGAGATTTGGCCGCGGATTCCCGATGATGTCCGCGATGCATCATCCGCCAGTCCGGCCACCCGTCGCCTTCGACGCCGTTAGTGCATACAGCGCTTCATCTGCCAGCGGTTCCCCCACGCTGACCTGGACCCAGAACGTATCCGGTAGCGCGGCGATCGCATGGGTGGGTGTAATTAACTTCGGCTCGGCTGCCCCGGCCCCCACCGTGAAAATCGGCAGCACACCGATGAACCTGCTCGGCAGCATCTCCTGGTCAAGCCAGCACATCTTCTCAACAAACACCTACCAGCTGATCTGGTGCGCCTACGGTCTACTGAACCCGCCCACGGGCAGTCAAACATTTACCGCCGGTGGCATCTCGGGGCTTTATAGCGCCACCGGGGAGATTTTTGCCGCGTCTACCTCATATTTCAACGTGGGCAGCTTCGGGACGTTCCAGAGCACCACCGGCAGCACTGCCAGCCTGTCCCACACGGTTACGTGCGGGCCGAGGCAGTCAATCGCCCAAGGATTCTTCGAGGCTTATGCGGGGGCTACCGGGCCGTTCTTCTCTGCCTACAACCAAAACAGTCGGATCAATAACACCGGGACTGGCGGGATCTGGATGGTAGTTGGGGATGCGCCCGGGTCGGCCAGTGTTCCCTTCACTACGACCGCCGCAGACGCGAACACCTGGGTATCAATAGCTGTCCCTCTCAACAACTAGCTCGCACTAAGCAACGGCTCGCCCTGATCAACCGCAGGCCAATCCGGCTCGTGGGGCGAGATCGGGTGCCCGTTATTGCGTTTCCCTAAAAACGACCTTTCAAAGAGTCAACACACGTACAATAACGACTTCGGGCAACAGTTCAGCATGGACAGAACGGAGTTGGGGCCATGCCTCGTCGTGTCACTCGAATCTTTGTTGCCCTGGCCATCGCCTGCAGCGCCGCCTTTATGACATCAGGGTGCGGCTGCACCAACACCGTTGTTGGCGCGGCAGGCGGCGAGATCCTCACCTGCGGCTTGTGATCCGCCGAACCATGCCACGCCTGAGCAAAATCCTGGTCGCCCTAGTGCTCGCTTGCAGCGCCACCATGATGACGGGGTGTCTGCCATCGTGCGCTGCGGCTCCGATGGGCGACACCGCCTGCATCGCTGGGTAAGTGACCAGGCCAAGCCCCAGGTATCTCAATGCGACGCTATGAGCGCGCGCCCCTGGTCTGTGCACCCGGCGATAAAATCGGCTGTCGAGTCCACTTGGAGTATCGCCCCGCGTTTCAAGTCACTCTCAAGGACTTGTTCGCAGTACGTGTTCCAATCGGTGTTTGCATTTAGCTGCACGTGATAGTGCTGAATCTGCTCGGTGATGGCTTGTTTGCCTTGCACGTAAGACGGCGAGTTCGGATCGGCGGATGCGACGGGTGCGAAGCCACCGCAACGCGGAGGGTTGATCGACGTACCAGAGCGGCGGCCACCACCCTCTCGCAAGCCGTTAGGGCGAGATTCAACCATCTGACGAGTGAGACTGTGCTGCGATTAGCTTCAGACCAACAATCTGATTCAGATGCTTCCGTGATAGCTGCACCCGTTCAACGGCATAAGTGCGGTCACGCCCAGAGAGGATGAAAGCCCACATTTGCCCGGGTGCGTCCCCAATGGCCACCAACGCGCCAGCAAACGCTTCACCGTTTGGGACTCGCTCCATCACCAGATAGTGCATTGGCCTGTGCTCCCACTTCAGGTGTCCATATACTGTGAAAGTGTCGATTGGATACAGCTGACCCTGCACTTGAACGAAGACCTCATCACGGGCAACGTCCATCGTGTGCGTGTGCGGCCATTCAACCTCTCTTATCTCTGTTGCGCCGTTCTTGATTTCCTCTATTAGGGGGCCGACAAGGCTTCCCGCAGGCTCAAGCTGAAAGAGCAGCCCGGTAGAGCGCAGGACCATAGCGTCACGTAGAGACTTGAAGTCAGGGAAGAGCGAGTGCGTATTGCCCTCCGAATCGAAAAGCCGGTCGTCGGGATCGAGATGGAAATCAGGCGAAGTGTCAGTACCTATCCAGAACCCTGATGGCGGGAAGAGCCACACGAGGAGGTATCTGATACTTCGGATAGTTTCCGTCGGATTTCCCGTCATCGGAGCCATCTGAGGGAATTGCTCTTCTAGCGATTTCGTCCATTGTTTGATCTCGTAAAGATCGATCCCGTGCGCCTGTGCTTTATTGATCGCGGCGCTTGAGAAGCCGGACGTCGACACGATGCCGCGATGCGTAACAGACGGCATGTCGTTGAGCTTGTTAGTCAGCGCGTCAACATCGATTAAGTCGAGTGGGGTGCCCTCGTGCTTGACCTCATAGCCCTTGAATGCGTACCTGCCCTCCGGTGTGTCGACCGTGACTGTAACGTCGACGTCACGACGCTTCCCGGCCGCCTGATCCATCACTTTGTCGCCAATCGTCACCTCGACGGCATCTGCGTCCCACTTGAGACTGAGCAGCGCTACGAGATATTGAACGAGCATCGGGGACAAGGGGAGCTTTGGAGTCGGCATTGCTTTAGTGGATCATCTGACGGTCAGGTCCGCGACGAAGGTGGGCGGTTGCGTAAACGTGCGTATGTGTCTCACAACTTTAGATGTGAGACAGTCCCCGTAGGTCTCACTGCCGCATCCAAACTTCCACGTCGCGCTGTCTCATAAGTTGCCTCAAAACTGGTGTCGCAATACTTGCGGTTCTGAGACTTTTGAGACATACTTGAGCCATGACTACGACCGCCACCGGTGTTCAGATCGGTTACGCCCGCGTCTCCACCGGGCATCAGTCACTTGACCAACAAGTCGACGTTCTTACCGCGGCTGGCGTGGACGCTGAGCGGATCTATCAGGACAAGCTGTCAGGTACATCAACACGTGAGCAGCGTCCAGGTCTAGCGGCGTTGTTGGACTACGCCCGTCCAGGTGACGCAATCGTGGTGGTCGGTATAGACCGGTTGGGGCGCAACGCCGCTGAAGTGATGACGACTATTCGCGAACTGGGCAAACGTGACATCGTGCTCCGCTCACTGCGCGAAGGTATTGATACGTCAAACGCAACTGGCCGCATGGTGGCTGGCGTTTTGGCTAGTCTGGCAGAGCTTGAACTTGAGTTAGGTCGTGAGCGGCGTTCGGCAGCTCGTGAGGCGCGTAGGGCGCGTGGTTTAGCGACGGGCCGTCCCAGGGCATTGAACGAGTCGAAGGCCGCTCTTGCGCAGCGCATGCATGCCAGTGGGGAGTCTGCGAACACAATCGCCAAGGCGTTGGGTGTTAGTCGGGCAACCGTGTATCGCGTTCTCGCCGACAGTGCATAGAAGCTGAAGCGCAATGCGAGGGGCGGTATGTCAAACAGGTCGCTGTTGAGATACAACCGTGCAGTTGCTCCAATGCAAGTCAGCCGCGTGGGGCATACTGCTGTCGAGCAGCGCCTAACAGGGAAGTGTGAGGAGGTGGGCTCAATCGTTGACATCTTCAAAGATCCATTACTGACACCCACCGAGGTGTCGACCTATCTCGAGATTCCACGGTCGACGATCTACTACTGGCTTGACGCTGGTACGACCGCCGGACGGCCGCCACTGGTACACAAGCTCAGGTCGGATCGTCGCGGCGGCGCCTCCGTGCCTTTTGCAGGCGTTGTCGAGGCGTATGTGCTTCGCGCCCTGCGCAATAAGTTGGGATTCACCAAACGACAGATCGCGGATACGGTTGCCGATGTCCGCGATAACTTCGGGACTGACTTCGCGCTCGCGAGCAAGCGGATCGCTACCGATGGAATCGACATATTCATTCAACACAACGACGGTGAGTTTGCGCGAGTTGGTGACCACCAGGTACTTATACGAGATGTTGTAGGCGATTACCTTCGGTACGTCACCTGGCAGAAAACCGGCGAATACGCAGCACGACTTCGGCTGCCGAGCTTCGGCGATAACGCCCCGGTTGTCATTGATCCACGGTTCGGCTGGGGCGCGCCGGTTGTTGAGCGCAACAAGGTTCCCGTGCGAGCCGTCATCGATTTGTGGGCATCGGGCGAATCGCTGGCGACCGTCGCTGACGAGTATGGGCTGACCGAGGAAGAAGTCGAAGAGATCTGCCGAGTTGGCCTCAAGCACGCAGCCTGAGCCCGCACCCGATTTCTTCTTCGACCGGGGGCTTGGAAAGAACGTGGCGTTCAAGCTGATTGAGCTTGGGTGGCGTATCCATCGAATTACCGATCATTTCGACAGCGATGCCGCCGATGTAAGCGATCCAGACTGGATGGAGTACGGGCTCCAACGCGGGTGGTTCCCGTTTCACAAAGATGGCCGCATCCGTGGCAATCCCTCAGAGCGTCAGCCGATCGAGCGCCACAATGCACCAATGTTTTACCTGGATAATCAGCAACTCTCTATCGATGAGATGGTCCACCGAATCCACATGAATCAGGCCAAGATTTACTGGCTGGCACGTCGTCGGCGTCGTGAGGCTGCGTGTTATGCCGTCACCGATCGGGGCGTGCACAAGCGATGGCCTTAGTCCTCAATCGATTGGTATTGCAGCAGTGAGACTACGGCGGCCGGCGGCGTGTCAAGCATCGGGCGGTCGAGTCTTCAACTCTTCCCGTAGTGCCGCGGCTTCGGCTTCTAGTTTCTGTAACCGGCGCTCCAAGGTTTTGCGGGGTTTCGGTTTGGGCTGGACGGGTTTGATCGGCTTCGGCATGGGCGCCAGGAATCCGACACGCTCGTAGGCCACCATGGATCGCAGGTTGCCGCAGGTCTTGCACTGGGCAAACGGCCTGGGGTTGGGATGGTTCTCGGCATATACGCGACGCCAGAACTGCTCGTCGTCCTGCTCCCTGTCCTTAACGATCTCGGCGAGAAACTCATCGAGCGGCAGAAACCCCTTTTTGCCAGGCTTTTTGTGGTCGATGGCGTCTTCGGGCTTCCAGTCGAGATCATCGACCCATTCCTGGTCGTAGTGCCCACAACTGAGCAACACCTCCCAGACGGCATGTTGTTTCGTCGACCCGATCATCTCGCCGTCGATTTCCAGTGGTTCGGAGATGTGTAGTTGGTCGCGGCGCCTGATCCACTCGACGATGTCGCGGACGGGACCGCCGCCCCACCACCGGTACCTTGAGCACTCGCTGTTGTATTCGCACAACCACTGGCCCGGCGGCAGCTTTTCTTTGCCCCTCAAACTGGGGCGCTTTGGCCTAACCGGTGGCTCTTCACCGGCGGCTTCGGCTTCACGGTCCTCTCGCCACTCTGCGTTGAACCGCTCGTTTGCCTCTTTACGCTCCCGTTCTGACGCTTTTACCGAGGTGAAGTGGTAGCTATCCGATTGCGCCAGCAGTTCTTGAACATCATCACCATGAGTTTGCACCTCGCGGATGCAGCCGCAGTCCAGCTGGATGCGCCACCGAAATATCTCCTCGGGCTTGGGGGTGAGCAGGTCGAAGATCGCAGCTTGTCCGGGGCCCTCCTTCACATTGGCCCAGCGCCAGCTCTCGTATTCACGGATAGCTACTTCGCGTGGCGCGGGTTCGCCTGGGAGCGTGCGTTCAACCGCGGTCATTTACTGCCCCTTTTCGGTCGGCCCCCGGCGTCTTCGACAAACTGCTTACACCCGCATGTCCAGCACACACCAATCTTGGGTGGGTCAATAGTGGCGGGTGCGATGGTTGTTTTGAGGCCGTGACCCGCATCGGTGTGCCCGCACTTGCAGTAGCGCTTCGGTGGTCGCGAACTCCGCTGGGCGATCTTCTTGACCGCCGCTGACTCCTCGACCGTTTTGACCGCGTTTGACCGATCCGGAACTTGTCGGCCCTCGCGTTTGCGTGGCATTGCAGAGGGATCGTTCCAGTGAAACCCAGTCGGTTGCATGAGCTTCTCATCGATCTCATCCAGATCGACCCTGAGCGTGCGGCGGCGTGCATAGCTGCCGATGCGGTAGCTCTTGATCTCGCCCTCCACTATCAGCTTTCGTACCAGCGTCGTACTCACGCCCAAATACTCCGCGGCTTCGGCGAGGCTGATATACCGACGGCTCATAAACCGCGCAGCCTGCGCAGACAGTCAGAACACATCGGTGTCTCGGCTTCTTTAGGCTGTCCGCATCGTTGACAGATCAGCTTTCTCCGCTGACGTGCTGCCGCAGACTTCATCGCTAGCCGTTGGTAATACGCCTTGCGCGCAAACTCGGCCCGCTCGGCACGCTCCTGGGTTGTCAGCTTGCCTTCGGGGTCGACTTGCCTTTCGAACTTGTCGAGCATTGCCCTACGCGCCGGCATGTCAACGGCGGCTGAAAATTGACCCCTTTACGACGGTTGAAAATTGACCCCCTTGGTGTTCATTCTTCGGTGGTCGATCCCGGGACACGCCCGAGGTCGCGGTCTTTGATGCGGTAGGAG
>Ga0134128_10005765_pt1 | contig 15004 bp, 15 predicted proteins | sample KB31754_FD_96462 | JGI IMG/M metagenome (GOLD analysis project Ga0134128, IMG submission 96462) | Terrestrial soil microbial communities with excess Nitrogen fertilizer from Kellogg Biological Station, Michigan, USA - KB3-175-4 | ecosystem: Environmental > Terrestrial > Soil > Unclassified ... | reverse complement strand
GCGAACCACAGCTGGGGCCAAGTCCAACCTATTCCGACAGCGGAACGGCGTAGTGCTTATCGATGATCGAGTCGGTGCGGACGTCGACTTTCATCATCCCCTGTGAGCGAAACCAGGCGATTTGATGCCGAATGTCGTTTATGTCGATCCGTAACTCGGGATCGGTGTACGCTACGGTTTGCTCGATCTGCGGTGCGGCGAGGCCTGTGTATTTGGCGATGATGGCCACGACTTCCGCCGGGCCATCGGCACGCTTTTCGTTTGAGTCCGTGAAGGCGTCATGGTAGTCGCGGGCGCCCTTGCGATAGGCGCGCAGAAAACGGCCGACCATGGCTTCCCGCTCGCGGATGATTTTTGTCGACGTCCAAAGCACACCCATCTGCCACGGCGTTTCGTCGCCAACCCAGCCCAATAACTTTCCTTCTCTATGTTGGTCGATCGCCACTGCAGCCGCTCCGGTAATAATCGTGGCATCCGCTTGTCCTCCGCTTAGCGCGGAGACCATGTTCGGGACCGACTGCAGGGCAAGCAGTTTGATGGTGTCGAGCGCGAAATGATATTTTTCCGCAAGGAGCGCGAGCGCGTAATGGGGCGGCGAGCCCACCTGAGAAACCGCCAGCGAGTGATGCGGCAGGTCCTTGAGTGAGGTGAGTCCCGCAGCGACGGCATGGTTCGAAGCCACGTAGCCGAGAATCCGGAACGACGGCGCTTCGCGGTACATGCCGGCAATAATTCGCAAAACGCCTTCTCCCGCCAAATTGTAGAAGGCTGCACTTGGACCATTGGCGCCGAAATCGATGCTGCCGGCGGCCGTCGCGAGCGCGATCGGCTGCCCGGCTTCGAAATATGAAAGCTCCACATCAAGTCCTTCGGCAGCAAAGTAGCCCTTGTCCAATGCGATAAAGACGAGCCCTGAAGGCGGGGTCTTCAGAATGCCGATCTTGATGTGCTCAGCATGTGCTAATGCCGGGGCGAAGCCGAGTGCGATCAGGCTGATCAATCCAATGGCGCGCGCCAAAACATTCCTTGAGAGATGCATTGGGAGGCCTCTTAAGCCGGGCTTGTGGCCGTAATCCGCGTCCCAGTGATGTAACCGATCAGCTGAAGCGGGTTTGCCAGCTCGCTAAGGCTATACGCGCATGGTATAAACGGAATGTGTGATTCGCTTTTAACCTTATAACCGATTGCTCATGGCTCGGGCTGTCGATTGGGAAAGCCGAATCGGTCGGCGTGTACGATTACGCGATCTCTACATCATGTCGAGGGTCGCAAAGTGCGGGAGCATGGCGAAGGCCGCCACGCAGCTTCGCGTCACGCAGCCCGCGATCTCGAAGGCAATCGGCGATCTCGAAGATGCCGTCGGGGCGCGATTGTTCGACCGCAGCCCGGCGGGTGTCGAGCCGACTGTCTATGGCCATGCCTTGCTCAAATGCGGCGTCGCCGTGTTCGACGAACTGCGGCAAGGGGTTCAAACATTAGAAAACCTCGCCGACCCGTCAGCGGGCGAATTACGCATTGGGTGCCAGCAGACACTCGCGCAAACCGTGCTTCCATACATCGTTGAGCAGCTTTGCCGGCGCTATCCGCGGATCGATTTCGACGTAACACAATTGGTCAGCCCGAACTTGGAGTTCCCCGAGCTTCGTCAGCGGACGCTCGACCTTGTGCTGACGCGCTTGGCGGGACCTGTCGCCAGCGAGAAGCTCGGAGACGATTTGAAGGTCGAGATTCTCCTCGACGACCGCCTGTTCATCGTTGCGGGAGAAAAGAGCCCGTGGGTTCGTCGGCGAAAAATCGATCTTGCCGAACTCGCGAACGAGCCTTGGATTCTGCGGCCGCCGGAGTCATGGCAATGGCAGTTCATGATCGAGGCTTTCCGCGGGATCGGCCTGCAGATGCCGCGGCCGCGCGTCGTCACCTATTCGGTTCCTTTGACGCACAGCCTTCTAGCATCGGGAAAATTCATCACGCTCATGGACGGACTGACGCCGCGCCTGGAAGGCAAACGCCTTGGGGTCAGGCCATTGCCCGTTGCAGTACCGCCGTGGCCGTGGCCGATTGGGGTCGTCATGTTGAAAAACCGGACGGTGAGCCCCGTGCTCGAACTCTTCTTGAAAACGGTCCGGTCGTTCGTGCGCGACTTGAGCGCCAAACCTTGAAACGCATGATACCGGCTCGCGGCACGGCTGTGACGCGTGCGTAACCGTCCGCGGCACCTTTGATCGCGGAGCACGCGATTCGCGAACTTGTTCGTGTGCCTGGACGATCCCGAATAGCGGACCTCCGGCGCGGGGAGGCTCGGGGCAGCGAAGTGGGCTGCCCCGAGTTCAAATCAAATAGGTCTAGTAGCCGGAAAGGTACCAATCGGCCCGCGAGCCATAGTAATCGTGTAGCTGTTTGTCGTAGTCCCGATCTCCCCATCTCGGCTGCGTCCCCGCATCGAAGCTCGGCGCGTTCTTCAACCGGTCCTCGGCGATGTCGACCACGTAAGCGCTTCGCTGCGTGTTGTAGGTCAGCATGTCCCAAGGCACGGCGAAGAGCTTCCCGCCCATGAGGCCGAGAAAACTTCCGTAATTGAGGACGGCATAGGCCACCTTGCCGGAAACCTTGTCGATCATGATCTCTTCGATGTGGCCGAGATTGTCGCCGCGCGTGTTTTCGACCGATGTACCTTCGACTTTCTTGGAAGAAATCAGACGCGACGTCTCGCGCGTGTCGGACGTGGGCTGGACTGTTTGCACCATGTAATTCTCCACCATTGCAGGACACATGACCGTCCTGGATGGAGCGAGAACAACCTGAGATTGGCTTGGTTGCAGGCTGTGCGTATTCGCGACGACGAGAAAGAGCGGTCCGAGGGGCCCACCTCGGCCCCTACCATCTCTCGGCGCATTCGCGCTCCCACGATTCCGAGATTTGGGAGCGATCGCAGCCAAGCGCCAAGCGGCCCGCCTTTCCTGCAGGCGGCTCTGTTCGCCGTCCGACAAAGGACAATGCCATCAGGAATGCAGCGCTCCTGGCTAGTCGCGGGATCTATCCGTGCCGGGCGGCTTCATCGCCGCGATCGGCCGTTCGGGAGCGCTCGCGTTCGCCTCTCCCTTTTCGACAGCCGTCTCGACAGCCTCGGCATCGGCAGCAACCGCTTTCGACGCAAATTCGTCGGCCATCGCCATCAAATTGGAAACGGCCGGATCATTCTGATTGATAATCGTGGCTGCGAGACGGCGGCACTGCGCCGCCTTCTCGCGAAAGTAATTTGCCGATGTATCCACCGACGCACACCACCTTTACTTCACCCATCCCCTAGACGCACAGGCCTAGGACAAAGGAGGCGTGCATGGCAGTGCGTATCACTACCTAGTGTTGGGCTGTGCCGTTGGGCCCCGCTCTTTCGTCGAGGAGAATTTCGCTGGTGCTATGCGGTTTCGCTGCCGTCGCCGACGGCCTCATTGGTGTTGGCGGCTTGCGCGTGCTTGCCGTGGAGTTGGGCCGCCGCCTCGCGGAAGCGAGCGGCCACTTCGAGCAGCTCGATGCGTGTTATGCGATCGACGGTCGTGGCGGCGAGCTGCAACAGCCGCTCAGCCTCGGACCAATAGAACTCTGGTGTAACCCGCTCCGCCATCGCACCACCTCACTCACAAGATGCGGCAATATTTTTCGATAACTCGGCGAATTTATGACCGGCGCACGACATAGTGTTGAAAGATCGTGGACGCGGAACATAGAGAATCTGGCCGAAGCGAACGACAAAGGGCGTCTAGCCAACGCTCGCGCCCAAGCATTACAGTCGGCGCGGCGCCAACACGGAAGCGCGCAAGTACGCGGACCATCGTTCGCGGCGCAGCCGAAGATACGGGATCGTGAGGAAGGATCGTTCGATGAAATTGATACGGGGAAAATCGAAGTGGGCTCTGGGGATGGCAGCAATCGCGCTCTGCCTTGCCGGTTCAGCGGTGCGCGCCGAGGAGATCGAGCTCACCTTCGCGACAGGCGCCCAGCCGGGCCAGTCGCCGCATCCGGAGGTCACCTTGCCGTGGGCGGAGCGGGTCAACGCGGCCGGGAAAGGCTTGGTCCACATCAAGGTGGTCGAAGGCTTCTCCGTCGTCACGCCCCAGACCTTCTACGACCGGCTGAAGAATGACGTCGTGCAAATCGTCTACGGTCTGCAGGGCTCGGTCGGCGGCGTGTTCCGTCTGTCGGACGTGGTCCGCGTTCCGTACCTTGTCAACAAAGCCGAGATCGGCTCCATCGCCTTCTGGCGTCTCTATAAGTCGGGTGCGCTCGACAGCGACTATAGGGACGTGCATCCGCTGGCGGTTGCCATGTATCCGCAGGCGGTGCTGCATAGCGCCAAGAAGCCCGTCTCGATCGCCGACTTTTCGGGTCTCAAGGTCGTCGCGAATTCGAAGCTGTCCGCGGACATCATCACGAAGCTGGGCGGGAGCCCGATCAGCCTCCTGATCCAAGAAACCTATCCGGCATTGCAGCGCCACACGGTGGACGCCGTGATGACCGCCTATCCGGGGATGGTCGCATTCAAGTTTGGCGAGGTCGCGCCGATCCATGTCGATGCCGAATTGGGCGGCGGCGCGACGATGCTCATCATGACCAAAGAGAAATGGAACAAGCTCCCGCCGGCCGTGCAAAAGCTGCTCGACGACAATTCCGGCGAAGCTCTGGCGCGCCTATACGGCATCGAAAACGATGCCCAGCAGGAGTCGGGGCGGAAAGCGGCGATGGCAATGAAGGATCAGACGATGCTCGTGCCGACCGCCGCGGAGGATGAAGTGTTTCAGAAGAAACTCGTGCCGGTGGCCGAGGACTGGGTGAAGGACAATCCGGACGGGGCCGCGGTGCTGGCGAAGTTCCGCACGCTGCTCGCCGAGGCGCGGACGGAGATCGAGCACAAATAGCCGGAAATCTCGCGCCGCAGAAAACGTGGAGCCCTGCCAGAATTGGCGCAACGGCTAGGCCGGCTTCGCCAAAACGGCGACCAGCGCGCCGTAATCGAAGCAGAATTGGGCGCGCAGGACCACGAAGCCGGCCGCCATCGCGGCGGCGATGATTTCCCGTGCCGAGAAATACCGCGTGTGGCCCCACGGGTCGATGCCGGGCCGGATCGGCTCTCCCTCCGGTTTATCGAAATAATAGACCGGCAGGTGCACGACCGCCGCGCCTTCCGGAGCGAGCACGCGATACATTTCGCGCAGCGCGCGTTTGTAGTCGGGAACGTGTTCCAGCGTGTCGATCGAAAGGATCTGCGCGATGCTGCCGTCAGCAAACGATAGCGAGTGGAGGTCTTCGCGCCGGACCTCAGGCACCGACGGCGTGATGTCGATGGCCTGGTAGGTGTACCCAAGCTTTTCAACCGTCTCTTTGACGACCGCAATCGGCTGCGAGGAACAAGCGTCGAGACAAACGCCGGCGCCAGGCTCAAGCGAGCGCAGCGCGACATGGTAGCGGTTGCTATCGAGCCTTCGCGTCGCTTTTTGCTGATAGCGTTGCGCCGCCTGGCAACAGATGTCGAGATTCGTCGGCTGGACATCCGGTGCTGCGTCCTTCGAGACCACGATCTGGCTCGCCAAATCGTAAATGCCGAATACGGCGGGATCGAAAATGCTCTGCCCCGCTGGGACCACGAACTCACCATTAAGCCGGTAAGTCCCGGTCCTTGCCGGATTGTAGAGCCGATAGCCGACCGACATGGTCAAGCCCAACCGGCGCTTGATGGCGTTGGCGAATGGCTGCAGCGCTGGCGGGACGAGCATGACGGACGGCCTCTTCTCCTCGAGCGAGTTGCGCGACGTCTTCCGACATAGGCATCGAGCCATGCTCGGCTTGGGATGAATACCTACCGATCTATAGCGATATCCTCAACCGACGCTTCACCATTTGTAGGGTGGTAAGCGCAAGCGGCGCGGCCGAGCGCGGCGGTTGGCCCATCTCTGATGAGCTGACACGGTCTCGACGCGCGATCAGGCCGGCCACACGGGAATGCCGGTTGAGACAGCATCGCTGCGGGGTTGCTTGCATTCCACCCTGCAATACCGCAGCGTGGCGCTTGCTCGGGAGGGGGACTCGCATGACCGCTGCAGAAATCAACGCCGACATGCTCGCCTTCTGGAACGGCAAAGGCGGCCATACCTGGGTGGCTCGACAGGAGCACACCGACATCACGCTCGCGCCGGCGACGGATGCCTTGCTCGCCTTTGCCGCGCCGCGCGCCGGCGAACGGGTGTTGGATATCGGCTGCGGCTGTGGCGCGTTCACGCTGGAGCTCGCGCACGCCGTCGGTGCCTCCGGCCGCGTGGCAGGGTTGGACATCTCTGGTCCGATGCTGGCTGAAGCCGAGAGGCGCGCGAGCGCGGCTGGTATCGCCAACGTCGAATGGCGCCAAGCCGATCCCACAACGGCGGCATTGGAGCAATACGATTTGCTGACCTCGGCTTTCGGCGTGATGTTTTTCGGCGACAGAGTGGCCGCCTTCACCAATATGCGCCGCAGCGCCGCTCCGGACGCGCGCATGGCGCTGGTATGTTGGCGCACGCTGGCGGAAAACCCGTGGATGGAGGTGCCGATGACCGCGGTCGCGCGGCACCTGCCGCCGCGGCCGAAGCCGGTCGCAAACGCACCTGGAATGTTTGCTTTCGCCGATCCGGAGCACGTCACAAAGGTACTGGCCACCGCGGGCTGGATGCCGCCGAACTTCGAGAAGCTCGACATGGATTTCGACATCGCCGCCGGCCGCGGGCTGGAGGAGGCTGTGGTTCAGTCAACCGAAATCGGCGCCGTGAACTCTTGGCTGCGCAATCAGCCGGCAACGATCGTCTCGGCGGCCGTCACCTCTCTTCGTGAGGAGCTTAAGCCCTATGCGCAGGGCATGAGCGTTCGCCTGCGGGGCGCGATGTGGTTGATCAGCAGCGCGCCGGCTTGAGCGAGCACTGCTTACGATATTTTTTCGCCGAAGCATGAATCCGCTCCCGGCACACATCCGATAGGTGCGTGACCACGCCCTGCGGGCGTTCGCGCGGGTTCATTCGGTATCAGTACACAACAGTTATCTCACGCTACGCGTATATCGCGCATTCGTTATCATATTTTTTGCGCGAGCTTAGGAACGCTTTCAGCAAACCTGTCGAATAATAGAGCGTCGACATTCCGAAATGAGAGGATTGCGTTATGACTATCACTCCGATGATGCGTGCCGGTACGCTGGCGATCGTTTTCGCGGCAGGCGCTCTGGTTATTCAGGGCTGTAGCTCGCCAGATCCAACGAAGACGGCGCAGGGGACGCGGCTCCTCGGAAGCTCCGGTATTTCCACCGGTGCGGTGAATTCTTCCCCCTACAGCGGGCCTGATGCGGACGCGGCGCTGAATGCCGCGATGACCTCGGACAACGGCGGCGGCGACTGATCGCCATTCGCGCTCGCAGCGCGCGAGCCCTGGCTTGGGATCGCGTTGCTGCGAATGGGCGCGGCTTGGGGATCGCCCGAACGCCATGCCCCGCGCTTTTACCCCTGACGGGGTCCTGACATCGTCACTCTGAAGAGGATCGCTGGCGCCGCAATGAGTGCGGCATTCAGCGGCAACCGGCCTTTTTGCTGTCGCGGTTGAGCAGCGCGAAGGGCCCCAATTGCGCGGCCACATCGTCAGCGAAGCGGCCGTCGACCAGACGACTGCCGGCGAATTTTTGCTTGATCATGCCGGTGGCGAAGAAGAGCTCCTGAATGTCCTCGATGCTGGCGAGGTTCACGCGCCCGTTGGGATCGCGGGCTTGCCACGGCATCTCATCGAGCAACGCGCGCTCGCGCGTGACTTGATATTTCACCATGATGTCCTCGACCTCGCCGCGATTGGGGCCGCCGTGGTAGGCTTGGCAATAATCGCGCGCGGCGCGGCCCAGCGCGAGAAACAGCTTGCGCGCCTCGTCGTGATTTTGCGTCATCCAGTCGCTGTTGGCGGTGTAGACGGCGAGCTCCATCGGCTGCGGCCGGACGACATCGTCGAAATCCTTCCAATGCACCCCCGTCTTCTGCTGCACCGCCATCGCGTTCAGCGGCGGTGCCATCAACGCCGCATCGAGCGCGGTATTGGCGAGGCCAACGCTCATTTGCGGCATCGGCATGTATTTGAGATTGACGTCGCCGAGCGATAAGTTCGCGGTCTGCAGCAATTTCGCAAGTTGGTAAACCGGAATCGCCCCCGGTGCCGTGACCGCGATCGTGCGGCCTTTCAAATCGGCGGCGGTGGAGATCTTGCCGAGCAAATCGGGACGCAACAGCATATCGGTGTAGACGGGGCTCGACGCGCTATCGAACGCCATGATGACCGGCAAATTGTTGGCGAGCGCGTTCCAATAGGCGGCGCTGACCCCGCCGACCAGAATCTGCATGCGGTTGCTCGCCAAAAGCGGCATCGCGTTTCCTGTTGATTCGATCGGCTCGATCTGAACGTCGAGGCCGGCCTCGCGAAAATAGCCTTTCTCGGCGGCGATATAGGTCGGCGCCGAGGAGACGAGCGTGATCACCCCCATCGTCACGGTCGCGCGCTGCTGCGCGGCGGCGGGAAGAAGCCCAGCCATCACGAGACAGAGCACCGCCGAAAAAAATCGCATCATCGCCTCCCCACACCGGCGCGGCAGCGGATGCATGCTGCAGTCCTGCCGCGCGCCTTCATCTTTTTCCAGACGCGCACAGTATGACGCGGTATCGGTGAGCGCAATTCTGTGGCGCATCGAGCGTCCTCCAACAGCTACGGCAAGCGTCGTTGACTCGACACGGGGATCGGCCGTTCAATAGCGCCGATCAGACCATGGGGGACCGGCGATGAAAGCTCAGGGACCGGTTGTGGCAGCCATCGTGCTCGCATGCCTCACAGGCTCGCCCGTTTTCGCGACGGAAATCGTGACCATCGGCAAGGCCGCCGCCAACACGTCGACAATGCTGCCCGCCAATGTCGGCGAGAAGCTCGGCCTCTATGGCAAGCACGGGCTTGCCGCGACGATTTCGGATTTCAGCGCCGGCAGCAAGCTTGTGCAGGCGATGACGGCAGGCAGCATCGATATCGGCGTCGGCGCCGGACCGCTGATGGCTCTGACCCTCAAGGGAGCGCCGATCCGCGCGATCTGCAACAGCGCGCCGCCCGTTCCCTTCATCGGCGTCGCCGTGCCGTGGGATTCGCCGATCCGCTCGGTCGATCAACTCAAGGGCAAGACGATCGGCTACTCGAGCAGCGGCTCGCTGACCGACTGGCTCACGCGCGAGCTCGTGCGCACGCAAGGCTGGGGCGCCGGGGGCGTCAAAGGAGTCTCGCTTGGCAACGACGCGGCGGGCGTGATCACCGCGTTGCGCGGTCACGAGATCGATGCCGACATCATCGCGACCTCGGACATTTTCGCTTGGGAAGAAAAGCAACAGGCACGGCTGCTGATTCCGGTTTCGAGCTATGTCGGCAATATCGGCGGCGGCGTCCTTTTTGCGACCGATGACATCATCGCGCGCAAGCCGGAGGCGGTGCGCAGCTTCCTGGCCGCCTGGCTCGAGACGATCGCTTACATGCGCAAGAACAAGGCCGAGGCGGTCGCGATGGAGAGCGCCGCCTCCGGCTATTCTTCCGCCGTGATGGCAAAAGAATACGATTTGACCATCGGCATGTTCAGCTCGGACTGCAAGTTCGATGCGCAGTCGCTCGCCAATCTCGAGCGCTCCTTCATCGATCTGAAGGTCGTCGAAACTCCGCCGGCCATGGCGACGCTCTACACCGAGGCTTTCCTGCCGAAATGAAGCTGCTGGGTCGGCAGCGATAACGGTCAAGCTTGTGGACGTGCGTGCGCAGGCGTGCAGAGCGAGACATCGCCGAGTTGGCGGTTCGGGAGACACACACATTTCGGAACGCAGTTCGATCGGCGGCGTTTCCGTCAGCAGCGGTGCCAGCCCGCCGAAAAGGCGTCAGCCATGTCCGACAATTCGCCAATCTCGACAGGCCGAATACCGCCGCCCGCGCCCGCTGTGCCGGCGGCGACTCCCGGCATGCCGGTCTGGGCCGCGGCCATACTGGTGGCAATCGCCGTCGGCGCACTCTACTTCGGGCGCGAGATCCTCGTCCCCGTAACGATAGCGATGCTGCTGAGCTTCCTGCTCAGCCCGCTGATTGACCTGCTGCGCCGGCTCCGCCTTGGCCGCGTTCCGTCCGTGGTTCTCGCTGTGCTGTTCGCGATCGGCATCCTGGTGGGACTTGGCGGCGCCATCGGTTCTCAGGTCGCGCAACTCGCACAAGAAATCCCCGAATACCAAACGACAATCGAAGGCAAGGTAGCGGAGCTGCGCGACAGCACCCTTAACAAGCTCGACCGGGCAATCGCGAGCGTCAGCAGTCAGGTCGCGGGCCGCGGCGGCACTACGCCAAACACCTCGCCGGCGGTTCCAGCTCCCCACGCCGCACCGACCCCCGATCAACAGCAGCAGCCTGTTCCTGTCGTGGTGACGCAGCCCACGCCATCGGCCTTGGCGATCGGGCAAAAAGTGCTGTCGCCGCTGCTTCATCCCTTGGCGACAATAGGAATCATCCTGGTCGTCGCCATTTTTGCGTTGCTGCAACGGGAAGATTTGCGCGATCGCGCGATCCGCCTGTTCGGCTCGGGCGATCTGCAGCGCACGACCGTCGCGATGAACGAGGCGGGGCGGAGGCTCAGCCGTTATTTTCTGACCCAGCTCGGCATCAATACCTGTTTCGGCATTATCATCGCGATTGGATTGTGGCTGATCGGAGTGCCGCACCCGATCCTCTGGGGCATCCTCGGCCTGCTGCTCCGCTTCATCCCCTATATCGGCTCGTGGATTGCGGCATTGCTGCCGATCGCTTTGGCTGCGGCCGTCGATCCCGGTTGGACAATGGCGATCTGGACGGCGGTGCTTTATGTGGTTAGCGAAACGGTGATTGGGCAGGCGGTCGAGCCCTTGCTTTACGGCCACAGCACCGGGCTCTCGCCCTTTGCCGTCGTCATCGCCGCGATTTTCTGGACCTGGGTATGGGGTCCGATCGGCTTGCTGATCTCGACCCCGCTGACGCTCTGCTTTGTCGTGTTGGGCCGCCATGCCGAGCGGCTGGAATTTCTTGACGTGTTGCTGGGCGACCGCCCGGCCTTGAGCCCCGCCGAAGGTTTTTACCAGCGCATGCTCGCCGGCGATCCGGATGAAGCGCTCGCGCAGGCAGAGCAGTATTTGGCGGAGCGCCCGCTCTCCTCTTATTACGACGAAGTCGTGCTGAGGGGATTGCAGCTCGCCGCCAACGACGTGCAACGCGGCACGCTGCCGCCGGACAAGGTCGAGCGGCTGAAGAGCGCGGTAAAGGAATTGGTCGAAGACCTCGAGCGGTTTGACGACGATCCGCGGGCTCCAGCCGCGGAACCCGAGCCCGTTGCCGGCCTGACGATCGACGAAAAGTCGCTGCCGAAACAGCCGCCAGCGCGTTCGATGTCTTTCGACCGAAGGCGGGCTTCTCCCGAGTGGCGCGGCGAGACGCCTGTCCTGTGCATCGCCGGGCGTGGGCCGCTCGACGAAGCGGCCTCAAGCATGCTGGCGCAGCTGCTCCGGAAGCACGGGCTTGGGGCCCGCATTGCCCGCTACGAGGACGCTTCTCGCACCGGCGTCGGAAGATTGGATGTCGGTGGCCTCGCCATGGTCTGCGTCTCGTATCTCGACATCAGCGGTAACCCCGCTCACCTTCGCTATCTGCTTCAGCGATTGCGCCGACGAATGCCTGGCGCCGGGCTGTTGGTCGGGTTGTGGCCGGCAGATGATCCGGTGCTGCGCGACCCCGAACTGCGCGGCGCTGTCGGTGCGGATCTATACGTCAATACGCTCCACCAGGCGGTCGATGCCTGTGTGACGGCAGCATCGGGCGATCGCGCCGAGCCCCGCGAGGCCTCTGCCGTCGGTTAACATGCGCGTGTCCGCGTGTGACGTCCGCGAGCAGCCTTCCAGCGGACACGGAGTCGCGTCGGCCCGTCGCTATTCCGCCGCCGCGCGCACCGGCGTCGCAGCGAGCACCGCCGCCGCCGCGCTGGCCACTTTGGTGCCTTCGAAAAAGCGCGGGTTCTGCATCCCCCAGAGCCGCACCGCATTGGCGAAGGCGAAGTCGCGGAAATGGTCGCGCGTCAGCAGACCATCTTCCACCAGCTCCCACGCCTCGACCACCGGCTTGCGCATGTCCTGCACGTCGAAATGCCCGTTATCCGTGCTGAACATCGCGTGGAGACGCGCGCCGAAGGGATTGGCCTTGCCGAACGCCGCAGTGCTCATGCGGTCGTCGGCCTCGCAGCCGAAATAGAACGGCCGCGCGAAAAGCTCGACCCAGTCCTCCTTGCGGCTGATGCCGCAAAGGGCGAAATCGTCGAGCACCGTGTCGCCGCCGGTCAGTAGATCCTCCTCGAGATTGGGCCAGCCGTCGCGCCGCGCGACCTCGGCGGCGATCTCCGCGTACCCGTAGCGATCGATCAAGCTCTTGAGCAGGCCGCGGTCGAGCTTCAGAGGGTCGTTGTAGGCGATGCCCGCCTTGTTGCGCCGCTCCCAATGTTCGGTGAGATCGGCGAAGAGCTGGCAGCCCCAGCCCGCGCCCCCTTCGAGGAAGGCGAAATTGAGCTCGGGGAAGCGCCGCGTCACGCCGCCGAGGAAAAGCGCCTTGGCGACCGCCTGTCCGGCTTCGGCAAAATGACCGATATGGTTGAAGGTGTAGTTGCTCGGCGAGGCGCGCAGGGCGAAGCCGCGGGCGGGGGTATGGAATGTCGGCGCGACGCCGAGTTCGCGGCATTTCGCCCATACCGGGTCGTAGTCGTGATCGCTGTCGAGGCCGAGCTGGTCGAAGCGCACGGTGAACTGCGCGAGCTCCGCATCCGCGCCGCGCGCACCCGGCAGGAGACGCGTTATGCCGCTTGCCAGCATGCAGACTTTGAGACCGAGCTGCTTCACCACGAATTCGAGCTCGGCGATCGCCTCCTCGGGCGTGTTCGCCGGAATCGCGGCGACGGGCGTGAGCCGGTCGCTGAGCTTCGCGAAATAATCCGCCGCGACGATATTGTAGCCGCGACAGGTGGCGCGCCGCGTCTCGTCGTCGGGAATCTTAACGACGCCGAGTCCGGCGGTCGGATAGACGATGCCGAAATCAATGCCGAACTCGTCGAGCCGATCATAAAGCATGCGCGGCAGCATCGAGGTGGCGCGATCAACGGTGTTGGTCGAGGAGCGCGCCCAGTAGCCGTCTTGCGCGAGGCCGCGCTGCTTGCGCTCCTCGATCGAGAGGCTCAGTAAATCCGGCAGCCGCTTTTGCGTCGCGCGGAATCCCGCCTCTGCCTTGGGCCCGCCGGCCTTGCGGATCTGCTCAGCAAAGACCGGCGTGTACTCGATCCAGTGGCCATCGGCGTCGATGATCGGATGATCGAGACCGACGCGGACATCGCCGCCGCTGTGATGCTGGCTCATCGCGTACCTCCCATCCCCATTCGTGGATCAGCAACGGTACCGCCTTCCGGCCGGGCCGGCAAACCCGCCCGATCGGGTTCGCGATCGGCTTTCCCTAACGCGGCCGGCCCTATGTGAGCATTGCGGTGGACCACTCTGGTCGGAGCACAGCGGACGCGCAAAGATTAACGGGTCCCGCGCATTGACGAGAAAAGCCTCGAGCATTTTGCTGATGACCAGCCCCTGAAACCCGGCGCAACCGCAGGTGTAACCGCAAATGGCTCCTCAGATCGGATATTTGCTGCCGACGCGTGAGCGCGTCATGGACGACAATCCCGCGGCAGCGCCGCTCTTGGGACTCGCCGAGCGGGCGGAGTTGCTGGGCTACGATTCAATCTGGATCGGCGATTCGCTCTTCGCTCGCCCGCGACATGAGCCCCTCGTCTTGCTGGCCGGGGTCGCCGGGCGCACGAAGCGCATTTTGCTCGGCACGGGTGTCCTGCTGCCGGTGCTGCGAAACCCGGTGCAACTGGCGCAACAGGCGGCGACGCTCGATCAAATCAGCGAAGGACGCCTGATTCTTGGCGTTGGCATTGGCGCTGACGAGCCAAGCATTCGGGCGGAATTCGCTGCCGTCGGCGTCCCGTTCGAAAAGCGCGCCGGCCGGCTGCTCGAATGCATGCAATTGTGCCGCGCCCTCTGGACCGGGAAGCCGGTGACATGGGACGGACGCTGGCGCCTCGACAATGTGATCATCGGCCCCGTGCCACACCGGAAAGGAGGGCCGCCGATTTGGATGGGCGGCAATACGCCGGGCGCCATGCACCGCGCGGCACGACATTTCGACGGCTGGTTTCCGATTTCGCCTTCGCCCGCGATTTTTGCCGAGCGATGGCAGGAGGTCCTGGCGCTGGCGCGCGAGGCTGGACGCGATACCAACGGATTCGCCGGCGCGATGTACATGACCGTCTCTATCGATGACGACAAGGCGCGAGCGGAAGCTCGACTTGGCGAGTTCCTCGAATCCTATTATCCCGGCCGTGGCGAGCTGATGAAAAAGCACCAAGCATGGTTCGCGGGACCGCTCTCTGCCGCCGCCGAGTGGCTGCGAGCCTATGGCGATGCCGGCTTGACCCATTTCGTCATTCGTTTTCCGGGCGACCACGAGCGTCATCTCGAAGCGATCGCCACGATCCGCAACCAGATGGGCTGGTAAACCGGCGCGCTCCTTAGCGGCGCGACAGGATGATAAACGCCAGCCCGGCCAGGGCGATCGCGCCGCCGTAGTAGATCCACCGGGTTTCATCGATCATGAAACTGCTCGCGGGCCAGCGGATCAATCCGGAGCCTTGCCCGACGAAGAGCAGACCCAGGGCCAGCAAAACGATCCCGACGAGCAAGAGCGACATCGCGTTGGCGTTCACGGGGCTCCTTCTATCAAGCCGCCGGCGCCACCGAGAGACCGCGGACCTTGTGACGCTCGATGAGCCGCGCGACGAGGCCGGAGGCCTTTGCCTCCGCGACGAACGCGTTCAGGTAGGCGGCGCCCG
>Ga0134128_10005764_pt1 | contig 15004 bp, 18 predicted proteins | sample KB31754_FD_96462 | JGI IMG/M metagenome (GOLD analysis project Ga0134128, IMG submission 96462) | Terrestrial soil microbial communities with excess Nitrogen fertilizer from Kellogg Biological Station, Michigan, USA - KB3-175-4 | ecosystem: Environmental > Terrestrial > Soil > Unclassified ... | reverse complement strand
TAGCGGACGAAGTAATTGTCGGGCATGGGAAGAGCTATATATAATTCGCGCCAAGCGCCAAGTAAACATTCTAGATTAGATTTCGATACTGGTGGTGTCAAGCGACCGGCTGCCTTTGTTGCAGTTTGGTTAAAACTGTTTAATCGATAAGCACGATCTGTTTCGTGAGAGTGAAATTGTGATAGTGAAGAAGAGCGCATGATCTTCGGCTTTAACACCGACATTAAGCAGGGCGACACCGTCTACCACGTGCAGAGCGAGGCCCGCGAGAGCGAGCTTCTGCTGCAAACCCAGGTGTTCGTTCGCGGTCGCTGCATCGGCAAGCGCGCGACTCCCTACGGAGACAAGCTGGCGGGAGGTTTTTCCGACCAGCAAAAAGAGCACGGCCTGCGCGACCAGCATCGCCTGGTCCTCGACGCGATCCGCGACGGCCATCTGGACGACATCCTCGACAAGCGCGACACGCCCGAGACGTTGGCTGCGGTCAAAGAGCTCGACGTGCAATGGCTGAACGCCAATTCCGTGCACTCCGACCGTAATCTGACTATGAGATTGCGGGTCACGGAAAGCGGCACTGGTGTACCTGGGGCCCGCCTGACCATCCGCTTCGCCCGTCCCGATTCTGCCCCTTTCTACGCCCAGGTGGTCACCGATCCCTCCGGTGACACAGAGATGAAGATTGAAGTCGATGAGTCCTCTCTGCCAGATTCCTCGGTCCTGGTGCAAGCCAGCTATTCCGGCCGTACCGCCACCCGCAAGTTTCAGCTAAGAAAAGTAGAAGCCTAGACGATGGATGACGGGTGTTCCACCCGTCCAGCGGGGCGGGACGCCCGGCCTCCACAATTGCAGTCACAGTTACAGTTGCCGCGTGGTCTCCGCTTGCTGCTTCGCCTCATACTTGCGAAAATCGTGACAATGAAAATCGTCATCAACGGGCAGGAGCAGATCTTAGCCCCCATCACCCTGGCTCTGCTCATAGAGCAGCTCGGCATGAAACAAGACCGCGTAGCCGTAGAGTTGAACCGCGATATCGTTCCGAGAGCAAAGTGGACAGAGACCAACCTGGCTGAAGGCGACCGCCTCGAGATCGTCCACTTCGTAGGCGGGGGACTTTGGTAGCGCCGGCGTCCCGCCGGCTGTTCTGAGGGCGTCCCGCCCTCAGCGCCTCCGGCCTCTAGCCCGCCCAAGGAACTCCTCTAGTCACCTAGCTCCACAAATCTCCCATTGACAGTCGCCGCTTCCCGCCTAAAATGTTTCAAACATTTTTTATCTCAAATGTTTGAAACATTTCCATCTGCTTAATGAAGGAGCACTTCACATCCCGCGAAGTCGTTGCGCTCACTAGCATCACGCTCCGCCAGTTGCAGTGGTGGGACGAGCGCCGCATTGTCGTTCCTGCACGCCAGGGACATCGCCGCCTGTACTCAAACGAAGACTTGGCCGAGGTCGCGGTTATTTGCGAGTTGCGCCGCCGGGGGTTTTCCCTGCAGAGGGTCCGCAAGGTAATACGCTTTTTGCAGCGGGAGTTCAGCCAACGTCTGGCGGAAACCGTCACCGGTTCGTCCGACTACCATCTGCTCACCGATGGCCGCACCTTGTATCTGGAGACGTCTGCCCGGCAGATTGTGGACATTCTGAAGAATTCCCGTCAGCCCATGCTGGCGGTTTGTCTCAGCGACACCGTGCGCCAGGTTCGTGCCGTAGTCCGCAAAGCGGAAAAAAAAGCTAGCGCCAGCGCAGCGCAGGCGTCACGCAGAAAAGTGTCATAAGCAGGGAAGTTTGGCTCCAAAAAGTTTGGCTCCGGGGGAGGCGAGATGGTTGGAGAACTGAACGTCCTGAACGAGTGGATTCCCGAGCAGATGCAACCCGGCACGATCTTCGTGCTGGAGAACGCCGGCCACGTCGGCGAAAAGGAAGACCCCTACTGGGCCGTGCTTGCCTGCCCGGACTGCGGCACTCTAGGCCTCATCACGCGCAAACAACTAGCCGGCCTGCTGCCTGTAATCTGTGGCTCGGATCAGTGTTCAGTGCAGTTCTTTATTAATGATAGCGATATCGTGATCCGCAAACCCTGTTGAGCCAGGCAGGCACAACGGCAGGAAGGGCACGACTTCAGTCATGCCGTAATCCGCCGAAAATCTCTCCGGCTGTGCCTACGATCTACCCCTAAAGAGAACCAACAATGCTCGACCGTCCGAATCGGTTCTGCCGGGGCTTGCTCTTTTAGAGGCCCAAGGTCTATTGTTTTGCGCATCCAGAGCACGTTTAAAGGGAGGTCATGATGGTCAGGAAGTTATTCGCCCTGTTGTGTGCGCCTGCGATTGTGTTCGTGCTGACAGCGGCGGCTCCCGCTCAAGAGAAGACTCACAAGAACGAAGGCCGCTGGGAGGGCAGTGTCATCAGGAGCAACCCGGAAAAGTCCACCTTGACGGTTCGCAGAGTGGATTCAAACATTGAAAAGATCGTTCACTATGACAGCGGGACTCGATGGGTCAGCCAGGAGCATGGCAGCAAGCAGTTCAACGTCATCGACCCGACTCAGGTCAAGGACAACGATCGAGTGATCGCCAAGGGCGTTTGGGACAAAGGTGTGCTTTACGCCACTCTAATCTCCAAGCGACTCTCCCACTCCGACTGAGTTCAAAGCGACGGCAGTAATTGGGTCCCGCAACATTGTTGATCTGATCCAATTCGAGGCGACAGCATGACGGCGCTCGCGGAATGGCAGAACTTTTACGTAATCGTCGGGTCGTCTGCCGGTGCCCTGATCGGACTGCAGTTCGTTGTCATGGCCCTCGTCGCCGACATGCCCCGCACACCGGTTCAGGCGCAGGCCGGCCACGCATTTGCAACGCCCACTATTATCTACTTTGGAACCGTGCTGATGCTCTCAGCCGCTCTGAGTGCTCCATGGCACAGCATATGCGGGGCCGCAGTTCTTTGGGGCCTAATGGGCCTTGGTGGAGTTGCGTATGCCATCATCGTGACTCGGCGCCAGCGAGTACAAACCACATACCAGCCCGTCTTTGAGGATTGGCTTTTTCATGCAGTGCTGCCCTTCGCGGCGTACGCAACCCTCTCTGCATCGGCGTACGCGGCTCGCGCCCATACCGCCGAATGCCTGTTTGGCGTCGCAACGGCGGCGCTGCTATTGCTCTTCATCGGCATTCACAACGCCTGGGACGCGGTTACTTACCACATCTTTGTAAACAAGCCAAAGCATGATCAGGCCGAGCAGTCTCGCTCGGTGAGCGAATAGATAGCGGAGTTACTCGCCACCCCACGCAAGCGGGAGTCAACTACAGGCCACTACTCATAACCGAGGTCAATGCCTGTAGTCGGGCACATCAGCGAATCGCGGTGCGCAATGTTCGCGAGAGCGGCAGCTGCTCGGATTCGATTCACTTCCGGAAGATCCCCGTCACGAAGTCTACGATCGAATGCAATACCGTAGTGAACTCATTCTTCAACTCCATGCTTGGGACAAGGAAGCTCACCCCAACCTGGTCAACACCGATGCGGCACCGCCTGGCCATGGGGTCTTGCTTGGGTTCGCAGCTAGTCTCGCAACATCTCGTACAGCTTGTTTACCGTGTTCCAGTTGCGCGTAGTCGCGCCCACCGCAAGCATCCTCTCAAACACGTTGATGGACAGTTTGGTACCGCCAAAACCATTCGGGCAGTGGAGATATATTTCCTGACCCCGGCAGTGAAACCGGTCCGGACCCGCCGCAATTCCATCCAGTCCCTTTATGGCCGTCTTCTGTGGAGTAAGCGAAAGAAAAGTAACGTGCAACCTGCTAACGTCGATGCCGCGTTCCTTGAGGAAGGGATTATTTCTTAAGACTTCGCCCACTTCTTCGGCGGTCCGCACAATCACGGAAACGGACATGCTGAACCGGCGCAGCAACATCTCCTCAATTGTCCTGGGCAAATTGTCCGAGGCCTTCTTAGGCTCCTTGAAAACCACATTCCCACTCTGAACGTAGGTGGACACGCCTTCGAACCCCAGCTCCTCAAATGACTCTCGCAGCTGGTCCATCTTGATGATCTTGTGCCCGCCGATATTGATGCCGCGCAGCAGAGCGACGTAGGTGGACGGAGTGCGGGAAGGGACTTTCATTTGTTCCGAACCAGTAAAGTAGTGCCGACGCTACGCCTACGTGGTCTGCTTGCTTCGAGCCCGGTCCAAAGCCACCGGAATCTGTTCCACGATCTCGATTCCGAATCCTTCCAGGCCGGCAACCTTGCGAGGATGATTGGTGAGCAGCCGAATGCGCCGCAGATTCAGGTCCGACAAAATTTGCGCGCCGATGCCAATTTCGCGCTGGGTCTTGCGCTCGCTTTCGGGCAAGGCCGGCAGGCGCTTGTCCCGATGAAACGTCAGCGCCGTCCGTTCCGGCAGCTTCTCCACTGAAAAACCCTTCGAGGTTTGGTGTAGATAGATCAGCGCGCCCCGGCCTTCCCGGGCAATCCTCTGCATCGAGCCCTCGATGGTGGCATGACAGTCGCAGCCCGTGGATCCGAAAACATCGCCCAACAGACAGTGCGAGTGCATTCGCACCAGCACCGGTTCATCGCCGTTTTCAATATCGCCCCGCACCAAGGCTATGTGAGACTCGCCGCCCTCGACTTCGCTTTCGTAGGCGATCAGACGGAACTCGCCGTGCTGGGTGTCCATCAATGCCTCGCCCACGCGATGGACATAGCGCTCGTGCTGCATACGGTAGCGGATCAGTTCCGCCACGGTCAGCAACTTCAGGCCGTGAACCTGGCAGAACTCAATCAGATCAGGAACCCGCGCCATGGTCCCGTCGTCCCGCATGATTTCGCAGATGATGCCCGCCGGTACCAGGCCAGCCAGACGGGCCAGGTCTACCGCGGCTTCGGTTTGTCCGGCGCGGACCAGCACTCCACCCTTGCGCGCCCGCAGGGGAAAGACGTGGCCAGGGCGGGCAAGGTCAGACGGCCGGGTAGCGGGATCGACGGCAACTTTGATCGTGCGCGCCCGATCGTAGGCGGAGATTCCGGTGGTCACGCCCTCGCGGGCATCGATGGCTTCGCAGAATGCAGTTCCGTAGTTCGAGGTGTTTTCCGCCGTCATCTGCCCGATGCGCAAATGATCCAGCCGCTCCTCGGTCATGGCCAGACAGACCAGACCGCGTCCGTACTTGGCCATAAAATTAATGGCATCCGGCGTTACCTTCTCCGCCGCCAGCGTAAGGTCGCCTTCGTTTTCACGGTCTTCGTCATCCACCACCACAACCATCCGCCCAGCGCGGATTTCCTCAATCGCGGTAGGGACATCAGTAAACGGCGAATGCGCCATCATGATTGCTCGATTCTAGCAAACCTGCGAAAGCCTTCCCCGCAAACCGCTACTGGTGACCGGTCAGCAACTCTTCCGTCCCCCGGAAAAGCGCCCGCAACGCCCGCCAAACCCAGCGCGCCAACAGCACGATGATCAGCAGAAGCGCCACTACGATGGCCGCAGCCGAATAAGGGTGCTGGGTAGCAAACCAGGTCAGAAAGATCGCCAGGCCGTCCTCTCCCAAACTCAAGGCAGCATTGGAAAAAGGCTCGGGCGAGGCTGTTACGGCGGCCCGGGCGGCAGTCTTGCCGCCATGGGCCGCAAAGGCGATCAGCCCGCCGGCCGCGGTTGCCGCCAGCTGTTCCCAGGGCGACAACGCCGCAGTCGCGCGGTAAGCCAGCAGTGCCGCCACCGGCACCCGGATGAATGTGTGTAAAGTGTTCCAGACCAGATCGAAGGCGGGAATCTTGTCGGCGAAAAACTCGATGGCGAACAGCGCGCCGCTGATTCCGATCACCCACCAGCTGGCCAGAATTCCGAGCGCGGGCGGCAGCGCCAATACTCCCAGATGGGCCAGCAGTCCCAGCGTAGCCACCGTGGCATACACGTTCAGCCCGGCCGCAAAGCTGGTGGCGACAACGGTCGCTACGATCTGATCGGCAGAGAATTTCATTACGCGGGTAGAATAGTCGGCCTGACCGGGAAGGCGCAGCCAAATTCTTCGCTATGGTTCCAAATGGACAAATAAGAATGCGCAAATAAAAAAAGCCGCCGGTTTAAGGCGGCCTCCGCGTTCTTAGCCGGTCGGTTACAGCGTGGACTCGATTTCAAAGCCCCAGGCTTCCAGAAGTGGCTCAGGGATGTACTTGGAATTCTTGTTGCGCCGCGCCCATTCACGCAGGCGGGTGGATCGCAGGTATTGGTCCGGGGAAAGCTTGTACTCGCGCACAACCTGCTCGAATTCAGTGATGGTCGGGGTGATCGGCCCGATCGGTTCGGGCTTGCCCCAGTTGGGATTTCCACGTCGCTTAGCCATGAAGATTACGCCTCATACCTGGGATAGAACTGCAAATAATGAACTTAAAAACTTAGATTCCAGTGGCGCAACAGAAGATTCACGCCAAATCACACAACGAAGCCCTACTGCCTGCGATAACCCTTTGAATGACTGGAAGCTAATGATTCTAGGACGTTTGACTCGGAAAGTCAATCGAAATATGATCTTATGCCGCTTTACCTCTGCGAGCTATATGTCGGAGATTTAATGACTTAACGTCCCACATCAGGAATCTTTTGCGTCCTTGTCCTCCTGCCACCGCTTGGTTTTGGTAGGTCATTTCACATGATGTAAACGCCGTGAATAGAGCTTCTTGCCCATTCCGCTGTATGCCAAAACATTGCCCCTTCCCACGCCGAGTTACCCCGGTAACGCATAGTCGACGGCGGTCATTGACGGTGGCCACGGACCTACCTAGAGTGCGACAAGGAGGCAAAACCTGTGAGGGATATTTACGAGGTACTGCGCAAGAAACAGGCAGAGCAAGCTCAACTAGGCAAGCAGATCGAAGCTCTGCAGACCGCTGCGGAACAGCTCCGTGGCGTGGCCCACTTGCTCGACGACGAGCGCGAGGAAGCTGAAGGAGCCGCCGGTCGGGGCTGAAGCAAGCCGCGAGCGGTGCCCGAGTACAAGCATCTTATGAGTTTACAAGCGCTGGGTTTTTGTGCCGACGAGAAGGTCGTTCGCGTCCTGCGGCGGGTATTGAGTGAGTTGGAAATCGGTATGGAGCTTTGTGCCGATGCCGAATCCGCCATTCACAAACTGACCCGCGGAAGGTTTGAAGCAGTCATCGTGGACTGTGCAGACCCGGCTACCGCCTCGCGCGTACTGCGCAGCGCCCGCTCCGCTCCGTGCAATAAGAGGGCCGTGGCTGTGGCCATTGTCGGCGCCCAATCCTCGCTGGGAGACTCCCGAGACCTCGGCGCCCATTTCGTCCTCCACCAGCCGCTTTCTCCGGAACGCGCCAAAGCCAGTTTTCGTGCGGTTCGAGCTCTGATGAAACGCGAAAGGCGCCGCAACGCTCGCATCGCAGTCGAGACTCCGGTTACGATCCAGGTGAATGACGGCGCCGGCCAGCTGCGTGCTGTGAGCAGTGACATCGGCGAAGGCGGAGTTGCCGTCCAGCTCGCACACCGTCCGAAGAATCTTGGAATCGTCACCCTGCAGTTCTCTTTGCCGGGAACCGAGGACAACATTGAATGCGCCGGTGACGTGGCTTGGGAGAATCCCGGCCGCCAAGTTGGACTGCGCTTCCTGAATCTGAGTCCCGCGATGCGCGACAAGTTGAACACATGGCTGGAAAGCCGCGCACCGGAGTTTGAGCAGGACGATCCGCCCGCTCCGTGCAAACTGACCGACCTGAGCCTCGGGGGTTGTTATCTGGCGACTGCTTCGCCTTTCCCGGTAAGGACTCGCATCATCCTTTCCATGAAGGTAGCCGGCGCAAGTTTCAGAGCCGAAGGCGTGGTTCTGGTGATGCATTCCGATCTCGGTATGGGGATTGAATTCGCTCGAACCACCGACCTGCAACGCAACGAGCTGGAGAAATTCATCCAGGCCATGACTAACAGTAACGGCTCTCTCCCCGAATTGCTGGTGGAACCGGAAGGCCTGGATATCGGCGATCCGCTGGCCGTCACTAAATCCGGGAACGGTGTCGAAGACCCATTGCTGGACCTCTTCCGAAAAAAGAGCGACCTTTCCTCAGCAGACTTTCAGGCCGAACTGCGCAAGCAACGAGCTCCCAATCCCAAAGCGGTCGCCCAAAAGGCATCCCTCTAGTCTTAAGAGCCTGAGCCATCCCGCTTTCGCAATTCTCACCGCTGTCAACCTGAGGACGCGAAGCCCTTCGCTGCGCGAAGGGCTCCTGACGAAGGACAGATGTATTCCCTGGCGATAGCAGCGCCCTAACCTCGCGCAGACGCAGATGGAGGGTGGCGCGGAATGCAGAAGTCCTTCGCTTGCTTTTGTCCGGCTGCGCCGGACAAAAGTACTGCGCTTGATTGCAGCTTTTCCGGGATGCTTGGGTGTTCCAAACTGACCCAACCGCGCAGGATCGGAATTACTTCTGGGCCGCGTTGGTCGAGGGTATCTTGATCGGCGGAGGCGCGGGAGCCACGTAAACGACTTCGCCTGGGCGAGTGTAGTGCAACTGCTCGCGAGCTTCTTTTTCGATGGTCTTGGGGTCGGTCTGAAGAGAATTGATCTGCTGGGTATAATGCTCGCTTTCCTTCTGCAGCACATCAATTTCGTTGCGCAAGCTTTGGTACTCGGCGCGCTTCTGCCGGTAAACGACCATCCCGTTGGCCCCGAACATCACGTGCAGAAACAGCCAGACCGTGAGCGTTGCCACTCCCAAAGTGGCCACTCGGCGTCGAGAGTTGTACAACCAGGTTGAAGCCGGACGCAGCTTCTCCTTCACGCGCTGTCCGAAAGCCTCGGCCTGAGGAGCGCGGTCAACCAGCGCGTTGAGTCCGCGCTGAGCCCGGGGCACCACCCGGAGTTTCGGTATCTGCTCTATTCGAAGATCCATTGTTTGGCGGCCGCGCTCAGTTTCTCCAGATCTTCCGTACTGCGGGCTTCCGTATAGACTCGGACTACCGGTTCGGTCCCCGACAGACGGTAGCAAACCCACGAGCCGTCGGCGAATAGCAGTTTCAAACCGTCCGTCCGTACCACCTCAGTAATCTTCCGCCCCATAAGATCACGAGGCTGCGCACGTAACTTCTCAGTGAACTTCTCCTTCGCCTCCTGGGTCAAGTGAAAGTTCTCTCGCAGACTATAAAAGGAACCAACTTCGGCAAATAGGTCCTGCAATTGCTCACCCAGCGATTTGCCGCGGTTGGCCACCATCTCACAGCACAGCAAACCCGCCAGCACGCCATCTTTCTCCGGGACGTGATGGCGAATCGAAAGTCCCGCGCTCTCTTCACCGCCAATCGCGATCTTGTCCTGCTTGATCAGCTCACCAATGTACTTAAATCCCACCGGGGTTTCGTGCAGTTCGATACCGTGATGTTTGGCAACGGCGTTGATCAGGTTGGTGGTAGCGACGGACTTGGCCACCCCATTCTTCCAGCCCCGGCTGTCGACCAGGTAATCAAACAGCAGCGCGACGATGTAGTTGGGAGTGAAGAAAGTGCCGTCGGCATCCACGATGCCAAAGCGGTCAGCGTCTCCGTCGGTGGCGATGCCGATGTGCGCCTGGGTGATGCGCAGCTGTTCGCGGCAGCCGTCGAGCAGGTGGTCGTCGGGCTCGGGAGCATGGCCGCCGAACAGCACGTCGCGACAGTCATGCACGGTAGTTACGTCCACGCCGGCCTCGCGCAATAGGGAATCTGAATATCCCCGCGCGGCTCCCCAGAAGGGATCAAAGACAACCCGCAGATGGGCTTTTTGAATGGCCTTGAAATCTACGATCTCTCGCAGGCGCGCCAGGTAAGCGGCGCGAGGTTCGAGAGACCGTGCGCTTGCGGACTCCGACGCGTACTTCGCTCTGGCATCGCCCGTATCGCTGGCCCTGATTTCCGCTTCAATTCGCTTCGTTACCTCGGGCAACGCGGGTGCGCCGTCTGGGGTAGAGAACTTGATGCCGTTGTATTCCGGAGGATTGTGCGAAGCGGTGAAATTTATGGCGCCGTCCGCCTTCTCCCGAATTACGGCATGAGAAATTGTCGGAGTCGGCGCCGGTTCCGCAATCAATAGCGGTGTGATGCCGTGGGCAGTGAGAATTTCGTCCGCCATGGAGCAGAAGGTCTCACCCAGGAATCGCGGGTCGCGTCCCACTATGACGCGCGCGCCCGACGCCTTTTGCGAGACCACGTAGCGTGCGATTCCCGTCACCGCGCGGCGGACGTTGGCGAAGGTAAACTCGTCCGCCATTACTGCGCGCCATCCCGAAGTGCCAAAATGAATTTCTGTCGCCATGTTTAATCTCCCGATCGCGACCGGGTGCTACCCTGTCAGCCTAAACTGAAGGGTGATTCTATATGACAGACAAGATACTCGTCCTCACCACCGCGAATTCGCAGGACGAAGCGCGCAAGATTGGGCGCTCGCTGGTCGAACGCCTCCTGGCTGCCTGCGTGAATATTGTCCCTCGGGTCGGGTCAATCTACCGCTGGGAAGGTGAGGTAGAGGAAGCCGAAGAGTGGCTGCTCATCGTCAAGACCAATCGCGGCGCGTTTGAACGGGTGCGAGATGCGATCAAAGAACTTCATTCTTATGATGTGCCAGAGTGCATTGCGGTCGGGATCGAGAGCGGAAGCATGGAGTACCTGAATTGGCTGGGAGAATCCGTGAAGTGAATGTAGGCGCGAGCGTCCCGCTCCAGCGTTTCCAACCAACTGATGCTAACTGATGAATGACTCCCGCACGAGCGGCACGTGTGCGCCCACATTAGACCGGTTTCTTCGCCGCCAGGTTGAGTCGCCAGTAATCCAGCAGAAACGGGGGGTCATCCCTCGCCGCCAAATCCGCGAGCTGCGACACATATTGACCTCGCAGCTCTGCACCGGGGAGGCGGTCGAGATGGGCCCGCACAATCACCGTTCTCACGAACTCCTCATACTGCCGGCGACCTTCCATAACCGTGAGCGCCGGCTCAAGACCGGTTTCGATCTCAACGAAGCCAGCCCGGCGCAGAGTATCCGCGGCACCCTCTGCGTTTTGATAAAACCAGGGCGACGGGAAGCTCGCCAGATATGGAGCAAATGGAGGGTCAGAGGCAAGCCTCGTCATCCGCTCTCGCAGCCGAGCGATATTTGCGTCGCCGCCACACTGCGCCTGCAACCAGCCACCGGGGCGGAGTGAGCGATACAGGTTGCGGAACAGCCGATCATGATCCATGACCCAGTGGAAGGCTGCGGTGCTGACGATTCCATCAAACACGTTCTCAAAAGGCAGGTCCGGCAGATCGGCGGCCACAAACTGTGCTCGTTTGCCGAATCGAGCTTGCAAATATTCGCGTGCGGTTCGCAGCATATTCTGCGAAACATCAAGAGCGACGACCCGGCCGTTGGGCAAGACCTCCAGCAATTCGGCGGTCAGACGGCCGGTGCCGCAGCCCGCATCGAGCAGCGTCTCGTCACCATCCAGCTGGAGGCGTGCCAGGACCTTCCTCCCCCAGCTGACCTGCGGCCCGGACAGCCGATGGTATTCAGAAGAGTTCCACTCGCGGGATGATGTGGGCGAAGAAAGGGTCACAATTTCCTCATACACGCAGCGGGTTTGTCAGCCTACCCGCCAATGAAGTGGCGGCTATTGTCATCGACCGCTGTGGTTTGATTCAGCTGGTCTAGAATTGCCGCGCCACGCACTTGCCGACAATAAGAGTGATATCGTCGTACTGTTCGCCGGGGCTGAACTGGCGAATCTCGTTCACGATCGCGGCCAGCAAATCCTGCGCAGACAATTCACGATGCCGGCGCAGAGCTTCCGTCAAGCGTTGTTCTCCAAATTCTTCTTCCGTCGAGTTGAAGGATTCGGTGACGCCGTCTGTGTAGAGGGCGATTGAATCTCCGCACCGCAGCTGGCATTCCCCGATGGAGCAATCCCACTCCTTGAACAGCCCCAGAACGGTGCATGTGGATTCCAGCCGTTCCACAGTGTCGTTGCCGCGCAGCAAGAGACCACAGAGATGTCCGCAGTTGACGTAGCGCACGCGTTGCGCCCGGTCGTCGTATTCGGCGAAGAAGAGCGTGGCATACGAGCTGTCGCCGGTGTTGTCAAAAAACAGCTGATTGACCGATCGCAGAAGTCGTCGGGGGTCCTCTAGGGCAATGATGCGCTGGCTGCGCAGATTGGCCTGCAGATTCGCCATCAACAGAGCCCCGGCAATTCCTTTTCCGGAGATGTCGCCCAGCACCAGCGCGATCCGATCCTGACCCAGATGAAGGAAGTCGTAGTAGTCGCCACCCACCTGGCGAGCCTGAATGCATATGCCCGCGTAGTCGAGTGTTTTCAGGGGTGGAAAGGTTTGGGGGAAGAGTCTCGCCTGTACCTGTTTGGCGATCTCCAGTTCGTGATCAGAGCGACGTTCGGATTCAAGCTTGGCTGCCGTAGCCCGCCGCTGGGCCTCCACCGCCTGGGTCATTTCGTCGAAGCTCACCAGGGCGAAGGAATTTTTATCAATGTCCTCGAAGCGGGTAAACACTCCGCCCCAAACCGGTGATTGTTTGCCCAGCAGCAACGAGGGAGCCCCGTCGGGCAGATCGTCTGCCCGCTGCTGATACTTGACACGCCTTAGACGCGGAACATGACGAAAGCGGACGCCGCGCTTTCTCCACTGGCTGTAGGTAGCCACGACATCTTCCGCCACAAATGCGACCGGCGTGGGCTGGCCGATCAGCTTGTACTCATCCGAGTCGGGTTCGGGTGCGATTAGGGTGAGCACGGCGGTGCCATGCGGAGGCGCAACACCTACCCAGCGCTGTCCGGATTGAAGGCGGACATCAAAGGCCAGGTTAAATCCGAGCTGATCCAGGTAGAACCGCAGGCTTCGGTCCTGATCGCGGACGAAAACGTTAACCGCGTACAGGCCGAGGTAGGGGATGTCGCGGTCTGGCGGTAGCTCGGCCATGGCCCGCTATTATAAGACGTCAAGATTGCGATCAAAGGTTGGGATAGGCGACGGTCTATTTCAGATCGCTGCCAGCGCCTGATCGAGATCGTCCATGATGTCTTCCACGTTTTCAATTCCCACGGAAATGCGGACTAGGCCGTCTGTAATTCCGATCTCGCGCCGCCCCTTTTCACCGAGTGCGGCGTGGGTCATGGTGGCGGGATGCGAGATCAGGGTTTCGACTCCGCCCAGGGATTCCGCCAGCGAACATAGGCGCACTTTCTTCAACATCTTGTTGGCGTTGGAGCGCGATCCGGTTTCAAAAGTGATCATCGAGCCAAAGCCGGTCATTTGTTGTTGCGCCAGATCGTGTTGCGGATGTTCCGGAAGGCCGGGGTAGAAAACTTTCTTCACCTTCTTGTGGCGCGCCAGAATCTCGGCGACAATCCTGCCGCTGCGATCGTGCTGCTCCATCCGGACGGCAAGAGTCTTCACCCCTCGCAGAACGAGCCAGCACTCGAAAGGAGAGAGAATCGCTCCCGCGGCTTTCTGCACGAAAGCCAGCTTCTCAGCCTGTTCCTTGGTCGTGCATACCACAACGCCGCCCAGGCCGTCGCTATGTCCATTCAAGAATTTTGTGGTCGAGTGGACCACCATGTCGGCTCCCAGAGCAATCGGCTGCTGGAAGTATGGCGACATGAAAGTGTTGTCCACGACCAGTTCCACTTTCTTGCGCCGGCACACTTGGCTGATGGCTGCAATGTCGCTGAGCGACATGAGCGGGTTCGTGGGTGTCTCGATATACACCATGCGCGTGTTTTTCCGAATGGCGCGCTCGACATTCTTCGCGTCCGAGGTGTCCACGTAGGTAAATTCCATCCCGAAATTTGCCAGGACCTGGTTAAACAGCCGCGGCACGCCTCCATAGAGATCGTTGCCGCAGACCACGTGATCGCCGGATTGGTACATGGTGCAGATGGCGTTGATGGCAGCCATTCCGCTGGCGAAGACACGAGATGTAATCCCCCCCTCGAGGGCTGCCAGATTTTCTTCCAGGCGGGTGCGCGTAGGATTGGAAACGCGAGCGTATTCGTAGCCCTTGTTTTTGCCCAGTTCCTGCTGCACATACGTGGACGTGGGATAGATGGGTACGGCTACCGCGCCGGTTTCAGGATCAGGTTCCTGTCCGGCATGAATGGCGCGCGTGGCGAAACCGGGTTGTTTATTCTTGGCCATAAGTTGAAGATCACGGGTCAGGACTGAGAACAGTGAACAAGAAACTGAAAACTGAATTTCCAAACGACCAATAGCGTCGTCAAATTCCACCTTCGAAAATCTTTTTCGACAGATACCGTTCGGCAGAATCCGGAATCATGGTGACAACCCGCTTGCCAGAGCCCAGCCAGCCAGCCACCCGCACCGAAGCCACGACATTGGCTCCGCCGCTCGAACCGGACAGCACGCCCTCGCGCGCCGCCAGTTCTTTCACCATGCCGAAGGCATCCGTGTCGCTGACCATGAGCACGGCGTCACACAGCGAAGCGTCAAAATTACCTGGGATAAAGCTGGCCCCGATGCCTTCCACCTTGTGCGGCCCTGGTTTGCCACCGCCAAGGATCGAGCCTTGGGTTTCCACCGCATAGGCCAGTACGCTGGGCAGCCGTTCCTTCATGAAACGGGCCACCCCGGTAAAAGTGCCGGCGGTCCCGGCGCCAATCACCAGCGCATCGATGCGGCCCTCCATCTGTTCAAAAATCTCCGGGGCTGTGGTTTCGTAGTGATAGTCGGGGTTCGCGGGATTCTCGAACTGCCCCGCCATGAATGCGCCGCCGGTGGCCGCGGTAAACTCATTGGCCCGGCGGATTGCGCCTGGCATGCCGTCGGCGTCCGGAGTGCGGGCTACCACGGCACCCAGCGCGCGCATGATCGCTACCTTTTCTTCAGAGAAACGTTCGGGAACAAACAAGGCAACTTTGTAACCGCGCTGTACCCCGATCAGAGCCAGGCCGATGCCGGTGTTGCAGGCGGTGGCTTCGACGATTGTGCCTCCCGGCCTGAGTCGACCGTCGGCTTCG